>Ga0214172_1000080_pt1 | contig 53453 bp, 57 predicted proteins | sample TroBogEpilimnion_29_FD_153010 | JGI IMG/M metagenome (GOLD analysis project Ga0214172, IMG submission 153010) | Freshwater microbial communities from Trout Bog Lake, WI - 12JUL2007 epilimnion | ecosystem: Environmental > Aquatic > Freshwater > Lake > Epilimnion/Euphotic zone | place: Trout Bog...
CAGGAATTTGACCACCCGTTCCCGCAAGTCCAGCGCATATGCCTTCACGCCCCCAAGCTTATCAGACTATGTGCCAATGTCTATATGAATTGCTATATTTGCAGTGAGTGACTGCTGTGAAGGGGAATCGCGGAAAGTGAAAACTAAAATTCATCCTGCCGTTCAGCGTGATTTGAAAGCCTTCAGGCAACGGTTGAAGGCAGCGGTCTCGCGCTGGCTGACGGGGATGACTTCCTTGAAATCACGCAGATGGATTTGCAATTGGCCTGACGGTAGTTTCTCCACGAATTCAAGAAAGCCCAGATTCACAATCGCCTGCCGGTGCACTCTCACGAATTGGTCGGGAGGCAGTTCGATCTCCCACTGTTTCAGTGATTTACGAAACATCATATGCTGGTCTTTGGCCCAGTGGATGTTGGAGTATTCGCCGCAGGCCAACAAGGCCTTCACTTCGGACAGCTTGAGGAATTGTTGCCGGTGGTTGTCTTTGACCAGCAGTGTAGCGGGTGGCGTGGCGGCCGGCGGGACGGTCGTTGATGCATGGGCGTCCAATGAATGGTGGACGCGCTGCAGAATGGCATTTTGGTGTTCTGCGGTTTTATCGGCGGCGTCCGCCAGCCATTGAACGGAGGGCGCCGTTTTGTTTAAATCGTGGATGATGCCCACAAAAACTTCGGCCGCCTGGGTGAGTTGCGACTCCAATTGTTGAACCTGTTTTTGCCGCCGGGCCAGCCGGGCATTGATCGCCGTGAGGATTTCCGGTAGTTGCGCCGGTTTGGTGATGAAATCGTCACCGCCCAAATTCATGGTGCTGCGAATCCGGCTGCGGTTGGTGCAGCCGCTCAAAAAAATGACGGGGACTTCGCCCAGCCGGCGGTCACCGCGCAGGGCGGAAATGACGCCCAGCCCATCCAATCCGGGCATCTCCAGATCACACAGTATCAAATCAGGATTTGTCGCCGTGGCTGAGGTCAACCCCTCGGCGCCATTGGCGGCGACGGTGACCTCATGATTCTGGCGGCGGAGAAACTCACCCAGCAGCCGGCAAATCTGCGGGTCGTCGTCGATGATGAGAATTTTTGCCATGGGCTCTGCCTGGGAAAAGATTCCTGAATCACGCGGATATTTGCAACTCAATACGACTCGTTGAATCCCCCCCCAAAGTCCCCGGATGGATCGGCTCACTGCCAAAAAAAATCCAACGCCCATACCCCATGGTTTTGTGGGTTGCTGCGGCCGGGGGCGGTGGCAACCTTCCTGTGGATTTCTTGCATCAATCTGGCTTAGCTGGCCAATTTGGCGTCGGGATGTTCGTCAATGATGAGGACGCCGTGCGGCGGGAGGTCGTAGTTGCCGATGATGTTCTGGCCGGTGAGGAAATCGTGCATCGGCTTGTAGAACTGGACGCGCACCTGGGAATTCTGGTGATTGAGCAGAAAATAGACGCGGGAGCCTTCCTTTTCGCGCAGCGAGACCTCGATGTTATCTGGCACTTTCAATAACGGAAAGAGGCCGTTCATCTGGCGCAGCCACGCCACGAGGTCATGATAGAAATGCTGATGGCTCTGGGTGCCGATGTAAATGGCTTTGCCGAGCCCGAAGGTGTTCATCGTGATGGCGGGCTTGCCGGCATAAAAGTCTTTGCCGAAGGTGGCGAGAATCTGGCAACCCTTGGGCTGGATGAGGTCGCACCAGATGCGCGCCGGATGCATGTGGCTGGTTTGGAACGCCCCTTTGAACGTGAGCAGGTTATCCTCGGTGGCAGGCAGCAGGTCAAACTCCTGCACTTCCAGGCCGAATAGATCGGTCAAGTCGTGCGGGAAACCGTTGTCGGGCGCGATGTTGCTTTCATCCACCAAGCCGGTGTTGAAGGTGCTGATGAGCGTGCCGCCGTTTTGGACGAACAGTTTGAGCCGGTCCGCCTCGCCGCCGGACAGCAGGTGCAGCGACGGCGCAAAAACGATTTTGTATTTCGACAGATCCTCATTCGGCCGGGCGAAGTCCACCAGGATGTTGCGGTCGTGGAGCGAATTGTAGATGAGCTGGATGTGCTCGCGCAGGTTGAAAAACTTGGTCGGCTGGTTGGGTTGTGACAACAACCATTCATTATCATGCGAATAAAGAATACAGACTTCAGCAGAAACCTTGGTGTCTTTGAGCGCGGGCGCAAGCACCTTGAGTTCCTCGCCGAGTTGGGCGATTTCATCATACACACGGCGGCTACCACCGTCCAGATGGTGCGGCAGCACCGCCCCGTGAAATTGTTCCGTGCCGACGCGCGGCTGGCGCCAGCGGAAAAACAAAATGGCGTCTGCGCCGCGGGAAATCAACTGGTAGGCGAACATCCGCAGGACGCCGGGGCGGACGAGGGAGTTGACGTCCTGCCAGTTCACATTGCCGGCCTTTTGCTCCATCACCCAGAAGCCGCTGTCGCCGTCGGGGGTGCGCACGCCGGTTTTTTTCAGCGAGCGGAGCATGTCGATTTCGCAGGCGATTTCCGCCGGCTTGGCCTTGATGGCCGCCGTGCTTTCGATGGAGACAAAGTCCAGTTGCTCGGCCAGATCGAAATGATCGAAGCGGTGGCGCAGCGCGCGGAGGTTGGTTGTGACCGGCCGTTCGGGGGTGAATTCGCGCAGCACGTCGGCCTGCATCTTGACGAATTGTACGATGGTATCGCTGCAGAATCGGTTCCAGTTCAGGACGAGCGCGGGATTGTGAACGGTCGGCGCGGTCATCGGCATCGGTACCTGCTTCCAGTCGGAAACGATCTGCCCCCAATGGCTCAGACCGAGGCGGTGGTTCAGTTTTTCGATGGTTTCGTATTTGGCTTCGAGCCACAGATGCCAGTCGCGGCGCGTGTCTTCGTTGAAGGAGGATTCGGTGAAATGGCCGCCGAGGCTGTTGTCAATCTGCCACGCGACCAGTTGCGGATGATTGCCGAGCGCGCGGGCCATCTGTTCGACAATGCGCTTGGAATGATTCCAATACACATCGCTGTTCAGGCAGACGGCCCGGCGGGTGCCGGCGTGTCTGATCTGGCCATGGTCGTCCACGGGAAGTATCTCCGGATGATTTTGTGCGAGCCAGGCCGGCGGCGCCGCGGTGGGGGTGCCAAGAATGACCTGGATGCTGTGTTTGCCCAGCACGTCCATGACGCGCTTGAGCCAGTCAAAATTAAATTTACCGTCTTCAGTTTCGCAGAGGCCCCAGGAAAATTCGCCGATGCGGACGATGTTGAAGCCGGCGGCGGCCATCAGTTCGGCGTCGCGTTCCCATTGCGCCTCGGGGTTTTCAGCAGTGCCACCAAAGGGGAAGACCCATTGTTCCGGATAATAATCAACGCCGAAATACATAAATTTATTTTCCTCTGGCTTGTTGAAGCGAAGCTAAAAGCAAACCGCCGCGCTGGCAATCAAAATCGCTCAGCGCGGCGGTGGGGAATTTCAGGCGAAGTTATTTGCCGAATAGGCCGCCGAGGCTTTTGCCCAGCTTGCTGGCTTCGCCACCGAGCGCCTTGCCTGCGTCGCCGACGGAGCCGACGACGGCTTTGACGGTGGCGGTGGTAATTTCACCCATGATTTTTTTGACGAGGTCACCCGCCGTGATGCCTTCGGGGCCTTTACCCATATCGCTGAAGTGAATGTCCGGTAAGGGTAGGGTGGTGCCGTTGAAATGAACCTTCGCCCCGGTGATCAGGAAGTCGTCCACTTCCAGTTTTTTCGCCGGCTTCTTCGCCCCGGCCGGCGCGGGCGCGTTCGTATCCGCAGGTTTGGTTTCTGCGCCGCCGGTGAAGGCGTTCACGCTGTCCATGATTTTTTTGAGGTTGTTGGCGCCGAACGGATTGCCTTCAAAGGTGATTTCCGGCGAGCGCACCTCCACGGATTTGATGACGATCTTGTCCGACAATACCGAGAGCGGCGCAACACTGACATAGGCCTTGCCGACGCTGATGGCATTCGGCGCTTTGGCCTTGTATTCATCGGGGTTGCCCAGCACTAAATCATTCACCCCGCCGGAGCCGGTGAGGATGCCCACATGGACGGAGCCGACGGTGAGGCTGGTCTGCGTGACTTTGGGGCCGATGGTTTCCATGCCCGCCTTGATGACGTCGCCGAGAAAAAATCCAACCACGATCACCACGGCTACAATGATCACAATCAAACCAATCCCGGTTCCGATAAGAATTTTCTTTTTCATGTCCCTGAAACGTTGCCATCGGCGCGGCGCGTTGGAAAGAAAATTTCCTGCGGCTCAACCCTTGATCATCGTGCGCACCACGTCCACCAGTTTGTTCACGTCGTAAGGTTTGGCGATGAACAAATCCGGCTTCACCAGTGCGTGGGCGAACACCTCGCCGTCCACGGTGCCGCTGATGAGAATGGTTTTCTGCTGCGGGTTTAACCGGCGGCATTCGCGAATCAAGTCCATGCCGCTCATCCGCCCCATTGCGTAATCCGTCAGCACCACCGCCGGTGCAGCTGCTGGAAATTCTTTCAATGCCAGTTCGGGATTCGTGTAGGTGAGCACTTTGCAGCCCAGCGGCGCGAGGATGGTTTCAGCCAGTTCCAGCAACAGCACCTCATCATCCACCACGAAGACTGTGGGAACCGAGGCAGGTTTGCTTTGGATCAGAGACATGACGACCTAATTTGGCGGCGTCACACTAACACCGCGTCGTCGCCGGCTGCAAGCCCCAAGATGCGGGGGGGGCATCATAAAAAATCGTTGCGTCCCATAGGCGGCACGCCTACTCTCTCAATCCGGCAATGAATTCGCCGTTAAACAAGGAACTGCTGTCATGAAAAAACCCCCAGCGTCAGTGCCGGAAACCCCAAAAACCAGCACCGCCAAACCTAGTCGCACCAGTAAAACTGATGCCAAGGCGGTCAGGGCGGATGTTAAAAGCGCAACTACTGAGAAGCCCAAGCGCGCCCCACGTAAACCCCTCCTTGATGCGGCCGTGGCCACCGTTAAAAAATTGCTCCAGTCCAAGCCGACCCCCAAAAAAACTGCCGGCGGGCCGAAAGTCAAAGCGGAAGCCCCGCCGGTACTCCGTCGCAGTTCCCCCCGCAACCTGAAAGCCGAAGTCCTCGACGTGCCCCCGATTCTGCTCGAAGGCGATGAGCCTCTGGTGGCGCAGGTCGGCGGCCCTGGTCAAAAATTCTCCCTCGGCGCCACGCCCCCCGCGCAAAGTTTTTCCGGCGGCGAATTGCCCGAAAGTTACGGCACCAAAAAATTGTTTCTCACCGCGCGCGACCCGCACTGGCTTTACGCGCACTGGGATTTGACGCGCGATCAGCAAAATACGTTGAATACCGAGTCCACCGACGGCCATCTCATTCTCCGGATTTTCGCCGGCAAGATTGAAGGCCACCCGGCCGACGAGATCCACGTCCACCCGGAATCGCGCCACTGGTTTGCGCACGTTGAGCGCGCGGGCAATTCTTACGCCGCTGAACTCGGCTACTATTCCGCGCTCGGCAAATGGATCCGTGTCGCCACTTCCAGCGGCACGGTCACGCCGCCGGACGCCGCGGCCAAAGAGGACGCCGCCGAATTCGCCACCATCCCGTTTGAATTTCCCTTCGCGCGCCTGATGCAAATTATTGAGGACGCCGTGCGCGACAATATCCCGCTCGCGCAGGCGATTGAGGACTTGCGCCGCGCCGGTCATCCCGATCTGCCGCGGTTCGCCCACTCAATTCATTCGCCTGTCATTGCCCCCGGCCCGACGCGGCACTGGACGCCGGAGCAGGAAAAGGCGCTCGCCAAAATCATCTGCATCGATGAGACCCGCCGTGTCTGGATGGGCTCGCTGGAAATCACCGAACTCATTCGCCGCCGTCTGGCCCATGAGGGGCACGCGACCTCGCCGGTGACGGCCTTTGGCGTTTCCAGCCCCGGGGCTGCTTCCAGCCCGACCAGTCCGTTCGGCGGCGCCAGCGCCAGCGCAGATAAGGCTAAAGGGTTTTGGTTCAATGTGAATGCCGAGCTGATTATTTACGGCGCCACCGAACCCGATGCCAAAGTCACGCTCGGCGGCCATGAAATCAAATTGCGTTCCGACGGCACGTTTAGTTTCCGCTTTGCACTGCCGGATGGAAAATATGATCTGCCGGCGGTGGCGGTTTCCGCCGATGGCACCGATGGACGTGCCGCGGAACTGAAATTTGTCCGTGAGACGCAATACCTCGGCGAGGTCGGCGCCACCCCGCAAGACCCGTCGCTCCAGCCGCCGCTGCCGGATAACCTCTAATGCCATGGACTCGCCCGATCGCGGAGCCTTGATGCTCGTTCGCTTTATTGCCGCCGGCCTCATGGGTTGGGCGCTGGCTGAACTCGCCTTGTATTTTGCCATCTGCCATCACAAAGAGGTGCCAGTGGAAGTGATTCCGTGCGTTACCAAGTCCCTGCCGTTGCTTGTCGGCGTGGGTGTTTTCGTCAAGGCCCGGGCACTCGCGGAATGGCTTTCGGACACGCTCGACCTGTGAAATGATTTAGGTATGTCCGGCTATCTTTCCATAGTCCTCCATGCGCACCTGCCGTTTGTGCGGCATCCGGAACATGAAAAATTTCTGGAGGAAAGCTGGCTGTTTGAAGCGGTCACCGAAACCTACCTGCCGCTGATTCAAATCATCCAGGGCTGGCGGCGTGACCAGTTGCCCGCGCGGTTCACACTTTCACTTTCGCCCACGCTCTGCGCGATGCTGCTCGACCCGTTATTGCGTGACCGCTACGCAAAGCATCTCGACGGGCTGATTGATTTGGCGGAAAAAGAAATTCACCGGACGCATTGGGATCGCGCTTATCGCGACCTCGCCTGGATGTATCACCATAAATTTTGTCAGGCGCGTGAAACGTGGCGGCATTATGGCGGGAATTTGATTTCTGCCTTTCGCGAATTTCAGGACGAAAATCTGCTGGAGATCATCACCACGGCTGCGACCCACGGCTTGCTGCCGCTGATGTCCGGCCATCCCCAGAGCATTCGCGGTCAAATTTTGACGGCGTGCGATCATTACCGCGATTGCTTCGGGCGCGATCCGCGCGGCATCTGGCTGCCGGAATGTGCCTACGCCGAGGGGGTGGAGAAGTTCTTGCAGGAGGCGGGTATCCGCTGGTTCATCCTCGACACGCATGGCATCTTGCACGCCAAGCCGCGTCCGCGCTGCGGCACGTTCGCCCCCATCTACACCCCCAACGGCGTCGCCGCCTTCGGGCGCGACTTCGATTCCTCGCGGCAGGTCTGGAGCAAACACGAAGGGTATCCCGGCGATCCGCGCTACCGCGATTTCTATCGCGACATCGGCTTCGATCTGGATTTTGATTATGTGAAACCGCATGTGCCCTCGCCGGACAACCGCGGGTTTACCGGGATGAAATATTTCCGTATCACCGGTGCGGCCGAGAAGCAGGTTTATCAGCGAGACCACGCGCTCGCTGCGGCTAGCGAGCACGCGCGGCATTTTCTCGACGAACGGGTCGCGCAGGCGCGGCAGGTCGCTCCGCTGCTCGACCGCCCGCCCATCATCGTCGCGCCATACGATGCGGAATTGTTCGGCCACTGGTGGTATGAAGGGCCGGAGTTTCTGGACTTTCTCGCGCGCAAACTGTGTCACGAGCAGAAGGAGATTTCCCTGCTTACCCCCGGCGAATACTTGCAACGGCACCCGACAAATCAAATCGCCACGCCCGGCGCGTCAAGTTGGGGTGAGGAAGGCTACTGGCGTGTGTGGTTGAACGAAACGAACGAATGGATTTATCCGCACCTGCAAATTGCCCAGGAGCGCATGACCGATCTGGCGAATAAATTCCCCGAAGCCACCGGTGTTCAGGCTCGCGCCTTGCGGCAGGCCGCGCGCGAACTGCTGTTGGCGCAGGCGAGCGACTGGCCGTTTATTTTGCGCGCCGGGACGAGTCCTGACTACGCACGCCGTCGCGTGAAAGATCATCTGCTGCGTTTCATTGCGCTACATGAGCAATTGACGGAGGCGAAGGTGGACGAGAAATGGCTCCGTGAAATTGAGGCGCGCGACAACCTGTTCCCCGACCTGGATTGGAACTACTGGAAGTAACGACCGGGGCCTCGCCTTGAGCGAGCCTTGGATTCCGGCCATGGACCTAATCGTAGTACACTGGTGCCCCCGCACGGAATTGAACCGTGATCCATTGTTTAGGAAACAATTGCCCCTTTTCGCGGGAGAATCACCAAACATATTGCAAAATCAATATGTTTGACCATTCATAAAGCAGTCCAAAAGCTCGCCTGTAAACCGTTTGTGTAACCTGTCAAAAAAACAAAACTGCCTGGTAAACCGTGGTTTTTTAAGAAACGCAGCTGAATTTGGATGGTAGGGGTGGCAGGGCTTGAACCTGCAACCTGACGGTTATATGCCGACGGCTCTAACCAATTGAGCTACACCCCCGACCGAAGCCGAAACTTCAGGGGGTGTCATATCAAGTGTTGAAACAGCCGAGACACTGGATTCATCTTTAATTCAAACCGGCACCCCGTCAACTGAGAAAAACAGCGCCGTTTAAGATTTGGCGCAACGCTTGCGCTGGGCAGTCGTCATTTTTGAAACTTCCAGCCAGTAGGTGTAAAAAGTGTTATAGGTGCCGGGAAAGCCATTCATGGCCAGAAGTTTGTGAATTTTGTCGAGGGGTGCCCCCTCATTCTTGGCAGCATTGAGCATCTTCCAGTTTTTGGCGATAAATTGCTTCATGGAGAACCATACGCGGCGTGTGGGAAGCGTAAAGTCACTGGCCAACAGGTTAAAATCACCGCAGATGTGTGCGCTTGGCTTGGACAGCTTGAATTCCAGAGCTGTCAGAATCATTTGTGGGAGCTGTCGGCTGGTCTGGCTTGAATGTGACGACTACACTAAGCGCCTTTAAATCTGGACCCTGAACACAAGTGGTCGTCATCCGTGCCGTGACAAGTATCAAGCCAGCAGCTAGGAACATCCCCAAAATGAGACCCAAGGCAAAGTCTGTGAATTTGGGTAATGTGAATGTGGCTTTTTTCATGGTTTTCAGGCAAAGCCGACCCGCTTTTTTTCCAGATTAACCTGCTGAGTGCCGTTGTAAATTTCCGCCAAGGAGTAGCTGTCTTGGGGATTGATTGGTAAATTTTTCGCTGCCGCCAGCATTTTGGCCTGTGTTGGGTTCAGGCGTGAAAATTCACGGTAGGCCAGCATCCGACCAGAGCGCGTCACGGCTTTGTCGATTTGGCTCACGTCGCAATTTACTGTGCAAATCAAGTGCATCTGTAAAAAGTCCCCCAGCAAACCGTCGCTGGCATTGAGTAGGTCTGAGGCTGAGGACGCATTGTCATCCCCTCGCTGCATTAAGAAATGTTCGGCATCTTCCAAGATGGCCACCATCTTGCGATTAGGGTTCTGCTGTTTTTGTTCCATCCAGAACTGAACCGTCTCAGGCGCATTCAGCATCCAGCCAATTTTGAGAGGCATGAACAGGAAATAATGGGAATCATTTAGCTCGGCTATCAGCGAACGGATGTAGCTCGTCTTGCCCGTGCCCGGGGCACCTCGAAAAATGCTCACACCGTGACTCCTGCTATGGAACTTATTCACCAACTCCTGATGCCACGTAGCGAAATCCTCGCCGTAATGGAGCTTCAATTCCGAGTCATCCATGAACCCCTTGCTGGGCAACGTCACTGGCGTTGTTCCTAATTCGCCGGAAACGCGGCAACAATTGACTAGGTGAAAATGGGATTGTCCAGATTCCTCAGTAGCGGCAAATTCATTAACCAAAGAATTCACCCGCCGTACAGCCAGCTTGAATGAATCGGCATAGACCTCAATCCGGAAGGCCGTGATTTTGGCAAAAGAGCGGTCGCACAAGCGGATCAAAAAACTATAGCCGCTGGTCAGGAGTTCGCCCTTTTTAGTCGGGGAGTGGTTTGACTGTCCTTTGGCAAAAATGATCCAGTCACCAAACGCCTTATGGATCTCCTTGATGTTGATTTTCCCAGAATAATGCTGGATGAACAGGCGGCGTTTTTTGAAATGAGCGGCCAGCCAGTATTCGGGCAGGTAGTCGGACATGATTGGATGGTTTAAATCCATATCATGGCCAAGGTCTTGTTCGGTATTCTCCATGATTTAATTAATCGCCCCATGAATCTGGCAGCCCAAGCAGACGTTTGATTTTATGGACTTCATTTTCTTTGCATCGCATTTTCAGGTTAAAATTCCAGTCACACTTGCGGCGGATGCCAAACAATAATTCGACTTTGTCTTTCGGTGGCATTCGGTTGGTTAAATCGTGGCCAAAGAGGACGATGTATCGCTCGTGCTGCTTTACAATACGCCCTCGTGGAAAAGCGTAAACCAAACCGTGCAGGCGACGCTTCAAGACCATCTCGTGAAGCTTTCTCATCTTCGCATCCTTGGCCAAAGCACCTGCCCACAGGTGGGCCAGAATAGGCACCATTTCACTCTGCCAGAACAGGCTGTGGCCGATTCGCCGACGGCCAAAAATTCCGTCGAAATAGTAGGCCATCAGCTTCCAGCCATACGGGACGCGCACCATGTAAAAAACACCCTCGGTGGGAGTGTCATCTTTTGCAATTCGTCGTGCCAGCATGAGGACGTTTGTCAGCATGGTTAATTCACAAAAAAGGTCATTTTCTTGGCCATCTCCGCCGAATGGACATCGCTCAAATGGCCATAGGTTTTTGCCACAAGCACCCCACCGTCTTTATGTCCTACCCAAGCAGAAATCGTCTTAAAATCCACGCCATTCTCGATGGCTTGTGACACAAAAAAATGGCGGAACAGGTGGTGGTGGAAGTGCGGCAAATTCGCTTGCTGACAGGCATGGCTAATGACCTTTTTGGCCGTCTGAATATGGATTATTCGGTCATTCGGTTGGGGTTGCTGCTCTTTTTTCATCCGTTCCAACAGGGCTCGCAAGGCGGGAAAAAGCGGCACGGCACGCGCCTCGTGGTTTTTGGTCCCCTTGTCGCCACCCGTAACCACGAACTGCCCGCGCTCAAAATCCACTTCGCCCCAGACCATGTGAGTTGCTTCGGAAAGGCGCATGCCTGAGTAGGCCAGTAGTTCGACCAAATCGGCTCCATCCCATGCTCGGTTGTCGTAGGCGCGAATCTTATTTACGAGGGTGGCAAACTGTTCCTTGGTGGGGATGACTACTTTGTGCTTGGGCATTTTTCGCCGAGGCAACGTCAGTGCTGGATTGCTGACCATCAAACCCTCGCGGATGGCATAGTTGAAAACAACAACCAAGAACGTCCGTTCATGGTTAAAGGACGAGGCACCGATGTTTGCCCCACGTTTTTTCTCCCAATCGTGGCAGTCGGCTGTGGTGATGCTACGGATGGGCAGTATCCCAAAATGTTTGTTTAACATCCTGAAGCAAGCTTCAGCGCCTTGAGCAGAACTGTTCTTGTATCGGGTTTTGGCGGCGTCGAACCAGTCCTTTGCCAGTTCCATGAAAGTGATATTGCGGTCTTTGGTGGGAGCCACCGACCGCGTGACGAGGATGCGAAAATCGTTCAGCTTCCGCTCGGCAAATTGCCGGTCAGTCGTTTTGAGGGATTTGCGATGCTGCTTGCCGCGCTTTTTGACCAATGCATAATAGATCCCGTTTTCGGAGTTGCGGTAAAGGCACTGGCCAACGCGCTTAAAAAAGGGTTTCACGCGCTCGTCGGTTGTCGTAAATTCTGGCTGTTCTTTGTTCATTACGATATTGAGAACTCGGAGATTGGGAGCGAATCCTCGAAAATGAGGTTTTATTTTTCGTTCAAAATCAAGGGGTTGCGAATTTCGTGAATTTTTTATTTATTGCCCTCATAGCTCAAATGGATAGAGCCCGCGTTTCCTAAATCTAGGCAAGCACTTTTTTTGAATTTTTGCTTTGATTGGTTTTCGTGTTTTCCCATTGATTCTATTGACTGAATTCCGTTTCCATCGGCAGTTTTCAAAGTCTGAGCTTTGGTTGTTTTTGGTTCTAATTTGTTCTGAAAACTCAATATGGTATCAAATGCGGTATCAGATTTGAGGCTCAAAATTCGGTGGATATTTGGCTGGAAAAAGTGGTGCTCCCGCCCGGAATCGAACCGGGATTTGCCATTTAGGAAACGGCCGCTCTGATCCATTTGAGCTACGAGAGCACGAATTTTGACCAGCATAGCCGCTCCCGATTTTTTGCCAAGTCGCATCGTGGCAAAGCGAAATAGACGTGGCGTGCATGATGGGCTAATCTGCATGAAATGACGTGGCGTGAATTAAGCAATTTTCTAAATTCTCAACGAATGGCTCTTGTTCCTCGGCCAATCGCCGAGTTCGCCCAGATTGGAGAAAGGGTGGACGACACTTTCAAGCGTCTCGAAAAGACAACTCGCGAATCGCTTGACGAAGCTGTGCGCGGATTTGCCAAGACAAAAACTTGGCCCACGCTTACAGACGAGCAAACATTGATGCTGTATTTCCGGCTGGGTTACGGTGTTGATCTGGTAGTGGCGGTGAGCATCTGCACGACGGGACTTTTTCCCACTTTGGAAAATCGGGATTCGGAGATGATTCAATGGGCAGTCAACGAAGCCTGGGAATATCCAGGGATTCCACACACCCTTCGCTCTTTTTCTGAAAGGCGACGTGATTTTAGCAACGATCCGACGCGGAATTAAGAAACTCAAATCCCGCTTAATCAATCTGCTTTTTTTGGTTCAGTTTGTGAAGACGTTTGGGAATTGACGGGCTGAAAAATGGGTTCCTATGTTGAACTTCCAGAATCGCGTTACACACATTGTCCACGGAGGTTTGTTTGATCAGATAGCCCATCGCGCCGGGGTTGGACCGCCTCTGTAATATACGCTTCTTCACTGTGCGCCGAAAGCCTGAGCACTTTGGTGGCGGGAACGTCTTTGAGAATCTGGCAAATGGCTTTCCCGGACGCATTGCGGCAGGGTCGAGTTCAATGTGAACAGAAATTTCAGACTGTTTTTGCGGCGGCACGAGGAGGCTGCCGCCAATGATTTGAATCGTGCCGTCGGGGTTTTCTTTGGGCGGCAGAGTGTTCATCTACCTTTCTTGCGATTGTTAGCCATGAAATACAGCAGTGGCACCAGCACCGGAGCGGTGAACATGGAAATTAAACTCCCTGCCATCAGCGCAATCGCCAGCCCTTGAAAAATTGGGTCACTCAGAATCACGGTTGCGCCCGCCACCACCGCCAGCGCCGTGAGCATGATGGGCCGGAAACGGATCATGCCCGCCTCAACCACGGCTTCGGCCAGCGGATGACCTTCGGCCAACCGCATTTCGATGAAGTCCACAAGGATGATGGAATTCCGAACCACAATGCCCGCGCCTGCCATGAAGCCAATCATGGAAGTAGCAGTAAAAAAGGCGTGGAGGATTCCGTGTGCCGGCAAGACTCCGATGAGCGAAAATGGAATCACCACCATCACAATCATCGGCGTGAGAAACGACTTAAACCAGCCGACCATCAAAACGTATATCAGCACCAGCACAGCGGCAAACGCCAGACCGAGGTCACGGAAAACTTCGATGGTAATGTGCCACTCGCCATCCCACTTCATCGCCGGCTGCTGGTCAGAGGACGGCAGGACGGCGTTGTAAATTTTCAGCGGCGAGCCGTCGCCACCAAATTGTTTCGTGTCTAGCTTTTCCAAAGCCTCATTCATTTTCAGAATCGCATACACCGGACTTTCCACCACGCCCGCAACATCGCCGATGACGTAAGTGACCGGCATGAGATTCTTGTGGTATATGCTCTTGTCGGTGATCGTGTGTTTGACTGTGACCAGTTCGCGCAGCGGCACGAGCGGCGCGGCGCTTCCAGCAGTCGCAGGTTCTGGCAAGGCGTTGGCGTCGCCGGAACGCACGCGGAGCGCGAGCAATTCTTCCGGGTTGCTGCGGCTGGCGAGTGGCAATTGCAAAACGATATTCACGTCCTCCTTCTCGCGCGGGACGTGCAGCAAATCCACCGATTGGCCGCCCACGGCGATTTTTAGCGTCTGCGAAATCGTTTCTGCGCTGATGCCGTTCAGCGCCGCTTTTTCCTTATCAATCACAAATTCGACTTTCGGTTGGTCGGCTTCGATATACCAGTCCGTGTCCACGACGCCGGGCGTGTTGTGGAAAATATCAATTACCTTTTGCGCCATCTTCAGCCGGCCTTCCTCGGTCGGTCCGTAAATTTCAGCGACGAGCGTTTGCAGCACCGGCGGGCCGGGCGGCACTTCGGCCACGGCCACCCGTGCGCCGAATTTCGCGGCAATCTCCGCCACGCGTGGACGCACCCGCTTGGCGATGTCGTGGCTCTGCGCCTTGCGCTCGCCTTTCGGAACCAGGTTGATCTGCAAATCCGCCACGTTCGCGCCACGCCGCATGAAGTAGTGGCGCACGAGGCCGTTGAAATTGAATGGCGAGGCGACGCCGGCATAAATCTCGTAATCCGTCACTTCCGGTTCAGTGCGGACGGCGGCTGCAATTTCGCGCGCGGCCTGCGCGGTGCGTTCGAGCGAACTGCCTTCCGGCATATTGAGGATGATCTGGAATTCACTCTTGTTGTCGAACGGCAGCATTTTCACTTTCACCCAGCCGACATAGACCAGCGCCATCGAAATGAGCAGCAAGACTACGAGCGCCGCAAGAAATAAATAACGCCGTTTCGCGCTGGCGATCAGCGGCGTCATCAGACCTCGATACATCCGGCCAAAGAAATTTTCACTGGCTGATTCATTATCCAGCGTGTGACCGTCATCTGAATGGATTTTACTCCGCCATTGCAGAATGCGGATGGCCGCCCAGGGTGTGACGATGAAGGAAATCGCCAGCGAAAAAGCCATCGCCGCAGTAGCCCCAATCGGAATCGGCCGCATATACGGCCCCATCAGCCCACCGACGAACGCCATCGGTAGCACGGCGGCGATTACCGCGAAGGTTGCGAGAATGGTCGGGTTGCCGACTTCGCTTACGGCTTCAATTGCGACAACTGCACGGCTGCGACCCTTGCTTTCCGGCAGATGAAAATGGCGAACGATATTTTCCACCACGACTATCGCGTCGTCCACAAGGATGCCGATTGAAAAGATCAGCGCGAAGAGCGTGATGCGATTCAGCGTAAAGCCATAGAGATAAAAAATGAGCAGCGTTAGCGCAAGCGTCGCGGGAATCGCCAACAGCACGATCAGCGATTCGCGCCAGCCCAGCACGAGCAGGATCAAAAACGACACACTCACCACGGCGAGCAACATGTGCCAGAGCAGTTCGTTGGATTTGTCCTCCGCTGTCAAACCGTAGTTGCGCGTGACCGTGACTTGGACATCGGCTGGGATGATATAGCCCTTGAGCGTTTCAATTTTCTTGAGGACTTCGTTGGCCACCGTGATGGCATTCGCACCGGGGCGCTTGGCGATTGAGAGCGTCACGGCAGGTTCTTCACTGGAAACTTTATTCGCCGATCCCGAACCAAAAAAAACATACTGACTCGGCTCTTCCGCGCCGTCCACAATGTCCGCCACGTCGCGCAGATAAACCGGTTTGCCGGAATAGACGCCCACCACCACGTTGCCCACATCGGCGGCGTCCTGCAAAAACGCGCCGGTTTCCACAATGATTTCATGGTTGTCGCTGGTAAGATTGCCAGCGGAATACTGTCTGTCCGCCTGCTGCAACATCGGCACCAGCCCGGCGGGCGAGAGGTTGCGCGCCGCCAGTTTCACCGGGTCGAGCAATACGCGCAATTGTCGGTGGGCACCGCCAATGATCGTTGTTTCGGCGACCAGCGGCACTTGTTTCACTGCGTCGTCCACCTGCGCGACGAGCCGGCGCAGTGCGAGATGATCGTAACGTGTGCTGTGAAACGTCAGCGCCAAAATTGGCACGTCGTCAATCGTCCGCGCCTTGATTAAGGGCGTCGAGACGCCATGCGGGATTTTATCGAAGTTGGATTGCAGCTTCTGATTCAGCTTCACGAGGCTGCTGTCCATGTCCTCACCGACCTTGAAGCGCACAATGACGAGAGACTGGCCTTCGCTGGACGTGGAGTAGATGTATTCGACACCGGGAATTTCCCAAAGCAGCTTTTCCATCGGACGCGTGGCGCGCTCCTCGACTTCCTTCGCGCCGGAGCCGGGCATGGAAACCATTACGTCCACCATCGGCACCTTGATTTGCGGCTCTTCCTCGCGCGGCAGCATCACCACGGCAAAGACGCCGAGCAGGAGGGACGCGATGACGATTAACAGCGTCAGCTTGGAATCAATGAACGACTGCGCAATGCGCCCAGCGATGCCGAGGTGCGCGCCCGATGATTTTTCGTCGCTGGCTTTCACGGTTTGATCGTCACAGGTTGCCCGTCCGTCAAGGCCGACACATCTTCGGTCACAACTTGTTCGCCGGAATTCAAACCGGAGACCAGCTCGATTTCATCACCAATGCGACTTCCGGTTTTGACGAGGCGTAATTGCGCGTGGCCGTTGACGACGACAAAAACCAATTCCATCTGGCCGCGCTGAATCACGGCGGAAGCGGGAACGCGAATCGCACGCACTTCGCCAACGGGCACGGCAACGCGCCCGAATTGCCCTGACCGCAGCCCTGGTGCGTCCGGTAAATCCAGCTTCACCAAAAACGTGCGGCTGTTCGGATCGGCGACGGGTGACATTTCTGCGACGGTGCCTTCAATATCATTGGTGACGGGCGCAACCCGCACGGGGAGCCGGTCGCCGGGATTGACGTTGGCATTGAGCGCTTCCGGCACGTCGGCTTGCATTTGTAGGGCGGATGGATCTTCGATGTCCACCAGCGGCTTGCCCGGCGTGGCGAGGTCGCCCACGTCGGCCCACTTCTTCGTGATGATGCCGTCGAACGGAGCCGTGATCTCCACATAACTCATCATAGCGGTAGCCTCGGCCACCGCACTTTGAGCGATTTGTTGGCGGGCCTGCGCGGAATCGTATTCGGCGCGCGTTGCGCTCTGCTGTGCAAACAGGGCGGAAGTGCGTTTCCAATCACGGTCGGCTTCCGCCAGCGCGGCCTTGGCCTGATCCAGCCGGGCCACGATTTCGCCCGCATCCAAGCGGGCGATCAACTGGCCTTTTTGCACCTTCTCACCAAGCGCTACCGGCATCTGATCAATATGACCGCTCAATCTGGCCTCCAGCGTCGCATGAAGTTTTGCCCTCACCGTGCCGAGCACTTCCTCGGTCATCGTGAGTGGTTTGTTTTCGACGGTCTGCACCCGGACTTCGGCAGACGGCAGACTAATTGAATTTGCGGATTCATGTTTCGATCCGCAACCGGCGAGCGTGAACGCGAGGGTAGCGACCGGAATAAAAAACAGGGTTCTGGGAATCAATCGTTTCATATCATTTGGAAGTCGGCTGGGAAACCAGTTGGGGCAGTGCCAGCGCCTTGCGCAGCGCGGCAATGGCAATATGTTCGTCAGCTTCAGCCTCGGCGCGGCGGACGCGGGCCGCGACCAGAGCGGTTTCGGAATCAATTAACTGCGTCGAAATGGCCAGCCCTTGCTCGAAGCGGTTACGGGTCAGCATCGCGCTTTCTTCCGCCTGTTCCACGGCTTTGCTGCTCACCGCCAGACTCTCTTCGGCCGCGTTGAGATCAAGCCGGGCTTGTTCCACTTCCAGATCGAGTGCCAGCCGGACTTTGACCTGTTCTTCGTTGGCGGATTCCAAATTGGCCTGGGCTTCGCGCGTTTTGGAGCGGGTCAAAAATCCGTCCCACAAATCCCACTGCACCATCACGCCGGCGGTGTAGCTGTTGCCATCTCCGCCCGTCACCCAGCCGTAATCATGATCCAGACTGCCGAAGACGCTGACGCGCGGTTGATAGCCGCTCTTCGAGCCACGGACTTGCGCCTGCGCCGCGCTGGCGCGCTCACGGGCGGCGGCGAGTTCCGGGCGTTGCGAGAAATCCCCCACATACGGCGCACTGACTGCGGGCGCGGTGTCGGCCACGGTGAAATCGCCGTCCTCGATGCCCAGCAGATTGCGGAGCGCGCGGATTGCCAGAAGATTGGCATTGCGGGCGCGAACGAGATCTTCACGCGATTGCGCCAGACGCACTTCAATGTCCAGCACATCGGATTTCAATAGCGTGCCGCCATCAAGCCGCTTTTGGGCGACGACCAAATTGGTTGCGAATGAATTGACCGCCGCCTCGGTGGCGAGGATGAACTGCCGTGTCTTCAGCACCGTGTAAAAAGCCCGTGACACCTCGAAACCTAGCGCGTTGCGGATGGCGGCGCTGTCCAGCTTTGCCGCCTCGGTGTTAGCCTTCGCGGCCTGCCGGTTCGCGGCATTTTGCCCGCCGGCATAGAGCGGGAGGGTGACAATTCCGCGCGCATTGAGATCGTCCACGTTGGGCAAATTATTGAAATTCGGCGGCGAGTTGTAATTGTAAGCCCGCTGGTTGAGAATGCTGCCGAACACCAGCATCGGATTGTCCGTGCGGGTGTAGCTGGACTGGACTTGCAGCTTCGGCCAGAAAGTCGAATTAGCCTGCTCCAACCCGGCTTGGGCAGCAGCGATGCGCTGCTGCGCGATGCGCGCGTCCGGATTGTGGGTCTGCGCATAATCTAGGGCACGTTCCAGCGTCCAAGGTTCGTCAGCGCCTGCGGTCAGTGAAAACGCCAGCCACAATGCGAAAAATCCCAGAGGTCGTTTCATTTGGTGCAGCAGGAGTCTCCTGTTTTTTCGTCGGCGCAGCAAGACCCGCCCACGCCAAACTTTTTCAACACAATTTCCAGCGGGCAGAAATTCGTGAACGACGATTGCAGCAGGTTAAAGCCGACGAACGCGGCGAACCAAAGCCAGTTCGGGCTGTGGTAATGCGCGAGCAGCAGGCTGGCCAAGATGAACGTGCCGGCGAACCGGCGGATAATCATGTGCATTTTCATACGTCCATACCGAGCCGCCAACAGCGGAAAAGTTACAAACCAATTGCGGTCATTTCAATTTTATGGGGTGTTCACCCCATTGTTCGCCGCGTCCAAAAAAGGCAATTTCCACGCTGGTTTAAAGTAAAAAATAATAAAGCCAAAGCTATGCTGATAAAATTATCTACCGAAAAATCCGTTAGTGAAGCAGCGGCTGCCTTGCAGTCTGCCGTAGAGGCCAATCACTTTGGCGTCATGCAGGTTCACAACCTCAAAGAAACCATGGCGAAGAAAGGCGTGGAATTTGCCCATGAGTGCCTGATCTTCGAGGTCTGTCAACCGCAACAGGCCAAGAAGGTGCTTGATAAAAATATGAGCGTCTCCACTGCACTGCCGTGCCGGATATCCATTTACGAAGAGGGCGGCAAAACCATTCTGGCTTCGTTGAAACCAACCACACTTCTGGCGATGTTTAACACGCCCCAACTGAAAGGGGTGGCACAGGAGGTGGAGAACACGATTGTTAAAATCATGCAGGAAGCAGCAGCTAATTGATCCGCAACGGTGACAGAGAAAATGCCACTATGCCAACGCCGCCAAATAAGTCCGAAGCCAAACCGGCACCCGCGAAGCCAGCCGACACCAAGCCTCCTGAAATCGCCTCCGCGTCGGTTCCCGATACGCTTGCGGCGCTCAAAGTAAATCCTGACACCGGGCTGACGCACGCCGAGGTGGACACCCGCCGCAAGGAGAATGGCTACAACGAAGTGGCCGAAAAGAAGGGTCATCCGGTCCTCAAATTCCTAAAGAAGTTTTGGGGCATCTCGGCGTGGATGCTCGAACTGATCATGGTTCTATCCGCCGTGCTCAAAAATTATTCAGACCTTATCGTGGTGGGCGCGCTGCTGGTGATCAACGCCGTTTTGGGTTTTATGCAGGAACACCGCGCCGCCGGGGTCGTGGAGGCGTTGCGAAAACGGTTGCAGGTCAATGCGCGCGTTCGGCGTGAATCAAGCTGGCAGGTCATTCCTGCCCGAGAGCTGGTTCCCGGCGACATCGTGCGCGTGCGACCCGGCGACATCATTCCGGCGGATGTGAAGCTGCTGACTGGAGCGATGAGCGTTGACCAGTCGGCTCTCACCGGCGAATCGAAAGACGCGGACAAGAAACCGGGCGAAGTGCTTTCGTCGGGGTCGGTCGTCCGGCGGGGCGAAGGCAACGGCGTCGTCATGCTGACCGGGGCAAAAACCTATTTTGGCCGCACCACGCAACTCGTGCAGGAAGCGCGTCCGAAACTCCACATCGAAGCGGTGGTGGCCAAGGTCGTCCGCTGGCTCTTTGTCATCGTCGGAGCGCTGCTGGCCGTGGTGATTGTGCTGTCGCTGATTCGCGGCTCGCCGCTCATCGAAATGATTCCGCTCATGCTGGTCTTGCTAATGAGCGCAGTTCCGGTCGCTCTGCCCGTCATGTTCACCGTTAGCATGGCGGTCGGGTCAAAGGAATTGGCGAAGCTTGGTGTGCTGGTCACGCGTTTGAGCGCCGCCGAGGATGCTGCGACGATGGATGTGCTCTGCGTGGATAAGACCGGAACAATCACAATGAACGAACTGGCCGTCACCGGCGTGATTCCGCTGGAGCACGCAACGGAAGCCGACGTGCTTTTCGCGGGCGCACTCGCGTCGCAGGAAGCCAACCAAGACCCGATTGACCACGCGTTCCTCAACGCCGCAAAAGATCGGCACGTCTTCGACAATCTCCCCAAGGTCACGCCCGTCTCGTTCGCGCCGTTTGATGCGAAAAACCGGCGGACGGAAGCCGTAGTCGAACAGAACGGGCAGCATTTTCGCGTGATGAAAGGCGCGGTGCGAACTCTCGCCGAAGCCTGCGGACTTCAACCCTCAGCCATAGAAGCGTTGGAGAAACGTGTCAGCGAATCCGCATCGAAGGGATACCGGATGCTGGCGGTGGCACGTGGCCCCGAAACTGGCAATCCAACCTTGGTCGGCTTGGTGTCGTTGTATGATCCGCCCCGGCCGGACGCCAAACAACTCATCGCCACACTCCACGACCTCGGCGTGCCGGTGAAGATGCTCACCGGCGACGCGCTGGCAGTCGCGCGTGAGATCGGTCAAGGAGTCGGGTTGCCCAACATCCGGCACATGGCTGACTTGAAGGCCGACTATAAGGCGGTTGATCTTTTCGCTGGTGCCGATGGTTTTGCGGAAGTATTTCCAGAGGACAAATACACCGTGGTGAAGCACCTGCAAGCTGCGGGTCATGTCACGGGCATGACGGGTGACGGCGTGAACGATGCACCCGCACTGCGACAAGCAGAGGTGGGCATCGCCGTCAGCACGGCAACCGATGTGGCCAAGGGTGCCGCCAGCGTCGTCCTAACCCAACCGGGATTGACGAACATCGTGGCGCTGGTCGAACAAGGGCGGACAATTTACCAGCGCATTCTAACGTGGATCATCAACAAAATCAGCCGCACGATTCTGAAAGCGGCTTTCGTTGCCATCGCTTTCATTTTGACTGGTAAGTTCGTTGTGTCCGCCTTCGCCATGCTACTGCTGGTCTTCATGACGGACTTTGCGAAGATTTCCTTAGCCACCGACAACGTCCGACCATCCAAAAAACCGGAAACTTGGAACATCGGAGGCTTCATCACCGTGTCCGTGGTGTTGGGGATCGCCATGGTTGCTGAAACGCTCCTCTTATTGTGGTTTGGTTGGTCGCACTTCGGTTTGGCGACCAATAACAGCGCTCTCTACACGTTCAGCTTCCTGCTGCTGCTCTATTTTGCCGTGTTTTCCGTAGTGTCAGCGCGCGAGCGCAGTTGGTTCTGGGCGACACTGCCCAGCAAGACCTTCCTGTCAGCCCTTGCGGCGGATGCGCTCGTGGGCACGGTCCTGACACGCGTAGGTCTTCCGGGGCTCATGCCTTTGCCTTGGACACAGACATTCGCGATTTTCGCCTTTGCGATGGTTTCGTGCCTGATCGTCAACGACGCCGTGAAGGTTGCGATGATCAAATGGCGCGTTCTTAACGTCGTGGTCAAAAAGTCGGTTGATATGACTCCGCAAATCGCCAAGCGTGCCTATGAAATCTATGAGCGTGAAGGCCGTCACGACGGCCATGCGGTTCAGGATTGGGAGAAGGCGGAACACGAGATTCGGAAATAAATAAACCGGCGCGAACAACGCGACGGGTATTGCCAAAAGCATGAAAATCAAAATCAAGTCGAAGGATTTCCGGGTGCGCCCTGGAAAAAAGGTCAGCCTCAAAAGCTGGCCGACGCAGGTGAAGCCTGTTTGCAAATCAAAGAAGCGTTATCAAAAACTACTTGAACAACACGTTGCAGAATTGAGCGCGCTGCAAAACCTTCATTACGCGTCCAACCGTTGTGCTTTGCTCCTCATTTTTCAAGGCATGGACTCTGCCGGAAAGGATGGCGCAATCCGGCACGTCATGTCCGGGGTCAATCCTCAAGGCTGTGAGGTTTTTAGTTTCAAACAGCCGAGCGCCGAGGAGCTGGAACATGATTTTCTTTGGCGCACGACCCGCCGCCTGCCGGAACGCGGGCGGATCGGCATTTTCAATCGTTCCTATTACGAGGAAGTGCTGGTCGTCCGGGTGCATCCAGAAATTCTGCAAGTTCAAGGGCTTTCCGAAAAATCACGCGACGGGAAAAATCTCTGGAAGGAAAGGTATCGCTCCATCGTGGATTTGGAGCAGCATCTCCATCGCAATGGCACGCGGGTCATCAAATTTTTCCTGCACCTGTCGAAGGAAGAGCAGCGAAAGCGATTTCTCGAACGTATTGATGAGCCGGACAAGAACTGGAAATTCAGCCTCGCGGACATTCACGAGCGGAAATACTGGAAGCATTACCAACAGGCTTATGAGGACTGCCTGACCGCGACCAGCACTCAGCATGCGCCTTGGCATGTCGTTCCCGCCGATGACAAGGAGGATGCCCGTTTGATTGTATCCCAAATTATCCTCGACACGTTCAGCGAACTTAAGATGGCCTATCCCAAGACCACCGCAAAGCGGCGGTCGGAATTAAAATCTTTCCGCAAACAACTTTGAAGGCAATGCAAGCCGAGGCCACGCCAACCATGTGTCAAAGGCGACGCGCTAAATCATGGGTTCAAGCGGCGATGTTCAAGTTCGCCGCCTTTTCCAGCCAAGCTTTGAACGGGCGCGGGCCATAAAAACCTTCGACCTGATCCACCGGCTCCCCACCGCGAAACACCATCAGGGTCGGGACGCTGCTGATTTCGTATTCACCAGCCAGCGCGGCGGCATCATCTATGTTGACCTTGGTGAACTTCACTTTACACGCAAATTCGGCGGCGAATTGTTCCAACAAGGGCGCGAGCATTTTGCACGGCCCGCACCACGGGGCGTAAAAATCCACCAGCACCGGGCCGGTGGCGCGCAGGACTTCGGTTTCAAAATTGGCTTCGGTCAGTTCGATAATGTTTTTCATGGCAAAATCCATCGTTGCTACCATTACTGAACCGCAAGCGCTAAAAAAGTTACAAATGATCTGTCGGGCGTCCGTTTGAAAACCTTATAGCTCGCTTAAGGTGAGCCGACCAGCAGCAGCACATTCCACCCGACCAACACGCAGCCCAGCAACACCACGCACCAAGCGAAGCCCCGCCGCAAGACGGCGGCAGAAAGTTGTTTTGCAAGCGCCGCACCCACAAGCATTCCCGCAATCGCCGCCAGCAGAAAACCGAGCGTGAGTCGCCAGTCGAAGTTCACATAACGCAATTGGCCGACCAAACCGCCCACACAATTGACGGTGATGATTGCCAGTGACGTGCCAATGGCCGGCTTCATTTCCAGCCCGGCAAACAAAACGAGTGCCGGCAGGATGAGAAAACCGCCGCCGACGCCGAGAAATCCGGTCAGCACACCCACGGCCACGCCAATCGCCAGACAGCGCACCGGGCGACATTCATGCGCGACCGCCTTCGCTTCGCCGTTTCGCAACAGCCGGATTCCGACAACGAGCATCAGTGCGCCAAAGAGAAACATCAGCATGGGCGCGGAAACCAGATGGGTGAATTTTGCGCCAACAAACGCGCCAACAATTCCGCTCACCGAAAAGAACGCGGCTGCCCGCAAATCAAAGTTACCACGTCGCAGATGGAGCAAACTTCCGAGCGCGCTGGTTCCTCCCACGATTACCAGTGTCATGCCGACAGCCTGATTTACCGGGATGCTTGCGACATAAACCAGAACCGGAAGCGTGACAATGGAACCGCCGCTGCCCAACAAGCCAAGCGACAAGCCGACCAATCCAGCCAGCAGCAGCGCAAAAAAGTGCATTGGCAAAAACTACTTCTCGACCGGCTTCCCGGCTTTTGCCCACGCCCTAAATCCAGCGGGCAGGTTATAGAGATTTGGGAAATCAAGATGGTTGAGCTTGTCACACGCTCTGGCGCTGCGCACGCCGCTGGCGCAATGCACCAGATAAATCTTGCTCCGGTCGAGCAATGCGGCTTTGGCTTGAAAGTCGGACGCGGTAACGTCGAGGTTCACCGCTCCCGGAATATGGCCGGCTTGAAATTCCTCCGGCGTGCGCACGTCCAGAATCACGTTTTGTTTGTCATCCGCCATTCGCGCGAATTCCTCGACGCTCAGATTTTTATAGGCGGCGTTGGCAGCAAGCGTCGCAGCAGTTCCGGGATGCCGCTGGAGTTTCGGCAAAACTTCTGCCGGGCCACCGCCAGCGTAGCCGGTTTCCTGCAAGACCGTTTCGCCCGCATCATTCAACAGAACGATGGTGGGAAAACCTTCGCTTGAATCCCGGCTCAAATTGAATCTGGCTTTCAGCGCGAAGTTGGCCTGTTTTAATTCTTCGCTTTGACTGGATTTTTGCGGGAAATCCACGTCCACGAGAACCAACGCGCGGCGGGCGTATTGGATAAATTCCGGGGAGGCAAACACCTGACGTTGCATTTCGACGCAGGGCGGACACCAATCAGAACCGTGAAAAAAGAGCAGGACGGATTTGCCTTCGGCCTTTGCCCGAACCAGCGCGTTCGGAAGGTCAGTCAGCCAGGTCAGTTCAGTCTGGTTGGACTGGCGCGCGGCAGGAGTCGCCGTGATTTCTGGCGTTTGGGCATCCGCCGCCACAGCCACGCCAGCCAGCAGAGTTGCGAAAATTATGGCGGTAATTGGACTGGTTTTCATTTTTTAATTTTGCGTCAGATGTTGATTCACGACAATGCACATTTCATTCACAAATTGCTTGGAACAGCGAGTTAGTAAATGCACGGAATGAATCGCCGCACGCGCCGCTCATAGTCTGCGTATTGCGGGAATTGATGCCGCAGCCAACATTCTTCGTGTCGGGCTTTGGCGTCAAAGAAAATTGCCAGCACGAAGGAAACGGCCAACGCTGGCCAGCTTTGCCAAACGAGTGACCAGCCCACGGCAGCACAAAAAACGGAAGTGTAAAGCGGATGCCGAATCAGAGCGTAAATGCCGTGTTGGACAAACTGCGCGGTTGCAACTGGCTTTGGAAAAGGTGTTAGATTTCGCCCCAACGTCAACGCACCGGAGATGCCACAGATCGCCGAGGCCAAGAGAAAAACCACACCGGAAATAAAAATCAAATGCAGCTTCGATGTCGCGTGACAGGTGATGCCCAAAATGGCGATGGCAAAGAGAAGCAGGAATTGTCCAACCACCCACCAACCGCCGCGTTGGACAAAACCGTTACTCATTTCGGCGGGCTAGAATTTGCACAACCGCGCCGCGCCCCGTGTGCCCATCGCCTTCGATGACATCGCGCTCGATTTCGCGCCCAATTACAAATTCCAGTCTCGCGAGTTCTTCACGGAGGCCGGCCAGAGTCATCAGTAATTCCAGGGATTTAGGCCCGCCGGTGTCGAATGCCAATTGCGCCGGAGTATAGGCTTCGAGAACGAACACTCCGCCTTGTCGCAGACCACACTCCGCTTGGGCGTGAACATTACACCGAATCGCTGGCGGCAAATGAGCAAACGTGGCGACGATGCCAGACCAAACACCCGGCTCGATGGTAAAGTTTCCCAGATCAGCAAGCACCGTTTCAATTTCAACGCCGCGAGCCGTTGCAAGCTGCCGGGCTTTGGCTAAACCGGCTTCGGATTGATCCACCGCTGTCACCTGATGGCCGAGCGTCGCAAGGTGAACGGCGTTGCGTCCTTCGCCTTCCGCGAGACAAAGCACCGGGCCGACGGGAATTCGTGACGCCATTTCAGCCACGAAAACATTCGGTGTTTCCCCGTAAAAATATTTCGGCGTGGCGAAGCGATTGTTCCAAGAAGCGACATCCATGAATTCAATAGCTCATCCGATCCAGCTTCACCTTGCCCCGGAAAATCCAGTAGATGCAAACCGTGTAGGCGATGACCACCGGCACGCCGATGCAGGCGATGACCAGCATGATACCCAGTGTTTTCGGCGAAGAAGCGGCGTTGTAGATCGTCAGGCTGTTTTCTGGATTCGGCAGGCTGTAAATCATGTTCGGGAAAATGTTCAGTGCAAACAACGCCATCAGCGTGACTATCGTGGCACACGAAGACAGGAAGGCGCGACCATCATTGCCGTGGTGAAATTCGCGCGGGATGTTGGCGATGGCGAGCATGTTCGCCAGCGCGACGGAAAAGAGCCACGGATTTTCGCGGACGCGCGCGGCCATGTGCGGGACAAATAACAGCGTCGCCATCGTGAGCGTCACCGCACAAATGACGAAGAAAATGATGCAACTCATCGCCCAGCCGCGCAGTTTGTCATGCAATTCGCCTTCCGTTTTCATCACGCCGTAAATCGCGCCGTGCATCATGAACAGCGCCACGGTCGTTACGCCAACGAGTAGCGGATACGGCGACAGCAGGCCGAGGAACGTGCCGGCGAATTCGCCGTTGGCGTCCACCGGCACGCCCCAGGCGATGTTCCCCAGCGCGGTGCCGATGAGCAGGCTCGACACGATGCTGCCGACGGAAAAACTCACGTCCCACATCTGCCGCCACCAGCGTTCGGGGCGCTTGCTGCGAAACTCAATCGCCACCGCGCGAAAAATCAGTGCCGCGAGCAACAACATCAGTGCGAGATAGAAACCGGAGAACGCGGTCGCATACACATTCGGAAATGCGGCGAACAGCGCGCCGCCGCCGGTGACCAGCCAAACTTCATTGCCGTCCCACACCGGGCCGATGGAATTGAGCATGACGCGTCGTTCCTCGTCTTTGTTCGTAAAAAGATGCAGCGCGCCGATGCCGAGGTCGAAGCCGTCGAGCACGGCGTAGCCGGTCAATAAAACGCCGACGAGGATAAACCAAATAGTATTGAGATCGAGGTGCATGGCTTGATTTAGTTTTTGATGGGCAGCGCAAGTTTGCCGGACGGAATCAAATCCGCATCATCCGGGCCGTGCTGGATTTTGTCGTTGAGCAGATAAATGAAGACGGCAAACAGCAGTGAGTAGATCAGCGTAAACAAGATGAGCGAGGACAATACGACGTTTGCCTTCACCACGGCGGATAAGCCCGCTGGCGTTCGCATCACCCCATAGACGATCCACGGCTGTCTTCCGACTTCGGCGGCAAACCAGCCAAGCTGGTTGGCCAACTGCGGACCGAGCACGGAGAAGACCAGAATCCACAGTAGCCACCTGCGTTTATGCAAGGTGCCTTGGCGGAAATATAAAAAACCCAGCGCCGCGACGGCGATCAGTGTGAAGCCGATGCCCACCATGGCGTGGAAAAACATAAACGACGCCGCGACCGGCGGTCGGTCTTCCGGTTTGTATTCATTCAAACCGGTGACCGGCGTGTGAAAATTATTGTGCGCGAGAAAGCTCAACATCCCTGGAATTTGAAGCCCGTGGGTCTGTTCATTCTTTTCGTCCACCCAGCCGACGACTGTAAGCGGTGCGTTGGAAGTGGTTTCATAGAGTCCCTCGAAGGCCGCAAGCTTGGCCGGTTGGTTTTTCGCCACGCCCGCCGCGCTCTTGTGACCGGTGACGGCTTGCAGCAGTGACGCGGCGAGCGCCACGGTCAGGCCGACTTTCAACGACTTGCGTGCAAATTCGAGATGTTTCCCTTTTAACAAATACCATGCGCTCACGCTAACCACCAAAAATGCGCCCGTGCACCATGCAGCCGTGACCGCATGAAACAAACGGTCCATCGAGGAAGGGTTGAACACAAGTTGCCAGAAGTCGGTGATTTCCGCGCGGGCGTGCATCCCTTCGCCGACGATGTGATAACCCGCTGGTGTCTGCATCCAAGAATTTGCCACGATGATCCAAACTGCGCTGAAATGCGCGCCGAGCGCGACCATGCATGTTGAGAAAAAGTGCATTTTGCGCCCGACTTTGTCCCAGCCGAACAACAGCACCGCGAGGAAACCGGATTCGAGGAAGAAGGCAAAAATGCCTTCCGCCGCCAGCGCGCTGCCGAAAACGTCACCGACAAAGCGAGAATATGTCGCCCAATTGGTGCCGAATTCAAATTCCATCACGATGCCTGTCGCCACGCCGATGGCGAACGTGAGCGCGAACACCTTCGTCCAGAACCGCGCCATCTGGTGATAAAGATTGTTACCGGTTTTGAGCCACGCGCCCTCCATGATCACGAGCATGATGCCCAAACCGATGCTCAAAGGCGGATAGATGTAATGAAACGCGACGGTTGCACCAAATTGAATTCGTGAGAGGGTTAAGACATCCATAACAAAGTATTAAAGTTCTACTAAATATGCGCACTGCCAACTGTTTTTTGCTTGGCTGGCAAAGGTATTGGTTTTGCTGAATTTCATAAGAAGCGGCGCGGTGTGCATAAATTCATTGACGGGTGAAATTTATTGGCTGGTCAGCGGGCTGTTTGTTTGAAGCAGAAAATCCAATTGCTTGATTAAATCTTCTTTCGATTGCAGCCCCACAAGTTTGTCAGTTTGCTTGCCGTTTTTGAAAAAGGCCAACATTGGAATTCCCTCGACCTGGAATCGTTGCGCCAGCTTTGGTGACTCGTCCACGTTGACTTTGACGAATTTGATTTTACCCGCATATTGATCCGCCAAACCGTCCATTGTCGGTGCGAGTTGACGGCAGGGGCCGCACCATGTTGCGTAAAAGTCCATCACGACTGGCAGCGTCGCCTGCGTCACTTCCGTGTCGAACTCCGCATCCGTGATGTGTTTCACATTTTGGGTGGACTGGTTCATCTCCGTCGCATTGCCACCGCCGCCAGACGACAAATAAACCACCATACCTATAATCGCACCGACAAATGCGCCGCGCCGCCAGTTTGCCGTCAACGGGCAGGCACCGGATTTGCAACTGCCAAAATAACCCAGCCCAGCACCCACGCCACCGCCAATCAGAAGGTAAATTAAAAGTGTCGAAGTCATATTAAATCAAGGTGCCGACCGAATTTGATCGAAATGGAGTTCAAGCAGTTCCGTCGCTTGGGTGACGCAGGTTTCGCACGGATGCACTTTGGCCGCGCGCAGTTCTTTGCAATAAAGCGAACCGAGCCGCGCGGTGAAATTCTGTTTCAACGCCTCCGCGTGGTCAGGCGCAACTATGCAGGCCGCGTGCAACGCGCCGCAGAGTCCATCTGGTGCCCGGCCACCCCCAAATGGTTTTAGATCGGCAAGCGCGATGGAAGTGTCGCCGGACACTTCGCGCCAGGCATAAAGCACGGACTGGGCGCAGTTGAGGCGTTCGGGCGGCTGTCTGAAAACTTTCAAAACGTGTGCTTTCATGCTATTTCATCATTCAGTTCTCTTGTCTGCCAAGGATTGAGCCGCGAACGACTTAAAAGTTACAAAGTCAGATTGGTTTGCCCCGTTGTCTTCGGATGGAACGCGCAGGTGTGGCTCAAGTTCTTCGCCCTGCCGCACCAGGCGAAAGCTGTTGGACACGACCAGCAGCGAGCCGACCACATGAAAGATGGCCGCCATGATCGGATTGATATAGTTCAGCGATGCCAGCACCATGCCACCCACCACGAAACCAAGGCCGATGAGAAAATTCTGGTTAATCACCCGGCGCGTATCCCGTGAGAGCCGCACGAGAAATGGCAGACGGCGCAGATCATTGTTCATCAGCGCAATGGTCGCGCTGTGAATTGCCACTTCACTGCCCGCCGCGCCCATCGCGATGCCGAGATCGCCAGCGGTCAAGGCCGGCGCATCGTTCACCCCGTCGCCCACGACCGCCACGCGGTAGCCTTTGGCGCGAATCTGCCGGACGAACTCCACCTTATTCTGCGGCAGGCAATCGCCCACTACTTCATCGCAGCCCAGTTCCAGCGAAACCCGGGCGGCCACCGGCAGGCGGTCGCCGCTCACCAGCGCAATGCGACGCACGCCATTCAATTTTAGTTCAGCCAGCGCCTCCTTCGCTTCGGCGCGGGTCTGATCCTGCAAGCCCACCCAGCCGATGCACTGGTTGTTTCGCGCGACGAAAATCAGGCTCCAGCCCTCGGCTTCATTCAAATCCACCGACTTCAGAAAATCACCTTCCACGCCCTTGTCTTGCAGCCATTGCGCCCGCCCGATGATCACGTTCTCGCCGTTCAGATTGGCCTGAATGCCTCGCCCGGCGGATTCGGAAAAATCTGTCGCTTCGATGAGCGGAACGCCGGCTTCCGTGGCCAATTGCACCAGCGCTTTGGCCGTGGGGTGATTGCTGAATTGTTCCGCCGAGGCCGCTATACGCAGTAATTCCGCCGGCGTCACCTGATTCAGTGGTGCGAGCCGGCTGACAGCGAGTTTGCCGGTCGTCAGCGTGCCGGTTTTGTCAAAAATAAAGGCGTTGATCTTGGCCGCCAGTTCGAGATCGCCCACATTCTTGATGAGAATTCCCAACCGGGCCGCCGCCGCCAGCGCCGCGACTACTGCCGTGGGTGACGCCAAAACAAACGCGCACGGACACGAAACGATGAATACCGAAACCACCCGGTTCAGTTCGTGCGTGAACGACCAAACCAGTCCGCCGATGCACAGCACCAGCGGCGTGTAGAAACCCATGTATTGGTCTATGATGCGGACGATAGGCAGCTTGGTCTTTTCCGCCGCCAAAATGAGATCGCGCACGCGACCCAGCGTGGTGTCCTTTCCGGCGCGCATGACGCGGATGTCCAGCACGCCGGTCAGGTTAATGGTAGCGGCAAAAACTTCATCGCCTGTTTTTTTATCCACCGGCAGCGATTCGCCGGTGATGTTCGCTTGGTTGAGCGAACCTTGTCCGTTCACGATGACTCCGTCTGCCGCCACGTTGTCGCCCGGTCGCACCCGAATCAAATCGCCCACGCCCAATTCATGCACGGCCACCTCGTGTTCCTCGCCGTTTTGAATGCGCCGCGCCTTGGTGGGCGTGAGCTTAATCAGAGAATGAATGGAAGCCATTGCGCCTTCCGCCGTGCGGGTTTCGATAATTTGCCCCAGCAGCATAAAAAACGAAACAATGCCCGCTTCGGGATAGTGTCCCGACGCAAACAGTGTTACCACCGCCAGCGCCACCAGGACGTTGGTGTTGAGCGAACCGCTCCGCAAGTCTTTTAAGGCCACCCGGACGATTGGAAATCCGAGGATGGAGGCCCCAGCCATCGCGCTGAATCCTGCCACGCTTTCGGTATCCGGGAAAAACCAGCGCACCAGAAAGGAGTTGAATACCAATGTCAACCCGACCAGCGTGTGAACTAACTGCGCCTGAACGTGCGAGTGATGTTCGCCACAAGCACAAGCTCCGTCGTGCGTGTGTTCGTGCAGGTATTCAATGTGTGTGGCGGCCCTCATGGTGTTTGGATTGGGCGGACATCATTCAAGGTTGAGCCGACATTCGTGCGGCGCGGCGGCTTGGAGTTTATTGGCCTGACCAAGCTGGTGATCGCAGCCCTCCTGTATCAGTGACAATTGTCCGCCCAGACAGGCAACCACGAGCGCTCCGACGGGGGTGCCGGGCCGCCCGGCGCGCACCTCGATGCCGTGATGAATCACATTGTCGAGTGCCCGCTGACCAATGCCGTTGCGGCCAACAATGAGAACTTGAACGCTCCGTTCGCGCAACCAGCGGGGAAATGAACCCGGTTCATGCGCTGGCGCTTCGACGATTTCTGTGCAAACAATTATACGGCTCTGCCGATCCGCTTCGACCAGTGCGAAATGCTTGGACTCCCCAAAGTGGCTGAGGAGGAGCTTATCAATAATTGGAATGGCAATTTTCAAATTCATAACTTCACCGTTACGAGAGTATCCTGGTTGATGGAATTCGTTCTAGCGGCACGCACCAACAATTCGTCCATTTCGGCGCGGGACAATTCGCCGACGAATTGGTAGCAAACCGTTCCGCCACTGAACAACAAGACAGCAGGCACCGACACGACGCCAAAGCGGGCTGCCAGTTCGGGAGATTCGTCCAGGCTGACTTTCGCAATCGTTAGAAAGCCGCAGCGCGGTGCCGAATCCGCCAACATCGCCAGAAGTTTCTGACTGGCGGCGCAGCCGTCCGCGCAAAACGCCAGTAGCACCGGCACTTTGGATTGCATCACCTTTTCAGCAAAAGAACGGTCAGTGATTTCGAGAATGGTATTGGAGGAAGGCATGGATGCTTCAAAGGTTGTGAAGGTGTGCCGGGCAACCATAAACTCGTTCGTAAGCGCGGCAGAAAGGGCACAGTCTAGCTTCAACGCGCTTCACCAGCCAGAAGGCGAATCCGTGCTGCCGCTTTCGTGCGCGCCGGCAGACCGGACAGTTGGCGCAAACTCTGGCCAGGGCTTCGTCAAATGCGGATGCGTCGAGTTTCACGGTGAAATAAATGGCTCACTGATGCGGACGATTCACTTCATCCATGTAAATGATTGCCGGTTTCCGGCTGCGGGCTTCCTCGTCGTCCATCCAGCCAAATGCCATGATGATGATCCGGTCACCAATCTGCCCCAGCCGCGCGACCGCTCCGCGCAGGCTGATCTGCCCTTTCTGGCCCGTAATGGCATAGGTCTCAAAACGGACACCATTGTTCAGATTGGCCACCAGCACCTTTTCACCGGGCAGAATGTCCACTGCCCGCAGCCATTCCGGGTCGCAGGCAACGCTGCCCTCGTAATTCAACTCCATGTCGGTGACGGTCGCCCGGTGAATTTTACTTTTGAGCATTTGCCGGAACATCTTCACCTCCGCTCTTGTTGGAACAATTTTTCTGCGCCGCTGTAAGCCTCCTCGACCCGCAGCAGTGTCGCCGCCACGCCGGGATACTTCGGGTCGTGCCACGATTGCATGTTGGCAAAAACGGGGCCGTCGGTGTGGTAGGTCAGCGGGCCTTTCACCTGAAACGACTTGCGTTCTTTGGTGAGAAACAAAATGGCACCGCGCGAGCCGCTTTTGATGTTGGCGCGAGTTTTTGAGAAATAATTGTCCGCGACAATAAAACCCTCGCCGGACACATAATGAATTTCGCCGACGTAAATGGCATTGGGTGTTTTCGCCGCATCCACGGTCGCGAAGACCGCCGGCCCTTCGCGGTTTTCCCAGGCTTGGGCGACGAGATTCAGGCCGTCGGTGGTTGATGAAACCTCGCTTGGTTGATTTTCTTTCATAATTTGCATTTTCCTCGCTCAAGGTTTTGTCCTTTTGGCGATAGCCGGTTCCGCCGCTTCGGGAACATTGCGGTGCAAGACCAATGTCCCGACCGCTTGGCCGATATGCTGGCCCACGACGGCGCATTTTACCTTGAACAGAAATAGAATGTTTTTCCCGCTGCCGTCCAGCGACTCGAAATTCGCCTGGCCCTTGGCGATGATCAGATCGGCCCGCGCAAACCGCCGCCGAAACTCCGGGCTGCACGCGGCCAGTTCAACGCCCGCGCCGTCGCAGCCGGTGTCCGCCACCGCCACCCAGCCGTCGAGGCCCGCCACCGTGGCATCCGCGCGCAACGCGTCGTTGATCGCCGGGCCGCCTTTGACCACGACGGTGATTTTTTCGCGCGGCAACAATTCGAGCAACAGCCGGTCAAAGACCAGTTCCCCGGCGTTGTCCGCCAGAAACAGAATCTCGGTCGCGCACTCCGACGCCGTGAAGAGTGCTTCCACATCTCCGTGGAATGGCCCGGCAAAGGAACTTTCCAGCGCGGCGGGAATTGTTTCCGCCGTCAGATCGGCGTTGATGCCATAATCAATGACGTTGCCGGCAATGGCCATTTTGACCGCCGTCAGGCGCGGGTTTGCCGCCTTCCGCAGCCGTTCGCGCCAGACTGGCAACAGCACCAGCGCGAGCTGGTTGGATTCCTGTTTGACGGCCAGATACGGATCGGCCTGGCCCGTGAGTTCGCGCACCCATTGGCGCAGGCTCCCGCCAAACAGCGGCGGCGACAGGGTCAGATCCGCCCGGCTGGCGCGGCATAGAGTTTCACGCACAATCTGTTCCTGAACGCGCGGGTCCGAAGACGCCATGCGCGCGACGCTCAGTCCTTGCGACACAAAACAAGGCAGGCAATCCAGAGTGCATTTCATAGGTCAATGAGCCGTTGCGGCTCCGTGGTCACAACCTTCATGGTCATGTTCATGCTGGTGATGATGACCATACTCATGGTCAAGCTGATGGCCGTGGTGTTCGCAACCCACCGGCGAACCGGTCAACTGGCCGGCTAGGTAAGCGGCGACAAGGACTTCAACGCGGGCATTCACCTCACCGGCGAGCACCATGACGCCGTTCACCAGGAGGTTGTTGAGACACCCTTTGCCCATGCCGCCAGCGATGACCACCCGCACGCCCTGTTCCCGCAGCCAGCGCGGATACAAACCGGGTTTATGCGGTGGCGCGGCAATGGTTTGTGTGGAGATTACAGTCCGGCTTTTGGGGTTGGTATCCACGAGCGTAAATTCGCCGCATCCACCGAAATGGCCGTGCAGCCGTCCATCAGCGGACGGAATGGCGATGCGAATGGTGGTTTCTTTGGGAGCGATGGCAGTTGTCATGTGTGAATTTTCTTTCGTTGGGCGGATGGCGTAGTGGCCACCAGCAGTTCTTGGTTACAGCCTTTGGATCGTTTGGTTTTCCAGCCAAGCAGGCGCAAACGGTGCGCGAAGTCAGCCAGACCATTTTTTAGACGGGGATGCGTTCCGCCTTCAAACCGGTGAATCCGGTCGAAAATTTGAAAGCCGCGCGGCGAGAAATCGCACAGGACGAGTTTTCCGCCCGGCTTCAACACCCGCAGCATTTCCTGAAACACTTGCATCGGGCGTTCCAGATGATGAAAGGTGTTCACGCTGGCGACGGTGTCGAAACTGGCGTCGCCCCAAGGCAGATGTTCGGCGTCGTGAGCGATGAATCGAATCCGGCGTCCGGCCCGCGTCTGGCGGACGTGCAATTTCGCCGCGCGCTGCTGCGCCGCATCCACATCCAGCGTCGTGATGCGTTCCGCGTGCTTCGCCATCGCGGCGAGGAAGCGGCCTTTGCCGGTGCCGATTTCAAGCACATGACCGGGCAGCGGCAAAGCCTGTGCGAGAATAAACTTGAGGCTCGCCGCCGAGTCGTAGCCGAAGCGGCGAAATAACGCCTCGCGCTGCCTCATGGCGCGATCATTGATTTGAAGGGATGCTTTCATACCGGTATGCCAGTTTGTTTTTCTTTTCCACCGGCGTTGTTGTTTCGTGCTGCGCTCCGGCGTCGGCAACAGTCGCCGGGTGTATGTTGTTTCCAACAGCCTGGCATGCGGAATTCAGGCCGGTTGAGCCGGTCGCAGCAAAAGGCTTGCAGCACGGCTTCGGTGTCGCCGCAGAGATGTGGTTGAACCTGCACTCCGCGCCGTTCGAGCGCCCGGTGCAAGCCCTGGGAAAGCGCGGCGCAGAGCAAAACGTCCACGTGCAATTCCGCCACACTGCGCGCCAACTCTTCGGGCGACAGCGGACCGAGGACGAATTCCTTGCGGGCCACTTCTTTCCCACGCCGGCGAGTGACCAGCAACAGACGCGCCGCTGCATCAAGCAACGGCGAGATGCGTTCCTGTGAAATGGGAATGGCAATTGTCACTGCTGACCCTATCGCAAGCGTCGTGCCAGCGGTGAAAATTCCGTGACAGCCGGCGCGAGGATACTTCAATGACTTTGATGATCGCCTATGTCGAAGGGGTTGTTTCGATGAGCGCGTCTTCTTGTTTCGGCGGTAACGCGGTCATAAGGCTGTTTGTGCGATGCGTAAAACCATGGCGTTCCACCACGGTGAGAATCCTGCGGCGCGGCATATTGCCATGCTTGCCATTGCTGCCGAGAAAAAGTTTTTCAGCCCTTCAACTTGAATGACTTGATCTTGCGAAACATCGTGCTGGCATCCATGCCGAGTTCGCGCGCGGCGGCGGCACGATTGCCCTGGTTGCGTTTCAGCGCGTCTTGAATGAGCAGTTTCTCCATCGCCGCGAGTGTTAAGCCGGCGGGCAGTTGCGAGATGCGGCCAGGTTCTTCGCCGCGCAGATGAGGCGGCAGGTGCGCCAGTTCAATCAGCCCGCTCCGGCACAGCACAAAGGCGTGTTCGATGATGTTCTCCAACTCGCGCACGTTGCCGGGGAAATCATATTCCATCAACCGGATCAATGAGGAATCCGACAAACCGGCCACGTCGCGGCCCCGGAGCCGGTTGAACCGCGCCACAAAATGATCCACCAACAGCGGAATGTCTTCGCGCCGCGTCCGCAGCGACGGCAGTTCCATGCGCACCACATGCACGCGATAAAACAGGTCTTCGCGGAATTTTCCTTCCTTCACCAGCGCAGTGAGCGATTTGTTGGTCGCTGCAATCACGCGCACGTTGCAACGCACTGACTCTATGCTGCCGAGAGGTTCATACACGCGCTCCTGCAACACGCGCAGCAGCCGGGTCTGCATGGCGGGCGAGATGTCGCCGATTTCGTCGAGCAGGATCGTGCCGCCTTCGGCCAGCGCGAAGCGCCCCGGCTTGTCCTTGCGCGCGTCGGTGAACGCGCCGGCCTTGTATCCGAACAGTTCGCTTTCTAGCAAGGTGTCCGGCATCGCGCCGCAGTTGATGGCCACGAAGCGTTTGACTTTGCGGCGGGAAAGCTGGTGCAGCGCCTGGGCGAACAACTCTTTGCCCGTGCCGCTCGCGCCTTCGAGCAGCACGGTGCTGTCGCTCTCGGCCACGGGCGGCAGCAGCTCGAATAATTGCCGCATCGCCGCGCTGCGACCGATGATGTTGGAAAACGAATCCTGCTGTTCGGCCTGCTGCCGAAGTTCGTTCACGAGGCGCAAGTCGCGGAAACTTTCCACACCGCCGATGATTTTGCCGCGCGCGTCCTTGAGCGGCGCAGTGGAAATGCTGATGGGAATGCGCTCGCCTTGGGCGTTGACAATATAGACGACCTTGTTGGCTATACGCCGGTGCGTGGCCAGCGTCTGTTTCAAAGCGCAGTTGCTTTCGCAAATGGAGGCACGAAATACATCGCAGCAGCGCTGCCCGATGGCTTCCTGTCGGCGAACCCCGGTGATCTGCTCGGCGGCGTGATTGAAAAAAGTAATGCGCCAGTCGGCGTCCACCGTGAAAACTCCGTCGGGCACGGAATCGAGCAACTGGTTGTGAATCTTTTCTAACATTCGAGCGGAGGCGAATCCGCAATCCATCATCAACCTTTAATTGCTTAATCGCAATGGCATTTTGCCACGGTTGGTCGGGGCAGTCATGGTGACTTGCCCGCTTGCGATGGCAAAAGCGACGCAAAATGGGCGGTTTTCTTTGTTTCACCACGGATTTCGCTGGTTGGCATTGCCGGTGCTAGACAGGAGAAACATGACGACACCGATCGCGCCTGACCGCGCTCAAATTCATTTGGTGAACAACCAGACGGAGGCGCATCCGTTTTGCTTTGTGTGCAGCGGCTCCAACCCAATGGGACTGGCCCTGCGTTATGCGCCCCAGCCGGACGGCAGTGTGAGCGCAAAATTTCTCGGCCACAGCGCGCTGGAGGGTTATTCCGGCTTGCTGCATGGCGGATTGATCGCGGCCATGCTCGACGGCGCAATGACCAACTGCCTGTTTGCGCGCGGTATTCGTGGGCTTACGGCGGAATTGAAAGTGCGTTATCACGAAAGCGTCGCGGCGTCCGAAGAAGTTTTTTTACAAGCATGGCTGGAGGAGGACGCGCACGGCCTTTATCAATTGCGGGCCGAACTCAAGCAAGGCGGCGCGGTCAAGGCCACTGCCACCGGCAAATTTATGAAACAACATGAGTAAAACCATTCGCATCACGGTGCTAGTCGAGAACAGCGTCCATCGTCAGGGGCTGGTCGCAGAACACGGACTCTCCTTCCATGTTCAATCCGGGGAGCACAGCCTGATCTTCGATGCCGGCCAAACCGACTTGGCGGTAATCAACGCGGAAACCTTGCGGCTGCCATTGGATCGCGTGGAAGCCATGGTGATGAGCCACGGCCATTACGACCATACCGGCGGTGTGACAGCGATGTTTGATGTCGTGCCCGAGGCGCGGGTTTATCTGCATCGCGCCGCCTTCGAGAAAAAATTCAGCCAAAACGCCAACGGCCAGTCGCGTGAGATCGGCATGAGCGATTGCGTGGCGCAAGCCATTCGTCACCGCACTGGCGGATTCATTGAAACGACCGCTCGCACCGAGATCTTGGAAGGCGTCTTTGTTACCGGCGAAATTCCGCGTGCGAACATTTACGAAGACACCGGCGGCGCATTTTTTCTGGACGCGGAAGGCACGCGCCGCGACCCGCTCGTGGATGATCAGGCGCTGGTGATTGATCTTGGCCGCAGCGTTGTATTGCTGCTGGGCTGCGCCCACTCCGGCGTGGTCAACACGCTGGATCACATTCAGGGGCTGACCAACGGAAAACCTGTCAGCGCGGTGATTGGCGGACTGCATCTGGGTTCCGCTTCCAAAGAACGCATTCAGCAAACCATCGCGCGCCTGCGCGACGCCCAATTGGAAATTCTTGCGCCCGCCCACTGCACCGGCTGGCCGGCAACGGCAAAATTGTGGCAGGCGTTCCCGGAGATTTGCCGTCCCGCCAGCGTCGGCACCGTCTTTGAATTTCAACGGGATTAGTTTCTTCCATCCGGCGACGATGCCATCGCTTCAGGCGATGCCGCCATTGACGCGAAGATTTTGACCGGTGACCCAGCCGGCTGCGTCAGACGCGAGGAAGGCCACCACATCGGCAATTTCCACCGGCTGGCCTAGCCGTCCAAACGCGGAGGCTTGCGCGAATTTTTGAATTTGCTCTTCCGTTTTTCCAGCCTTGAACAACTCCGTTTCCGTCGGGCCGGGCGAAATCACATTGACCGTGATGCCGCGCGGGCCGAGTTCCCCGGCGAGCGAGCGCGTGAGTTGTTCCACCGCGCCCTTGGTGGCGACGTAAGCCCCGTAGTTCGGCATCATCCGCGCCGTCGTGGAACTGGAAACATTGATGATGCGCCCGCCTTCCGCCAAACGCGCGGCGGCCTGCTGACACGCGAAGAAAACGCCCTTCACATTCACCGCAAAAATCCGATCATACTCCGCTTCGGTCACGGCACTGACGGGTTTGGTGAACATGAGACCGGCGTTGTTCACAAGAATGTCCAGCTTGCCGAAATGCGCGATGGCTTCATCAAACAACCGGACAAGTTCGGACACGCTTCCGACATCGGCTTGGATGGCAAACGCCTTCCCGCCGGAGGATTCGATTTCACTGACGAGCTTGCCCGCGTCGTCCGCATTGCGCTCATAGTTGACGACAACGGCGGCACCTTCCAGGCTCAAGCGTTTGGCAATCGCACGCCCAATGCCGCGCGATGCACCGGTGACCAATGCAACTTTTCCTTCCAGAGAATTGTTCATGGTCTGAAGTTAATAAAAAATTCCGGCGCTGGCCACAAAATCAGATGCCGCCCGCCGGACCAGAATTGTGGATTCTTCTTCGCCCGCCGTGACGGAAAGTCTTCAGTGTTTGCGAACCATCCGCAGCATTTTAATGTTGAGGATCACGAACCGGAAAAGCTGCCACAGTAAATTAGTGCGCATCGCTTTCGTGAACCGCGTGGGCACGGCGGGATAAAAACTCTGTTCGTAAGGCTGGCGTTCAGGCTGGGGTTGCTCGGACATGGCTATTCTCCTTTAGTTGGCTTGTTTCATTTATAGCTGGGCAAATCATGCGATAAAAATTATTCCGGCACCATCCGCCAAAATGGATTGGCCTTGGCTTTGTAGATGAAAGCAAAGTGCAGCAGATGCTTGATCCAATGACCGGCCAGTCCGATTTCTCCCGACGTGTAACGCAACATGCGTCCGGTGTCGGGATAGGTCTGAAAATCCGGCACGATGGGATACATCGTCATGGACACGGCGGTGCCGTTCCAGAAATTTGAGCCGGCGGAAGCAATGCAGGCCGCGCCCATCTTGGCCAGCGACGCCTGACGGGTCGGAACCGTGCTGTTGCCTTGCATCATATCCACAATATTGAAAGCGACCTGTCGGGACATGACGCCGGAGGGCATACCGGTGCGCGGCGGCGCGGGAAAAATAGGAGTGCCTTTCGGACTGGTCATCGGTTTGGAAATTGCGTGCGGCGGGGCGAAGGCGATGCCGACGGCAAAGATATTTTTGTATTTCGGATTCTGGTAAGTGCTCGGCCAATCGGTCGGCAGCCATTTGTCGTAAGGCTTCGGTTCGTAATTGCCGTCCACCAGCATGAACCCGCTCTTGGCAAAAAGCGTCGTGGTGATGTCCGCACCTTGCTTGTCGAACGCCTTGAGGCCGACACCGGCGAAGGGCGGAAGGAGCATCGCAAAATCAAACTTCACGGTTTTTTCGTTGCCGTCGAGGTCTTCATACAAAATGGTATCCTTGCCGACCTCCTTGACATGCGCGCGGGTGATCCATTTGACGCCGCGTTCGGTGTAAAGCGATTCTGTGAAAATGCGCGAATGGGTGATGTAGCCGCCGCGTTTGATGTGCATTCCGCCGATGCCAAAATCACCCAACTCTTGTTCATTGGAAATCCAAATGATGTTCGCGTTGTGCCGCACCTTTCGGCGTCGTAAAACAAATTCCACGTTGAAAAGGTATTCAAACGCCGCGCCCTGACAGGTGCAAGTCCCGTGGCCCGTGCCAATCACAATTGTCTTTTTCTCGCCGCGTTGCATCCGGGCGACGAGTTCATCCAGCGCTTTGGAGGCATGGGCCGCGTGATCAAACGTGCAGACGGACTGGCTGTTGAGGAGCGGTCCCAGACCCGGCGTGGCATCAAAATTCAGCTTAGGACCGGTCGCGTTGATCAAATAGTCGTAAGTGACCGCTTCCAATTGTCCCTTTTTTTCCGGCGAGGTATGTTCCACGGTCACAAACGGCTTCGGATTTTCGGCATCGCCTTCGGGATGGATGCTGACTGCCTTGGCTTGGCAATACGTTATGCCCGTTTTCTTATACACTGGTGCCAGCGGAAACGTCACCTGTTCCGGTTGCATCACTCCAACCCCGACCCAGATATTCGAGGGAATCCAATTCCATAAACTGTTGGGCGTGACGACGAGGACTTCATGGCTGCCGCCCAATCGTTTCTTCGCGTGAAGTGCGGCGGTCTGGCCGGCAATGCCGCCACCGAGAATAACGAGACGTGCCATAAATTTCCTTTATTGGGTTGGTTTCACTGTGAGGTTGATTGGTTTACGATGCTTTCAGCCCGACCATAGGAGCCAAGGTTGAAGGCGTTTGTGTAACCCATGCCTATCAATTTGCTTTTTGCCATTCCGCTGCGCATACCGCTCGCGCAGTGCAGCAGCAGCATCTGGCCTTTATCCTTCACACGCTTCGGTAGGGCCGTTTCAATTTCGTCGAGCGGGATGTTGATGGCCTTGGCCAAATGGCCAGAATTGAATTCGCCGGGGCTGCGCACATCAATCACCAGCGCGCCGTTTTTCAGTTTTTCGAGCGCGTCTTTGGCCGAAATCTGGCCGGATTTTTTTATCATAAAAATGACCACGACGATTGCCGCGATGATTAAAAAAGTTGTCCAATTCATAATTTCAAAATTTCGGATCACTATCCGTTCACGCCGGTTTTCCACGTTTGAAATCCACCGGTTAGGTTGCGAACGCGGAATCCATTTTGCGCCAGAATCCGGCACGCGAAATACGAACGCTGCCCGCTCTGGCAATAAACAATGATTTCTAGGTCGCGCGGCAGTTCGTTCATGCGGGAACGAATCTCGTCGAGCGGAATGTGAATTGAACCGGGGATGAAACCTTTCACACGTTCATCCGCGCGGCGAACGTCGAGCAGGATGGTCAGCTTCGAGTCAAGCGAGGCGATTTCATTCCAATGTGCCAGTTGCACATCACCCGCCAGCACGTCTTGGGCGGCCATGCCTGCCATGTTCACCGCGTCTTTAGCCGAACCGAACGGCGGGGCGTAAGCCAATTCCAAGTCCGCCAAATCATTCACAGTCATGCTGCCTTTAAGCGCAGTGGCAAAAACATCAATGCGCTTGTCCACGCCGTCCTGTCCGACCGCTTGTGCGCCGAGCAGTTTACCGGTGTCCGGCGCGAACAGAATTTTCATCGCAATCGGCTCTGCGCCGGGATAGTAGCCCGCGTGCGAACCGGGATGCAGATGCAGTGCTTGAAACGGGATGCCAGCCTGGCGCAGCGACTGCTCATTCGCGCCGGTGCATCCGGCGGAAAGCTTGAACAGCCGCAAAATTGCCGAACCCCAAGTTCCCTCGTAGCGCGAAGGACGCCCAAAAATATTGTCGGCAGCAATTCGACCTTGCCGGTTTGCCGGGCCGGCCAGCGGAATGAGGCTCCACGCGCCGGTCACGGCATCGCGGACTTCAATCGCGTCGCCTACCGCGTAAATTTTTGGATCGCTCGTCTGCAAATGCTCATCCACGCGGATGCCTTCGAGCGCGCCGAGTTCCAACCCGGCACTTTTCGCCAATGAATCTTCGGGACGCACGCCGAGGCCAAGCACGACGCAGTCGGCTTCGATGCGTTTGCCGCTTTTCAAAACCACGACGGAGGCGCGGGCGGTTTCACCCGGTTTTGGCGGTTCAAAGGCAGCGACGGCATCACCCAGGTGCAAGGCGACTCCGTTGGCTTTCAATTCGGCGTGCAACCAAGCGGCCATTTCTGGATCGAGCGGCGTCATTACCTGCGGCATCGCTTCGACCACCGTCACGCCCAATCCGCGATGCTTGAGTTGTTCGGCCATTTCGAGGCCAATGTAGCCGCCACCCACCACGACGGCGCGGCAGGCGCGACACTCCTTGATCCACGCCATGATATTTTCCACGTCGGGTATGTTGCGCACCGTGAAATGGCCAGCGCGATCAATGCCGGGAATCGGCGGGCGCAGCGGCGACGCACCGGTGGACAAAACCAATGAATCATAAGGTTGTTCATATTCACGGCCGCTCGCCATTTCACGGACTTTCACCATTTGCGCCGTGCGGTTAATGGAGAGGACTTCGGTGCTGACGCGCACGTCGAGATTAAACCGGGCACGAAGCGTGGCGGGCGTCTGGAGCAACAGCGAATCCTGTTCGACGATTTCACCACCGACAAAATAAGGAAGCCCGCAATTGGCAAATGAGACGTATGTCCCGCGTTCAATAACGATGATTTCGCATTCCTCGCAAAGCCGTCTGGCGCGGGTGGCGGCACTCGCACCTCCGGCGACACCACCCACGATGACTATTCGTTTATTGTTCATTTCGTTGCCTTAACATTGTTTTCCGCCAATCCGCATCTTAGTCATCATCGGCGTCATCATCATTCCCCGCTTCACCAAGCTGTTTTCTTAAATAATTCTTCACCGGGCAATTGCCAGTGATGCCGGAGACAACTAAATACGCACTGACGAGAAATGTAAGCAAGAGCCACCATTGACTGACCGCTTTCGATAACCAGAGACTGATGAGAATCAATGCGCCGGCCAGAATCCAAACCAAGCTGTTTATCAACCTGTTCATGCAGGCATTGAGCCGCAGATCGGGAAAAAGTTACAAAACTTGTGAAATAAAAACGCTTGATTCGGGAACCAAAAACGTCGTGGCCTCGGATAAAAAGTTAAATCGCGTAATTTTAATGCTTGGCGTTCATCATGAATGCCGCTGCCATGATAATGCCACCCATGATGATTCCGGCGGCTATCGCCCACAGCAATATCAGGGTCTTCCGGCAGCGTTGCCACGGCGCATCCTTCGGAAAGAAGATTTTACCGAGCAGAATTATGACCGGATTGTTGCTGCGGTTGCTCAATTATTCATCTCTTATTAGGCAAGGGGAGTTCCATCTTTGGCCGGAATTTCATCGGATGCCTTCACCATTTCATCCACGAACTTTTTGAAGTCATTCAAGCCGGTTGCGGGGATGATGATAGAATTGCGTTTGCCGCCAACCTCCTCGGTGATCCGCAAAAACCGTCCCCTGGGATTTTCTTTCAGCGTCACGACAAAAAACTTGCGTTCAATCTGGATTTCGCTGGATTTGAGCGTGTCTTCCTGAACAAAGGGCCGCGCCGGTTGTTGCGCGTAAGGTTGGTGATACGGTTGCCGGTGAAATGGCGATGGACGTTCGTTGTAATTCATAAATCAACCAATTATTTGTGCTGGTGCGTTTCCTTCCATTTTTTGCGCAAGGCATCGTGCATTCGTTCGCGGAATTGCACCGGCATCGCATACGGCTCGCCGTCCTTGTAGAGCGTAATGGTCTGCCGGATGTTGTCCACGACCACCTGGCAGGGATTGCAGCCCGCCATGTGCTTCTCGAATTCCTCGCAGATGGCAGGGTCAACCGTGCCGTCCACGTATTCATTCAGCATCGCCAGTAGTTCTTCGCACTTCATGGTGTTTATCTCTTTGATGACCGAGCCGCCAGCCAGTTAAAAGTTACAAGGTTTTTGACGAAGTTGTTTTTCATTCGTGGTGGTGAGGTAACCGAAGCAATTGCCGTTCGGGATCGCCAAAAACACGGGTCAAATCTTCGCGCAATTGCAGCCGGGCGCGGAGCAGTCGCACTTTCACGTTGCCCTCGCTTAATTCAAGCGCATCGGCGGTTTCCCGCACCGACAAACCTTCCACGTCGCGCAGCAAGAATACTAGACGATGTTTCTCATCCAGCCGTGTCAGTGCGTCGTCCAGCAACCGCCGGACTTCGTTTTGCTCCACGAGGTGTTCCGGCGACTGCCGCCAGTCGGCGATGAATTCCGGGTGCGGAATGGAATTAAAATCATCGGATGGTTCCGTCGCCTCTTCCAACGAAACCGTGTTCAGCCCTTTGCGTTTGCGGATGATTTTGAGCGCCGCATGGCTGGCAATGCGCAGCACCCAGGTGGAAAAGCTCGCCTCACCGCGAAAGCCTTCAAGGTTTTCCAGCACGCTTAAAAAGGTTTGCTGCGTGACATCCTCCGCATCCTGCTCCTGTCGTAGCATCCGCATAGCCAACCCATAAACCCTCTGTTCGTAACGGTAGGTCAACGCCTCGAAAGCACCCAAGTCGCCCGCTTTGGCCAAGCGCACCAGCTCGGCATCGGGCGTTTCGGGGGTGAGTTGATTGGTCATGCAATTTGACAAGGTGATTATATTTGCATACCAAGTTGCAACAAGCCGCAACTTTTTTAATCGCGTCACCATGCCAAAAACCGCTTCATTTCAAAATATGACCGAAGCAGCCATTAAGTTGATGGCCGCGCGCTTTCGCGCATTGGGGGAAGTCAGCCGACTCAAATTAATTTTCGCCGCCGGCAATGGTGAGAAAAATGTTTCGCAGTTGATCGCCGCCACCGGCTTGTCCCAGGCGAATGTTTCCAAACACCTCAAGATTCTGACCGACAGCGGTATCTTCGTCCGCCGCAAGCAGGGTATTTATGTGTTTTATTCCACGACCGATTCATCTGTTTTCAAGCTATTCAAAGTTTGAAACGAATCAGTCGGGAAATCTCAGCGGATATTTATGTCTTTATGCGCGTGCAGCAGTCTCAAAAATTGGCTCACCGCCGGGCTTGGATTTTTGCTCCGCAGTTTTTGTAAATGCAACGGGCGGCGAATCACCAAATCTTTAACCGGTATGACCGCCAGCGAACCAATTTGAAGTTCGCAGGAAATCGCCAGTCGGGAAACAATGGCAACACCCACCCCGGCGATGACCGCGCGCTTGATCGCTTCGGGACTCGCCAGCGACAACACCGGCTTCACCGTCAAGCCCCGCTTGCCCAATGCCCGCTCGACCACCGCGCGCGTTCCCGAACCCGCCTCACGCAAAATAAATGGTTCGCGGCAAAGCTCGCGGGCGGTGACACGCTTCTGTTTCAGCAACGGATGGCCGCGCGGCGCGATGGCGACCAGTTCGTCTTCGTGGAAGACTTCGGAATCCAGATGCTCTGCTTCCATCAAACCTTCGGTCAATCCAACTTCAATTGAGCCTTCCATCAGTTGATTTTGAATGGTTTCGGTGTTGGCGATTTCCAGTTGAAGTTCAATGTCAGGATGCTGCCGGTGGAACTCCCCGAACACCTGTGGCAGCAGGTATGCGCCAATGGTCGTGCTGGCACCCACGGCCAGTCGTCCCCGTTTGAGTCCGCGAAATTCGTCAATCGCCCGCGCCGTTTCTTCCTCAACCACGGCCATGCGTTGAACATATTGCGCCAGAAGTTTCCCCCCATCTGTGAGCCGGCTGCCGCGTGGTAATCGTTCCAAAAGATGAATCCCCAAGGCGTCTTCCAATTCTTTGATTTGTTTGGAAACGGCGGGCTGGCTGACATGCAACCGTTCGGCCCCGCGACTGATGCCGCCAGCCTGGGCAACGGCATGAAACAGCGCCAAATGATTTCGATTCATTGGATAACCATAAAGTATGTATCACATATAAACAATGTCTTTGTGCTATATCAGGCGAAAGCTAAAGTTGGGTTCAATTATGAATACGCTGCATTCCGAAAACAAAAGCACCGGCTGGATCGCTTCACCGAACCACACGGCGAAGGTCATTCTTTTCGTGTTGGTCGCGGCTGGGCTAATCGTGTGGGCGACTCCGCCGGTTGCTTTAATCGCGGGGATGATTTTTACGTTGTGCCTGGGCAATCCGTTCCACCACCGGGGACACAAGATTGCCAAAAGCCTCCTGCAAATCTGCGTCGTCATGCTGGGTTTCGGCATGAATCTGCCCGCCATCCTGCGGGCGGGTTGGAACGGGTCACTTTTTGCCGCTCTGACCATCGGCACGACGTTATCGTTGGGCTATTGGATTGGCCGGCGACTTGATATAAACCGTAACACATCCATTTTAATTTCGGCCGGAACCGCGATTTGCGGCGGCTCGGCCATCGCCGCCGTCGGATCAGTGCTGGCTGTCACGGAAGGCGAGATCGCCGTTGCAATGGGAACAGTTTTTCTGCTGAACGCCGTCGCGCTATATCTGTTTCCATTCTTGGGCCATGCGTTGCATTTAAGCCAGCATCAGTTCGGGGTATGGGCGGGAGTTGCCATTCACGATGTTTCTTCGGTGGTCGGTGCTGCACTACCTTACGGCAAGGACGCGTTGGAGACGGCCACCGCCGTCAAGTTATCGCGCACTTTGTGGATTGTTCCCCTCACGTTGGGGTTGGTTATTGCCGCCGGTCGCAGCCACCGGATGAAGCTGGCTGCCGGGACAGCGACGGGCGTTGGCTCGCACGCGATGGCAAGAAAACCGAAAGTGGAAATCCCGTGGTTCATTGCCTTTTTCCTGCTCGCCTCACTGGCGCGCAGCTACATTCCGGTGATTGCCACTTGGTCGCCTGAAATTTCCCTCGTCGCCAAAGGCGGGTTGACGTTGGTGCTTTGCCTCATCGGAGCAAGCCTTTCACCCCGCACGTTGCACACCGTGGGATGGAAAGCCGCCGTTCAAGGAATGCTACTTTGGGTTTTCATCAGCATTGCCTCGCTGCTACTGATTCTTTATGGCCATGCCGGATGATGGAATTTTTATCCTTAATCTCAACTGTGGCAGACTAAATTTGACAACTAGAAAATTTATATTTGTTTTTGGCAGAATTCAATTTCCTCAATAATTCCTTCACTTTTGCCAAGCCCTTCGTATTTTTCAGGTCGCAACCCGATCCGTTCCACGGCGATCCGTTCCAAGGCATCGCACAGCGGCTCCAAACCTTTTCCTTTAACCATGACGATTCGGTCTTGAAATTGGATTTCAACAGCATCCTTGCCATTTTGCCGGATGAATTTCGCGTGCTGAAAATAGCCATAGGGAAACAAATGAATCTCGTTGACGGTTTCCACCCGCAAGCACTGTGGATTTGTGGCCGTGCGCCAACACGTCAGATTCTTTGTCCGCGAATCCGTTGCGGCATCATTCGAGGGCTTTGTTTGTCTTTCCATAAATCAATGTTCTCAATTTTTTGTTGAACCGTTTCGGCACGGCTGTTTTGAATCAATTCGGTGATGTATTTGTGAACTGGCGGCGGCACACGTTGCGCCTGCGCTGAATCCTGCTTGGCAAACTCAATTGCCAGTTCACGGTCGCCCAAGCGACCGACGTTCTCGCGCAACTGCGCTTTGTCCTGGGTGAAGATTTTGACCGCCCGCGTTCCGCGTGAAATCGTGACGAGCCATTGCTGATTATTCGTCGCGGCCTTCACCGACGAATCGGAAAACAAAACGTGTTCGACAGTTTTGCCTTGCGAGCCATAAGACGTAATCGCATAACCACGGACAAACTCCCGATATTTTTCGGGTAGGACGCGCCCGTCTTTCAATTCAATGCGCCCGTTTGGATTGACGGCTTTGACCGTCACCAGTTCGCCGTTTATCAATTCTTTGCCATCAAGCGACTGCGCATTGGCCTTGAGTTGCAGTTGATCGCCTTTAGCGAGCGTCATTTCAACCGGCTGGCAAACCGTGAGCCGGTTTAGCAGCTTGAAGGGGATTCGTTGAATTTTGCTTTCCGTTTGAACCAGCAAATGCGTCGGCGTTGCTTTCAGCAACGTGCCGACTTCTCCTTTGGCAAAATCTTTCGTCTCGCGGTTGAACACAATCACCGCATTGGTCGGATAAAACCGCGCATCGCGCTTTTGGGCATCCGTTAAATCCAGCCGCTCATGCGCCGTCACCGTCGAGTCGGCCTTGTCAATCAGACCGGCACTTCGCAGCCCGATTCGAATCCGTTCATTGATCTCTCGAATCTCCGACCACGTCTGCGAGACAATCACGGTGGACTTTTTTCTTTCCGCCAGCGTCAGATAATCGGCGACCAGCCGCTCCCGCTGCTCGTCAATGGTGCGACACTCGACAATTGCGCCGAGCCGATCCAAACGGTCGAATGATTCAGAGTATTGGCCGCGCTGCGCCTTGCGAACCGCTGCGCGGTATTGTTTGATGCGCTTCCGCTCGGACTTCGTTTCGCCCGCCTTTGGGTTTTGCCGCCGAATCTTTGTCAGCCTTGCGGCTTCCAGACCGGCATACCGCTCAATGGCGCGCAGCGCGTCCGAGGCTTCGACCGCTCCATGCTGGCGAGTATCGCCGGAAAAAATGACGCGACCACCATTCGCTTGCACGAAGCTCAAAAGCTCGTGCATCTGCTTTCCGCCGATTTGTCCGGCTTCATCCACAATCACCACCGAGCCGGGCATCATCTGCCGATTCGCCAGAAATTCCGAAACGGTTTTGGCATCGGCAAAACTCTTTTTCAAATCAATGGCTTGCTGGCGTTGCGGCGCGATGACGCAGGGAATATGACCGGCAGCTTTCAAGCCGTTGCCGATTTCCCGCAACGTGTGGCTTTTCCCCGTTCCTGCACCGCCACAAAAGAGCGTGACAAAATCACGCGACCCTAAAATCAATTCAGCGGCGGCGCGCTGATCCGGCATGAGTCCGGCCGAAATGTTGTGACTTGGATTGAACTCCGCAAACTTGCCCCGCCCATCGCGGGCGAAGCAGACGATTTCCCATTCGCAGCTTAAAATCTCTCGTGTCGTGATTTTCGACGGCGCGTGTTCGTTGCGGATGTAATCACGCGCCCGCCCTGCCGCCTTGACGTCGTCAGTCGTCAATTCCGACCCGCGCCCGCGCTCCAAAGCCGCGCTCCACACTTCGTTTTCGCGGACGACAGAGCGGCGGTCAAACAAGTGTTCTTCCGCCCATTGGATTACGGCTTGCGCCGTGACAAACGGCGATTGAATCGCCGCCTTTGGCTGACGAGCCAGCTTCCGCAGGGATTGCCTTTCTTCGCTGGTAAGCTGGCTGTCCCAGAGGCGTTGAAGTTCAGGCAGCGCAATTCCCTCAATTTTCCGGCTGCGCTCCGCTTGCGCGATTTGCGAACGCAATTCCTTCAAATTGCCGTTCGCCAATTCCGGCTTTTCCTTCAGCATCTTTTCGATGCTGGCATCTATTTCATTGTGCCGTTTGGAGAACCGCGATTGCAGTTCACGAGACACGTCTTTGATTTCAAAATCACCACGCGGCTTGTTTTCAATCTCGTAGCCGAATTGCCGCAAGTCGCGGGCGAATTCGTGGTAATAAACATTCTCGGCAAATTTCCGTGCTTGCAGCATTTCGTAATTTGAAAGAGCTTTCCAACGCTGCTCGGTTGCATCAAACGTGGCGTTGAACATGACGCAATGCGTGTGCAAGTGTGGATCAAGCGCGCGTGAGGTGTCATGCCGGAACGTGGCGCAGATGACATTGCCGGTTAGCCGTTCCGATTTGTCCATCCCCCGATGCACCTGTGTCCCGGCGAAGTGCTGCAATTCATTGACCGCGATTCGGACCGCTCGACTGTGTGATTCCAAAAGCCGCTTGTCATCGGCAATCAACGCCTGAATGGAAACCGATTTGGGCGGTGAAAAGGTGAAGTCATAAAAAACTCGGCGATTGGCAACCTCTGCCATTTTGTCCGAATCCCATCGCGTCGTCTTCATCCGTTGCGTCAGCAATTCGCCGGTCTGTGGATTCTGGTTGTGGCAGAGTTTCAAAAATTGATCCTGTCTCACCCTGCCCGTAAGTCCAAGTTGTTCAGCCCCGATTCCAGCCCATTCACCCGATACGATGTTTTCGTGACTGTAATAATCACCGAGTTGCAGATGCTCTTTGAAGTATTTTTCCGCGTTGTTCAGGTTGCATTGTGTCTTGGTGGACAGCACATCCACTTTTTAGCTCATCCCAACCTGTAAAGTTGTAATGAAATCATTACAACCTGACAGTCGGGAATCAGTTTAGATGAAGGCATGAGAGCAATGTTAAACCGTCATTTTTCATGGCACGCCTTACGTCTAACATTCGTTAGAGATTTTGCGGACGAAAATTATCCGAGGTCTGGCGGATATGCACCAGAAGTCTGTCCGATTTTTATCCGAAAATCATCCGATTCTCATCCGATTTTTTATGGGCGATAACAGTTCATCCGAGGAAGCCCATGCTCGATTTAAGGAGCTTGCCAATGGCTATCGGCCAAAACTTCCACGCAAGCTCGCGTTGCTATTGCGGTTCAAAACACAAATCGAAGGGCTTCTGGCAAAACAGGCATCCTACGACGACATTCGGATTCTTCTGGAGGATGCAAAGGTAGTTGTTTCCAAAGACACCGTGCATCGCTTTTGCCGTCAAGTGATCGGCCAAAAGCCTACTCGCCAGCGCAACGCGGGCGTGAAGGAAACCTTGCCGCTGAAAATTTTGCCAGTTCAACAACCACCGCCTGAAAGCATCCAATCAAGTTTGCGGGAACAACGGAAGTTCATCCCCGGCCCGTGGTCGCGGCGCAAGCCAGGCCCACGCATCGCCGATTCAAAAAATCTTTAACAAAAATATGCAAAAACAATTCAACGCGGTCATCAACGGTAAAGGCGGCGTCGGCAAAAGTTTTTTCGCCGTCAATTTTGTCCAGTATCTCAAAGACAACAACATCGCCCACATCGCCGTTGATACCGACAACGAAAATTCAACGCTGAAGCGTTTCCATCCCGAAGCCCGGTTTCTCAACATCGCCGACCCGACGGACATTGATTCGGTTTTCGCCGTGCTGGACAAAACGGATTTGGTTGTCATGGACTGCCGTGCGGCCTCGACCGACATTTTTCTCGATTATTTTGACGAGGTGCGAATCTTTGATTTGCTCAAACAGTTTGGCGCGTCGTTGAACCTCATCATGCCGGTGAACCACGAGACCGACAGCTTGGAACAAATTCGCAACATCACCGACCGGCTCAACCACAATGCCCGATACCTGGTTGTCAAAAATGAGGTGTTGTCGGAAAGGTTCGCCAACTACGAACGCAGCGCCACGCGAACACGGCTGATGGGGGAACTTGCAGCCAAGGAAATCACCATGCCGAAACTTTACGATTGGATTGTTGCCGATTTGAACAAGCACGACCTAACAATTTCCTCCGCCATCAAAAATCCCGCCTTTGACTTTTTTAACCGTGGTCGCCTTCAAAATTGGCTTCACAAGTTTTATGACGAACTGGATTCCGTGCGCGGAATGTTGCTGCCGCCACCCCCAAAGATTCAGAAGTCGAAAAAGGAAACGAAATCCGGCGATTCGCTTTTGTGAACGACGAAAAGAACAGCTTTGACGAGGCGGTTTCCGAATGGCGGCGCAAGAACGGAATTCGGGACGACGACTCCGTTTTGCAAATGCTGGAATTGCTGAAATTATTTTTCCAGAACGTCAAAATTGAAATCCCGCCCGATACCGATTCAATCCAGTTGGTGACGGTTCGCGTCTCCCTGCAAACACTGACGCAGTTAACCAAAGATTTTTCAAAGGAGGCGCGCGAATTGAAACAGGAAATTCGCAGCGTCCCCCAAATCACCCAACAACTTTCCGCCGGTCGCGCCGTAGCTTTTTTGTGCGTGGCAATCGCTTCGCTCTTGGCCGGAATCTTGATTGGAAAATTCATGCTTTGATTATGCTTTGGATAAATTTCATCACGACCTGCTTGTCTTTGCTGATGGCGACCGGCGCGCTCTTTTTTCTGACCGCGCCGGCCTCGTGGATTGTTACGATGACCTTCGCTGGCATTGCCGCTTACGCGGCCACCACGAAGGGCAAGACGCCCAAGAACAGATTTATTGTCCGGCTGAAAGGCTTTTCGTGGACGCGAGAAGATTTTTGCCGTGGCTGGCTCATCACCGGCGACACCGGCTCTGGCAAAACCCGCTCTGGCATCAATCAACTGCTCTTTCAGGTTTTCCAAAACGATCCGAATTGGGGCGGGCTTTGCATTGACGACAAAGGCGTGTATTGGGAAACACTGGTGGAGATGGCGGCGGAGTTTCATCGTCAGGATGATTTGATTTTGTTGCAAGTCAGGCCGGACAATCCGCCGGACAAATGGAAACCGGCGCACACTTTCAATCTGCTTTCCGACCCGACCATCCCGCCGTCCACCTACGCAAAATTCGTCGTGGACACGGTGACGAGCTTGGGACAACGCGCCGAGCAATCCTTTTTCAAAAGTCAGGCGCAGACGCACATCGGCTTGGCTCTCGAAGTGTTGACGCGCTTGGACATGGAGGCAACCT
>Ga0214172_1000081_pt1 | contig 53320 bp, 20 predicted proteins | sample TroBogEpilimnion_29_FD_153010 | JGI IMG/M metagenome (GOLD analysis project Ga0214172, IMG submission 153010) | Freshwater microbial communities from Trout Bog Lake, WI - 12JUL2007 epilimnion | ecosystem: Environmental > Aquatic > Freshwater > Lake > Epilimnion/Euphotic zone | place: Trout Bog...
GTCCACATTTACGGTCACGATTGCACTATTAGTCCCGCCAAACCCGTCGCTGACAGTGTAGGTGAACTGGTCTGTCACTGCGTTGGTATTGTAATACATCACATAACCGCCGAAAACGACTAGGGTCGCGTTGTTTGTGGTGGTGCTGACGGAGGACAGTGTCAACGGGTCGCCGTCCGCATCGGTCGCATTGCTCAACAGGTTGGTGATGGCAACCCTAATCTGATTGATGGCTGCACTCCGTGTGAATGCTGCCGAATTTGCCACCGGCGGATGGTTGGTGACAATTTGATCTAGCGTGTTTGTGCTGCCCACATAATTATCATCGCCCAAGTAGGCGATGGTGATCAGATTTGTTCCGCGCGGCAGGCTAGTGATGCTCAAGCTGCTGGCGCTACCGCCGGACACAGCATTCGTGCTGATGTACCCGTTGGTGGAAGTGAAAACCACGTTGCCGGTGGCGTCAGTCGGCAACGTGGCGATGTAGGCTACAGTATCCTTGTAACCGGACGGATTCTTGGTAGAGGACGCCCCGACGAAAGTGCTAGCTTGACTAATCGTGAAGTTGCCCGCTGACAATCCAGTCAACGTCGTGTAATTCGTGTCGGCCGGCACAAAGCTCGCCGTCACTGCGTAAATGCCGGTGTTGGTCTGCGTCGCCTGACCGCCCGTCAGGATGGTCGTCACGCTGCCAGCCGTGTTGCTGGCCGTGATGCTCACGGTCGCCGCTTGACCAAATTCGTTGTAAGTTGCCGGCGAATTGTTCACCGCCAATATCACCGTCGAATTCGCCTTATTGATGGTAAAATTACCCGCAGCAATACCGGTCAACGTCGTGTAGTTCGTATTCACCGGCACAAAAGACGCCATAACGGTATAAGTGCCGGTGTTGGTTTGCGTCGCTGCGCCACCCGTCAAAATCGTCAAAGTGCCAATGGCATTCGTCCCGCCCAAAGTCACTGTCGCTGCCTGCCCAAGACCGTTATATATTACCGGCGAATTGTTCACCGTTACCGTTGCCGTGGAGGTCGCCTGATTCACGACCTGCGATATTGCGCCAGAGGTGCTGACGTCGTAGCTGTCATTGCCGGCATAACTGGCCGTGATACTGTGCGTGGTCGCCGTCAGCGAATTGATGGTGAGGGTATAGGTCGAAACCGTGCCCGAGCTATTGGCCAAGGTGGCAGTGCCAATCACCGTGGCACCATCGTAGAAGGTAACTAAGCCACTCGGTGCGCTACCGTCGCCCCCGCTGCCGGTCACTGTATTTGTGAGGGTTATGGAATTTCCGTAGGCAGATGGATTGGCACTTGAGGTGACCACTGACGTGGAAGTACCGCCCGTGCTGACCGTGAGAATGCCTGTCCCCGTCATCGCTGCGCTGATGTGGTTGGCAACGCTACCGGCTGCACCCCATGTGCCCTTGGCTTTGTTGACGCCGGAAACCTGAAAGCCGTTGACAGTGGCGCTTGCCCCCATCCCCAACGTGCCGCCGGCCAGATTCACAGTTGTCCCGCTGGGCAGGGCGTTGGCAATGTTGTTGGAAAGTGTGCCAGCGCTGATGGTCGTGGTACCGCTGTAGGTGCTATTGGCGGCCAAGATTTGGGTTCCCCCACTGCCATTGATGGTGAGGCTGATGGCATTGGCACTGCCACCGTCCTTGATGCTGCCGCTGAAGGTGGTGTTGCCGCTAGCGGGCGTGATGGTCAGAGATGCGGGGCCGAATGCAGAATTAGTGACTATTCCACCACCGCCGCTCACATTTGACAATGAAGGTATGGATTGTGTGGATCCGCCCAAATCCAACACGGCGCCACTGGCGACAAAAACTGGAGAGGCCGTCGGCAAAGGGCCTGCACCGCTGTTCACGCCATTGTAAAGCTGAGTCACTTCCGTCGCCGATAGCGCTCGGCCATAGACGCATACTTCGTCAATGGCCCCGTTCATCAATTCCGTGCTTTGGTAATAGTCGTTGCCAATGTTCAAGTATTGCCCCGTTTGCATGAAAAGTGGTGTGCCGCTGATTGGGATGGAGGTTGTAAGGGTTCCATTAACATAAATGGAGACCAATTGCGCCGTGTTGTCCACCACATAAGTCACAAGATACCAAGTGCTCGCAGTGAAGTTGGCTTGGTAATCGGCGGAGGTAGTCAGCCATGCCGAACCGCTGCCTATATCGGCATGGAGTTTGCAGTTGCCTGACCCGGTGCCGGTTACTTTTATATCAATGGTGTCTCCTGGACTGGAGCCACCGCGCGTGCCAAAGATGCCGTAGTTTACGCCGTTAGCTGGAACTGCATTGAGATTGATCCACGCCGACATGGTATAGCTGCTATAAGTTCCAAACGATGCGGCATAGGGAACGTTCACATAGTTTGCACCGGTAAAGTTATTTGCCTGACCAAAATGGCCAGTGACATAAACCGGCGAACCGCTGCTCATGGTGCTATTGTTGCCATTGCCGGAAGCATCGTTCAATGTGTTGTCGAAGCTATAACGAGCAATCAGTGATCCACTGGGCGGATTGGGGGTTTTTGACGCGGGTTGTAACTGCAATGTGCCTGTGCTGACAGTGGTGTTGCCTGCATAAGCACAGGCACCAGCAAGTGTAAGCGTTTTGCCGAAACCGCTCATGGTAAATCCACCATTGGATATCACCCCCCCAATAGTGGCGTTGTCACCCAGGGTGATGGTTGGACTGCCTCCATTGAGATTTACCAAGCCGTTTATAGTGGTGGCTTGACCCTGTCCGCCGAGTTGAAAGCTATTGCCGATGACGAAATTGTTGGCCAGTGTCCGTGATGCAGTGATGGAGGCAAGGGTGCCGCCATTCACCGTAACCGTGCCGGTTCCCAGCGCGGAATTGTTGCCGAGATCAAGCTCGCCACCGGATAGAGTTGTGCCGCCGGCGTAAGTGTTCGCACCATCCAGTTCAACCAAGCCGCCACCAATCACCAAGCCTCCAACATTCAACTCGCCGGATGTATCGGCAATTACACCGCCGACGGTGAGGCGGTGACTCAAGCTGTCGCTGGACAACGTGCCGCCAATGGAACCGAGTGTGATGCCGCGATTTACACCCAAGGTGAGACTTGCGCTGGACTGCAATCCGCCGCCGCGCATGGTGATGTTATCCGCAACAGTTGAACCGGGATAAGCGCCGAGCGGGTTGCTTGAACCAATCCCATCTGCGGCAATGCTCAGGGTTCCCGCATTTAGGAAATTCTTGCCGGTATAAGTGTTAGCCGTAGTGCCAAGGGCGAGCATTCCGGTGCCGGACACGGTTAACGCGGTCGCACTCGAGCTGTTGGCTATGATCGAACTGATGGTCAAAGTGGATGAAGAGTTGTTAAAGACTACCAAATCCGCGCCGCTTGCCCCCTCCAATGTGCCGCCCATAATCGCCACGCCACCCGCGCCCGTGCCAGTGGCAAGTAAACCGCCTGAACCAAGCACCAATGTCCCGCCGATTGTCAAAGGGGTATATGATCCACTGCCACTGACTATTTTAAGTGAGTTGGCAGTTTGAGTCCCGCTTGAAGTGGTTACACCAGAATCCGTGCCTGAGGTCATCAAATAGTTACCGCTACTCGAGGGCGAAGCTGCGATAGGATGCGTGTAGCTACCGCTGGCAAGAGCTGAGATTGGAGCGACCGCGCCTGCCCAATCTGCGCCGGCAACCGTCATCCATCCGCCAACTATGGAGTTGGCCAGAGCGGTGCCAGTTGCATTTATTGGGGAAGTGGAGCTAGTGCCGTTGGCGCTTACATTCAAAGTGCCCCCAACGCTGCGCGTAATTACTTTCATTTCAAAGCCTTTGTGGGCAGTGGTCGAGGTAACACCGATGGCCGAAGCACCTGGCTTAACAGACGTGCTGCCCATCGTCTCGACAATTTGGCCGGAGCCGATAGTATCTTGGTTCGCGTTGTTTAAACTCCCTCCTCCGAATGTGAGGACATCGTTGCCTGCCGAGCTGACTTTGGTGCTGGCACTCGCACTATAATCAAATATCAGAGTTCCAGCGTTCATGGTTATGCTGGTTCCGATGTCATTGCCCGCACCGGAATTGATGTTTTTTGCATAATAAGTTACTGTGCCAGCGGTTGATTTTACGAAATTATTGTTGTTTCCGAACAGGAATGTGTATGTGCTAGAGCCAATTGCCCCACTGCGGGCGTCACAAAGAGCAGGTATCGAATTGGCAGTCTTGATCTGCGTACCAACGCCCGTAAGCGCCCCAGAACATGTAAATACACCATTATTAACAATAACTAACTTATTGAAATTATTTTCTGTTTTCCCGCCAGCCAGGCTCCACGTGCCACCGTTAAGAAATAGTGTCGCGCTACCGCTGCTGCCGGTAAGCTGTCCGCCGTTGGGATCTGAAACGGTCGCGCCTGAATTAACGGTGACAATTGGCGTGGTCCCGGCGATTGCGCTGGCGGCGTTCAGGGTCAATGTGCCGTTGCCTGACACATTAAAGCTGCCGCTTAACGGAGCGGTAATTGTCGCGCCGCCGCTGTTGTTAATTGTAATTGTTGGCGTTCCAGAAAGTGTGATGGTACCGCCCGCAGCAATGGTGTAAGGAGATGTGACGGTTGGAAAGGTAATGTTGCCAACTGTGAACGAGGTGTTCGGGGTAATTGTGCTACCGACGCCGCCCGCGCCTATGGTAGCGTCCCAAACAGGGGAATTACCCCAAACCACTGCTGTACCGGTATTGTTGAACCGCCAATTAGCGGCACCGGTGCTCCAAGTGCCCGCACCGTCGGTCGTGGTAGCACCGCCCGTGTTGGCGGTGTATTGATAGGATGGATTAGCCGCGCGCGAAATCGCCGGAACAAGAACCAGCAGCATTGTCAAAATCAGCTGTCCGCGCCATTTACAAAACGGAGATTGACTACGACGACCAAAAATTGGGATGGGTTTATTCATGGTAGTTTTTCTTTAATCATCTCCAGCAGATAAAGACAAAGCTGCTCACTCGATGTCTTTTCTGTTTGTGAAATGAATGCCACTATAAACAGTGACTGTTTTTAAACAATATGCCGGAAGTCATAGATTTGTCGCACTGATGGCAATATGACTTCTGAGGTCTTGAAAGCTGACACGGGTTCGTAAACGACTTTACTTAAATTCTATAACTTTGGTCATATATTGTTCTGCCATGTGTTATGGTAAATTTAGACTGTTCCGACCAGACCATGACCGCATCCAGAAACCGAGTTGAAGATTTTAGCCCATGCAACTGGTGAATTATGGGATTTTAGCTGGTCGGCAACACCTTCCGCTTTCGCTGGTAGCATTGATGGTTTTCGTGACATCAGCAGCAGCCCAGACAAATTTACCCGCATTCCCCGGGGCCGTTGGATTTGGCGCAACTGCGACAGGTGGACGCGGCGGCGTGGTTTATCACGTCCGAAATCTAAACGACTCCGGTCCAGGGTCCTTTCGCGACGCGGTCAGTCAGCCAAACCGTATCGTGGTGTTTGATGTCGGAGGCTATGCCGCACCAGCGTCCACCAATACTGCGAACAACACCCTAATTCAGGTCACCAACAACATCACGATTGCAGGCCAAACTGCGCCGGGTGAAGGCTTTGGTGTGATGGGCCGGGAAGTTTCGTTCGGAGGTGCGACCAACGTCATCTGCCGATATATGCGTTTTCGTCAGGGATCGCTGGACGCGAACACCGGCCAACCCGGTCTGCAACTTCTCAATGCCGCCACCATGATCTTCGACCATGTTTCCATTGAGTTCGGGCAATGGGACAACATAGACGGGGTCAACAGCACGAATCTAACGTTCCAGTTTTGTCTTAACGCCAATCCGATCAATCAACAGTTTGGCGCACATATGGAAATCGGCCCGGTCTGCTGGTATTGTAATCTGTGGGCAAATTGTCATAACCGCTGCCCGCTGGCACGGACCGACACGGTTTACGTCAATAATTACGTTTATAATTACCAGGGCGGATTTACGGCAACCGGGGCCACAGCGACCGGAGGACTTACCAATTTCTATCACGATGTCGTCAAAAATTTCTTCACGGCTGGCCCTTCAACCACGGATTATCGCAACTATTTCTTCCAGATTAGCAACCAGTCCATTTACTCCAGCGGGAACATGTATGATTCAAGCGTGAACGGAATATTGAACAGCAGCCCGGCGGTGATTAGCGATGCGACGGTGACTAATCTGTCTTCACCCTGGTCTTCCGTCACCACAAACCTGCCCAGCGTCAGTGCGGTGGCAACCATACCTTATGTGCTGTCCACTGCGGGCTGTTCGCTTCAGCGAGACCCGGTGGATTTACAAGTGATCGCCGATGCTTTTTCCCTGGGAACGCAAGGATCGTTGTGGACAAATCAGGTGCAGACCGGATTGATTAACAACGGTTACGGCACAATCACCGGCGGCATCGCGCCGGTGGACATTGACCAGGATGGCATGCCCGATTACTGGGAGCTGGCCAACGGACTCAACCCGAACAATTCCAGTGACGCCAACACCACCGGGACTTCTGGCTACACGCACATCGAGGAATACCTCAACTGGCTGACCGGGCCGCACGCGGTTGTATCCCGTTGGACGACAACAACCAATTTCGTTAGCTTGGATTTGTGGCCATTAACCATCGGGTTCACAAACATGAATCCAACCTATATGGTTTCTAATCCCACGAATGGCACGGTGAGTTTGCTGCCAGATGGCCACACGGCAAGCTTTTCGCCAAAATCAAATTATATGGGCATGGCTAGTTTTACTTTCAAGGTCACGTCCGGCAACGGCATCGCCATGACCAACCTTGTGAACGTGCTTGTTCCACCTGCTTTCACCCCAGTCATCACGAATGTTTCTATTTCTGAAGACGCTTTGTTGATCTCCGGGCGGGGCTGGACGAATGCAAATTATTATCTCTTGACGGCCACCAACCTTAGCCTGCCGCTGACCAACTGGTCGCGGGTGGCGACCAACCAGTTCGACATTAACGGCAATTTCAGACTTACCAATGCCATAAATAGTAATCTGCTGCAAAATTTTTATCTGCTGCAACTACCGTAATTAACTGAAAGCCTCCGGTTACACCTCTATTTCATCTGTAAAAGTCCCCGCTTGATCGCCGTGGTTACCGCCTGGGTGCGATCCATCACGCCTAGTTTTGCCAGCAGATTGGTTACATGGATTTTTACCGTGCCTTCGACGATTCCCAAGGATACCCCCACCTCCTTATTACTCTTGCCTTCAGCAATCAATTCCAACACAGTCCGTTCGCGTTCGGTCAGTTTGGAGTGGGTTGCTTGTTCAGCCAATCGTTTGGTGATTTCGGGTGGGAAGAACTGCTTTCCTGCATGGACGGCACGGATGGCTTCGGCCAGGCAATCCAGCGACACATCCTTCAACAAGTAGCCAGACGCACCGGCTTGCATCGCCCGGTGAATATCCTGTTCCGTCCCATAGGAGGTCAACACCAGCACGCGCACCGGCCCGAATTCCTGCCGCAGCGCCTGCATGATTTCAAACCCGCTCATGCCCGGCAATCGCAGATCCATGATGACGACATCCGGCTTGTGTTTGCGGAATTGCTCGATGGCTTCCCGGCCCTCCAAAGCTTCCGCCACGACCGCAATGTCAGATTCTACTTTTGCAGCCGTAACCAGTCCCATCCGAACCAGTATGTGATCCTCTACAATCAAGATTCGGATTTTAGCTTTCGTTTTAACAGTCATATAGTCGAAATGTGCAATTATACGGGTTAGTCCGGTCCGGTGTTGGGTTTTTCCAAAGGCACAATCACCTCAATGGTGGCGCCTTTTTCCGGTTCACTGACGACCGTTAATTGTCCTCCCATCTTTCGGGCGCGATCTCGGAGGCTTCGCAACCCAAGATGCTGCCCGACCGTTCCGGCCAACACCGCTGACTGGTCAAATCCAGCGCCATCATCGCACACAGATAGACGGACGGACTCTTCCGAGTAGCACAAATTGATTTGAATGGTCCTGGCGTGCGCATGTTTAAGGGCGTTATTGATGGCCTCCTGGCCGATGCGGAACAAATGATTTTCAACAGATGGCGGTAATGCTCGAACCGTTCCGGCGGTATGAGTAATGATCCTGGTGCTGTTGATGCCGTTCTTCATTTGTCTGGCGATTTCAGCGAGGGCGGTTCCCAAGTCCGCATTCGCAAGCAATGGCGACTGTAAATTCAAAAGGCTGTGCCGCAGTTCCGCATGGCTGAACCGAACCATGTTCCGGGCCAGTTCCAAAAATCCGCGGGCTTCGTCCGGCTTCTCCTCAAACGTGGATGTTACCGCGTTCAATTGCATCATGATGCCGCTTAAGCCCTGCTCCAGCCCGTCGTGGATTTCCCCCGCCAGACGCTGCCGTTCCGCCAAAGTTGCGGCGACTTGTGTTTCCTGTTCCAATTTCGCCATCGCAATTTCCAGATCCCGGGTGCGCTCAGCGACCCGGCGGCGCAGCATGTGAACCCAAACCAGTGTTCCCACCAACACCATCATCAGACATCCCACCACGCCGGCGGTGTGCTTCCAATTCCACCATGGCGGCCGTTGCAGCAAGAACACGTCGCCCGGGTTACGCAGGAGCAGATTGAAGGCGGCAATCATCGGTTCATCTTCCAAGGCCAGCTCTTGCCCGGGTGATTCAACCCGCTCCGCATAACAAACCCCGGCGACCTGCACCACACTTCCGACGGGAAGGGCGGCCAACTGTCCCCGGTCTTTCGCGAGCGAGGCGCGAAACGCCCGGTTTCCGGCTTCCAGATTCAGGATCGTATCTCCACTCGAAAGGTGTTGTTGCCCCAACACCATTGCTTTCAACTGAACAAAGGTCCCATCGCGTTTGCCCTGCAAAATGTCACTAATAAAACAGGGAATTGGCGCGGGCACTAATGCGGTTTTCTGTTTCCGCAGCAAAGCTTCAGTCAAGATTGGGGAATAAGCCCCCCGCTGTGGAAACCCAACCACCTCGACTTGATCGCCTTCGTGCATCGCCGACGTTTCGGCTGTTCGCACGGCGACTCCTCCCGAGGCGTCTTGCAAAAAAACCAAACCCGAACGCCGATAAGTCACGACGCCCTCCACCTTCAACCGGTGAACCTCTTGGAAACTGTTGTTGAACCTGATCACGTTCGCGATCGGGATGGATGGAATGGCGAAAGGGTCGTGCGGCGGCTGCTCCCTGGCTTCGATAAAGCCCTGAGAAGGCACGAGTAATTGCAATTCATTTTCTCCAATCCAAGACGCCACGCCCCGCAACCGCACGAGGGCGTTCACCAAGCCGGTTAAAGCACCGGCAGCGGCTTGGCCGACTCGGACGCGGACAGAACCCGCTTTGGTCATTAGCAGCATCGCGCCATCAGCGGCAACCGATTGCACTACCCCATCCAACTGAATCCAGTCGCCATCTCCCCGCTGCATTTTTTCATATTCTTCAGGATGGACTACTGGCCTCGGCATTTGCCCCCATCCCAGGATGGACATGGAAACAGGTTCAAAAGATTTCCCGTTCCGATGGCCTGAAATTTCCACCGCCTGTCCCACGCGCAACGCCGGCAGCATCAAGCTGCCTTTCGGTAATTCGATAAATATCCCCGCCGTTTCATCCTGAATCGCGGTGTAGTCTTTTCCAGAAATCTGGCCGGCGAAGGTCACCACTCCGCGAACCCGTAGAGCGTCACTTTTTTCCCGCCAGCTTCCGATCTGGGAGATAATTTGCTCGATTCTTGTCACGCCCCGTTCGCCGTCGCTCTTGACGGAAATGTCGGGGCCGGCAAATTCCACGCGAACCTCTGGCTCGACACCCGCCACGCGACCATGCGCCTCCCGAAGCACCGGGCGCCCGCCTTCCCAGGCGAGAAATCCCGCCAATTCCACGGGCTGACCCGGCTTGACGGCCAACGAGTCCTCCACATGAGCGAGCAGAAAGGAATGACGAAGCGCCAGTTTCAACCAGCAAGGCGTTCCATAACCTGGAAGGTTCACCGTAGTGCTGTTCAGATCAATACCCTGGCGAAACTGCAAGAGCGCACCGCCCTTCAGATTCACTCCTAGGTTCACAAATGCCGAGCGTTGGTCCAACGATTCACGGAACATTATCCCCGCCATGGCCTGCGGATCATCGCCTTCCAGACTGTTCAAACAGACGACCACCTCACCATCGCTCGGAAATGAATCATAAAGATACTCCAGTTGATCCCATCTTCTCCTAATGCCCCGGCCACCGCCAGTGATTGTCGCGGCGGAACCATCGAAAGTCGCGCTGCCGGTGGGAGGGGAATTGTTAATCCGTGCAGCCCGCGCCGAGGTCGGAAGCCCCGCGACATGATCAAATTTGGCCGTGGCCAGCGTGTTGGTGGTAAAAGACGCGACTGACAAACCAGCCAAAACCGAATTCCGCATCGTAATTTCAATCGGCGGCGCGGCCTGAATCCAGTCAACGCCGTTGCTGGAAACGTAGCTGTAGAAGCTAGGCGCGCCTTGGATCAACAGGTCGCCCTGCTGTTGCCGCGCAACCGTGCCTCTCACCATGATCCTACGCCCCCAAGCCAGACTCGGATCAGTTGGCTCAAGATTACAAATCGGAGTTGCCGCCATTGAGGACCAAAATTCCGTTCCGGGGCCAATCACAGAAACATTCAGCGGCGACGGACTGTGAATAATCCCCGCCATTAACTCGCTGTTTGCCGAAAAGGTTTCTTCACAAACTCCGCGCACTTTTACCCGCAAACCCTCCCATTGCGGAGTTTTATCCTCAGGCCAATTTTGAACAAACACTGTCATCCGCTGCTGGTTTCGGATGACTTCCAGCGTCAGCAAGTCGCCAGCCTTCGCCACGAAATCCACGGTGCCTTCCACCTCGACCCAGCGAAAATCATTTTTCCTCGTCAGAGGCTGAGCCGGGTCCATTTGCCGAGCTTCAGGCAACTCACCAGAACCGAGCTTCGTTATCCGGGGATTTTTAAGAGTCAAAATGGAAACTGATGTTCTCTGCGCGGTTAGCGGCTGCACCGTGCGCGCTGGATAGTTCGAAAAGAATTCCCAAATGATGCCGTTGGTGTGACTAGTCGTGCTGGTTGAAAATCCCCGCGCCACATCATCCACCCACGGCGAAAGATAACTTCCTTCAATCACCGATTGGCTGATGCTTGGCCCTTCCCAGGCGACGGCCAGATTGTCCGGGCCTGAACCCTGTTCATGCACTGCCTCGATGTAATAAGATTTTCCGGCCTCAAGAAATATCCGCTCTGAATGTTGCGAAGACCATCGCGACCACTCTCTGGACCTGGTGGAAAGGCCTGCGCTAATGAAGGCAATTCGATGTGCCTCGGCTGGGTCGGAACTTCGGCTCAACCACAAATCCGAAGAATTGTCGCTGGCAATCCAGAAGGTATATTGCCCCGTGACTGGCGGGTGCAGATAGCCTCGTATTCGTGCGGCATAATCGAACCCGAGGTCTGACCTTGCCTCAAACAAGTTTCGCCACTCGATAGTTGAAGGACGATTGGGATAATCCGGGTAGGTGGCCACAAAAGGCGACGCATTGTCGCCTTCGAGCAAAATACGTTGCCCAGGATGGAGCGACAAACTCTGCAAGTCCATGTTCACGGCCAGCGCCCCCGCGGCATCCTGCAAAACAAAAAGGTTTCGATCCATATCCACAAAGGTGACCACCCCTTCCAAACGAAGCTGGTAGCCGCGGCGCGTTTCCCCGGTGGAAAGTGAAAGCCACTGTGCCGTATTTGTCAGTGGGGCCAAAAATTGAACCTGAGATGAAAACGCCAAATTCTCCGCACCAACCACCGAAACCGCAGACGCAGAGGCAAACATAATTGCGCAGAAACCCAGCAACAAGTTTCTGCTGAATGTTGTTCTCATTATTTGTGCTTTACCGGTCATTTTCTACATTGTCTTGAAGCGGCTTAAATCATCTGCGTCAAGCGAAGTTTATCAGAGTTCCAACAGGGAATCACTGAATTTTGACTAAATTGCAGGAGGCGGAACCAACTTGAGGGATGCTTTCCAAACCAACGCGTGCGCCCAGCGAACCACAACCAGACGCATTTCTGAGATTTGCCCGCAGAATCATCCTTTTTCCAACTAACATCTTCCTGATCCAGGTGCCATCTCGGCCGCCAATGTCACCGATGGAGGGCGCAAGCTGGCGTCCAACCCATTAGCACATTAGCGAGGCTATAAGTTGATGTCTCTTGAGCCGTTAAGACCTTTGCGTTAATCCAGCCTTGGGTCGGCCCGACTCGCGCAGACAAATCTATCGGCAAACCATTAATATCCATACTCTCATATTCGCTAAACCGGGCGTCGGTACCGGGCGTGGGCGGTTTCCACGGACGCCAGCCCCGAGGATTGATGCTGTCATCCATCTTGCATTGCAGGAACGTGACCGACGCGAAAGGTCTCCACGGCCGGCCCAACCAGGAGACATGATTCGTATTCGATCCGGTGATGGTGCAGTTCTTAAACACAAACCCGAAAGGTTGGGATGGCTGACAATTATTGGCCGTCAACACACCGCCCCCCTTGTCCGCACGTTCCACAAAAAACAGCTCGCAGTTGTCAAACCAGGCCGGACCATCTCCGCAAATAAAATCCACCGTCCCGACGATACTGCAATTGGTGAAATAGTGCGGCCCGCCGTGCAAATAAATCGTGTCCTGAGTGGAAAGTATCCACACATTTTTGAATTGGTTAAAGGCACCGCCACCGGATGAGGTCATTGCGTTGGCCTGCCCCTGATTCACCGGCCAGGTGTTTTGGATGGCGAGATTCTCGAATGAAAGATTGGTGGCATAGATGCTCAAGGTAGAGTGTTCCATGTTTCCACCCACGGATGAGACTGACCAGGTGATGAGGGTGTTTGTGGGCGCGGCTCCTTGACCGATGAATGCAATGGATGACTTGCCCGCCGGAATGGATACATGGCCATAATAGTTTCCAGGCTTGATAAGGATTTGGACGGGCGAAGTGTTTGGCGATGAAATCGAGTCAATGGCCGATTGCAAACTAAGGTAATTGCCCGAACCATCTGCCGCTACCACTATGGCCCCATTCACGGAAGTCGTAAGCAGACAAAGACCACAAACAGGGCCCCAAAAAACACCGAAGGCTTTCATTTTCGCGATAAAGGTCATTAAAAATATATTGACTAGATTAACCCGCCAACGCGTCTGCAACAACCGCTACGCCTCGGGTAAAATCTGAAAAAGCAATAGTGCACATTCACGACCCTCTATAAGGCCAGCCTTTAAGCATACCTTTTACGAGAATCCAGACTAGCAGTCATGGTCAAATTGACTTTCTCCACGGTATGGAGCCGAACCGGTCCAATCAGGCCGGAATCCGGAATGGTCTCGCTTCCGTCATAAAACCGCCACGAGGCAAAAGCAATACGCCCGGACGGTCGAGGTAGGTTTTTCACCAGCCACGGCGGCCATTCTTTAAGCCGCCAACCGCGGTTTGGAACGGCAATCCACTCGCAGTCATCGGGGAGTTTTTCATCGCCAATCAGCCGGTTGGCCCAGACATTGGTGACCCGTACTTCAATGCGGTTCTTGCCGTGTTGTAAAGCGGACGTTACACATACGCGGAAAGGCGGTTTCCATAGAATTCCAAAAGTGGTGCCGTTAATTTGAACTTGGGCGATGTTTTTCACATCCCCAAGGTCGAGATAAACATCTCGGTTGGAGATCAACATCTCTCGAGAGATATTGAAATTCTTGGTGTAAACGGCCGTGCCTGAAAAATAGCGAACGCCAGGTTCCTCGTGCTGCGACAAGGTCTTCAACCTGGCAAGTCTGACTGAAGCCGGTGCGCCAAGTTTGGGTGGGAAGCTGACTTCCCAGTCTTCATCCATGTTCAGCGGTGCCGGAAGCGTGGCAACTCTGACCTGAAGACTACGCCCTTTGTTAGTTTTGATCTCATAGTCGCCGGAAACCCACGCATTGAGAATGAGTGCACCATCCCTGAACCTCAATTGATAGGATGACGCTCCCGCTTGGGAAACAGAATTTAAACTGGGCGCCATTGCAGAAATACCATGATCGGCTTCGGCAGATTGACGAAAGACGACGAAAATTGATCCGGAAGGATCCAGTTGCAATGGAACCGTGATGCATCCATCGGCTTCAGTGTAAACCGGTGCCAGTTCCATGAGACCGGTTTCCGCGTTCCATAGTTCTGGAATTTTTTCGGTAACGCGGAATTTGCATTTGACCGCGGTGGTCTGCGCGCTTTGATTGGAAATGAAATAAATCTCGGCGGCTTCGGTTGCCCGATGTTTGTAACAAAGTTTTGCCGATTGATCAGATTTATAAGCAAAGTCGGGCATGATGCCGATGTCACTTAAGACTTCAGCAAGCGGCTTGCCCCAGAAAACTTTTCCCATACCCGCAGCATTTTCGGTCACTGTCCGGCCGTCACAGTCACCCCACAGTTCGGCGGCGATGTCCCGGATGGTTACGTCGCAGGCGGGAAAATCGCTCAAGCTGGGCGTGCAAGTCGGTGGCGGTCCCACCAGAATTGCCCCGCCTTTGACAAGTTCCTCAATTTTCTTCGCGACGGCGAGCGTCAGATAACGGGCATCCGGCAACGCGAGAACTCGGAACTTATGTCCTTTTGGCAGCACGATCTGACCGTCCTGAACGGTTGACCCAAGCAGCTGTGCTGCGTTGACGAATTCAAAATCATAACCCTCGGGAATGGTTGGCAAGTTACCTGTATTCCCCCAAACGGCTTGTGACTGGGCGCCCTCTCCGGTGAAACAGAGAATATCCGTAACCGGCTGGCCTGACTGAAGAAGATACTGGCAACGGGTAAGGTAATTCATCCAAGGTCCGGCCTGTTCCCACCATGTCACCGTGCGGGCAAAATGAAGCCCCCAAGGCCCCATGGTCATGCCTGGCGTCATCGCTTTATCCACCCAGGGCTGATGCGTGAAATCATGAAAATAAAAACGATTTATGCCATCGCAGAATTGAAAGTCACCAAGAGCCTTCAAAGCATAAGGATGCTGGGTGAAGCGGTCGTTTTGCCAGCCACTGGTGAACGCTTCAGCCCCGACGATAGACTTTCCTTCAAGATGGGCCCCTGAAGCCACCAGACGGATTCGGGAAGCACTGTTTCCATAAGTGTTGCTGGTCCAGAATTCACTCATCGGAATATCGGCGGCGGCGGCATTGTCCATCGTTGAAAAAGGCCCGGTGTAAGGCTCGACGGCCGACTTCAAGCCGCGCTGGTGGCACAACTCGGTAAAATAGGAATAGTAATTATCGTGGTAGAGGTCGGCGATGGTGCGCCGGAAATCCCAAAGAAAGCGCTCTGTTATCTCGATAGAGTCAACAACCCTGCCGGTGAGAGCTAAAAGATAGGGAGTAAGGTCATAACCCCGCCGCCGTTGGAATTCCTCTCGAAATTGTGGCGTCCAATTTTGCGGGCCAACCTCATAACTATCAATCAGCAGATTAGTAAAGCTCTTCCCAGCCAATGGCCCCATGTCCTTTAGGATAGCCGCGATTAGGTTTTCGAAATGAAGGTCCAAGGCTGAACGACTCATCTTGTCCACTTCAAGACCGAAACCGGTCGGAATTTCCGGATGCGTGTTTGGACGTCCATTAGGCGCGTGGCCGAAACGGAAGATTGTCCAATCGCCCTCGGGTGCATCCCATGCCAGCGTGCCGTCTGCTTTGAGCGAAGTGGAGATGTCCAAAATCTGATGGCGCTGATAAACTGCGTCTCTGGGAGCCTGATTGCCAGGGTCAAAATGCCAAACCCAAGGATCCTTCGGCACCTCGAATCCAGCTTTCAAGGAGCATTCCGGAAGACGGTAGTCGGCTCCGGAACTCTCCGCCGCTGGCGTTTTGCACGCCAGTATCGCAATATCGCGATAATAGTCCGCGTATTTGGAAACACGGGCCTTCGGAATTGTCCCGTTGAATAGCGATGGCCCTTTGACATGCGATTCCGTCCAAATGACTTTTTGCATGCCATGATCCGGCGTAATCCACGGGCCGCCACTGGATGACCAACCCGAGCAATTATGCATTCCCAATTCAAGGCCGAGCCGTTCGGCTTCCTGCGCGGCATGGCGCATCGCGTCCAGCCACTCGGGAGTGAGGTATTGAATGGAGCCGGTTGGTATTTGATAATCAATATTGAAGATTTGGGCACCGCCAATTCCTATCCGATGCAAAGCTTCAAGGTCCGCAGTTATGCCCTCCTTGGTTACGTTGCGATTAACCCAATGCCACCATACCTGCGGTTTGGCAACCGCAGGAGGGCTTTGAAATCCATCAGAAAGAACATCTGCGCCGATTAAGGCTCTTACATCAGTAAAACTTCCAACTGTTGGGGGTAATTTCTTCCCAAAATCTATGGCCAATAAAGTTTTAGCACTTATCAATCCCGCTGACCCGATGACTCCTCTTCGGATAAATTCCCTGCGAGGTATTGCGGTTTTTTTCATTCACTTTTGACATTCGATAATCCAATATTATCTGAACACGGCATTTTGCAAACGAAGCAAATCTGCTTTTGTATTTACAGGAACAACGGTGCTTACCTTTGGTCCTTGTTCGGCAGGAAGTGATGTCCATTTCCAGTGTTCGACATGGGCGTCGGCAAATCCAAACTGGCCGCCGTTATGCCTTCCAGTCGGCGACTCGCGCCACTGATTCACGACGGTTTCCAAAGCAAAGAACCCATCATCTATTGAGGTCAAACTTTCGTCCACGAACGTAATCGCTTCCGAAGGTCCAGGATTTTGTATTTGGCTCATTTTCGAGTAATCTGAATACGGATTCAAAATGCTTGGCCCTCCGTTCAGCCAAGGATCCCCGACGGCTCCCATCCGCCCCATTAGGGCGTAATTTCGGACCAATGTGACAGAACTAAGATTTTCCCCCATCGAACTGGGGTTTGGTCCAACATTGGCTGCGGGGCAATGGTAAATACTTACACTGGTATTGTATGAATACAAACAGCCTTGCATGAGCGATTGAAGATTCGTAGCTCCATTCATCTGGCCCACATTGCCTCCAGTGATACTAATCCATGAATTTGTGCTACTAACCCAGTTTAATGGCAACCGGTCGTTGTTATCACCGACATACATGGTCCAACAAAGATTAAGCTGCTTAAGGTTATTTAGACATTGGGTGCCATATGCTTTTTTCTTCGCTGCCGACAAGGCCGGCAAGAGCATCGCCGCCAAAATGGCAATAATCGCAATGACCACCAGCAGTTCAATCAGCGTAAAGCCGCGAAACGCAGTCCTGCGGGAAAAATTGTTTGAATTCAAAGTTTGATGATTCATAAGGATTTGTATTACGCATTCCCGCGCGCCCCTTGGCGCGCGGGAACAGAATCTGCCGGTTACGGATACGTCAAGCGGAAATATACATTTCCGGAGGTTCCGATCGGCACCGTGATGTTTGTCACGGAACTGCTGCCCGGATAGGTGAACCAGGCATTTGTGGCTGTCAAACCAACCGAGTTTGTAACGAGTCGCCAGCCAAGGTGGTCACCAGGCCAACTGAAGTGCAGGTTTCCGCCACCGCTGGTCACTGTCATCGTAACTGGGGCTGTCGAAACCGCCGTCTGCGTCGTCACTGGCGCGGTTAGCGTGACCACTGAGTTGTCGGTTGAATTTGTATAGTTGACCGTCAGATTTGCCGTTCCGATGGTCGCTCCCGGCGCGATAACGCCTCGGGCATCAACCGTAAAGATGCTCGTGTTGTCTGAAGAAAAGCCAATGCCGGGCAAGGTTGTGACAATGCCGCCCAGAGTGCCGTCGCTAAAATTAGCCAGCACCTTGAGGCTGTAAAGTGGGCCATTGGTTACCAGAGTTGGCACACCTGGGGAAAGATATAGATTTGTCGCTGTCAATCCGTCGAGCTGTTCGACAATTTGAAAACCCACCAAGCGCAGGCGTGGGATGGTGTTGGGATATAAAGCCCCGGTGACGGTGTTGGTCGCACATGCGGCAAAGTTCACCGTCAGCGTCGAATTGGTGATATTTCGGAAATGAATGGTATTGCCTGGATTGATGCTGCCGATTGCAATCGGCGAGCTTGGCGTTGGTAGAACGGTATCAATCGCCTCGTAATACCCAGTGCCATCGCCGGCGGGCACTAACGCCGAGCCATAGTTGGCACGCACGAAACTCTGATTACTACAAGTAAACTGACCAGCCCGAGATGAACCATCATCCTGCACATACACATAAACGTCATAGTGCGCGTAAGGCACGTTGCTGACGACGATGAATCCTGCATTTGCGGTGGTAGGTTGGGTGCTGTCATTAAGGCCATTGTCAAAGTAAGTGCTAAACAGCAGGCTTTCATTGGTGGTCGGCGATCCTGATTGTGTGATCCCAGCCGCCGTAGGTGCGGCGAATGTGGCGACAAGGTTTGATACGATATTGCCGCCGGAATCCAAAACAACGTTGGTGACACCAATGCTGTTGGTCGGAAAGGATCTGCCGTTGGGAATGACTAGATTATTCCAATAGGGAAGACGCACGCCAAGACCGGTAACGTTGGGAGCATTCACTTCGCCGCCGGGAACGCCAGCAAGTGACGTGAAAGTCATTGCGTGACTGGAGGGCGGCAGTGAGTCGGTCAGTTTCATGCTGATGCCCGGATTGCCCACCGGTATGAAATATTGAGCCGTGCCTGCCGGATTGAAGTTCACGCTCAAGCCCCCGTAGCTGCCGTTTATGCCAAAGTTTCCAACATTTATCGCCGTTATCAGTCCATTGACCACCGAGATTATGGCCGGTGTGAGACTACTCAAGGTCACCCCATGGAATGCTGTTACGTTCACATTTGTATAGACCGGATCGTTGAAACCAGCAAATAGATGTCCTAGCGTGAAATCAATGACTCCGTTCTTTCCCACAAATAGATTGGTGCGATCAAGAACCAGATTCAAACTGGTTGGAGCCAGCACGGTGACGGAATTGGTTGCATAAAGCGTGCCCCACGACCCGCTGAAACTGGCCACGAGATTAGTTACCCCCGCTTGTTGTCCCGGTGCAATCAGGCCGGAACCGGAAACCGTGAAAATGTTTGTGTTGCTGGAAATATATCCAATTCCTGTCGCCAAGGTGACATCATTTGAAGTGCCATCATTATATTGGGCCTCCACCGATGACGGGAATGTGAATGTGCTGCCCAGCAAGAGATTTGTCGGGGACGCACCTATAAAAGCGAGGTTTGTCGGCGTGGCTGCAATCGGCAGAACCTGAACAATTTGAAAGCCTGCTTGCTTGAATCGCGGATTAGTATCCCCGCCAGTTGCGGGATTCACCCAATTCCCCAAGTCGTCTTTTTGGCTGCTTGTGGACAAAGCTCCAAAATAAACCCGGGTGTGTGAATTTGTGAGGCCGGTGAAAACGCCGTAGTTACCGCCATTGATGCTGTCCCAAGAAGTGCCACCCCCCGGAATCGAGGTGGTGGTGGCGCGCACATAACCACCATTTGTAGCGTTCGCGGTCGTCAGAGCTGGTATCTGAGTATAAGCGACGTCGTTGCTCTGGCTCCGGTTATAGATGCGCTGGATGCCGCTGGGCGTATTGGTAATAATCCAGAAACCACCGCGCGTTTTGGTGGCTCCAGTTCCCGCCTCTGTCGTTAGCGTGTAACAGTAAATGTTGTAGTTTGTGTATGGGATGTTTGTAAAGTCAATATAGCCTAAATTGTAACCAGCGGAGAATCCCCGAGCGCAATCAATAATGTCGCTCTGCATTTTGGCGTCGCCGCCGGATGCCGACGTGTTTCGGTCGGCGTAACCGTCGCCAGCGGTATGAACGGTCACTTGCAAATTGGGAACGACCTGACCGGCCGAGTTGGTGATGCTGACACTCCCACCGGGAAGAGTGACATCTGCGGTTCCTGTTCCACCGTTCAAATAATTGCCAATCAAGTTCCAATAGTTGGTCCGAACGCCGGGCGCACCGGCAAAGTCATTTATCGGGTCCATCACATTGTGGTCCGCCAATGTTCCTGCCAGAATGTCAAAACTGACAATTTCCTGAGCCCGGACGGTAAAAGCCGCACTACCAAGTATCAAGGATGCAATGAGCGTGCTGACGCACCGGAATATCCAGCAATTTGTTTTGGCTTGTGTTTGAGTTCTGAGTTTCGTTTTCATATTTGCATGGTTTTATTGATTGAGTGTGGGTTTTTGGATTGCTTGTCTTGTAAATTTAGACTCTTTAAATTTCCTCACAATATGCCGGAAGTAATAGACTTGCCGAAACATAATAACCAATTGAAGGGGACCTCAGCCCGGATAAACGCGTTATTTGCTTGTAATTCGTTTTTTCACATTTTATCCGGCGGTTAATGATTCGCATTTGTATTACTTAAGATAAAGAATTTTTGTGACTCGCCGGATAACACCACATTGCTGCCCGTGAACGTGAAGCTTCCATTGGCGGGAAACACATTGGTCGCGACCGTCTTCCATTGGCTCAAGGGGAGTAACAAATTGGTTCCGGCCAATAAATAATACGCGTCATTTAATTGTCCGTTCGTCCCGCGGATTACAATGTTACCTCCGCTTATAGCTGAGCCAGTAATGCCCGGAACTTGAGTAAAAATTCCTGGCCCTGAGAAACTGGATGTCACCACTAAGTTCACGTTTCCACTACTGACCAAGTTAGATGCCGTGCAGCCAGTGGCCAGACCAGAGCCTGTGATGGTGGGCGTGGTGTTGGGAGTGCCACTGATCGTGCCGCTGCTAACCTGAACCAAGCGGTAGGTGCCGGCACCCAGAGGCGTGCCCGAGGCATTGTTGACACTAATATTATTATTATTGAGAGCCAGTGCACCTTGACTAATTAAAAGCGCGGGATGGGTCGAATCTCCGGCAAATCCGCTTGGAGTAAAAGTCAGATTGATTGGCTGTGATCCCAGACTGACGGTTGTCCCGCCTTTGATGACTGCGGCATTGGTGCCGACAATAGCTCCCGTTCCAGTGGCGTTCAATGTATTGGCACTGGGCCAGGTATACGTCGAACTGGAGGACACGTCGAAGGTCGCCCCGCTGTCAATGGAAATTTGTGGCGTGCTGGGCAGGGTCATACCCGACGCAAGCTGAAGCGTGCCTCCGTTAATAATCGTCTTCCCAGTGTAGGTCGGCGCACCTGGACTGCCGCCACTGAAGCTGGTAAAAATCACCGTGCCCGCGCCGGCCAAGGTCAGATTGAAAGCGCCGCCAATTTGGCAACCACCGCCGCTGAACGTCAGCGTTCGGCCCGAAGCCAAGTTCCAAGTTTGATCAGCACCCAATGCCAGAGTGCCTTCGTATGACAAATTCACCGTGGCTGCCGACATGTCAATGCCGGACGAACCAAGGGTTAACGTGTTGCCGGTGCCGAGATCAACCGCGCCGCCGGGATTAAGAATTGTGATGCCAGCCCAACTTAGATTGCCACCCATCCCATTTGCGTCGGCGGATGTTCTGGTGCTGTCCCATTCCGCGATGACGCTGCTACCGGGAACCACGCCGCCAACCCAGTCTGCGCCATTGCTCAAAGACTGGTTGGTGTTGTTCCTTTGTATGCCGACCGGAGGCGACACTGTCAGCGTTGCGGCCGTGGATGTGGCGGTCGAATTGTCACAGGCAACACTCGCCAAGCAACGGTATTTATTGCCACTGTTGCCGACGACTGTGACCGGCGTGGTGTAACTGCTGGTCGTGCCACCCGAACCGGTGCTAACATTGTTCCATGTAGCGCCGCCATCAGTGCTAACCTGCCATTGATACGTCGGACTCGATCCCGTGGCTGCTGCGGTGAAGGTGGCGGTCGAACCGGCTTGGATTGATTGACTGACAGGATTGGTTGAAATGCCCGCCGAAGTGCAATTGACCGTAAGCATAGCCGCCGTGGAAGTGGCAGTCGAGCTGTTACAGGCGACGCTTGCCACGCAACGGTATTCCTTTCCATTGTCACTGGTTGTCGTGGCTGGCGTGGTGTAACTGCCAGTTGTGCCACCCAAACCGGTGCTGACATTGTTCCATGTGCTACCGCCATCCAGACTGACCTGCCATTGATACGTCGGGCTCGATCCCGTGGCTGCTGCGGTGAAGTTGGCGGTCGCACCAGCTTGGACTGTCTGATTGGTGGGGTTGGCCGCAATCCCCGCTGGTGTGCAAAGAACCGTCATTGTCGCCGCCGCCGATATGGCCATCGACCCCCCGCCGCAGGCGACATTCAAAATACAGCGATATTCCTTACCGCTGTCGCTCAATACCGTCGCCGGCGTGGTGTAACTGCTGGTGGTTCCACCCGAACCGGTGGTGACATTGCTCCAAGTAGCGCCGCCGTCGGTGCTGACCTGCCATTGGTAAGTCGGACTCGATCCCATGGTTGGAATCACGCTGAAATTGCCTGCCGACCCGGCCTGGACTGACTGATTGTTGGGACTACTCGCAACGCCGGCCCCCACACAAATGGCAAAGGACGGATTCCAGTTGTATTCCGCCATGACGTTGGTCAAAGTAAAAGCAGCCGCCTGAGCACCCGTCATCGGTTCTTCGGCGAGAGTCCAGCCACCATTGGTCGGACTTGCCCGCAGCGCATATTGAGCCGAAGTGTAAGGCGTGCCATTAATGTCCATGGTGTTATACTCACCATACCGGGCTAAGGCGGTGCCATTGCCCATATTGCTGACCCAGCCGATTGAAGCAATACTATTATCCATTTTACAATTCAAAAAGTAGGTGCTCGCATTCGCATACCAATTACGACCTAGATACCAATGAAGTTGGGAATCCGCCGGACCGGTGATGGTGCAATTATTGAGCACAAAACCATAGGGATCCGTTGGTCGGTTATTTGCCGTGGCAATGTAGCCCCCAGAGTTAGCTCCATGATCAACGCAGACCAAATTACATCCCTCGAACCAGGCCAAGGCGTCCCCGCAAATGTAATCCACGGTCCCCGCGATGGTGCAATTGATGAAATACCACGGCCCGCAGCCATCGGGACAGGCGCTGTGGCCGGCCAGATACATCGTGTCCTGGGTGGAGAGAATGTAGCAATTCTTAAACTGGATCCATCCGGCACCGAATTGGCCTCCGCCCTGCGGTTCCTGACCATTAACGGCATTGGCCTGACCGCTATTTATAGCCAAGGTATTTTGGATGGTAAGATTCTGGAAAGTAATATTGGTGGTGTAAATGGAGACAGTGGAAGCCTCAGGACTCGCACTGGCTGAACTAATTGAATACCAGATCACGGTATTCGTTGGAGTGGCACCCAAGCCGACAAAATCCACGTTTGCAGCATTAATAGACACATGCTCATTATAGCTGCCCGGCTTAATATCAATTTCCGCGTGATTGGTATTGGGATGCGGAAGAGAACTGACCGCCGCCTGCACCGTTGTGTAATTTCCCGAACCATCGGCCGCAACGGTAATAATAGCTCCCCCAGAAGCGTTAATTGCAAAGGCGGTCGGATTGGATGCAGCGCTGTTGCAGTTTCCATCGGCGGCAACGGTCGCCGTTGCTGTATAATTACCCGCCGCCGTGGGCCGGGTCGAACTTGGACCATAAGCAGTTCCGCCGACCCCCAAGTAGCTGAACGTCACCGCTCCGGTTGAAACCGGGCTGGTCGTGACACTGGTCGGACCCTGTGGTGAGCCATTGTAGTTGTAGGTTCCCACCGTCACCGACACCGTTGGCGTTGCCTTGCTAACCGGCACATTGACCATCAAGGTGGTGGTATTATAATCGGTCGTATCCGTCGGGGTGAAGGTCACGGATACATTGGTAGTCCCGGCATTGGGGGCAATGCCCGGCGTCGTGAACGCAAAGCCGCCGCCCACCGCCCCACCGCCTGAGTTGGTCATTGCCCCACCGCTCAAAACTGAACTCGCCAGCGTCTGCCCGTAGATAATCGCCGCTGCGGTTGGCGGAGCCTGAACCGCCGGCGTCTGGGCATTAGAATTTGTATTTGGCGGCAGTGTGTAGGGCGGCACCCAGGAACCCAGCACATTGCTCAGAGTAATCACAACGGCTTGCGCCGCCGTCATGGGATCTCTGGTGTTGGTCCAGCCATTGGACGAGTTGTTACGGTGAGACAAGTCGTAGGCTGAACCATCAAGGTTCATCGTTCCATATTCGCTATAGCGGGCAAGCGCATCTATAGAGGTTCCTCCATTCCACGGATACCATCCCGCAGGATTAATACTGCCATCCATTTTGCAACAAAGATAAGTGACGCTCGCGTCTTGATACCATGCCCGACCCAAATACCAGTTTCCTTGCGAATCCGAGGGGCCGGTTATCGTGCATTTATTGAAGACGAATCCGTAGGCAGTGGTGGCCCGACAGTTGTTGGCCGTAAGAAAACCGCCTTGCCCAGCTCCTCGATCCACAAAGCATAAATTGCACCCATCAAACCACGCGGTGCTGTCACCACAGATGTAATCCACCGTCCCGGCTATGGTGCAATTGGTAAAATAGAGCGGTCCGCCGTGACATTGGTCGCCGCACAAAAACAACGTGTCCTGCGTGGACAGAATATACACATTCTTGAATTCCACCCAGCCGGCACCGCCGGATACGGTAAGTGCGTTGGCCTGCCCGGAGTTCACTGGTTCCGTGTTCTGGAGCGTCAGATTCTCGAATGAAATGTTGGTGGAATAAATACTAACAGTGGAATTATCCATATTTCCGCCGACGGATGAGACCAGCCAAGTGATCAGGGTGTTCGTTGGCCCGGCTCCCTGGCCGACGAACGTGATGTTATTGCGGCCTGCCGCTATTCCCAGATGTCCGTAATACGTCCCGGGCTTGATCAGAATCTGCACCGGTGAATTATTCGGGTTGGGAATTGAGTTCACTGCCGCCTGCACATTCGTATAGTTACCCGAGCCATCGGCGGCAACCGTAAGAATCAACTGTCCGCCTTGGGCAGTAAAGCTCCACAAATCCCCGGCCAAGATACTGCCGCCGGTCCCCAGGCCGTCCACCGCCCAATAGTAAGTGACTCCACTGCGGAGCGGGCCGGGAACAGTAAAGCTCGGCGTGGCGACATTCACAGCAGCAACCGTGCGGGCGGCAACTGCACTGCCGTTGGTGCCAAAATACACATTGAACGAAGCTTCTCCGCCATCAGGAGTCCAAGTCAAAGCCGCTATGTTCGTGTTAACTACCGACAAGCCGTTGGCGGGAATTGGACTGCTGGCCTTGCCGATGCCCGTAGTGAAGTTCCAGACCACCCCGTTCTGCCCGTTGTTCTGCACCGTCCAATAATAAGTTGTAAAAGACTGCAACGGCCCGTTTAAAAGGCTATTGGCCACACTATTGAGCGAGCCATTACCGCTCGCAACGCTGTTCGTTGGTGCGTTGTTTGTGCCAAAATATACGATCTGAGTGATAGCACCGGAACCAGGAATCCATGACAAAGGAGATAAAACCGGAACTGTTGTGGAATTGTTTGCCGGACTGGGAACCGACGCCACTCCGGGCAGTGACCCTACCTGCTGGTAGAGAATACCAGCAGCGGGTTGCGGTGAATTACTGCAAGGATTACCACTGCCATCCTTGCCGCCCGCCCCTGCGGCCACAGACACAATGCCTGAACCGGAATATGAGCCGTTTGCGGAGTAAATGGCAATTCGTCCGCCGCCGCCGCCAGCACCGGGATTGGACGACTTGTTAACCAAGGTGATGCTTCCGCCCTGGCCGCCCGCCGCAGAAAGCATGCCGTTGATAGTAACAGTTCCGTTGCCGGCAGCGAGCCGGATGGCACCACCGCTGCCGCCCGCACCGGCAAGCTGATAAATCACTCCGTTGGTGGTATTATCATAACCCCCGCCATTGGCAAGAATCTGACCACTAGAGCCGATCGTTATGTTCCCGATGGTCGCGGTCAAGCCAATCGCACCACCACCCCCGCCACCTGCTCCACCGTTGGAAGCGGACGCGCCACTCGAAGAGGACCAGTCACCGCGTCCACCGCTCCCGCCAGAACCACCCTGAAGTACCAGAAGCTGCGCAAGACCATTGGTTACTCCATAGTCATTGGGTGTCCCTCGACCACCACCACCGCTGCCGCCGTAACCGCCGCCACCGCCCGTGTATTTTCCACTGACATACCTGCCTCCTCCCGGACCACTGCCTGCTGTAATATTCGTTCCACCAAAACCACCGGCATAACCACCAACCGCACCGCCGCCACCACCAACTTGAGAAATGGCACTGAAGATTGGAGCACTGATATTGATGACCGTATTAATGTAGATGTTCGTGGTGCTAACAATATTTAACGGAACATTTCCAGAGACGTTGAAGGATGCGCCATTTGAAATACTCAAGCCGCTGAAATTGAAGGTAGCTTCTCCATTAACTATGGAACCAGTGCCGCTGCCACCTCCGGAAATGCTGTAACTGGGCGGGGTCGCGCTAGTGTTAAAGGAAATAGTCTGACCAGAACTTACGATTGTCTGCGCCTCCGCCGACACGGCGGTGCAAAAAAGACTATAAAGCGTGACAAAAAAGGTCGCTGGAGTTCTTAAGTTCATAACTATCAACTACTTGTTTTAACCTGCAAAATCACTGACGACTGAGAACAGTTTGGTTGCACAGTCCACGTGGAAATATGATTGAATTGAAGTAAATTTATCATGCTATGAAGGCCCGTCTATATGGCTTTGGTCATAGGCCTCGCTTCACATAGGTGGCCGGTTCTGACAAGAAGGTCTCGTTATTCTGGAAAGCCGGTTTGCACTTCACTCAACTCGTGTTCAAGCAGCACATACGTGACACACTTCACCTTCCCGCATTTGTGAACGGGTCATGCTATATTCTTTAAATTGCGTTGATAGCTCCCGAACACACCATGCTGCAGTTAACCTGGCTGCATTGAAAAGCACTCTTCAAGGGTCTTTGTCAGCGGCAATGGACGAGCACACACAGACGCATGGTCTTGTAGCCACCGGCATTGCCCGCAAACGTCCAGTCGGGTTGTGTCTTGACTGATTGCCGATGCCTATGTCGGCATGCACTCCCTGCGCTAGTTATTAATCGCAAACAAGGTCTGTTTGGCATCGCAATTATGGATTTGCATGGAGCCTTAACCATCAGCGGGATCGGTGGGCTGGTCGCCAAAATCAAAAATATCCTAGGAGGCGTTGGGCACGTTGGCGCTGTTCTGCGGACTATAATTGTTTGCCCAGAACTTGAGGTTGCCTCCGTTCAAGTGGGTGCCGGTCACGATCCTCTTCACGTTGGAATAGACATCCAGATTGACAACATTTTGCTGGAAGGTCGACCCGAAACCAAACACCAGAAAGTCGATCTTGCAGGTATCGCGTAAACGCGTCCATCGAGACATAGACATCTTTGGTATTTAAGTCCGCATCCTGTAATTTAAAATATAGGCAACGCGATCGAATGGCTTGCAAATTTTCTCGTTTGAACAACTTGCGGATCGAAGATGCGGCAATGTGGACTGGATTCAACACCAGCACCCATCTTTGCCGCCTATTTCATTGTCATCTCCAAATTACACCTACCACCTACCGGCTTGGAAAAGGCAGGAGCAATCAGTCGTTGAAGAAAGGGCCCTGATGATAAGAGCTTCGAATCTTCCGAAGCCTACTCATTCCTCTACAGGTGCAGCGGGAGCAACTTTCTTCTCACCCTTGGGTTTCCCATAATTGGGATTGGGTTTCGGCATGATAGCCCCGACATCCTTGCGCCACTGGATGAGTTTGTCGTGGAGTTCCTTGACTTTTTCGGGATTGGATGCAGCGAGATTTTTGGTTTCGCCAAGGTCGTCGCGCAGGTTGAAAAGTTCGATCCGACCGTCCTCATACCACTCGATGAGTTTCCAATCGCCATCAAGCACTGCGCCACCCGGCGCACCACCCTGATTGCCGTAGTGCGGATAATGCCAATAAAGTAGGTCGTGATGCGGCAATGTGTAACCCCGCATCAAAGGCTCCAAACTGACACCATCCACATGTTGTTGCGGCAAGAGCGGAAGTCCGGCGAGCGCAAGCAGTGTCGGGAAAAAATCCGTGGTGACCACTGGCGTGTCATTGACACTTCCGGGCTTCGTGACACCGGGCGCGAGAAAAATCAACGGCTCACGAATGCCACCTTCGTAGAGCCAGCCTTTACCGCCCCGGAGCGGTAGATTACTAGTAGGTTGCCCCTCGGCGGTGCTCAAGCCGCCGTTGTCCGAAGTGAAAACGACAATCGTGTTGGTCGCCAGTCCCAGCCGATCCAATGCCGCCAAAACTTCACCGATGCCTGAATCCATGGCTTCAATCATCCCCGCATAAACGGGATGGCTTTGCACCAGCCGCACTTTGCTCTTGCCTTCCAAACCAAATTCCGGCCCGGACGGTTTTAGCGATTTCGCCTTATCCGCGTATTTTTTCACCAAATTATCCTGCGCCTCCAGCGGTGTGTGAACGGAGTAGAAGCTCAAGTATGCCAGAAACGGTTTGTCTCGGTTGGCCTCGATAAATTTGACGGTTTCGGCCGCGAGCCGGTGAGGCAGGTTTTCGCCTATCGGCCCGTCAGATAATTTGGGATTACCATACGGCGAGAAATAAGTTTTGGGATGTCCCCAACCGCAGCCCGCGATGTTCACATCAAAACCCTGATTCTCCGGCCAGTAACCTTCCGGGCCAAGATGCCATTTGCCAGCGAAGAAAGTCGCGTAACCCTGCGCCTTGAACGCCTTGGCCAGCGTGGTTTCGGACAGTGACAAATATTCCTGATACGGTGCGGGCAGCAGTTTGGTGCGATGATTCCACGGTCCGGGCTGGGGTGCACCAATGTAATCAGTGATGCCTGTGCGCGGCGGATATTTACCGGTCAAAATACTGGCACGCGTGGGCGAACAAACCGGACAAGCCGCATAGCCCGAAGTAAACCGCATCCCCTTTTTTGCCAGCGAATCAATACTGGGAGTTTCATAAAATGTGTTCGGGTTGTTCGCGCCAACATCCATGTAGCCCAAGTCATCCGCGAGAATAAACAGCACATTGTGGTGGTTGGGCGCGGACGGATTGGCGACCGCATTGATTCCAAACCATCCGAGCAGCGCAATGCCTGGCACCATCAGTCTTTTCGGAGGCAAAAAGGCGCCCGGGAACTTGTTCAACGGGACGCTATCCAACAGTTGTTCTAATTGCATATTCATTTACCAGTGGCCGCGTAGCCTACGTGGCTGGATTATCGGACAAAATGACCTGAAGTCGTATCCGCGACCATAGCCAATCCTGACAACTTGATTACCAAATTTAATAATCATGGGCCGTCACATTTTCTCATCCATAATGAATTTACATTTTCTTCATTCGAAGACTCATTGAGTTGCCCCGGTAATAAAATTCATCCGCCAAATCAGTGCCAGACTGCTGTTGGTTGCAATTTAGGCCATACTAACTTTCAAACTCTTTCCAGAGGTAATTTGAATCGGCTCTTGCAGCTTGAGCAATAATTTTCTCCTTCGCGGCCAAATTGGGCCGATATCGGTTTGTTATGCAAAAATAGTTGGGCCGAAGTTGTCATTTCATTTTCCAATGTGACCGTTTTCAAATCCAGTTTTCCCCAGCACATGGTGATTTTGCTATGAGTTTTCCGCTTTCAATCCGTTGCGAAAACGTGCCCCATCCTTCTGCCGACGTGAAGGCACTCTTGAAGTTTTCAGGCGAAAGTTTCGGCGCAAAACCGATGTGCTGTTTGGGACCGCGGTATTCAAAACCGCACGCCTCCAGATAAACGCCATAGCTGGCCATGCTGCGGGCATAATGATCGCCACACTCGATTTCATTCCACGGGTTGCGGCGCGAGGCGTGGTAGCGGTCATGCACCGCGCGCGTCACCGCCAAACCTTCCAGCAACATTCCTTCCCAAATCATGTGCCCGGCGACCTCATACTCAAAACCGTCCATCCACTCGTTGAAATAGCCCGCCGCCGTGCTCGTCAGCACCCACCCTTGCCAGACGGGTGACACGACGACCCGCGATTGCTTGGCCTGGTCGCTCAAAACCACAATGTCCGTGTGTTGTTTTAGAAAGGCCACGTCATCGTCAAAGGAGGCTGAAAAAGCCCGCAAGCCGAACGCGAGCAGGCTGATAAAAATTATTCCAGAGTGGTGAATTCTCATGATGATTTTGCATTAATGGTTGACGGTTGATTTGGATTGATGCTGTGATGGTAATCAGAGGTTAGCAGGCAATCCATACCATAAATGTTGTAGGGAAAAATTCGTTTTGCGATTTCCTGACTGGAAACTCAAGGCGCGAGGCGCGCGCGGTAGAAGCCCTGGGGACGATTGTTTAATGTTGTGTTGGTCCACAGCATTGGCGGCGCCACCGAATAATTGGTCGAGACCGGCGTCCAGACCGCGCGGCTCAGGTTCGTGGCCGCCTCGATGATGTAATCCGGTCCCGCATCGCCCGTCACTTGCATCGCAAATGAAATACCAGCCCAACTCGGATACAGCAATTGCGGCGGTCTCGGCTGCAACACTGTCACCTTCACGCTCTGCGTCGCGATCAACGGCGGCGTGCCATTGTCCGTCACCACCATGTTGAATGTGTTGGTCGAAGGCGACTGCGCTATCAGCGGTCGCCAGCTTATCACGCCATTGGTCAGGTTAATTGGGTTGATCGTGGCCCCCGCCGGTGCCGACGGCAAACTCCAAGTCAACGTCTGTGCCGGCAAATCCGGGTCGCTCGCGGTGTTGGTGATCAGCAACGTCCGTCCTGCCAAGATCGTGCTTTCAGGAATGGCATTCAGCGTCGGGGCGCGGTTCATGGTGCCGACCACTTCCGCCGCGCTCAAGGTGCGGCCAAACAAGCGCACGTCGTCCAGTGTCCCGGCCAAAAATCCGCCCGCATAACCCGCTTGAATGCTGCCCAGCCGCAGACTGGGCGGGGCCGTGCGCGTGCCGGTCGGACCGATGGTGGTGGCCTGCAACTGGCCGTCCACATACAATTGCATTACTCCTGTCAGGTTGTTCCATTCCGCCGCCAGATGATGCCACTGACCGTCGTTGATGGCGGTGGTTGACGTAATTGTGGTGTCCGGATTGCCGATGCCAAACGACGCATGGGTGCCAATCAGCGTCAAGCCAAAGTCCGCAACCGATCCCGGCACCTCGCCGTCCACGATCCCCTGGCCGTTCCACCATTGGCCGTTGCCCACGCCGCCGGTCGCCGTGGTCCTGACCCAGCCTGTGATGGTGAAGCTGTTGCTGATGCTCAAGGGGATGACCGCGTAGGAATTGTTGTTGCCGGTGAACTGGGCGGCCAGCGCGCCGATTTTGCCCGGCACATAGCTCACGTTGTTGACCTGCGTTGCATTGTTGCCACTACCGGTTGCGTCTTGGATATTGCCTTCCATCGGATACCAAGCTGCTGGCTGCGTATTCATTACGACGTTCGAAATCACCAGACTAGTCACTGACTGCGGTGCCATATACGCGGTGAACTGCTGATTGGCGACGGGCACCACAGCCAGAGGAAGGCCAGATTCATTGGCGGAGGTCCGCCAGCGGCTGACCTGACTACCTGTGCTACCAAATGCGCTGAGATTGTAGGTCGTGTTCAGAGCGTTGGTTGAAACATTGATGGCGATGATAATCAAATTGTGGTTGGTGGGGTCGTAAGCGGCCAGAGACTGGCCGGCATCGCTGACGTTTAGGATTTGAAAGCCCGGTCGGATGAAATGGCTGAACTGCCACAGCACATAGAACTTCTCATTGAACCAGTAGTTGGTGTTGCCGCTACCATCTTCGGGATTATAAACCAAAGCCCAACCGCTGACGCCGTCCACCAATTGCCAGTAGGTCCAGGCCCGGGTCCCGGTTTGCGTGATATCATCGTGGATGCGCTGCGCCATGGTCATGCCGGTGCCGTCTCCGTCACCGTATTCGGAGATCCACAGCGGCTTCCTCAATGAGTTCGCAAGCCCCTGCAACCCGGATGGATTATTGGCGCCATAAGTGTGGCTGGCAATCAAGGTCACGTTGGCTTGACCGGTGGCATCGTAAGAACCCACCGAGTTAATGGCGTCCTGCTCATCCGTATCTTCCGAGGCGCCAATGCCGGTGGCCAGACCGCAAGCCGTAAGATTAATGCGCAGGTCGTTAACCACCCGGTTCTGCTGGCTGGCACCCATGTGACAGCCTTCCTGCCAGTTGCCCAGCTTCCACCAGGAGCCGGTGGGTTCGTTCATGGGCGTGACGGCGTCAAATTTGACCCCGTCCACGACGGTCAGATTGCTAACCACCATGGACAAATATTGTGCAAATGAATTTTCATAACCGGTCTGTAAGTTGTCGCTGGTTCCGTCAGCGGAACCGGTGACGCTGCCGCTGACCGTCATCCACCAGGGCGGCGAGTTGGCAAACGCATAAACATGATTCACACCGAGCGCAATGGCGCGCTTGAGCATCCAGCGCTGGTTTTGGTCGGCATTCCAGTTCCAAACGCCGTTCGTTGGCTCAAAACCCGGCATCTGTGCGCGATATTGCATGGTGTTGGCGATGCCCGGATTTTCGCCGCCGCCGATGTTATAACGGGCGATGTTCAATCCCAAAGTGGTGAATGCCAGCGAAGCATAAGTATCGCGGTTGCTGTAACTACCACAGACATTAGCCCACCAACACAGAGAAACGCCCCAGCCATCGTAACTATCCACCAAAACCTGATTCGGATTTAACGTGGCCTGATACTGCAGTAACGAGGCCGGGGGCACGATCAAAGTCGCATTGCTGCATTGCAAGGTGCCAAACGAGCCGCTGGCAACACAATAATAACTGCCCGCATCGCCCGGTTCCACGCTCCAGAGATTATAAGTGGCGTTGGTGGCACCCGGAATTGGAATGCCAGGAACTTTATACCATTGATATTGAGTGGGGCCTCCGCCCACCACGGCAACGGTGAAGCCAGCCGAGGTTCCGACATTGTTGGTCACACTTTGTGGTTGGGTAGTAATCATCGCCCCGGACGGCATGAGCACGCTTACCTGCACATTGTCTATGTTCACCAGCACAGGATAGTTCGCGCCACCGAAGCCAATAAATCCACTGGTCAACTGGTTCAACGCGTAGCCGCCCAGCAAGGTTGACCCGGCATAAATTTTCACGATGGAACCCTTTCCGTTGAAAGGCGACCCGGTGCCCGGGGAATCTGAAAAAATCGCCTTGAAAGACTGATACTGGTTGGTCACACAAGTGGCCGACCAGTTGGGCGAGGCAATCAAAGAGCCGCTTTTGAATATCTGGGTGCCGCCGCTTTCCGCAAACAACACACAAAAACTTGCGGAAACCGGCCCATAGCCGCTGCTCATGTTGTTCAAATTCAGACTGAAGCAACTGTTGGAAACTCCATTGTCGAAGGAAACCTTGCCATTAAAAGAAACGACCAGCGGCTTGTTGACCGCGTTGGCAGTGGAAGCGAAATCATTTTGCAGATAAGTCTGGCTGCCCGCCAGCAGCAGTTCGCTGTTTCCGCCATTGCCAACCTGGCATTGCCAGGTGTTGGCTCCGGCCCAAGGCATAACAGCCAAAGCTCCTGACTGACGCAGGGACAGTTCATAGTTCAGATCGGTTGCGTCCGGCGTGCCGGTGATGGCAAAGGTATCCGTCAGCAGATTGGTGTCCGCCCAAGCTCCGCAAGCCACGCCCAAGCCGCAGCCCAAAGCAAGCATACTTGTCATTATTTTATCCTTCATTTAGCTGGTGAATTTCCGGTTACGATTGGGATTCATAGTTCAAGGTCACCGGCCCGACCAAACCGGAGGGCAGCAATTTTGAACTGGCATTCCAACTTTTGTGCGTGACGAACGTAATTTTGGTCAGCGTATCCGGCTGTTCATCGCCAATCAAACGGTTGAGCCAGGTATTGACCACCTCGATTTCGAGCTGGTTGGTTCCCATTTTGGCTGCCTTTGAAATATCCAACTTATACGGCGGTTTCCACAAGGTGCCGAGTTCCATTCCGTTCAGCCGGACAGTGGCGATTGAATTGACACTGCCAAGATTCAGCCAGACTGGTTTGCCAAGGGAGGTTAATTCAATTTGTTTCCGGTAAATGGCCGTGCCGCTGTAATACTTGATTCCCGGCTCCGGGCGGCGGGTCCAATCTTCAAGCCGGGCAAAATTCACCGGGGCATCCGGCCCGCCGAATTTGGGATCAAAGCTGACCTCCCATGCGACGCTGATTTCCGCTCCGGCCGACAGGGACAGCCATTCATTTTCGGGAACCATCATCGTGCCGGACTTTCCGTTAGCAACATACTCGACGCGCAGGAATTTGGCTTTTTGATAAGCCGGGTCGCGATTGAAAGCGGTATTGTTCACGAGCAAATTCAATTGACCTTCAAGCACAGCAGCAGCAATTTGAGCGGTGACATCCATTAACGCCACTTCGTCATTAGCTCCATAAACCGCGCGACGAATTTCTAATCCACCAGCTTTGGAATTTATTTTCGCCAGCAAATTTTCCGTCGGCTTCCGGCGGAAAACCACAAACACCGAACCCGCCGGTTCAAGTTGAAGATTCATCCGCACCCGGCCATTTTCCAAATCACAGGCGACCGACTCAATTCGTCCGGTGTCCGGCCACCACAACTCCGGCGTGCGGTTGGCGACGCGGAACGAAATCGCTTCCGTGCGCCCGATAGGCCGCTGGTTCGAGATGAAATAAATGTCTGTGTCCTCATCACGACGATGCTTCCACAAAATTCCTTCCGAACATTCCACATCGGATGGGGTTCCGACCTGGCGCAAGACTTCAGTTAAATTCAAATCGTGAAACACGCGGCCTTTGCCAACGGATTTTGCCGACCACATTTCCTCGGCTAGTTCGCGCAGTTTCTCGTCGCACCGGGGAAAATTCTGATTACTTGGCGACCGCTTCGGTGGCGACCCCAAAACGATGCCGCCCGCAGCAACTAATTTGCGGATCGCGGCGAGCAATTCCGGTCGCATCGTATCCTGCGGCGGCAACACCAGCACGCGATAGCTCGTGCCATCGGGCAAAACGAAAAGGCCATCCTTCACTTGCAAGCGGTTCTCGATGACATCGGCGTTGATGTAGTCAAAGTCATAACCCGACGGCAATTCCGGTTGCAGCGAACCGGTCATCTTCGGCGCGTCTTCGCCGATGAAATACGCCACGTCCGCCACCGGTTTTCCCGATTGCAGCAGGACCGCGCAGCGCCGCAAGTAATCCACCCACGGCTTCGCTTTTTCAAACCAGGTGTTGTGCCGGTTGAACTCCGTGCCGAACCACGCATTCACGCCGGGAAATTTATCTTCCCACGGCTGGTGGATATAGACGTGCAGGACATATTGGTTGATGCCCTGGCAAAACGCCCAATCGCCCAGCGCTTTCAAATCGCGCGGCGTATGTTCAAAAGCCGGCCCGCCGGTGAACGCCTCGGACCATACCACCGTCGAGCCGTAGGTATGCGCGGCGGACGACGCGGCTCGCAATTCAAGCGTGTTGTCAAAGCCCGTTCCCGCCCAAAATTCGCCGGCCACTTCATCACTGCTGCCGCCGTATTTCAGAAACTCGCTGGGGAAACCCCAATGGCCGTAATTTTCCAGCCACATCCGCAAGCGATGTTCGTGGCTCAAATCGCGCAACCCGCCGACGTAATCTTTGGCAATGCGATCCGCCACCATGCGCCGCAAATCCCAAAGAAACCGGTTTGACTGATCCGCGCTGCCGACGAGCCGTCCGCTCAAAACCGGAAAAAACATCACCGGGTCGTAGCCATAGCGCGACTTAAAATCGGCGATGAAATCATCCGTCCAGTTCTGCGGGCCGGTTTCGTAACTGTCGGCGACGACGTGCTTCCAGGCCTTGCGTTCGCCGGCAGGCATCCGTTTCAAAAGCTTGCCGAGGTAGGCGTCAAAGTGTTCGCGCAAATGTTCCCGGCTCATCTTGTCCACTTCCAGCCCGGTGGCTTCCGGCGATGCCGGCCCATTCTTCGCGCCAGTCGGCAACGCCACCGTGCGCTGCACCACCCATTCACCCGCTGGCACGTCCCAATCCAGCGTGCCATCCGCCGCCAGGTAAGCGCTGATGTCTTGGACCTGGGTGGGCGCGACCACATAATTGTTTGACTCCGGTTCGATCTGCGGCGGCCACATATAATAATCCGCCGGCGGATGCGGATCTTGAAAAACTTTTTCCAACTGCTTGTCCGCACAATTTTCCACGCGGGCGGCGGCGGAGATTTCAACCTTGCTTAACTTGCACGCCGCCGAAAAGTTCACCCGGAAAAATCGCGCCGTGGTAGCCGGAAAACTTACCGTAACCGGTGCCAGCGGCAATGGCCCGGCACCTTGCGCGAGGTTGTGACGATCCACCTGAAACTTCCGCACCGGACGAAATTGCTGACCATCGTTCGACACCAGAAATTCGACTGTGACGTTCACCTGCTCCGCCGGAGTAATCGTCAAGCTCCGCGCGGTGAAAGGTTCGGCCACTTCGTAAGTCAGCCCGGATTGCGGGTCGCCACTCACCTTCGGCGAATGGGCGGCAAGCGTATCCGTGTCGCCCGCCGGTGCGGGAAAGGCGAGCACCTTGACGTCTTGGAATTCACCCTTTGGTTCGGGAAGTTTGGCGGAATATTTTTGCGGGCCGTGCAGCCGGATTTCCATTTGCGACACATAGCGCATGGACTGTTGCGGCGTCACCCACGGTCCGCCGGACTGGCTCCAGCCGGGCGAATTGAAAACCCCGATGCTCATGCCCAGCCGACCGGCCTCGCGAATGGCATGTTCCATCGCCTCCCAAAACTCCTCGGTCAACACCTTCATCTCGCCGTCCGGCAAGCCGCTTTGACCGCCGCCAATAATGCCAATGTAAGGTTCGCCAATGCCGAGGCGTTGCATCGACTCCAAATCGCGCGTGATGCCCTCCTTAGAAATATGTCCGTCCATCCAATACCAGTAACAACGCAGCCGGGTGGAATCGGGCGGGTTAATGAATTGCAACACCAGCGGGTCGGCAGCCGTGTTTGCGGCCAGGCCAGCATCGCCAGCCCACAATGGCTTGGGTAAAAGCGCAGAACCGGCGGCGGTCAAGCCCGCGAGCTTCACAAAGTCGCGGCGATTTATTTTGGTCGCGGAAAATGATTTCATATTTTTGAGTAAAAGTGTTCGGATTAAAAAACTGGTTGATGCTAATTGCAGATAATGAACTTATCCAATCGCACAAACTCTTCCTTGCCGCCTCTGAAAACCAGACATAGGTTTTTCGTTCCAGAAGCATTTTTGAGCGGACAGGCGATGAATTGGTATTGGTCCCATCCGCCGGTGTTGTGAATGTTGCAACTACCAAGCAGCTTGCCATTTGAGGCATTCTCACGAACTTCAATGGTTCCGCCCGCTGGCTGCCCTGACGCCGCCTGGAAGGCAATGGTGGCGTTTTGCGGAAAGTTTTTTATGTTGGGGTAAAGCAGATAACTTCCAGCGCGCAGGCCGCGCACCTCAAAACCGCCAGCCGGACACTCTTTTATATCCGCCAGTTCTGCGGCAAAGTAATCTTCTGCTTCAATGGCCGGTTGCGCTGAGTCATACTCGCCAACGCCCGTCCGATCCAGACGCACCGGCGCCATCTCGCCGTTGTCGCGGTAATGCACATAGCTGATACAGGAATCGCGAAAAAATTCACCGCGCCCCGGCTGGCTTTTGTCGTTGCAAGCGTAAAACCATTGGTTGTGCCAGGTGAAAAAATTTCCGTGGCGGTCATGCCAGATATCGCCCTTGCGAAAATCCGGCGCGACGTTTTCGGTGGCGATCACGGAGCCTTTGAAACTATAGGGTCCGTAAATGTTGGTGGCCATCGCATAAAAACTCGACCAAGAGAGATAATAGATTCCGTTGCGCTTGTGCAGCGACGGTTTGTCGTCTGTCTTTCCCGCACCGTAAGGGCCAGACGGATGATCTATTTGCACCGGATGCGGCTTTTCCGCCAGCGAAATCATGTCATCGTTCAGCCGCACGATGAAATAATTGAAAGTGCCATAGACCATGTAAGCTGTGCCGTCGTCGTCCACCATGAGATCAGGATCACGCTGCTCGGTCCAAGTCAGGCCTTTCGGCAATAGCGGCTTGCCCAGCGGATCGTGCCAGGGTCCCGCCGGTGAATCCGCCACGACGACTCCAATCTCAGTGGGGCCGGCGGAAAAATACCAATAGTATTTGCCGTTTTTACTGATCCCAAACGTGGCCCAGCAATCGTTGAAGGGTTTTCCTAGGAAAGTATCTTCTGGTCTAAGTGTTCCGGCTTGCTGCCAGTGAACTAAGTCGGCGGATGACCAAACCCACCAATCTTTCATCACAAAACTTTTGTTCTCCGGAGAGAAATCATGGGTGGCATACAAATAGGCCCGATTGCCATAAATGACGACATGCGGATCAGTCAGGCCGATCCCCGGCACAATTGGATTACCCGCCATCACGCAAGGAGTGAGCATTGCGAACAGACATACCAAAAACAATTTTCCAAGGGGAAAGCATTTCATTTTTCTTAAAAGAATCACAACAGATCAAGGCAAGGCCAGCCGATAAAAGGTGGAACCGTTGCCGATGTAGATTGGATCGGTCAACATATTGACGATGCTGGAGCCGGCACATCCAGCCTGTTAGGACTTAATCCGGTGGCCAGCGGCCCGGTTGGTTTGGCGATGCCGGTCTGTGCACAGAACTTTTTGGTTAACGCCGTGAGTAACAGTAGGCAGGTAACCAGCAGCAAACGAATTATGTTTTCTTCAAAACACAAAGATTGATTTACCAATATAAATTTGAAAGTCATCATTGACGGAAGACCGAGATGGCTTTACCACGGACCGGCAGCCAGTTCAGCCGGGCGGAAGAATTCCACCCACTGGCCATAAGGGTCGGCACCGCTCGCCATGATTGTGCCCTGAAAATTGCCCGCATCAAATTTGTGCCAACTTACACTGCCATCCTCGTAAAGGAAATTACCTCCGCTGGGAACATTGTTTTTACCAGGATGATTTGCCCCGGGGATCTTTGAGGTGCCAACGGAAGTAAGCCATTGCTGGGTGGCGGGGTTGCCGGAATTGCTTTGGAATTTGTCCACCATGATCGGGGCCAGTCGGTAGGAGCCGTTCAGCTTGGTGCGCAACATCCAGTTGGCCAAACTTGGACTGCCGTTGTAAGTGTAGTTGTAATTTCCACCATTGGCCTGCCTGCCCGGCAAATAATTATAACCAATTAAATTAGTGGTCGCGCCATAAGCAAGTTCATAGGCGCGATGAAATTGATCGGTCGGACAATATATAACGTCTTGTTTGGAGCGGTCACTTGTGGTGCCAGACCCCGACTTGTTAGGATATAGATATTGCGGGTAAAAGGTATTGTTGAGATGGCCCGCCATCCAGGCAAAATCATGAGCACCATCCGCCGTGGTGTTATCAGGAAACTGATTTTGGTTGTCGCCGGCATACATATTGACCGCCAGCCCCCATTGCTTGAGATTACTGGCGCAAACTGCCTTGTATGCTTTTTGTTTGGCGGCTGCCAGTGCGGGCAGGAGCATGGCGGCCAATATGGCGATGATGGCAATGACCACCAGCAGCTCAATGAGCGTAAAAGCAACCCGATTTAATGTTCCGTATTTTACTCGCTTCGTTATTTTCATATTCAGCTCAAAAGTCGCCAGCCTACAGCGATTTCCTCGCTGCAGGCCGGCTCAATTCAACCGCTGTTCGATTCGGCAAAATGTTACTGTAGTCGAACCCGATAAAACACCACCGGGTCAGTCAGCGGCATCATGTAGGGACTGGTGGCTCCGGACACTGGCAGGTAGGGGCCGGAAACATTGGTGGCTGATTCCAGCGTGCCCAAAGTCCAGTTGATCTGGTGGGCTGAACCAACCTGCGTCATCGTCATCGGGAAGCTGCCGAGGTTCACATTGCCAAAGGCTTTGCCATTGTTCCAACCTTCAGAGTGAACCATTGTGCCGCTACTGGGATAATTCGGGAACACAAACGGCGGCGAGGCATCCCAGTTCCAGCTTATATAAGTTGAGGCAGTATTGCTTCCAATATAGGCGGTATTCCAGTTGGGAAAGAAAGCGGTAGGTGAATAGTCCAGCGTATTCGTATCCCCCCAGATGGAGTAGGTTGTGTTCGGCAGCAAGGTAACTGGTTGGGCCAACGGCACCCAACGCCAGCCGTAGGCGGCAAACGGAGCCGACCCCGGCGGAACATACACGGTTGCCACCGGAGTGCTGCCCAGGAAAATCCCGACATTATGGCCGTTCGTCGTGCCGGTGCCAGTATCATCCCAATAACCCAGATGGGTCACCTGCCTAGCTTTAGTCCCGGTTGTGAAGAACATTCCGATGTAATCCCCGGCTGGATTGTAACCATTGGGATTACCATTGATCCACGCCCCGACATTGGCATTGGTTGAAAACAATACCTGATCGGACTGCGATGGATTCTGCACAGTTAGCGTGACGCTCGGGCTGTTCGTCGAACCATACGAGTTGCTCGCTTGCAAGACATAGGCGGTCGTTGCTTCCGGGTCAGCAATGGTCAAGCTGGCGTTGGTCTGGCCCACAAGCGGCAAATTGTTGGCCAGCCACTGATAAGTCAGCGGAAAACTACCGTTGGCCGCACCGGACAAGGTGGTAGACACGCCCGCCCAAACCGTCGCCCCCTGCGGTAAGACCGTAAAGAACGGGGCACTGATTGAAATAGCAACGGCAACCGGGTCAGTATTGGTCGAACCGGCGGTATTGGACACATGGAGATAGTAACTGCCGGCATCACCAGTCCCAGCGGAAGCGACAGCATAGTTGTAGTTGGTCGCTCCGGAAATGGGACTGCTGTTCTTATACCATTGGAAGGAGAGTGGCGGTGCGCCGGAAATCACGGGCGACAGTATAAATGCCTGCCCGGTGTAATTTGTCACGCCGACCGGATCGGCAATAACCACAGGGGGCGCGCCAACGGCGGAGGCAAATAGCGAATTCACCTCGGTCGGCGACAATGAGCGGCTGAATATGGCCGTTTCGTCAATGATGCCATTAAAACGCCGGGTTGAAACGGCCGAATCCCACCCCACCCAGGTGTTCCCCGAAAAAGTGGTGACTCCTTCCGACGCAGTGTCAATGGCAGTCTGCATGGAATTGCCGTCCTGCAAATACAAAGTTGCGTTGGTCGGGGTGATTACCAAAGCCACGAAGCACCATTGATATTGGGGTATGATCAATCCACTTTGGAATGAATAATGGTTACCGGTCGCCCAATCATAGCTTAAAATGTTGTTATTATTCGAATCCACCTGAATCTGAAGGCCGGACGCATTGCCACTCCCCGCCCGCTGGAAAAGTATTCCCGAATAACCTGCCTGGACACCGTAGCAATATATCCACGAGCTCATGGTAATCGTGTTGCCGACAGTGCTGGGTAAATTCAACGGTGGAATCACCACGTCAGCACTCGCGCCGTCGTATTGCACCGCCGGATTCGTGGACTCAAAGTTGGGATAGCTTGGAGGCAATGGTCCCGTGGTGGCAACATAATTACCTTCGGCCGTCCCATCCGCTGCCAAACCCAGCATTCCTTCGTTGAAAACGAAATTAGTGCTGTTGATATCACTGAAACGGAGATAGACTTGTGGCTTAAGATTGATGGTTGCGGACTCGTAGGTGCCGGCGGCCGGCGTGATCACCGTCAGAGTTGCATTCGTCGTTGCGCTGCCAAACTGGTTGGTGATCGTCACCGAGTAAGTTCCCGCACTGGCGGCAGAAATGTTGTTTAGCGTGAGTGAGGCGTTGGTCGCGCCAACCAAGACGACCGAGTTGGAACTCCACTGATAGTAGAATGGCGGTGTGCCCGCAACCGTTACCGAAAACTGAACGGTCTGATTAATGTATGCGTTCTGGGAAACCGGAGACTGCGTCACAATGGGCGGATTGGCGGGCAGAACATCAAGCATGGCAGTGCCGCTTTGACTTGAACCATAAGGCCCGGTGGCCACCACATAATAATTGCCCGCGTTGGTCGCATTTAGCGTAGCAAACGCAAGAGACTTATTCGTCGCGTTTAACAACGGATTCCCATTCTGATACCATTGGTAAAGAATCACCGAGCCGGGACCGGTGGAGTTAGTCACCGCACCGATGGTAGAACAATTCAAGACGGCGGCAGCGCCGGCATAATTGGTTACGCCTAGTGGTTGAGTTGTGAAATAAGGCAATGTTGGCGCAAGTTGGACCCAGTCAATCCAATACCAGCTTCCTTGTGATCCAGCAGCTATGTTGACTGACGCGGTGAGATTATCGCCCAAATGACTCACAAGCAAATTTGTGCCTATATTGAGACTAAAAATCATCCATGGCGGCGAAGGCAATGACTGATAACCCGCGGGAAATAAAAAGTCTTGATTCGTGACGATGGCCCAACCCAAAGTTGCATCCCCAACAGACAAATTAACCCCGGTCATATTGCCACTATCTTGACGCACACGCACCGTGAGTGTGTAGGCAGTGTTCGGCTCAAATACTGCCGAAGATGCCTGCCAGACAGAGTCATTATACCACCCCCCCAAAGATGTAATAGTGTCAGTGCCAGCAGTATAAAAAAAGTTTCCCCACTGTGAGCTATAGCTCCAATTGGCGCTGCCGCTGTCAAAGCCGCCGTTTTGGATTAGGTTGTTCTGTGTGATGTTGGATTGGGCCGACGCCTTGAAGGCAAAGGCCAATATGAACACTGTTGCATATGCTTTCAGTTTTTGGATTGTTTTCATAATTATGTTTTTGAGTTTTGTTTGAGCTAGTAGAACTATTACATTTGTTGTGAATTAACTTGTTTATTTGTTCTGTTCGGGAATGTCATTTTTTTGAGGGCAGGTAAGCTTGTAAAGAATCCGTGGGTTCACGGCAATCCGGGTCGCTTCGCCGGAGTGACCCAGTTCATGCACCAGGTCAATGTCCAAAGCTGTTCCAGTGGGATTGTGCCTGCATGTCCGTCGGCAAAAACCATCTGGTTGGCTCCGGGCAGCGGGCTGGAAATAGCAAAACTGTTTGGCACATTGTCGGGCCGGCTGCCGTGTCGCGGAATCGTCATGCGTTGCATGCCATACAAAGCGCCAACCACACTTCCGCCGCCACCATCATAGAGATTGCTGGCTGGCGGACTGCTTTCCGTGGGCCAAGTATCCTCCCAGAATGAATCGCCAAATACCGGTGTGATGGATGGTGTTTGAATCCTGCTCTCTTTACCAAAGGAACGGGCGACCGTGCTGGCGGGAGGAAAGCCTGGATATCCAGACGGCACATTGCCCGAATACAGAAAGCCGTTGTAGGCATAGCCGCCATTATAGCACTGATTGGGCGTGCCTGAGATGTTAAACGGGCGCCAGTCATACCAGTTTTGATCCACGGTGCCCGAAGCGGATGAACCTGTGACCGGGTTGTTGAATGTTTGCGAGGCAGGGCAGGCCAAAATATTGAGGTTTTTCAGCGAGTAATTGACCAGTTGGAAAATCCATGGCGAGGTATAATTAAAGCAGTTTCCGCCGGAATCGGTCAGATACATTGTGTTTGCCAAACCGAGTTGCCGAATATTATTGACGCACGAAATGTCCTTGGCTTTGCGCTTGGCGCGACTCAAAGCCGGCAACAACATGGCAGCCAAAATCGCGATGATGGCAATGACGACCAGCAATTCAATAAGTGTGAATCCTTTTTTGGCTCGCCGACCAAACAACTTCATATCTTCTTGCTTCATGCGTTCTGCCTGTGAAAATCTGCTAATCTAGCTGTATAATAATTTTGATTTTGTGCAAAAAACAATATAGCTCGACGTTCGCAAAGCCTTTCTGGCCTATTGCGAAAACATATAAAATATTTTGCATATTCATGGGGCAGGTAAGAATCTATCAGAGCCTTGCTTGCCGTCCATACGCATAACGATGCGTATGCCGCCGTGGCGTTTTTTTGGAACCGTGCTTGGCGGTCAGGAGCCAGCAAGCTACAATAAACCTTATTAATAAATGATTCCGAGAGCATCAATCCTATCAGCCGTCTTGTGGGGATGGCCAAGTCGCCATATTTGGCGGTTTGGTATCGGAATAATTTTCTTGGTCGCCACCTCGAACGCACTCGTCGCCGGGCCCAATCTGGCGGTGGAGCCGGTCTCAGCGCCTTTATTGATTCCAGCCGTCACCAATCTGGCCCAAGTGCGACACTGGGCGTGTGTGGCCGGCGGGACCAACTTGATGATTTCAGTCGAGGGTGTAGTCGAAGGCGTGTTCCCGGAATTGTCGCTGGTGATTTTGCATGACGCCACCGGTAACGCAGGAATCAAACTGGATTTGAATCGTTTTCCAAAACTAACAGCGAAGCAGCGCGTTCACATCGAGGGGCTGGGCCAATTTGGCGGCGGCAATGCCTCGCTGCTGCCAGTCATGGTGGTGGACAATGATGGACTGCATTCGCTTCAAGAGGTTTCCGGGGAAATTAATTTGGCGAAAGGCCTGCATCCCATCTGTCTAAAGTATTTCCAACTAAGTCGGGAATATGGCCTCAAAGTTGAGTATGAAAGTCCCGGCATTCAGCGGAAGACGCTGCCGCATGAGACCTTGTTTCACGCGATCAATTCCGATGAGGCTGAAAACCATTATGAGCGGGGTTTGGTATATGATTATTTTGAAGGGGCGTGGAATGGCGTGCCAGATTTCAATCAACTGGTTCCCAGTAAATCGGGGATAGTAGATGATATTCGCCTCGATCTGCGCGCTCGCAACGTGAATTTCGCCCTTCGATTTCAGGGGCTTTTGAAAATTGAACAGTCTGGCAGGTATGTCTTTCATTTGTCCTCCGACGACGGCAGCCAGCTTTTTGTGCAAGAGTCTCCAACTGCGGTCAGGATTCTGAACCAAAAAGCCGAAGTAGAACCGCACACGGCTCAAACCCTAGACATCGGCCAGCCAATCGCACCAGACATGAATTATATCTGGTCGGTTGTGGAGGGAACGGTGGTGTTTATCGGTCGTAATGGCAAGGACTGGGATTTGGAAATCCGTTCTGGTGACGCCCGAACTAAGTTAGTGATCAGTGGCGCCGCCAATCTGCCAAGTGGTTTGACAAACAACTGCCAGATACGAGCAACGGGTTTTGGCCAGGCGACCATTGACCCGCAAGGCCAGCAGGTCGCTGGCATCCTCTTAGTTCCCGGCGCTAACAATATTCTATTGCTGGATTCCACGGCCAAGAATATGAGTTCCACGAATAATCTCGCTGGAACCTTGCCGGTCTTGACCACGGCCGAACAGGTTCTGCATCTCAAACCGGATGAGGCGGCACTTGGTTATCCCGTGCGATTGAGAGGGGTAATCACGGCCCGACGAGTCATCCCTGAAGGCATCATTCAAGACCACACCTCGGCGGTTTATGTGCGATTCAGTTCATTAGAAAGCCGACGTTTGGAAGCCGGAGAATATTGCGAAGTGGTCGGAGTTACCGGCCAGGGCGGATTTGCCAACTTGGTCCTAATGAACCAAGTCACCCATCTTGGTGCCGGAAAATATCCCGAACCACAGCATCCCGATTATGCCCAGTTGGCCGGTGGCAGCATGGATTGTCAATGGGTGGAGTTACGGGGCATGGTCAGCAGTATTATGGATGAACGGCGCTTTCAGTTAATCATGAAAGGTGGCTATGTCATGGCTGAAATACAAGCCAACGCAGACTTGAGCATCCTGGCCGGATTGTCCAACGCCTTTGTTCGGGTTCGCGGTTGTGTCATCCCTGGCAGAAATGAAATGGGACAGGTGACGAAGGAAGTCTTTCTTTGGATACCTTCGACGGATTGCATCAACGTGGATCAAGTTCCGCCCGCTGATCTGTTTCAAGTCCCCTTAAAACAAGTTTCCGACTTATCCTTGTTTGATCCTAACCCGAACTATCACCAAATGACCAAAGTGCGCGGCCAGATCCTGCTTGTGTCTGACTCTATGCTGTATTTCACCGACGGTAATAACAGCCTAAGGATTTTGCCAAAATATGCTCCCCCGCTCGTAGCGGGTGATTTGGTGGAAGCGGTCGGGCTGCCGGATTTGTCCGACAATCCGCCTTTGTTAATTGAGACCACGGTTCGAAAAAATGGGCACACGAATCTGCCGGCCCCAACATTGGTGGATTTGCCACAGGTTGCCCAACCAGAGTATTCCGGTCGCTGGGTTCGCATCGTAGGATTGCTGATTGATGAGCGCGCCAGCTACAAGCAGGCGGTGCTGGTAATCCAGTCCGGCTTGAGGAATATTCAGGCCAGCGGTCCCATTAAAGCTCCCGATACCACCCTTCCGCCGTTGGGTAGCCAGGTGACTCTTTGCGGCATCGTCCGGAACGCACAGCCAAATGAATCAGGAAACACGGTCGGCACCGAATTGCTTTTTGACTCGCTGTCGGATATCGCCTGCCTGCAAATGCCGCCCTTTTGGACGCCCCAGCGCGTGCTGCTGCTCCTGGTCATTTTGACGGGCACGATTTTGCTGGCGGCCAGTTGGATTCTCCTTTTACGCCGGACCGTTTCCAAACGCACCGAGGCTTTACGTTTGGAAATGAGCGAACGACAACACGCCGAGGAAAAGGTGCGTGCGCTGGACACCCTCCGCGCGCTGGACACCGAACGCGCCCGGATTTCCCGCAACATCCACGACGACCTAGGCGCGCGAGTGACCAAGCTCTCGCGGTTGGCCGGACAAATCACCGTGTCCGGAACGGAGTCCCAGGCGAGGCTGGATGAAATTGCCGCCACCTCGCAACAAATGGTCGAAGCCCTGGACGAAACCGTCTGGACCGTCAATCCAGTCAACGACTCGCTACCAAAGCTGGCCAATTACATTTCGCATTATGCCGAGGATTTTTTCCATGACACTGCCGTCCGTTGCGAACTGGACATACCGCTGAACCTGCCGGAACTCACCGTCACGGCCGAATTTCGCTTCAATCTTTTTCTGGCGGTCAAGGAAGCGCTCAACAATGTTTTGAAACACGCGTCCGCCCAATTCGTGCTGCTCAAGATGGTGCACTTGCCCGGGCAACTCCAATTGACCATCCAGGACGATGGCCGTGGCTTTGCGCCGGAAACCGACTTGGGCCGGAGCGGGCTGGCCAACCTGCAAACCCGCGTGGCTGGACTCGGCGGGCAATTCACCCTTAAGTCGGCTCCCGGAACCGGCACCAGTGTTTTTTTTGCCGTGCCGCTGCCTGACCTCACCGCCCAGCTTGCCCAAACCGCATAATTTATGTCCAACGCCATTTCAAAACCAAAACCAACTGTGCCGGAAATCGCCCGGCCCATTGCTGTCAGCATCGTTGAAGATGACCCCTGGCTGCGGAAAGATCTGGCCCGCGAAATTTCCGCCGCCGCCGGCTTCCGCTGCCAGAGCACTTGCGCCAGCGCCGAAGAGGCCCTAAAAAAATTGCCGGCGGAAAAACCTGACGTGGTCATCATGGACATCAATCTGCCCGGCCTGAACGGAATCGAATGCGTGCGCCGTCTGAAGCTGGTCGCCCCGGAGATGTGCGTCCTCATGCTGACGGTTTACGAGGAAAGCGACCTGATCTTTGCCGCACTCCGCGCCGGAGCCAGCGGTTATCTGCTCAAGCGCAGTCACACTGCGGAATTATTGGAAGCCATCGCAGACGCCCATCAAGGCGGTTCCCCGATGACCTCATCCGTGGCCCGTCAGGTTGTGCAATTTTTCGCCAAACCGCCATCCAGTTCGCCAGAAACGGAAGGGTTGTCCATTCGTGAACAGGAAATCCTGAACCTCCTGGTCAAAGGACACGCTTACAAGGCCATCGCCGACCAGCTTTCAATCAGTGTCAACACCGTGCGAATGTTCATCCGCCGCATCTACAAAAAAATGCATGTTCATTCCCGGAGTGAAGCCATGGCGCAAATCCAGAATCAGTAAAAATGAAACATCCAAACCGAACAGTTCTCATGGATAAGTCATCCTGTAGAAGACGTTGGCCTGGGCTGGATTGATGGTGATGATGACCTTGTTGGTCGTGGTGGAACCGGGCACGGCGAACCAGTTATTCGGATTGGCGAGGCTGATGGAGTTGGATTTCAAGGTCCAACCTGTGTGATCCGCCGGCCATTGCAGCGTCAATTGCCTGCCGGACATGCTCGCTACAAAGTTTGTCGGCGTTGTATTGACCGGATTGCCCACCACCAGGTTTAACTGCCCGTTTGCCATGGCCAGCGTGGCCGGAGCGGCGACCCCGCTACCGCCAACCGACACCGTATTGGTCATCACCGCTCCCGCCACCACCCCGCCAGACGATGGGGAGATAAGCGTGTAACTGCCCACCGCCAGTTGACTGCCCGAGTTATTAATCTGGAAAACCGTCGAGGATGATAGGGTTAGTACTCCATTAGTAACCACAAGTGCCGGCGTGCCGGAGGCGAAATTCAATGCCAGCGTGCCGGTGCCGGTGCTAACGTTCCCCTTGATCATCGCCATTGCCGAGCTATTGTTCAAGGTCTGGGTGCTGCTCAAAATAAATGGCGAACTCAAGCCGGAGACATCCAAGGTCGCGCCGCCAGCGATGGTTATATTGGGCGTTTTGGCAATCGAACCGTTACCGACCAACGCCAGTGTGCCGGCGCTGATCGTGGTGTTGCCAGTATAAATGTTCGTGCCGGACAGTGTCCATTTACCGCTGTTGCTCTTCAGAATGGCCGCCTTATTGGTGACCGTGCCGCTCGGATTGTCGCTAATGGCTCCAGTGATCTGGTTGCCCAGCGAGGTGCCGTCCAAGGCCAGCGTTGCGACCTGCGTTGAACCGGCCTGGCTCACCACCGCCGTTGCCGGGCCGGCGATAACGACGTTGGCATTGGTGGGCGCAATGGTTTCAGTTACGCCATACCAATTGCCGAAGTTCAAACTGGAGTAGGCCAGCGTGTCCACTGCACCGCCCGTTGGAGCGTTGGGTCCCGCCAGAACATTCAAGCCGGTAGGAGCTCCCCAATTCAGGCTCAACGTCAGAGCGCCAAAATTATGGGTGATGGGCGTGCTGGCTCCGGGCGTGGCGCGATTCAAAATCATCGTGCCGACGTAAGGTCCGATTTGGTTCAACGTCACATTATAGAGCGGGTTGGCACCGCCAAAACCCGCGTCCGTTGATAGCTCGCTGGTCGTTGCGGCGTTTATGTAGAGAGTGCTGCCGCTGACGCCGAGGGCGCTGACATTCGCGAGATTCAAAGTGCCGCCGTTCAGGCTAGTGCCGCCGCTGTAGGTGTTGGCACCGGAAAGCAAGAGTGTGCCGGCTCCGGCCTTGATCACCGTCCCGCTTCCCGTAATGACACCGCCAAACCCGGTGCTGGTGCCATCCGTGCCCATGGTGAGGGATCCCAAGTTCGTCACACTGGTATTGGCCACACCGGTCAAACTTCCAATGCTTTGCGGGGTGGCGCCTAGATCCAAGGCCGCCCCGGCGGTCGTGAGGTTAACGGGCGTGTTCGCCGGTAGGATGTTATTGGGGATTTCCTGATTGGAAAACCCGTAAAGGTGCCAACTATTATTGGCATTTAACGTGGTGATGCTCATGGTCAGAGTTCCACTTAATCCCGCGATGTAGAAGTAATCAATAAAATGAGCGCTATTATCCGCATCCTCGTCGGCATAAATAGTGGTTTGAACGCCGGTGCCCGGATTAAATGTCCAAGTGCCCCCGCGGATGTCGCCGGTAATGTTCCAATCCCGGTAATAAATGCGCGCATTGTAGCGTTGGCCGGGCGCCAAACCAGAGATGGTGAGCGTCTGGGCTTGGTTTCCGTTCCCATAGTAAAAATGATTCAGCAAATTATAGGTATTCTGCCCGCTTGCCACCGGAAATCCACCGGGGAAATTGCCGGAAGCACCATGGTTGTTCCAATTGCTGACCGACCACCCGGTGCCGCTCGTGGCGGTTCCGGTGTCCTGAAATATCAGTCCGTTGATGGTTACGTTCCCACCCTGATTGAAGGCGAGCGCGTGGGTATAACCGGACGAACCGTAAGGTGAAGTCGTCCCGATCAGCGCGTCGGTGGCATCGCTGGTGAAGCTTCGGATGGACGCCGAATCCCGTAAACTAAGAAGTCCGCCACTAATAAGTATTCCCCCGGAAAAGGTGCTCTGGCCAGAAAGCATCAATGTGCCTCCACCCGCTTTGGTAAGGCTGTAATTGCTGCTGATAATTCCAGCGCTGGTAAGTGTCTCTGGCGAATTTATAGTCCAAGTCTGGCTGGCCGCCAGCGCGATATTATTACCGATGCTGGTATTGACACCGGATAATGAAATACCGCTTCCCCCCAAGGTCAGGACACCGCCACTGCCGCCGCTGATGCCAAGGTCCGTTTGAGCGCCAGCCACATTGATGCCGCCCCATGATATCGCGCTATTCATGGTCAAGGCTGATCCCAGCGAGTTATTCATCCAACAGGCGATATTCCCCGCAATCGGCGGGATACCGCCCGTCCAACTAACACCGGCCGTCAAATCCGTGTTTGTTGCGGCCTTAACGACAGGGCCGACCCCGCCGGTGGAGGTGATGGCACCCGTCACCTTGAAATTAGCCCACTTATAGGTCTGGCCGGAGACAGTGATGTTGCCCGACGTTCCGAGGCTGTAGGCCGACAGGTTGTCGCCGAGAGTGGCCGGGCTGCCATTGACCAGTTGCAAAACGCCAGTGAGTTCAAAATCAAGGACATTGCTGCCGCCTTGGCCATTCATCCAGCCCACGATATTAGGCAGCCCGTAAAGGTGCACCGTGTCATTGCCGGGCCCGAGATCCATAGCGTTGTTATTCGGACTACCGCCCATGACGCTACCGTAGTCATAGATGGTGACATTGCCGCTGAAATTCTCTGTGGCAATGCCCTCATTGCCCCCATAAATGCTACCCGTGGCCATGTTAGTGATAAATGCGTTACCACCGGGTTGACCATAGACAAACACACCGAGACCGGTGTTGTGGGAAATCGAGCCGCTGTTATAGATGTAGATTTTTTCGGCGCGGTCGTTCTCGGTGCCCCAACCCCAACCACCGCCAGTGGTGTTGCCAATCACCGTGCCAGTATTGATCAGGTTCACGATACCGCCGTCGCAGCCTCCATAAAGAGCTGAACATGCGGCATTGGGACTGTTCGTGGATATGGCGATGATCGTGCCGGTATTTACGAAGGTGAACCCACCGGGCACGTTGGTATCACCATTTTCCGACCAGGCAAAAACAGCGTTGGCGTTTGCCGTATTCGTGGCGCGGGCGATGGCCGTAATAATTCCAGTGTTTGTTAAATTGATTTGCCCGTTGTAGGTATAAAGGTCCACGCCCACGGCGGTGGCCAAACCCGCCGTATTGCCCGTCAGCCCGCCGGTCGAAATGGCGGTGGCCGTCCCGGCTTGGGTGATGTTAACGTCTCCGTAATACGTGAAAGCATACAATGCAGTGGTGTCGTAGGGTGCTAGTGCCGTGGCCGTGGCAAACGGCCCGTTATAGACAGTTTGTCCGCCATAAAGGGTATAACCGTTGTAGCCTGAAGCCGAGCCGTTGATGCAATTTGTGGAGCAGCCCAAAACTGAACCGTAATTCAAAAAAGAGATGTTGGGTGTCCGCGAATTGTTGCTGTAACGGGCTTCGGCGTGAACGGCTTCGGCGATTTCCTGACCGCTGCCCATGATGACCGAATTGATCGCGGCATTCGTGTTCGACGGCGAACCGTTAACGATGGTGACCGGGCCGCCGTATTGGACATTGCCAATGTTATCGAAGACACCTTCACCATGGTAAACATAACGGTTGGTGTTGGGATTCGGCGCGGATCCAGCCGGAAAAATATCATACACATCCAGTGCTGTGGAGGGAGCCAGGGCATTATTGTTATAGCTCAACACCCCGTTATTGGTGAAGGATCCGTGAATGAAGGAAATGATGGATTGATGATACCAGATGTTTGTAAAAGTCAGCCCGTTGGTTCCGGTGAAGGTGGTAATGTTGTTGGTGATAAATGGCTGGTTGTTGGGCGACGATATATTGGCACCCGACAAAATATTGATGGTGTCAGCGCTGTATATGTTTCCCGGATTTTGCGCATAGGAACCAGTAAAAGCTCCGTTGGCCATAACGGTATCGTTGCCGGTGCCGGTTCCGACTACCACTCCGGCTTGTGGCGTGCTATTGTTCAATACAAAGCCTGGAACGAGAGCAACCGTGACTGTGGTACTTCGAGTAGTGCCATAAGGTGCCGTTGCCATCACATAATAGCTGCCACCATTCGTATTATTCAAAGCGGAAAATGTCAGTGTCGGATTCGTCGCATTCAGTAGTGGGTTTCCATTCTGATACCATTGATTAAGAATTACCGAGCCGGGGCCGGTGGTATTGGTCACCGCGCCAATTACCGCGGCGCTCAACGAAACTGATGATCCGGGATTATTGGTTACCCCAACCGGCTGGCTGCTGAAATACGGCAGTGCTGGAGCGAGTTGAATCCAGTCCATCCACAGCCAGCCTTGTTGGCTGGTCGGATTTTCCACGATGCTGCCTTTGACTCCAATCACATCGCCCCCTTTGCCCGCAACCGTGTTAGAGCTGATATACAGGCTGAAGATGCGCCATGTTTGGGTTTGGTCTGGAAAATTAAAACTTTGATTCGTCAAAGTTGTCGAGCCGACAGTCACGTCTTGGAGCAGCAGTTGCACCCCGGTCAATGGGCTTGACCCCACGTTTGCGCGGATGCTCAACACATAATCAACACCCGGCAGAAAAGTCATGCCGGTGTTTTGCCAAAAACTGCTGCCATTCGTCCAGCCAATGGAGATAATGCTGTCGGTTTCAGAACCAACTGTTTGATTATAAAAGTAGGTGCCGTTGGCCGAATTTGACCAACTCGTACCACCGCTATCAAAACCACCGTTCTGAATGAGGTTGTTTTGGGTGATGTTACTTTGGGCGGAGGCATTCAGGGCGAGAATCAACAAAAACGCCCCTGTCCACAAATTCAGTGATTGCTTTTGACTCGAAGTTCTTTTTTGCCGCATCAGGAAAGATACTGCACGCAGAGCAGCTTGGGCTACACTGATGTTTGATTGTCGCGCGGTTGGCCGGCTCACGGGTTGTAGCGTAGCTGGTAGTATGCGTTAGGCTGCGGGGCGACCAAATCAATATATTGGAACAAGCCGTCAGCCGGTGCGTTCGTCGTCCAGATTGCCATCCAACTGGTCAGGTTCGTCGAACGCAGC
>Ga0214172_1000085_pt1 | contig 51855 bp, 40 predicted proteins | sample TroBogEpilimnion_29_FD_153010 | JGI IMG/M metagenome (GOLD analysis project Ga0214172, IMG submission 153010) | Freshwater microbial communities from Trout Bog Lake, WI - 12JUL2007 epilimnion | ecosystem: Environmental > Aquatic > Freshwater > Lake > Epilimnion/Euphotic zone | place: Trout Bog...
CGCCGTGGCGGCACGGCGCGACGGCCGCGAGCCGAGCCGCAGATGTTCGATGAGGTCGATCGGGGTGGCCTGCGAGAAATACTCCGCGAACTCGGGGGTCTCATAAACCAGCTTTTGATAATGCGCGAATGACAATTTCGCGAGCCGGTCGGCGTGCGCCTCCCATTGGGGCAAGTCCGCCGTGCCGGTTTCCGGCAGGCATTGCACGGCGATGACCGCGGACGTCAGCTGCTCCCAATTGCGCTGCGCAATGACGGGGTTGGAATATTTCAGCGAAATGACCTCGCCCTGTTCGGTGATGCGGAGGCGACCGCCGTGGGCCGCGTGGGGCTGAGCGCGCAAACTGCGATAACTGGAACCGCCGCCACGGTCGATCGTGCCGCCTTTGCCATGGAAAAACCGGAGCTTCACGCCGCATTCATCGGCGACACGCGACATCTCCTTTTGGGCGCGATACAAAAACCAGTTTGCCGCCAGGTAGCCGCCGTCCTTATTGGAATCCGAATAGCCCACCATCACTTCCTGCACGCGACCGCGCGCTTTCAGATGACGGCGGTATTCGACGTTCGACCACAAGTCGCCGAGAATTTTCGAGGAGTTTTCCAGGTCTTCAATGGTCTCGAACAGGGGCACGAGATCGATTTCATAAACCCCCGCCAATTTGGCAAGGCGGAACAGTCGCAAAATATCGTCGGCACTGCGCGTCATACTGACGATGAAACGGCTCGCGGCCCGAGGGCCGAATTCCTTTTGGATGTCGCGGATCGCGCGCAATTCTTCCAGCAACTCCGGCTCGGAGTGGTCGAGCTTGCCGCTGTGATCGCGAAAATCCAACTCCGCCAGATGGGCGCCAAAGGTTTTGGCCTGAAGCAACAGGCGACGGATGCGGCCATTGGCGGCGCGCGTCGCCTGTTGCTGGAGCAGGCCCTGGCGAATTGCTTCGAGCGTGGCGATGAATTCCGCGTGGTCGTGCCGGCCGTCGCTCAACTTCCGCCGCAGCGCGCCGATCTGGTTACGGAAGATCTCGTAAGGCTGATAGGTCCTGGCCGCCTGCGTGCGGTTGTGGGGCACGGACAGATCTTCGTCCGCGTCGGCGTGGGTGATTTCCCGGCTCAACTGCTCGCATTCGCGCCGATAAAAATCCATCACCGCGGCGTGCTGGCGTTGCAGGGCCAGACGGCTGATTTCAGGCGTCACAAAGGGATTGCCGTCGCGATCGCCCCCCGCCCAGCTGGCGAAGGTGAGGATCGGGCGGGAGCGCTGCACGCCGGGAAAATACCGGGCGAGCTCCGCGTCGAACGCCTCGTAAAAGTTCGCCGCCGTCGCAAAAATCGTTTGGTTAAAATAATACAGCGCCGTGTCCACCTCGTGCAGCGGGCCGATTTTTTGCTCGCGGATTTCCTCGGTCTGCCAGAGCGCCTCCAGTACCTCATCGGGATTTTCCCACTGCTGCGAGAGCCGGGCGATTTGATTCAGCACGGCGCGCCGTTGCGCTTCGGTGGGATGCGCGGTGAGCACCGGCTGGATTTCCAGCTCGTCCAATACCGCCTGTAATTGTTGTTCAGTGACGCCCGCCGCGGACAATTCCTGAAAGAGCGCCGGCAGGGACATGGCCGCCCGCCGTTTTGATTTCAGATGGCGTTCGCGGGCGCGTTCCTCGCACAGGTTCACAAGTTGAAAATACAGGCTGAAGGCGTGGGCCAGCTGATACGCCTCCTGGGTATCGAGGCGGCTCAAGAGCGCGTGCTTCGTCTGCCGGCTGGCTTCACTGCCGAAATGGCGGGCGCGCCGGGACAGCCGGCGCACGGTGTCGAGATGGTGGAAAACCTTTTTGCCGGCCTGTTCCAGGATGATTTTATCCAGGCGGCCGACGAGGCGCTTGATTTCCGTTTTAAGAATCTGGCTCATAGGCAGGGGGCTGTTTCCGGCACAAATTGGTTGCCGCGATAACGCCAGAAGTGTTCACCGGACGCGTCCATGGCAAACAAGTTGACCCAGCCATTTTCAACCAGCTCCCGGACGCCGGAGTGCCGGGCGAGGAGGCTTTGGAGGGCGTCACACCCGGCCTCGATGAAGACGTTCAATCTTAAGGGCTCGTGCCTCCAGCGGGTTCCGTCGTGGACGGATTGGAGCGGCAAGCCGGGCTGTAAATCGCCGCCATTGCCCTGCCACACGCCGAAGGTGCCGACGACATTGTGCAGCACCTTATTGCCGCTGCCGAACAGCCGGTTGTTCACCGTGGAGCCGTAGTATTGCAGGTTGATCCAGCTGGCCACGACCATCGGGGCCACCAGGATGAGCGCCAGCGTGGATTGGTCCGGGTCGCGGCTCGCGTGGTAGTTGTGCAAGAAGGTCCGGCCCCCGAGGTTCAGACCCTGCGTGCGTGCGCGCGGGGCGGCGATGAAGGCGGCGTTCCCAGCCAGGCCCCATTCCGGCCGGACCTGCGACCAGTCGCGGCTGCGCCGACCGACGGCCGCAGCCAATGCCGCCTCCGGTACGGTGCCGAGACCGAGCGCCGCCGCCCGTTCTTGCCGCGCCTGGGTGGACGCGGCGGCAAGCCAGCCTTGGATGCGTGCCAACTCCGCCGCCTGCCCCGCGGAAAGCGCGACATCTTCGTAAATCACAACGGCATCCGTGGTGGTATTGTGCAACCCGGCGATAAACACCGTGGTGGCCGGAATGTGAATTCCCCGGGACCGCAATCCGGCGCGCACGGCGGGCTGGTTCAAAATGGCGGCGGCCACCCGCGCATTCACATCGCCCGCATGCCCGCCGCACGCGCCGCAATCGAGCGCCGAACCGTAGGGATTATTCGCCGTGGCGCTACCGTGACCGCAGATAAAAATCACCCTGGCAAAATCGGCAGTGAGGCCCATGTTTTGCAGTGCGCCGGCGGCCAGGGCGATTTGGTCGGCGGGCGCGATGCCCGTCGCCGCAGCGCAGCCGGGCGTTACCGCGGAGCCGACTTCGCACTCGATTTTAGGACCGAACCGCCCGGCGCCCGGCGCGAAGCCGGATTCCGGGGCGGCCAGCGCGAGCGAATCTTGCGCGAGTTTGACGCCGTACCACAACCCCGCCGTCTCGACGAACGAGAAACACGAAATGGCCGAGGTCTTGAACGAATTCCACGCGCCGTTGACGGTCTGCTGGAAATTCATCCGGCGCAGGAGCGGGGCTTCGCCGGCGGCAGGGGACAGCGCCTCGCGCACCTTGAGCTTGGGCGAGAGCAGCACCGGGCATTGCGCGCCGCCGCTGGACTGGCCGAACTTGAGATACTCGATGGCCATGCCGAAAAACCCGGCGAAACCGATGGTCTCGATTTGATCCGACTGCGCCTCCAGCGCGCGCCGGAAGACTTCCGACCGGACATCAATGCAGAAGACCGCCTGCAAGGATTTCTGGCACGCGGCCGCCGGCGGGGGTTGCTGGGTTTTCAGTTGTGCGATCAATTCAGCCTGGTAGCCATATTCATAAGCCAGGTGCGCGACGTAACGGGCCAGCAAATCGGGTGAGGTGGCGGCACTCCGGCTGAATTGATGCTGCCAGGCGGACAAAGCAGGCCCAGCGCCACAACCCTGCTGCCACAAGGCAAGGTCATAGACGAGGCGGATGGCCAGCAGCTGCGCGAGCGAATCGTCGGCCTGGCCGACCAGGTTTTTCTCGCGCACGAGAAACTGGACATAACCACTCCAGCCGGGGACGCTCAGCAGCTGGCGATGCAGAAAATCCGCCTGCAACGGTTCCGGGACACCGAGTTTGCCAAGCGCGTAGCCAATGATTTCAAAATGGTTCCCGGGCAGGGAGGCCACGAACGCGCGGAAGTTTTTCAACCCCGTCATTTCCGCATTGGCGTCGAGCCGGGCGACTTGCCGCCAGGCCGCAAACAGACCGAGATCCCGCCACGGCATCCGCCAGGACGATTGACCCTGGTCAAAATACGCGGAGCACCACTTGGACATTTCCTCCACGACAAACGCCGCCCAGGAGCTGGCGTTGCGCGCGTCGAGAAAGTCGGCGCAGGTCAACACGCGCGGCGAAGCCGTTGGCGAAGCCGCGAGCGCCTGTTGCAGCGAATCCAGACTCACAAAATCCATTTCCCGCACCCAATCCGGGGGCAGGTTTTGGGCCGCGAGCTGCATGGCGGCGAGAAACTCCCGTTGCTGAATGCGGCCGCGGGAAATGTGATCCAGATAAAACGCCGCCGGCATGAGCATTTCGCCATGGCCGACCTGCTGGAGGAGGCGCGCGGCCTCGATGAAATGCCGATCACTCAAGCCGACGAAGGGATTGACCGCGACAAAATGCTTCAGCGACCACAGCGGCGGAATCCGCCGGCACACGGACTGGACGAGGGGTTGAAGCCGTTCGTTGAGTTCGGCCACTTCAGGTTCAGGGATGGCATTCATAATATCTGCGCCGACTTTTTCACCGGCCAGACGGCGGCGACCAGCCGGTTGGCGAGCGTGTTGAAGTAAAATCCGTTCCGCGCGTGAACATACAGCGCGCGAAACCAGGGGCGATTGATCCATGCCGGCAATTCCGTCTGAATCACGAGAACCAGCAAGAAGAGGGCAAGCAGCGTGGCGAGCAGGACCCTTCCCGGCCAGGTATTGAGCTGCGAATTGCTCCACCCGTTTTGACCGATGAGGCGGCCGAAAACCGTATGCAGGGCAAAATACACCGCCAGGATGCCGCCGGCGAAAATTCCGCCGAAGGTGGCGCTTTTGAGGTTGAGCGATTGACTCCACAAATTCCACAGCGCATAGGCCAGCGCCATCGCGAACGTGCAGCCCAGCACAAAGAGGGCGGGTTCGTGCCGGTCATCCACGCCAAACAGCCAGGCCGAACCGAGCGCGAACGCCAGGGCGGTGACGCACGCGGCGGCGAGGGTGAACGGATGCGCGTGGGGTTTTCCGGTGGGCGTCCACGCGGATTTGGCCAGGCGGACGATACTGCCCGAGGCGAGAAACGCGTGGGCCTTGTAGAGCGAGTGCGCGACGAGATGCAGGACGGCCAGACCAAACGCGCCGAGGCCGCATTCGAGCATCATAAAACCCATCTGGGCCACCGTGGAAAACGCGAGCGACCGCTTAACGCTGGCGTGCGTGAGCATGACGAGCGACGCAAACAGCGCGGTGAAAGCGCCGAACAGCGCCAGGGTGGACATTGCCGCCGGCGAGAGCGTGACGAGCGGGTTCAGCCGGAGGATGAGAAAGCCGCCGGCGTTAATAATGCCCGCGTGCATCAGAGCGGACACAGGGGTTGGGGTCTCCATGGTGTCGGGCAGCCAACTGTGAAAGGGAAACTGCGCCGACTTGAGCATCGCCACGGCGACGAGCAGGAAACCGATGGCGTTGACGGGGACACTGCCAGGGGTGGCGCCCGTTTCGTGCCAGGGCCGGGTGGCATGGAATAGAGCGGAGAAATTCCACGTGTGAAACGTCGCGTGAACCAAAAGAATCACCGCTAAAAGGGCAACATCGCCGAGCCGGCTGAGGATGAATTTCTTCCGCGCCGCCAGCACGGCGCCGGGGCGGTCGGGATAAAACAGCAGCAGTTGATGCAGGCACAGACTCGTGGCGCACCACGCCAGCGCGAATTGCACGAGGTTGCCGGAAACCACGATGGTCAGCACCGAGCCCCCAGTCAGGCACAGCCATTTGGTGAACCGCCCTTGCGCCGGGTCGCCGGCCAGGTAGTTGATGGAGTAGCCGGCGACCACCCCCAACAAAAAGGAAACCAGCACCAGCAGCCCGGCGGACAGCTTATCGAAATAAACGCCCAGAGAGAGATCGCCGCCGAGGGGCCAGGCCACGTCTGCCGCTCCGGTCAACAACACGCTCGCCGCCGCCAGCAAGCCCAAGGCGAAGGCGGCGAGGGAAATTACGGCGCCCGTCCGGGCGGCGCGGAGGCCATTCCGGTTCAACGCGGAGGCCGGCAGCAGACCGAAGCTCAGCAGGGCGAGCGGTCCGGCCGCGGCGAACGCGGCGGTCATCATTTTTTGAGGTTCGGGGCACATGGTGATTATCAACAACGGCGACAGCATAGCCGAGCCCTGAGATTCGTATAAATAGATTGTTTCTATGGTTTCGTTCGGTTATTCCGATAGGATGAATGCGGCATTTGAAAACCCGGAATGGCTGAACTACCACCACCTGCGGCATTTCTGGATGATTGCGCGGCATGGCAGCATGACCAAGGCGGCGGAAACGCTGAAGATTTCCCAGTCCACCCTGAGCGAGCAGCTGGCGGAACTGGAGGACTGGCTGGGGGAGGCGCTGTTCGACCGGCGCGGGCGCGAACTGCATCTCAACGATGCGGGGCGGATGGCGCTGGAACACGCCGAAACCATTTTTGCGACCGGCCACGAACTCCTCACGCGCTTCCGTCAGTCGGGAGAAACGCGGCAACGGGTCCTGCGCATCGGCGCGGTCGGCCCGCTCTCGAAAAATCTCCAGTTTGATTTCATCCAGCCGATCCTCGCGGACACGCGCACGAAAGTCGTCGTGGTGGCCGGAGCGCTGGACGAATTGACGAAGCAGTTGCAGGAGCACAAGGTGGATCTGGTCCTTTCCAACATCCCGTTGCGCACGGACCAGGAACACAATGTCTTCAATCATCTCCTCGGCGAAGTGCCGGTGTTTCTGGTGGGCGGCAGGAAGATGAAATTGTCGCCGGGGAAATTCCCCAAATTTCTGAAAGACGTGCCGCTCTTTCTCCCCAGCCGACAAAGCGATGTGCGCGCGGACTTTGACTTAATTTTAGCCAATGCCGGCATCGAGCCGTTCGTGCATGCGGAAGTGGACGACATGGCCTTGCTGCGCCTGCTGGCCTTGTCCGGCGAAGGCCTGGCGCTGGTTTCGAAAATCGTCATCGAACGGGAACTGCAATCGCGCAAGATCAAGTTCATGCTGCGGGTGCCGGAATTGGTGGAAAAATACTTTGCGCTCACGATCCGCAAACGGTTTCAGAACGAATGGCTGGGCGAAATCGTGGAAGCCTTTCGGGCGCGATTGAAAGAACTTGCGGCGGTTTAGCGGGGCAACGCGGCCATTTTTCAAAGGCCGGCGCAATGCCTGGCCGCCGTCGCCCAGAATTACTACGCCCCTTTGAAGAGCCTGGGCACGTGAGCGGTTTGCCCTGCAGGGAGAGAGTGAGGTGACGGTGAATCGGTGAGCGGCAGCCGGCTTGGTTTATGTCCAATGACACAGATCATTCACATAACCGGCCGAGCCGTCGCGCAGCCAGCCGTCGAGTTGCGCCTGATCCTTGAGCTGTTGACCGCGCCTGCGCGGCACCACGGCAAAACTCGTTTTCACTTCGGGCAGCGCGGTCATGTCCACCCACAATTTCTCGAACTGACTGACGGGGAAAACATCTTCCTGGCCGTGACCCCAGCGTTTTTTCACGTCCTTGATGGTGATGTACGTCGGCATCCGCGCGGCCACCGTGCGCACGGCCGCGGCCACTTTTTCCGGGTCGTTCAACCCGGCGCGGTTCAAGCCGAAGACGGCAAGCAGCTTATCAATGTGGATCCAGCAGGTATTGGAATTGTAGAAGCGCAGGTTGAATTCGTCCTCCTCGCGCGGCATCGCCAGACCTTCCACCAGGCGCACCTGACCGTTCACGCGCGCCAGACCCCCGCCGCGATCTTCCAGGCGGCGCGTGATGACTTCAAACGTGAGACAGGCGTCCTGCGCCAGATGCAACCCCAGCAGCGCCGGATCGGCGTCCGCCCCGAGGGTGTCAATGTTGTGCAGCATCAAATGCTTTAGCTGGGGACGTTCCGCGAGCAACCGCGCCAGGGTACCATTGCGCAACAGATTCGGCACTTCAAACCAGTGGCCGACCGGATGCAAACATTGGGCTGGAAGATTATCCGTGTAATCGGCGCCCTCGCCCGCCGCGCGGGCCCAGTTGATGAGCGCGGCGCGCAGGCTGGCGCGGACTTTCTGCTGCTGCTCGTCGAGGCGTTGCTGCGGCATTTCCTCCCAGAGAAAACGCAGGTCGCGCACCATCGGGTTCAGGCGCAGGCCGATGGAGCGGCCGGCGGACAGCAGCAAGGGTCCGGCGTAATGATAATTATTCTGCCGCTGTAAAAACTCTGCCGTGGCCGCGTGGGTCAGATAGCTCGTCGTGAACACATGCGGCAACGCGCCGCCGGCGAGCCGGCTCATGCGCCGGCTTTTGGCGAGGTGCGTTTCGATGAACGTGCGGTGAACGCCGGCGAATTTGCAGAAGGGGTGAAGCGCTTTCACCACGCCGGCACCCTGGGTCCAGCGGCTGCCGACGCCGGCGGCGAGCGTGACCACGGCGAGTTCGCCGTGCGCGATCGCGGCAAGCCCGGCCGCGCGCAATTCCCCGGCCAGGGGCGCGGTGGCGTTCAGCACATCCGCATCCTGAACATCCCTGATATCGGCGCTGGCGGGCAGACGGTTTTGCGCGAGGCCGATGCGGCCATTTTTCAAATCGTCCCGAATCTGCTCATGCTGCAAGCGGTCGAACCCGTTTTGTTCCAGGAGTTCCGCCAGGCTTTGCTGTTTGCCGCCGGTTTTCAAGCGCGGCAGCAAACGGTCAAACAGAGTTTGCAGCATGCCGGAAAACTCCGGGCGGGTGCGCGTGGCGGCGCTGAACCGGTCGAGCTCCGCACGCTGCGACTGAGTGAGCGCCTGCGGATCGGCGCGCAGCCAGCGCGGAACGTGCAGCGCGTAATACCCGCGCGGCAGCAGCGCGGCCTCGCCGTGCAACAACTCCGCCCACGTGCCGTGTTCGTTGATGGCAAAATCGTAAACCACCGGCTCCATCGCAAAGGGCAGCGCGTCTTCCAGTTCGCGTTTGGTTTGCGACATGATTTCCTGCAACCGCTTTTGCGCCTGCGCCTTTTTGGCGGGCGCGAAAATGAAACCCATGCCGCCGCCGGCCATGCCGCCGAGCATCCAAAAGCCCCAGAAATCCGCACCGAATTCATCCCGCACGGTGGCGATGAGCGATTCGGTGAACGCGTTGCTCGCCCACGGGATGATGGTCTGGAGCGGCTCCTGGAAATTTTCGGTGGTGAGCGCGCCGAGTTTTTGCACGTCGCCGGCGCGCAAGGCGGAAACGATCTCATCGAGCAGGCCGATGGCCTGTTTCCGGCCGGCCCATTCCGCCGCCGAACGCAGCAGGTATTTTTCGGTGACCATCTCCAAAATCGGCCCGACGTTCTGCGCCATGCCGCCATGGACCAGCACGAGGCTTTGCTGCAACCGTTCGCGGGTTTCGGCGGAAACCTCGGCGCGGGTCAGGATTTCATGCGTCGGCAGCAAACGGCCACGGCTGACACCCCATTCGGCGTCGCCTTCCCGCGCCGCCCCGCCGCAGATCAATTTGATGCCGGGCCACACGCCGCCAGAATCCTGCCAGCCGCCGCCAGAACCCCCGAGCCATTCGCCCAGCAACGCGCGGGCGAGCACGAGACGGCGCTCTTCCTCGGCGAGTTCGCCGGTGAGCGATTTGGCCTGACTGGTGGCGCGCATGCAAACGGAAACCAGCGACGCGAGCAAATTGGTGGAGACGGCCAGGCGCGAGCCTTTCGGGATATCGTTGACGTGGCTGACCAGTTCCAGGCCGCGCCCCGGCCCGACCACCCTGGCGAGCAAATCGGCCAGATCGAGGCCGGAACCTTCAATGCCGGGCGGGACAATACCGGCGGCGATCACCGCCGCTTTCAGCAGGCCCAAATAATCACGGGCGAAATCAAAAACTTCCGCGAGGGTGCTGATGTCCGCCGTCGCGCCGAGGTCCACGCTGGTGAGCCGCAACATCGGCTCATCGATCACCCGCAGGCACGCTTCAACCGGCGGCTTCGCCGAGGAGTCGCGGCCGTGAACGCCAAGGTCAATCGAAACGTTCATCACGCGCGCGCCTTCGGGAAAATCCATGCCGAGGAAAAAAATGTCGCTCCAGCCGGAGTGACTCAAATCCATGCGCACCGGCGTGAGTTCGCGCAGCACGGGATAAGTGCCGTCGGCGCCGCGCTGCAAGAGTTCCGGCCGCACCCGCAGCGGGTGGTCCGCCGGATGGCCCATGCGGAACATCCAGTGGTTGCCGGGCACGGAGCGCACGCTGCGGCGCACCTGGTCGGCGAGCGTTTGAAAAGCGATGCGCTGATAGACGTTCGCCAGCGCGCTGGAGATGGCATCGCTCGGGCCGGAAGTTTTTTGGACGGTGAGAAATTGTTCCAGCGCCTCTTCAAACCGACGTTGCAGCAAATGCTCGAAACCTTTGAAGGGAATCATGCCATCGGCACCGGCGGGCAGCTTTGCCGGCAGGTGAAAACGGTGGATGGCATAAAGAAAAAACAGCGCCCGAACGCGTTCGTAAAGATTCTCACTGCGGCGGCGGAAGGCATCCAGCTCGGCGCACGCCGCGAGCAATTCCGCGGCGGAAGATTGGGCGCAGACGGCGTCAAGCGACTGGTTGCGGATAGTCAGATCCGCCGACGTGATGATGGCGATGAGCGGATGAGGCATGCGACATTCAGTGAGGTTCTTGCGCGAGGAGTTCGACCAGGCCGGCGAGCACTTCCGCGCGGGCCGGACCGCTCAAGGCCAGGGCGAGCTGGGCGTTGAGCAGCCCGTATTTCAAACCAATGTCAAACCGGCGGCCCTGCAATTCAGCGGCGAGGAACCGCTCGCGCGTCGCCAGTTTGGCGAGGGTCTGGCTCAAGCTGGCCGACTGGCCCGCGGCGACGTCCGCACCGAGCAAATCCATCACCGCCGGCGTCAACACGTGCATCCCGAAAAAACACAGGTAATGACCCGCCCGCAACCCCGGAACGATGAGGTGCTGTTCCGCGACCGTGGGCGTGGGTTTTTCCAAAACCTCGGAAACGAGGTACAGGCCCTTCCGGTTTTCAGCGAGCCGCCCGCCGGCGACCCCGTAGTAAGGCAGCTTGCTTTCGTGCGTCGCCTGCACGGCGGACACGGCGCAATTTTCCGCCGCCGCAATGGCCACGAGCTGCCGGGCGCAACTCTGGTTTTCGCGGCTCAAGTAAAGGTGATCGCCGACGAGCAGCAAAAACGGTTCACCCCCGGTGAATTTGTGCGCGCTCCAAACCGCATGCCCGTAGCCCAGCGATTTGCCCTGCTCGACAAATTGCAACCGCCGGCCGTGCGGCCCGGCGGCGGCGCGGTAAACATCGGCATCGCCGGGGAAAACCACGACACAGATTTCCTCCGCGCCGGAGTTGAGGGCCTCTTCGACGATGATGGCCAGCGCGCTCTTGGTTTTCCCATCGCGATCCACGAGGGTTTGCAGCGGCAGGGTCCGCTGGCTTGGCCCCGCAGCTGTGATGACGGCTTTGCGTATATCCATAAATTCTGCTGTTGCGTGTAGAAAGCTTGCCGTTTTTCAACCGGCTGGCGATTTAATTTTAGAGTTTTCCGGCAGACCGTCAGCGCCAGATTCACTTTGCAGAGCAGCAAGGGAATCATCATCAAGGGTCGGAGACAACCTGTTCATTTGTCAGATAGAAGCCCCCCAGCTTCACAACCCCCATTATTTTAAGGCAGCCGTGTCACCCGGCATGCAAGAGCGCCAGCGCCGTGTCCACCGCGCTGCCGGCATGGTGGTGCTGACCAAGCATTCCAGCTGGATGGAATGGTCGTCGAACAATTGTTCACGGCGATCGCACCATTTTGGAAGGGAGTGGCGCGAAGAAGCCGTTCCCAGAATGCCGCGGCGAGAATCCATGTGCACCAGCAACGGCGGATGCAGGTTCAGGTTCTCAGTCTCAGTAATGGGCAGTTACACGGCCAGCGTCACGACGTCCGCACGACTCTGGAACAGAGGCTGGTGAATATGCCGGGCGACGCAGGAATGGAATAAGCCTCTTAATCCCTTTAAAAACAGGACCTGAATATTCCCCCCCTCCTGCCCCGGCTTTTTCTTTCCGCCTTTTTATTCCAAGATGGTCGTCAAGGCAGCTTGGGCGGCGAGAGAGGCGGGCCGGCCGCCAGTTTTTTCTGGAGGACGTCAATTTGGATCTGCAGGGCATACGCCGTGGGCGACACTTTTTGCGCGGCCTTAAACCAGTCGATGGCGGCGGCGTAATTGCCCGCGTCGGTCTCCAGATGCGCCAGGTTCACCGCCAACTCCTCAAAGACCAGCCGGGTATCCTTCTGCTCGGCCCCGGGACGGGCGATAAATTTTTTCACGCCGAGTTGCCAGACGTTCCGGGCCCGATTTTGGTCGTGATAGCTCTCGTGGTAGATGCGGCCCAGCTCAAAAAGAATTTCGCAGCTGTCGGGATTATTGCGCAACCCTTCGCGCAGAAACGCCTCAGCCTGGTCGGCGCGGTTCAGGTGTTCCCGCAGAAAAAATGCGCCCACGGTATAGGTTTCGATCTTCTGCGGGTCCAGGTCGGCAGCCAGGCGGAGCCACGGCAGGATTTCCCGCTCGTTATGATTCTCCAGATGCGTGTGCTGCGTGATACGGAAGTTGCGGCCGAATGCGTCGATCCAATCCTTGGGCCGGCCGAGGAAATCCTCGTTTTTTTCGTCGGCCTCATTTTCCTTTTTGCCGTGGCTAGCGGAGATGATTTCCTTTTCCTCCGCCGCACCCTGATCGAAGATGGACGGGTAATAACCGCTGTGAAAATACACGTCGGCCATCGTGAAAAACTGATTAGCGAACAGTTTCCGGCCGTCGCCGAAAAGCATGCCGAAGAGGTTGTCGGACTTGGCGCGGGCGCTCCACTGGTCCGCCGTCTGGAGGAGTCCGCTGGCCAGCGTGAGCGCCAGCGCCAGCAGCACAGCCAACGTGGACAGCGGGGAGAGTTTCATCAGGTCGTCAGGTTTTTCCGGCGGAAACCCAGCCACGCAAGCAGCAGGAAAATCCCCGTCCACGCCGCCGCATACAGTGTGGCCAGGCCCACGGCGCGGAGGGGCACCAGGCCCATGTCGTACACCACAAAGTCCCGCAGATCATACCACTCCAGATGCGGCATCGCAAAATAGCCGATGGTCAATATAGTTTGCATCGGCTCCGGCTGCTGGAGGGCGATGATTTTGAGATGCGTGCCCAGCAGCAGAATGCCAGCCACGACGATGAGGGTGATGGTGGACGTGGAGGACGGCGCGGCGAAATAGATCGAGCCGAGCAGCACCATGGCGATAACAATAGCCAGCATGGCCCAGTGCATCCAGACCGCCTCCAGGTAGGCGCCCCACGGCCAGATCTGCTCCTTGGAACCGGTGACCGCAGCAAAGAAGAAATAAAACACCACCAGCGCCACGCCGGTGGCGAGCCAGCAGCCGAGGAATTTGCCCGCAATCACCTGCGCGCGGGAAACGGGCTTGGCCAGCAGCGGAAAAATCGTGCGCGCCTCGCGTTCAGCGGGGATCTGCCGCGCGGTGGTGACCACGGCAATAACGAGCGCGGATACCCAGATGAGCAGCAGGCAGATGTCCTTGACGTAACGGACGATCTTGTCGTCGTGAAAGAAATTCACCATGCCGGCCGCGAGCGTGAGCAGCGCGGTGAGGACGAACAGGACGTAAAAATCCTTGCGGCGATAGAGTTCCTTGATGACGACACCGGCGAGGGCGAAAATTTTACTCATGATGCAGGGCGGGTGGGAATGCCGACGATTTGCAAAAACGCCTTTTCCAGATTGTCGTGGCCGGAGGAAACCGCGGCCACCGTGCCGACGGCCTTGAGTTCGCCCTCGTGGACAATGGCCACGCGGTCGCAGATGGTCTCGACCTCGCCCAGTTCGTGCGAGGAGAAGAACACCGTTTTGCCCTCGTCCTTCAACCGCTGGATGATTTCGCGGACCTTCATGCGGCCGAGCGGGTCCAGGCCGCTGGTGGGCTCGTCCAGGATGAGGAGGTCGGGATTGTTGATGAGTGATTGCGCCAGGCCGACGCGCTGCTGCATGCCCTTGGAATAGGATTTGATCGGGCGCGTGGCGGCATGTTCGAGATCGACGAGCTTGAGCAGGCTGACGATGCGCCGGTCCGCCTCCGCGCGGGCGATCCCGAAAATTCGGGCATAGAAGCGAAGCAATTCCTCGGCGGTGAGAAACTTGTAGTAATACGTCTGCTCCGGCAGATAGCCGATGCGCTGACGGGCGATGGGCTGGCGGACATCAATGCCGAACAGGCTGGCCTCGCCGCTGGTGGGCGGCACAAAGCCGAGCAGGACATTCATCGTGGTGGTCTTGCCGGCGCCGTTGGGGCCAAGAAAACCGAACACTTCGCCGGCGCGGACTTCGAGGTCCAGTCCGTTTAAAGCCACCTTGGTGCCTTGCCGCAAATCGCGGCTGCGATATTCGACGCGCAACTTTTGGGTTTTAAGAATGACGCTCATGAATGTCGCATGGCTATTGCGATATATTGTCCAGTCAGACCGGCAGACGGTAAAAAACGATTCGTTTGACCGCAACTCAATTTCACGGCTGGCGGAAGGATTCACGCCACGGCTGGTGTTTTTGATAGAGGCCGAGGCGCGCCTGCATGGCAGCGGCGTCTTCCGTCTGGCCCTGGGTGCGGGCCAGGTCAATGGCCTGCTGCTGGTGTTTCAAGGCCGACGCAAACTGGCCGGTCTCCGCCTCAGCCATGGCCAGCGTGTCGAGCACCAGGGGCGAGGCGGCCCCGGCCAGGGCGGCGGCCTGATCGGCATAGGCCAAGGCATTTGCCCCATTGCGTGCTAGGGGGTTTTCATCGGCGGCCAGCACCCGGGCGGCGTGGATCAACATTGCGAAATTATCCGGCGCGAGATGAATGGCGTGGTTCAGCTCAGTGACGGCATCGAGATCGCGACCCTGCTTCAACAGGAGGCAGCCTTTTTGATAGTGCGCCGGGGCATAATCAGGATTCAAGCGCAGGGCCGTGTCGAATTCCTGCAGCGCCTCATCCCCATGCCCCTGTTGGGTCAGAACAATGCCCACACTATCATGCAAAAAGGGCGATTGCGGTTTCAACGATAGAGCGGCGCGGCAGTATTCCAGCGCAGGTTCCAGCTGACCCTCACCGGCCAGGATGCGGCCGATGTTGCTGTAAGCCGTCTGCTGACCCGGCTCCAGCCGGATGGTTTCCTGATATTCCACCAAAGCGTCCGCCACCCGGCCCTGATCTTCCAGCGCGCCGCCCAGATTGAGATGGGCGAGCGCGTTGTCCCCAGTCACGGCCAAGGCATGGGTGAACAGCGTTTGGCTGTCGCGCCAGTAGCTCAATTGTTTTTCGGTCAACAGCAGGCAGACCGCCAACACCGCGCACGCGATCAGGCCCAGCCAGCGGGGCGACAGTTGCCGGGCGACCGCGAAGTCCCTGATCGTAAAAGTGGTGGCCAGAAAAATGCCCACCAGCGGGAAATAGGTATAGCGGTCGGCCATGGCCTGATTGCCGACCTGCACGAGTCCGATCACCGGCACGAGGGTGCCGAGATACCAGAGCCAGCCCACGAGCAGATAGGGCCGACGACGACGCTCGCACCAGACGCCGGCCGAGAGGGCCAGCAAGGTTATCACAGCGACAAGGAAGGCCGAAAAGGCAATGTGGCGGGGGAGCGGATAAAAAACGGAAAGGCTCGTTGGCCAAATGGTTTTTTGCAAATAACCGACGTAGGCTGTCACGCTGTTTTCCAGCCGCAACTGCGGTGATACCAGATGTAACGGAACAATGGCCTCACCTTTCTGGGCCAGAACGGTCATGACGCAGGCGGCGGCGGACAGCAGCAGGAACGGGAGCTTCTCCAGCAACAAGGTCCCGAGCGGACGGGTTCGCCGCAGCGGCCAAAAATCCAGCAGTAGCATGACGAACGGCAGCGTCACCAGCATGGGTTTTGCCAATAAAGCCAAGACAAAACAGGCGAGTGACAACGTGTAAAAGGCAGTGGCGGGAGAAAGAAGGGCGAAATCACGACCGGCCGGGCTGGCCGTTGATTTACAGCAGCCGGCGGGTGGTGCCTGGGTATACCGCACATAAGCGAGGAGCGACAGCAGTGCAAAGAACAGACTCAGCACATCCTTCCGCTCCGACAGCCACGCCACCGATTCAACATGCAGTGGGTGCCACGCGAACAGGGCGGCAACGAACAGGGCGGGCCACAAAAAACCAGTCAGCCGGAAGAAAAGGATCAGGAGCAGGACGGCATTGGCGGCATGAAACAGGGTGCTGACAAAGTGATGGCCGCCCGCGTTTAGACGGAAGACGGAGCAGTCAGCCATGTGCGACAACCAAGTGAGCGGATGCCAGTTGCTCACGTGGAAGCCGAAGGCCCATTTGGCGCCGGTCAGGGTGAGTCCGTTTTGAACCACCGGGTTATTGGTAATGTATTCGTCGTCGTCGTAGTTGACGAAGCCATTGCGGGTGGCCGGAAGGTAGATTAAAACCGTGGCCAGAGCCAGGAGCAGGCCAAGGAGGCGCGGGCGTAACATCGCGGGTTATTAAACCAATTTGTGGTGGCGTGAAAGAAAAAAGGCCCAGAGCAGAAGCTCCGGGCCAGAGAGGGCAAAGGAATGGATTACTGGATGGCGTGCGGCGGGGTGAGCGAGCTCAAACTGCAGGTAGCATTGGTGCCCACCGTGCTGCAATCGTAGGTGCCGCCAGCCGGGCAAATCGGGAGGCTGCCGCTGGAGTTCATTTTGATGTAAGGCGTGAGGTCATCCGGGAAATTGAACGTGTCGCCGGTGGTTTTGTGCTGTTCCAGCGCGAACTGGCTTTCAGCCGCATTGATCTGGCGGAGGTTGTTGATGCAACCATTGGCCTGTGAGGTGGCACGGGCTTTCACGAAGTTCGGAATCGCGATAGCCGCCAAGAGGCCGATGATGGCCACGACGATCATGATTTCCACCAGGGTGAAACCCGCTTTACGGATTTGGGATGTTTGTTTCATTTGTTTTTATGTTTATTTTTTATGTTTATTTATTAGACCATAACCAACCAGCGCGCTGATTTTGAACACCGTCACAGGACGCAGGCCCATAACTTATATGCTTCAGCGACTAAAATCTCACAAGGAACGGCACGACACTGAAAAATAGAGCATGGTTGAGGCCAACTCAAACCTGTTTCTGCAAAAAATCAAAAGTTTTAAGCCGGGGCGAAGCGCCCTCATTGTTGCACGTGCGGCGGATTAAAGGTACTCAAAGAACAATAAGCCGAGGGGATACTGCCCACCACCGCCAGTGAGTACGTGCCGCCAGCAGGACACGGGGGGATTGACCCTTTGCCATTCAACTTAATATAGGCCGTTAGATCCGTCGGCCAGGCGATGGTATCGCCCATGTGTTTGCCGGTTTCCACGGAGAATTGCTGGATGGCGGTGTCGATTTGCCGGAGGTTGTTAATACAAGAGGTGGCTTGGGATCGGGCACTGGCCTTCATCAGGTTAGGGATGACAATCGCGCACAACAGGGCGATAATCGCGATGACAATCATGATTTCCACCAGAGTAAAGCCACGCACACCATGATTAGCAGGTATTGTTTTCATTTTCATTTCCGTCGCATATTCGCGGCCGGCGTTTATTAATAGTATGACGTTCACGGATTATGCCAGCCGAAAGCGCAACTCATATTACCTAGCACAACCAATGCCATCATTCAAATTCTAAACGAGACTCTGTGAAAACAAAAAACCCCGAAGCCGAAGCTTCGGGGTTGAGAATCAAACCCGCACTCTTATTGGAGGGCGTGGGCCGGGGTGAGCGAGCTCAAGTTGCAAACCGGGTTGGTGCCGACCATGGTGAGCGTGTAGTTGCCGCCAGCCGGGCACGGAGGAATGCTCCCGCCGGAGTTCAGCTTGATGTAGGGCGTCAGGTCGGTGGTCAATGTGAGGGAGTCACCGGTTTTCTTGCCCTTTTCCAGTGCGAACTGGTTGGCCGCCGCGTCAATCTGGCGGAGGTTGTTGATGCAGGCGTTGGCCTGGGAGGTGGCACGGGCTTTCACGAAGTTCGGAATCGCGATGGCCGCCAAGAGGCCGATAATGGCCACGACGATCATGATTTCCACCAGGGTGAAACCCGCTTTACGGATGTTGTTAGTCTGTTTCATTTGTTTTGCTTTCTGTTCACGCGGCGGAACTGCGCATCAGGCTGGTTTATATGATTACAACTTTGTTCCCTTGATTGCCTGACGCAACCGCGTGACGCGATAGTAGCACTAGCAATGCCAATGTCTAGCGAGAACCCAACAAGCCATCGAAGAAGTCTTAAGTTGCCTGAAAGCAACAGATTACACGCCTAGCGATCACAGTTAAAATTGGCGTTCATCATCAAATCAGTCAAAAATTGTTTTTTTAAAGGACACTTTTTTAAAAAGTGCATGATTTCAGGACACCGGTTACCGATTCCTAATTCAACGCCAAGGCGGAATTATTCAGTTTTTCGCGCTAAGCTAAAACGAGGCCGGAGAAAAGTGGGCGGAGCGACCATGCCCCGAATCCCCCACTAAAAAGTGTGCGCTCTTTATTGATGGCCACTCCGCGCAAGCCTGATCCGACGACAAGCTGGCATTCGGAGCGGGGAATGGGCTATTTATTTTTTCCCGGCGACGCTGTTTCCATGAGCCGGCTGGTGGTTGCCCATTCCACTACGAGTCGGTAGCCCACGGCCAATAACGTCGGCCCCAGAAAAATGCCAATGAACCCAAACGTCAGCGCGCCGCCCAGCACGCCGAAGAAAATCAGGAGGAACGGCAGGTTGCTGCCCTGGCTGATGAGCCACGGCTTGACGACATGATCCACACTGGCAACGCCACATCCCCAGACCAGCATGAAAATGCCCCAGCCATTCGATCCTTGATGAAACAGCCAGACGGCGGCGGGACCCCACGTGAGTGCCGTGCCCACCACGGGCACAATGGAGGCAAAGAACGTCAGCAGGGCCAGCAGCGCCGCGCCCGGCACGCCGGCGATCAGAAACCCCAAACCCGCCAGCACCGCCTGCGTGAGCGCCGTGCCGAGAATGCCATAGACCACGCCCCGCACGGTATTACCCGCCACAGCCAGCAGATGAACGCCGCGGTCGCCGGCAAGATGGCGCACCAGCGCCGTTGCCCAAGCGCCGGTGATCGCGCCACTACGGAATAAAAAGAAGGCGATAAAAATACTCAAGGCCAGACTGATTACCCCGCCGCCGAGCAATAGTCCCCCCTTAAGCAACAAGGCGCCGGCGGGTTCCACCAGCTTCTGCGCGCCCCCCCACAACTGACTCGTGTCCGCCGCAAAACCCTGCCAGCCATCGGATAGGCGCTGGCCCACCAGCGGCACATTCGCCAGCCATGTCGGCGGCGCGGGCGGGCCCTGGTCAATAAACTGCCGCGTGGCCGCCGTCAAAGCCTGAACGTTCTCCGCAAGGGTGGTGCCGACCACGACGAATGGCAGCAGCAGAATCAAAATCAGGCCCAGCGTCATCAAAAGCGCCGCGAGCGAATGCCGTTGCCCGACCACTTTCAACAAATGGCGATACACGGGCCAGCTGGAACAGACCAACACCACCGCCCACAGCAGCGCGGACAAAAACGGCAGCAGCACCAGCAGACAGCCGCCCAGCAGGGCCAGCACAAACACGACAAGAAACCCCTCCTTGAGTCCATATTTCATATTTATTTTTTCAACAGCGACGCCCGAGCCGACGCCAGCTTTTGGAGCTGGTCTTTGTCCACCTTAGGGTATTTGAGATCCAGCGACGCCAGCGTTTCGACCACCGCCGCCGACACGATGATGCGCGTGAACCATTTATTGTCCGCCGGCACGACATACCATGGCGACTCTTCCGTGGCCGTATGGCGGATCATGTCCTCATACGCAGCCATGTATTCGTCCCAGTGCTGACGTTCGGCCGCGTCGCTCGCGGAAAATTTCCAGTTCTTGTCCGGGTTTTCGATGCGTTCCAGGAACCGCCGTTTCTGCTCCTTTTTGGAGACGTGCAGGAAAAATTTCCGCACCACCACGCCATTGCGCGACAGGTATTGTTCAAAATTGCGGATGTCCTCGAACCGATGCTCCCAGATATTCTTCGTGATGCGTTCGGCCGGGATCTTTTGTTTGGTGAGTAATTCCGGATGCACGCGCACGACGAGCGTCTCCTCATAATAGCTGCGGTTAAAAATGCCGATGCGGCCGCGATTGGGCAGCACTTTCATGCAACGCCACAGATAATCATGATCCAACTCCTCCGCTGAGGGAGACTTGAACGAATGCACGTCGCAGCCCTGCGGGTTGACGCCGGACATGACGTGCTTGATGACGCCGTCCTTACCCGCCGCGTCCATGGCCTGAAAAATCAGCAACACGCCCCACTTGTCCTGCGCGTACAGTTTGTCCTGAAACTCCGCCATTGCCTGCACGCCGACGGCCAGCGCCTCCTTCGCGCGCGGCTTGGCTGCGGACTTAATCCCGAGCGTGTCCGCGGGGTCAAAATCCTTCAGCCGGAATTTTTTTCCATTCGTGACGCGGAACGAGTCGGCAAATTTCTGCGCTTTCTGAATGATCTCTTTGGTTTTCATACGTGATTTTTTATTTTATCCCGCCCATCGCAAATCAACTTTTGACCGCGCCGCAAACTTCATTTTCCACCAAACCCAAAATGACTCACGCCTTCATGGCACGGTAGCGGCGGATCAAATTATTGGTCGAACTGTCATGCTGGAGCGGCGGCAACGTTTTGTTTTCCAGTTCGGGCACGATGCGTTGTGCCAGCGCCTTGCCGAGTTCCACACCCCACTGATCAAACGGATTCACGCTCCAAATGGCGCCCTGCGCAAACACAATGTGCTCGTAGAGCGCGACGAGTTTGCCCAACACCGCCGGCGTGAGTTTCTCCGCGAGGATGGTGTTCGACGGCCGGTTGCCCTCGAATACCTTATGCGGCACCAGCGCGGCGGGGACTTTTTCCGCCTGCACTTCCGCCGCCGTCTTGCCGAACGCCAACGCCTCGCTTTGCGCGAGCACATTTGCCAGCAAAATGTCGTGATGCCGACCGAGCGGCACCAGCGCGCGAGCGAAGGCAATGAAGTCGCACGGAATCAGCCGCGTGCCCTGATGGATCAATTGGTAAAACGAATGCTGGCCGTTGGTGCCCGGCTCGCCCCAATAAACCGGGCTGGTGTGGTAATTGACCGGCTGCCCGTCCAGCGTGACGTGCTTGCCGTTGCTCTCCATCGTCAACTGCTGGAGATACGCCGGGAAGCGTTTCAGATAATTTTCGTAAGGCAGCACCGCCACCGTTTCCGCGCCCAGAAAATTTGTGTTCCAGACCGACAGCAAGGCCATCAGCACCGGCAGATTTTTTTCTAATGGGGCGGTACGGAAATGCTCGTCCAATTCGTGAAAGCCCGCGAGCAGCTCGTGATAATTTTCCGGCCCGATGGCCAGCATGGTCGAAAGGCCGATGGCCGAATCCATGGAGTATCGGCCCCCAACCCAATCCCAGAAGCCGAACATGTTCGCCGTATCAATCCCAAACGCCGAAACCTTTTCCGCGTTCGTTGAGACCGCGACAAAATGTTTGGCCACCGCTTGTTTGTTTCCGCCCAAGCCTTTCAACAGCCAGGCGCGCGCGCTTTCCGCATTCGTCATCGTCTCCTGCGTGGTGAAGGTTTTGGACGAGACAATGAACAGCGTTTCCGCCGGGTCCAAGCCCTGAACCGCCTCGACGAAATCCGCGCCGTCCACGTTCGACACGAATAAAAATTTCAAATCGCGCTTGGCATAATGCTTCAACGCCTCGTACGCCATGACCGGGCCAAGATCCGAGCCGCCGATGCCAATGTTGACGATGTTCTTAATGCGCTGGCCGGTGTGGCCTTTCCACGCTCCGCTGCGGACGCGCTTGGCGAATGCCGACAGCTTGTCCAACACTGCATGGACCTCCGGCACCACATTTTTTCCATCCACAAAAATCTTCGCATTCTTGGGCGCACGCAACGCAACGTGGAGCACCGCGCGATTTTCCGTGAGGTTGATTTTCTCGCCCGCAAACATTGCGTCCATGCGCCCGCGCAAGCCGGACTCTTTCGCCAGTTGGAGCAATAGTTTCAGGGTTTCGGCCGTGACACGGTTCTTCGAGTAATCGAGAAAAAGCCCCGCCGCCTCGGCGGTGAATTTTTCACCGCGCTTCGGGTCGGCGGCAAAGAGATCGCGCAAGTGGAGCTTGGCAATTTTTTTGTAATGCGCGGTCAGCGATTTCCACGCCGGGCGCTGCGTGAGGGATTTGATGACGGATTTTTTGCTCATGAATGGGGGTGTTTAAAAATCAGCCGAGCGCATTGTTCACGATTTGCTGCGCCTCGCTGACGATGGTTTTCAGATGCGTTTCATCGCGGAAACTTTCCGCGTAAATCTTGTAGATATTTTCTGTGCCGGATGGCCGTGCCGCAAACCAGCCGTTGGCCGTTGTCACCTTCAAGCCGCCAATCGGCGCATTGTTGCCCGGCGCGCGCGTCAGCTTGGCGGTGATGGCTTCGCCGGCCAGATTCGATTCCTTGACAGCTTCGGGCGAAAGTTTTTGCAGGCGGGACTTCTGTTCCGGCGTCGCCACGGCGTCAATGCGCGTGTAAAGCGGGGTGCCGAATTCCGCCGCCAGCGCGCAGTAATGTTCCCCGGGATCCTTGCCGGTGACTGCGGTGATTTCCGCCGCGAGCAGATTCATGATCGGCCCGTCCTTATCCGTCGTCCATACCGTACCGTCGCGCCGCAGAAAGCTGGCGCCCGCGCTTTCCTCGCCGCCAAAGCCGAATGAGCCGTCAAACAGGCCGGGCGCAAACCATTTGAACCCGACGGGAGTTTCGCACAGGCGGCGCCCGAGCTTTGCGACTACGCGGTCAATCATGCTGCTGCTGACCAACGTCTTGCCGACGATGACATGGGGCGACCACTGCGGGCGGTGCGTCAACAAATAGCCAATGGCCACCGCCAGATAATGGTTGGGGTTCATCAAGCCCGCCGACGGTGTGACGATGCCATGCCGGTCGGCATCGGGGTCGTTGGCAAACGCGACGCGGTATTTGTCTTTCAACCCAACGAGGCCGGCCATCGCGTAAGGGCTCGAACAGTCCATGCGGATTTTCCCATCGTGATCCACCGTCATGAACGCGAAGGTCGGATCGAGTTTGGGATTCACGACCTCGATGTTCAATTTGTAAATGGCATTGATCGGTTCCCAGCACGGCAGCGAGGCGCCGCCGAGCGGATCCACGCCGAGCTTTAAACCCGCGGCGCGGATGGCTTCCATATCCACGACGTTTTTCAAATCCACGACGTAGGGCAGGATAAAATCCTGCGCGTGCGTGGTGGCGGCTTTGAGGGCCTGGGAAAATGGCATGCGCTGGACACCGGAATTATGGCCGCGCAATAGTTCATTCGCGCGATCCTGGACCCAGCGCGTCACGTCGGTGTCCGCCGGGCCGCCGTTGGGCGGATTGTATTTGAAACCGCCGTCCGCCGGCGGGTTATGCGAGGGCGTGATGATGATGCCATCGGCCAAACCGGTTTTGCGGCCGCGATTGTGAACGAGAATGGCATGTGAAACGATCGGGGTAGCCGTCACGCCATCGTCGCGCTGGATGAAGGTTTCAATGCCGTTGGCGGCGAGCACTTCCAACGCCGTGCGCTGGGCGGGCGCGGACAAGGCGTGCGTGTCCTTGCCGATAATGAGCGGGCCATCCGGGCCATGGCTGCGCCGGTAATCGCAAATCGCCTGGGTGATGGCGAGGATGTGCGCCTCGGTGAAGGTGCCGTTCAGCGACGAGCCACGATGACCGCTTGTACCGAAGCTGACCCATTGGTTGGCATCCGACACATCGGGCTGGCGGGTGTAATACTCGTGTTCGAGCCGGGTGAGATCCACGAGCATGGAGGGCGTAGCCGGCTTGCCGGCGAGGGGTGAAACGGCCATGTAAAATTCCTTTTTAAAGTTGCCAGCATTCTACAAGGCCACGCCCGACGGGGAAGAAAATTGTCGCACGGAAAAAAACGGCGCAGAAATCCGGGCCCACGGTGGATTTTTTCCTTTTCAGGCAGCGGGTTGGAATCGTATTTTCACTAGCGGTCATGCCAGCTTAGCTCAGTGGTAGAGCAGCAGTTTTGTAAACTGCGGGTCGTCGGTTCAATCCCGACAGCTGGCTCCATTTTCAAATGACAAACTTCCACGGAGGGCGGACTAAAGCCAGGCAACCCCACAGGCAACCCGAATGATCAGGGATTCCAGTGCAGCCGGTAATACGCCGAGGACGGGGTTGTCCCGCCCAGGTCGCTGAAATTATCCGCGTATTTAAATGCCCCGGCACTTGGCGCGTTGGTAATCGCAATGGACACCCAATCCACCAGATTGGTGGTGCGCTCGATGGCGTAGCGGAAGTTTGGAATCCCGAGGAAGGCGAGGTGCGCCACGCCAGCGGAGACACTGACGGATCCCTGCTGGCCGGTGATAAAGGCCGTAAAGTTCAGCGTGATGGTGCCGGTGACACTACCGCCGAAGCCGTCGGTCACGGTGTAGGTGAATTGGTCGTTCACGGTGTTGGTGTTGTAATAACCCAGCAGGGAAGTAGCGTTCAGAACTGCGACGCCATTCGTGCTGGTGCTGCCGGCGCTAAAGGTGAGGGCATCCCCATCCACATCACTCACGTTGGTGCCCAGGGTGCTGATTAAAATTCTCATGGAGCTCAGGCTGCGGGTCAATATGACATTGCCAGCCACGGGCGGATGGTTGGTGACGATCTGGCCGACCGCGAGGCTGTTGGTAGAGCCGAGGTAGTTACCATCGCCGGCATATTGCACGCTGATGCTGTTGGTGCCGCGCGGCAGGTTGGTAATCGTAAGACTGGTGGCCGTGCCGGCGGCCAATGCGTTGGTGCTAAATGGGGCGCTGCCGGCGAGGAACACCACACTGCCCGAAGCATCGGTTGGAAGCGTGACATTAAAACTGACGGCGGCTTTGTAGCCGGCCGGATTTAATGCGGAAGCCACCGTCACCACCGGGCTGGCCGGGTTCACGGTCAAAATGCCGTTGGTATAGCTGATGGTGTAATTGCCGGACAAAAAGGTGCCGGCGGTTGCCGCACTGGGGGCGATGGGGTAAGTGCCCACCGCCGCCGTCGTATTGGTGCCGCCAACAGCCACGAGCGTCACGCTGCCGATCGTCTCGCCATTTTGCAGACCGTTGCTCGTGAAATTGGTCGAGCCGGCACCGTAAATCCGGGTCTGTCCGTAAGTCTTGCTGTCGTTGTTGGCGGTGACACTCAAGGCCGCCGCCGTGATATTGGCGCCGGGGCTCGCGGAGGTGGTGGAGAGCTGGTAGTTGCCTGCCGTGGTCCCGCTCAGGCTCAAGCCCGTGACACCCGGCGTATAGCTGCCGACGTTCTTGCTGCTGAACACAGCCACCGAGCCGCTGGTGCCAAGGCTGACATCATCACCGCCGAGAATGCCGCTTAAAGACCGGCTGGCAAACGTTGTAGCGGCGGTCGTTCCGTCATAGACCTTGTTATTGAGCGTGACGGTCGGCGTCACCGTTGCAGGCACGACATCAAGGGGGCTGGCGGTCCCGCCGGTAAAACCCGTGGCGGCGGCGGCCAGGACATCGCCGTTCTCCGACTTATTGATCTGCAACCCCGAGAAGGTGGCCGTACCATTGCCGCCCGCGGTGCCGAGATTGAGGCTCGTGGTTCCGACCAGCGGGCCGGAGCCGGTACTCAAGCTCAGATTGACCGTCACCGTGGAACCGAGGCCGACGGTGGAAAGGTTGCCATAACTATCCTGGGTTTTCACCACCGGCTGCGTGATGAATGCCGTCTTGTAAACGGCGCCGGCGGGACTGGTGCTGAACACCAGATGATTTGCAGTCGCAGCATTGACCGTTTCCACTTGCGTGGCCGCGGTGATGGTGCCCGGAGACGTGCTGGCCGCCGTGATGGTGGGCGAGCCGGCTTTCGTGTCCGTGTAAGTGAACGTGGCGGCACTCGATCCGCTGGTGAGGGTCAAAGAAGTGGGATTAAACGTCACCGTGCCCGACGAAGTGCTTGCCAGCGTCACCGTCCGATTTGCATCGGTCGAGTTCGGGTTGCCGTCCAGATCCTGCCGCTGCACGGTGATCGTACCAGAGGCCACGCCCGCTGACACCGTTACCGGCAAACTGGTGAAAACCAGTTGTGTGGCCACCCCCGCTGAGAACACGATGCTTCCGCTGGTGACGAGTGTCAAACTGGTCATTCCCGCCGTCGCGGCGGCCGTCAAGGTCATTGCGTCCGATTTTGAATAGACCGGGGTGGCAATGGTGACGCTGTTACCACTGGTCAAAATGATCCCCGTCAGCGTCCCCCTCATCGTACCCGCCCCGGTCGCTTTGCTCAAGGTGATCGTTGTGCTACTCGTCGGGCTGGACGGATTGCCATAGGTATCTTGCGACTGCACCGTCGCGCTGAAAGCCGTGCCCGCCGTACCGGTGCCTGGAACCGTTGTGTAAGCCAGCTTGCTCGCCGGGCCGGCGTTGACTGTCAGGCTCGAACTGGCCACGCCAGTCAGCCCGGAAATGCTCGCCGTGATAGTTGCCGATTCCGCTTTAACCAAAGTGGTCGCCACGCCGGTAGCCTGGCCGCTAACAAAGGTAACCGTAGTGGTGTATATCGGTGTCGTGCCGCTGGGGGAATTCACCGGTCCGCTGTAACTGACGGTCTTGGAACCCGAATATGTCGTGTCAATGTTGTTGCCGGAATCCACCGCTGAAAGTTTGAGGTTGAAAGAGGATCCAGCCGTTTGCGCGCTGATGGTGCCGGAGTTGCCGCTGCCCGAGGCGAAGGTCTGACCGGGCAGCGTGATCACCAACCTCGTTGCTGCGGCTACCATGACGAATGTATTGCCGGAAACAGTTCCGCCGCTGCTGCCACTACTAACCTCGATCTCGCTGCTGCTTACAACGCCGGACGGACTCGGCGAACCAGTTCCGAGGACAGCGGATATCGAGTTATAGCCGGTCGGAGTCGTTACGACCACCCAGCGGGTCGTACCCTTTGTAAGGGTCAAAGACCAAGTGCCATCCGCCGCACTAGTGGTTGTTCCTGCTCCCTGGCTAGTATCAACCGTTGTGAGCGCAGAGCTTGTATAGGCGGTTACGGTTGCGCCCGAAATGCCAGTTCCACTAGCAAGTTGAACCGTCCCACTCACAATCATTGAGGAGCTATCTGCAAACATTTCCTGAGCCACTTGGCCGGAACTCAGTCCCCTCGCCGTGAGCAGGAGGGTTGCGCCCAATTCATTGGTGGTCACCAGCCAGGTCGCCGTGAATTTACCCGTCAGGTCCGCATTGGTAGCCCACGGCTGACCGGTGTGGGGATCGGCGGGGTTTGTGAGATTGGTAACCACCAATTGGACCAGCTCATTCGCTTGAAAACCGGTACCGGCAATGGTGACGGTGCTGCCGGGCGCATAGTCCGATTGATCCGTGCTCACGGTGGCCGCCGTGAGCGTTTGGACACCGAAGAGCAGAAGGATCAACGCCCCCCAGAGAGGATAAACCCGGTTATATTTCATCATAGTCTTCACACTTCCTAATTTTTATAAGCATCCACCCTAACCGGTTGGGTTGGGGCCTTGACTGCCTCCACTTCAGATTTTTCTTAAAAGCGTTCCGCACGGAGCCGGGGGGGGGGCCTGCACAAGTCGGGCAGGTCCCGGCCTGATTGCCATCGTACCGGCAGAGCAATACGCAACCGTATTTTTAAAGCCGGAGGGATCGCCACCGTTCCACCCAGTAAAAGCATCCAGACTCCTCAGTTCACGGGGGGCAGTGTAGTAAGTTAAAACAGCGCAAGACTACGCGCAGAACAACCAATTGCGCCTAACTGAATTATTTAGGCGGCATTTAAGATTATTTATATTTTAGTGGGGTTTTAAAGCCGAAGTGAGCCAGAGAGCAAACCTGCTAGGGACGGGCGCCCGCGCCACGGCGAATGGAGACGGCGAACCATGGAGACGGCCCCCTCACTTATTGGGGCAAATGGGTCTCGTCTGCCCTCGCTTAAGAACGGTCTCCTGAGAGGCCTGTTCCAGTGTGACGGAAAACCACCCCTTTCCGGACTGCCCCTTCCATTTAATCGGGCCAATTCCTTGTAACGGCGGCTTCCTACCGTTCGTCTGGAAGAACGCATCCCAAACAAAAAAATGAGAAAATCAATTGTCCTGCTGGCCCTGCTCTGCGCCGCCACGCTCCCGTTGCTCGGTCACGCGGGCGAAACCACCGAAACCAAGGAACAGCGCGATGCCCGCATGGCCTGGTGGCGCGACGCCAAGTTCGGGATGTTCATCCACTGGGGGGTTTATGCCGTGCCCGCCGGTTATTATCACGACAAGCCCGTGGCCGGAATCGGCGAGTGGATCATGAACAAGGGTAAAATCCCGATGGCCGAATATCAGGGGTTCGCCAAGGAATTCAACCCGGTCAAATTCAACGCCGATGCGTGGGTGAAAACCGCCCGGGACGCCGGCATGAAATACATCGTCATCACCGCCAAACATCACGACGGCTTTGCGATGTTTGACACCCAGGCCAGCCCTTGGAACATCGTGCAGGCCACGCCCTATGGCAAAGACCCGCTCACAGACCTGGCCGCCGCCTGCCGCAAATACGGCGTCAAGCTGGGCTTTTATTATTCGCAGGCGCAGGACTGGAACAACGGCGGGGCCGCCGCCGGCGGCAAATGGGACCCGGCGCAGGAGCATAACATGGACGATTACATTGATAAAATCGCCGTGCCGCAGGTGAAGGAAATCCTGTCCCACTACGGTGAATTTCCCGCCGTGCTCTGGTGGGACACGCCACGCGACATGAACACCAACCGCGCCCAAAAACTTTACGACGCGGTCAAGGCCCTCAAACCCGATATCATCATGAATAACCGCCTGGGCGGCGGTTTCAAGGGCGACACCGAGACGCCGGAACAAAAAATCCCGGCGAAGGGTTTTCCCGGCCGCGATTGGGAAACCTGCATGACGCTCAACAACACCTGGGGCTTCAAGCGCGATGACGACCATTGGAAATCCACCACGACCCTCATTCATAACCTCTGCGACATTGCGAGCAAAGGCGGCAATTATCTCCTCAACGTCGGCCCGACCCGTGAAGGCCTGATTCCGCAGCCGAGTCTGGAACGCCTGGCCGAAGTCGGCGCGTGGATGAGGGTCAACGGCGAGGCCATCTACGGCACCACCGCCACGCCCTTCGGCGCGGAACTCGGCGCGGCCGTAAAAGCCAAGGACGGGTATGGCCACGATACCACCGTGTCCGCCGGCAACGATTGGCGCTGCACCAGCAAACCGGGGAAAATCTACGCGATGATTTTCAACTGGCCGGCGACAGGGAAATTTAAACTGCCCGGCCTGCAAAGCAAAGTCACCCGGGCGTACCTGCTCACTGACCGCACCAATTTGAAATTCAGCCAGACCAGTACCGGCGTCATTCTTGATCTGCCCGCCACGGCACCGGATACAATCGCCTCCGTCATCTGCGTTGAAATTGCCGATGCCACTGCCATAGTCGCGGAGCAGAAATAAATTCCCGGGGCACTACGGCGCGAACACCACTGTTCGCGCCGTTTTTTATTCAAACAAGCGCGGCACCAGCGCCTTCAGCGCATTGACCATGAACTGGACCGCGATAGCCGCCAGCAGCAAGCCCATGACGCGCGTGCCGATGCGCAGCGCAATCGGGTTCAGGCGTTTCGCGCCGTGCGCCGCCATGCGCAAGACGCCATAGCTGGCCAGCGACACCAGCAGGATGCAGCCGCAGAGCGCGAAGCTATACCAAATCGTTTTCGCCTCGGCCTGCAGCAAAATCACCGTTGAGATCGCGCCCGGACCGGAGAGCATGGGGATGGCCAGGGGCGTCACCGCAATATCGGTTTTTTCCGCGCCCGCCGCCGTCTCCTCGCGCGTCTCCTGCACCCGCGACCGCTGGGCGCGCAACATATCGCAGCAGCACGATGCTGGCGGCGATTTGAAAGGCCGGCATGGTGATGCCAAGAAACTGGAAAATCCATTTGCCTCCGAAGCCGAACCCCAGCAGCACGCCCGCCACCACCAGACAGGCAATCTTCGCCATGCGGGACCGCGTCGCCGGCGAGTCGTTCGGGGTCATGGCGATGAAGGCCGGGATCACCGCAAACGGATCGACGATCACGAAGAGTGAACTCACCGCGAGCAGACTGTATTCAAGCAGGCTCATACGGAACACGGTACCAGAACCGCGTCGCTCATCCCGTGCACAATTTTCTTATCCGCCGGAACAATCGTGGCCAGCACGCCGCCAAGCGTCGGCCGGGCCGCATCGCCGTCGCCGCTCACAAAATAATACGGGCACAGCCGCGCCCGCCCCTTCATGGGCACCACTTCATTTTTCGCAAAGTCAAACCAGCTCGCCGCAACGATCGTCGGTTTATGGAACCGCTGCAGCACGCTGGGCGAAGTCGCGAAATTTTTCAGCGCCGCGTCCACCGCCGCGCTCCAATCCGCCTGGGACAAGTCGCTGCCGAGATACACCCCGCGCGCGCCCCAGGCGTTTTCCGAAAAGCCCGAGACCTTCAAAATTAACTCGCGCTCCTTCTGCGACAGCGCCTTGAGCTGCGACCAGTCTGTGAGTTCCAGTCCGGGCATCGCCGCGTGCGGCGGCAGCGGCGTCGGATCCAGAAGCCAAGTGTAGGGGATCACCTTCTTCAACCGCGCCAGAAATCCTTCGCCCAGTTCCTGCCGCCAGAAATGTTGCAGATTCCGGTTCCATAGCAACGCGAACAGCAGCTTTTCCTCAAACAGGGGTTTGGGCGGTGGCGTGAGGCGGATTTTCTTATCCGCCGCGAGCTCAAAAATCCGTTGGGCGTTCGCCACGTTGGGCAGATCAAACAGCTCGAAGAACCGATAGACGGCGGAACCCTCGGCGAAATCGTTGAAATCGGAATCGTGTACCGTGAAGCGGGAGCCGAGTTGTCGGGCGAGCCATTCCATTTCGGGCCGATAAGTTTTTGCTTCTTCCGACACGACGAGATGGACCTGCCGGGCATCGCCGAAGATGGATTCAAACCCACGGAACATTCCGTCCGCACCGCCGAGGATTGGGGATTCTGGATTGTGGATTTCAGCTTGGGAATAGGTTTGGTTCAGCCATCCCGTCAGGCCGATGCCGCCGGGAACCGAATCCAGTTCCGTGATGCTGAAGCCGGTTTCCGTCAGCAAAAGGTCCGGGCGGATGACGCGCGGGATTTCATTTTTGAACGCCGCCGCCCGCTGGAGCTCGATCAAGGCGCGCGGTTTACCGAGGTCGAGCCAACGCGCGACCCATTCCGGCTGCTTGCCCTCAACACTCTTGCGATACAGCAGATTGGTCGCGCGATAAAACTGCAAGAGCACACGGCCGAGCGATTCAATCTCCTGCGACACCGTTTCGCCCAACGGAAACGGCACGGGGGAAATCTTCCAGTCCAGCCCGGCGAACAATCCGGAGGGGGGAATCTGGTTGCGGACGAATATGGCTTGATCGGCAGGGTTCACAGATTTTGCTTCAACCAGTCGCGCATAAAGCAGTTCACCTCCCACAGATCCGCAATCGGCTGGTGCGTGTGCGGCAGAATCGTCATATAGGGCGCAGGGCCGAATTCCGGAGTGATGGGCAGCAGGGCGCAGCCCTCGGCGCGGCGCAGCGCCACAATGTGTTTCCACCAGGCCAGAAAAGCGGCCATGGTGGGCTGCCAAATGGAATCGCGCGGGTCGGGAATCTGTGGGCCTTCCGGAAAGCCGATGCGCCCGTGAATGGCGTAGGAATTTTTCATGGCGCGCTCCACGCGTTCCGGCTGGTCGGCCAGCAAGGTTTCATGAACGCAGCACCAGTGGGAGAAGTCGGCTACGAACTTGAGCGCGGGCCGCGCGGCTAGCAGTTCCATTGCCGCCGGCAAACAGAATAACGCGCGGCTGCGATGGGTCTCGTGATAGACCTCCAGCCCATGCTGATCGGCCAGCGCTGTGGCGTGATCGAAAACGGCCAGATTTTCCGCCAGCGTAAAGTGGTCGCAACCCGTGTGGGAATTGAGATAAAGCGGTTTGAGCAACAGCGCGCGCTGATACTGCTCCGCGAAGCTGGCCGTATGTTCAGCCACCGTGCGCCCGCTAGTCCGCCATTGCTGGGCGATGACGGCGAGGCCCAGCTCATCCAGAGATTGGCGCGCGCGCTGACAGGTTTCCACATCCAGCGGCACATCGAGCTCAACGCCGTCAAAACCGCCGGCCTTGATTTTTTTGAACTTGTCCTCGAGCGTCAAACAGTCATCCATGCCCCAGACCGAACGGAAGTATGCGATTTTCATATTTTGGTTGTTAATTTTTTCAGGTTAAACAATTTCCCTTCATTTGGCGGCCAGGTCACCGACGTGGTTACCATAGGTCAGCAATACCACCGCCGCCACCAGCACCGCCAGCGCGAAGCCGACGGTGGTATGGGTCAGGCGCCGGCATTGGCGCCACTCGTGCAAGGCGACACCCAGGAGATTGCTAAACAGCACGAGCATGATCATGTGAATAGCCCAGCTGGTGAACGCAAATTTTTCACCCAGCCGCACATGGCCCAGATTATAAAAGAAAAATTGGCCGTACCAAAACAACCCCGTGATTGCCGCCATCAAAAAATTGACCGGGAGCGACACCTTCTCGGGGCCGGCGGGCAGTTCCACCAGTTCCCCCAGGGTCTTGTGTCGCGCGTGGAGCCAGAGACAATAAATTGCCGCCGTCAGGAAGGCCCCGGTATTGGAAAAAATATAGACCACATTGCCACGAAAAACGCCCGCGCCATGTGCGGAGGCGACATCGGCAATCGGCGTCCCGGCTTCCAGCGCAAAGCCATAGACCGCCGACAGCACGCCCGCGAGCAACGAGAGCATCAGCCCTTTCGAAAGCGAAAAACCCCCGACATTTTTTTGCGCCGTCAGGTCTTTCTCCTTCAGCCACCCCGCCCAGCCGGCGCACGCGATGCCGAGGGTTCCCACTGCGATGCCGCCCATCACCCAGCCGGCGCCCGGCTTGTGCAAGACGTCCGCCAACCCGCCTTTGACCAGCGGCGGGATGAGCGTTCCAAGCACACTCGACAGCCCGACCGCAATGGCATAGGTGAGCGAAAAACCGATATAGCGAATGGAAATACCGAAGGCGGTCCCGCCGATACCGTAGGCCGAGCCGAGCAGAAAGGAATGCCACATGGCACCCGTGGGCGCCTCGCGCAGCACCGCCAATAAATCAGGAATCGTCAACCACGCGCCGAGGATGGGCAGGAGCAGCCAGCAGAACGACGCCTGCACGATCCAGTAAGATTGCCACGACCAGCCTTTGACTTTTTTTTGCGGCGTGTAGCACGTCGCCGCGAAGAGCGCGCCGATGGCGTGCAGACCAACACCGAGCAAGGGATTAGGCGTGATGGGATTCATTAATAGTAATGGAAATGGCAACTAATCTAGCGACAGCGCGTTCGGCTTGCCAAGATGAAACCCAACTCGCCCTGCCGTAAAACCTTCGATTTCTGCCCATACTAGTCATTGGAACACCTTGCTGACTTCTAAAATTTCGACGGGCCGCTGAACCGGGGCGAGTTGCAACTGAACAAATTTAGGGCCAGCTTTATCCGCAATGACAAACGCCTCCTGGGCGGAAATACTAATAAAAAAGCGACCCAGCAAAGCGCTCAAAAAGGGTCTCATTTTGCTTCAACTCCGGATTTGTCCATTGCCCAGGCCCAGCCATTTGTAGCTGGTCAATTCGTCCAACCCCATCGGGCCGCGCGCGCCGATCTTGTCGGTGCTGATGCCGATCTCCGCGCCCATCCCGAACTCACCGCCGTCGGTGAATCGCGTGCTGGCGTTCCAGTACACCGCCGCCGAATCCACCTCGGCGAGGAACTGCCGCGCGTGCGCCTCGTTCTTCGTGACAATGCTGTCCGAGTGCCCCGAGCCATAATAATTGATATGGTCAATCGCGGCGCGCACGCCGTCCACCACCCGGATATTCAGAATGTAGTCGTTGTATTCCGTGAACCAGTCCTGCTCGGCCGCCGCCTTGATGGGAGATTGCGGATGGTGGATGGCGGATTGAATCAGGCCCAGCGAAAGCGCATCACAGCGCAACTCGACTTTTTTATCAGCGAGCTCCTGTGCCATCCGGGGGAGAAACTGTGCGGCAACGGCCTGATCCACCAGCAACGTCTCCGCCGCGTTACAGACACCGGGGCGCTGGACTTTGGCGTTCATCGTGATTTCCCCGGCCATCGTCAAATTCGCCTCGGCATCCACGAAGATGTGACAGACGCCTTTGTAATGTTTGATGACGGGCACTTTCGAGCAGTCGGCCACCGCGCGGATGAGGCTTTCGCCACCGCGCGGCATGCAGAGGTCAACGTATTGTGTGAGCGACAAGAGAATGGGAATCGCCTCGCGGTCAGGCGTGGGCACGACCTGAATCGCGTGCTCGGGAAACTGCCGGTGCGCGATTTTGCCCGCATCGATCATGGTCTTGGCAATGATCTGGTTAGAGTTCAGCGCCTCCTTGCCGCCGCGCAGAATCGTGGCGTTGCCGGATTTGAAACACAGGCTGGCGGCATCAGCCGTGACGTTGGGGCGCGACTCGTAAATGATGACCACAACGCCGATGGGCGTGGAAATCTTTTGCAGCTTGAGGCCGTTGGGCCGGATGCGTTCGTCGAGAATTTTCCCCACCGGATCGGGCAGCACCGCGACTTCGCGCAACCCTTTGGCCATGCCGGCAATTCTTTTATCGTCCAGTTTGAGCCGGTCGAGCATGGCCGAAGACAGGCCGTGCTGCGCGCCAAACTCCATATCAAGCGCGTTGGCCTGTTTGATGGCCTCGGCGTTTTGTTCCAGGGCGGTGGCCATCGCCAGCAGGCAGGCGTTTTTCTCCGCCGTCGTCAGCCGGGCCAGTTCCCGCGACGCGACTTTGGCCTGCTTGGCCAGCTGCGTCATCTGTTCCGTCAAATTCATAGGAGTCAAATTAGCTGAATTGGTTTGGAAGTCAAAAACCAGAAACGGCGGCGCGGACGCTCGCCCCACTAAACTCATTTCACATTCAGGCCGGGCCCGAGCAGAGTGGTGAAAAAATCCCCACCGCGCAGCGCCACCAGGACGGCCAGACCAGTGAGGTCGGTGGGCGACTTCACGTTTTTCATCACGAGATTATCAATGCCGATAGTTTGCTCCCGGTTATGGCTGGGATCTTTCAGGTCAATGAACCGCGCCTTACCGACAGATACGTTCAGCGCGTCAATGCCCTGAAACGCCAGACCCGTCCGCCGCTTGAATTCCTGCAAGGACTGAGCGCCGCCCGTCGCGCCCGACTTGGGCACCGGAAGGCCCAGCGAAAAAAGGTTCGTCTGACCGGCCTCATTTCTGACAATGTCGAGCTCCCCGAGATTGAAGCGCAGGAGGGTGAGATGGATCTGGTTTTTGGCCAGCGCGGCGCGGTCGTATTCCACATGGATTTCCGGGATATTGAGAAACGGCGTGCCGCCAAATGCCGGCGGGTTGTAGATCTTAAAATCCTTGATGGTCACCACCGGCTCCAGCAGGCCGAGATGAAATGTGCCGATCTCCGCGTCCATGCCGGTCTGCGCGCGGATACGGTTCTGGGCCACGACGCGCAGGATTGTGTCCAGCGACAACAGGAAAACCACCACCAGCACTGCGAGCAGCAGCAGCGCGCCGAAAAACCATTTTAAAAGCGTTTTCATAAGGCATCGTCGCGGCGGGTCGGCAGACCGCCGCATTATTTACAACTAAATAACTGCCGCTTTCTGCCGAAAGCCGTTACAGCCGCACATCTTCCGGGCGCACTTCCAGGCATTCGTCCTGGTCCTCCCAGATCACCGCCGCATAGCTGTCGAGCAGCTTGGGCGCAATTTCACGCCCAGCCATAAACAACAGTTTTTCCGCCGACTGCGCGGCATTTTCGTAAGCAGCATCGTAATTGCCCACGCGCTTGCGCTGGCGGTCGTCCCAGTGGGCGACGGCGTGGACCGGCTCGTAATTTTTCGCCCATGGCTCCAGCACCGCGCGCAGCTCGGCCGGCAGTTCATCGAAAGGCACGAGGATTTCGTTGCAATGCTGACAGATGAGGCCTTCGGTATGGACATCGCGGGTGAGCAGCGGCAGGAACGGGGCACGGCAGCACGGCGATTCGGCGTACCCCGCCGGCGCGGTGGCAAGGCGCTTATGCCAGACCTGCCGGCCATGCGCGACCTGCGCCGCAAGGCGGTAGGCCCCGACGAGCGGATGTGAGAGCCGCCAGGCCCGGCCTTCGAGCTGGCCGAGCGTCTGCGCGAGCCAGCGCCCGAGCGTCAGGTCGTCCCACGACACGAAGGCGCGGCCGTATTCCGTCCATAACGAGTCGAGCGGCGAATTGGAAGCCATGTCCATGGCCGCAGTCTGGCGCGGGGGAAATGTTTTGTCGAGCGGCGTTGGACGGTCGATACTCGCAAGGGGTTTATTCCACCAACTTCCATAGGTCAAATCGTTGACCGAGCTGAACCTCCCAGATTTCCTGTCGGCCCCAACCGCGCGGTCGGCGCAGTACTGCTTGTCATCGGTTTGTTTCCGCTGCCGGGCGGACTTCACTTGCTCAAATCATCCCGCCAGCTCGCCGTTTGATTTTCAGCTCTTCACCGGCTTGCTCACGCCAATTCCTTGCTGCAAATAGTTGGCGCCGTGGGCCACATACTTCTGCGCCCACCCTCTCAATCCGGCGTGGCGGCTTCGGGGTTGCGCGGCAATGAAAGGCGGTTTAATGTCCCGATATGAGTTCGGCAACCCAAGAATTGATCGGCATCGTGGACAGTTTGCCCGAGGACAAGGCCCGCGAGGTCGTTGATTTCGCGCGCTTTCTCCAGCAGCAGGCCGGCGACCGCGAATGGGAACGACTCCTCGCCGAGCGGCGCATTTACCCGAAGCTGGAACAATTCGCCGCCGCCGCCCTGCGCGAAGGCACAGCAGAACCGCTCGACCCGGCCAAGCTGTGATCTCCCAAGTCCGGCCTTCCTTCTGGCGCGCTTATGAACGGCTCGCGCCTTCCGTCAAAGCCCGCGCGCGGCTGGCGTATCAGATCTTTGCAGAAAATCCGGAGCATCCGTCGTTGCGCTTCAAAAAGCTCCAAGGCAGCGGCGAAATCTGGTCGGTTCGCATCACCGAACAATACCGCGCCGTGGGCGTGCGTTCCGGCGGAACGATTCAATGGATCTGGATCGGCACGCACAACGAATTCGACAACGTTTTTTCCTGAATTCAGTGGTTTTCCCGTCTCGCCACACAGCTTCAAGCCTTTGCGCGAAATCAACTCACCAATGGCTGGCCCACATTGAGTCCGTGCTTGAGGCAATACGCGCCGTTATCCACATACTTCTGCGCCCACCCCTTTAAGTCGGCGCGCTCTTCCATTGTCAGTTTGCGCACCACTTTCGCGGGCGCGCCCAGCACGAGCGAGCCGGGCGGAATGATCATGCCCTGCGTCACCAACGCCTTCGCACCGATGATGGATTGTTTGCCGATGGCCGCGCCGTCCAAAATAACCGCGCCCATGCCCACGAGGCATTCATCGCCCACGGTGCAGGCGTGCACGACCGCGCTGTGCCCGACGGTGACCCAGTTGCCAAGGATGCAGGGGAATTTGTCTGCGAGATGCAGCACGGCGTTGTCCTGCACATTCGAGTGGTGGCCCACGACAATGCGGTTGATATCGCCGCGCAGTACCGCGCCATACCAGATGCTCGCCTGCGCGCCGAGCGTGACGTCGCCCAGGACGATGGCCGTGCTGGCGAGATAGACGCCCTTGCCGAGCTTCGGCTGGCGGCGGAGAAACGTGTCAAGTTGGGGCGCGAGTTTATTCACGGGGGCAATTTAAGCTGGAATCCACAGCCGCACAATTTGAAACCGAATTTTCAAACTGGTCGAACGCGCGGCGACTGCTAGTGTAGAAGCGCTGTGACGAAACCCGCCTCCACTCGTCCCGTACCGCCGCGCCGCAAATTGCCGCGCTCGTTCAAAGATTTGACGCCGGCGAAGCACTTCAACCCGCGCACCTTTTTCCAGGAGCTGATCTGGAAAGGCTGGTTCACCCCGCGCCACGGCGCGCACCGGCCGCCGATTTTTCCCAAGCTCAAACGCCGGCAGGTGGCCATCACCTGGATCGGCCACGCGTCGTTCCTCATCCAGTTCTCAGACTTGAACGTGCTGGTGGACCCGAACTTTGCGAACTGGCTTTTCCTGCTGAAACGGCTCAAGCGCTCCGGCCTGCGCCTGGACGACCTGCCGCCGATTGACCTGGTGCTGCTGACGCACGCGCACTACGACCATTTTCACAAGCCGACGCTGCGCAAGCTGCCGTCCACGAAGATCGGCATCATGCCCTGGGGCGTGGGCGACCTCGCCAAAAAGCTCGGCTTTGCGCGCATTGTGGAGCTGGACTGGTGGGAAAGCTTTTCGCAGGGCGACTGGAAGGTGACGTTCACGCCGAGCGCGCACTGGGGCGCGCGGACACTGCACGACCAGCATCGCGGTTACGGCGGATTTGTGCTGGAGCACCAGGGCCGGAAAATCTATCACGCGGGCGACAGCGCGTATTTCGACGGCTTTGCAGAGATCGGCAAACGGCTTGCACCGGAAATCGCGCTGCTGCCCATCGGCGCGTATCACCCGGAAAGCTTCCGCAAAGTCCACATGGGCCCGGACGAGGCGGTGCAGGCGTTCAAGGATTTGCGCGCGAAAGTTTTTGTGCCCATGCACTACGGCACGTTCAAACTGTCGTTCGAGGCGATGGATGAGCCGCCGCGCTGGCTGAAGGAAATTGCGGCGCAACAAAAACTCACGGCGCGCCTGAAAATTCTCGACGAGGGCGTGCCCAAGGTGTTCTGATGGGCAGGATTTGAAGTGCCATGTTTGAATTTGAACTGCCCGAAAAATTCCGCCGCTACGTTCCGCTCGCCGTCTGGATCCTCGTCGCGCTCGTCCTGCTCGCCATTCCCCTGAAGATCATCAGCTACGGTTACCTGCCCGGCGACGACGCGCTGCGGCATTGCGCCAAAGCCGTTAGCGGGAAAGCGTGGCCGGATATCCTTGTGGTCGGCGACACGTTCCGGATGGATCACAACGCCGGCTGGCATGGCATTCTGGGCGCGGTCCAGCAGACGACCGGCTGGAATGCCGAAGGGCTGGTGGTGTTTTGCGTCATCGGGCTGTTCCTCGTGGTGAACGGCGCCCTGCTGCCGTGGCTCAAACGGCCGGAGGCGTGGCTGGTGGCGCTGCTGGCGGCAATGGTCATTTCGGACCTGCCGCAACGGTTCCTGCTCGGCCGCCCCTTCGCCCTGACCAGCGCGGGGCTGATGATACTGTTATACGTGTCTCAAACCGCGCGCCCGGGGCGGAAACAGTTTGTTTTTTTCACGGGCCTCATCGCCGCCGCTGCATTTTTTCATGGCGTCTGGTATTTGTGGCTGCTGCCGGTTGCGGCCTTTTTCTTCGCCGGTCAATTTCAATGGACGCTTCTCGTGGCTGGCGCCTGGCTGGCGGGAACGGCGCTGGCCGCGCTGCTGACGGGGCATCCGGCGGACTACATTTATCAGGCCGTGGACATGGCCTTTCATGCGGTCGGCCAGCATACGTCCAACCGCACGGAAGTCACGGAGCTGCAGCCGTTCGGCGGCGACATCCTGGCCATCCTCCTCGTTGGGGCACTGGTGGCACTGCGGGCGTTTACCAAGTCGAATGCCGTTTCCTGGGCGCGCACCCCGGCCTTCTGGCTCGTGTGCGGCTGCTGGCTCCTTGGTTTCCGCGTGAGCCGGTTTTGGGAAGATTGGGGCTGGCCGGCGTTGATGGTCTTGATCGTGACGGAAGTGGAAGTGCTGCTGCTTGCCAAAGTTGCCTCGGATTCCTCGCGACGCCTGCTGCTGACGGGAATTGTCGCCCTCGCCACCTTTCTGGCGGTGACCAGCGATTTGAATGGCCGCTATACAAAAAGCCTTTCGTGGCAGTTTCTCACGGTGGCCGAACATCCCGAACTCGAGGGCTGGATGCCGGAAAAGGGCGGTATTTTATATGCCGCCGACATGGGGATTTTTTATCAGACCTTTTACAAGAATCCGCACGCCGACTGGCGCTACATCCTCGGCTACGAGCCGGCCCTGATGCCGGCGGAGGATTTCGTGACCTTTCACAGCATCCTGTGGAACAACGGCGATGCCAAGGCCTACGCGCCGTGGGTGAATAAAATGAAACCGGCAGACCGGCTGGTCATCCACGGCAACGGGAACGAACGGCCGAATCTGCCGCAGCTGGAATGGAACTACGGGGTCAGCGGGCTCTGGATCGGCCGCACGCCGCGAATGCCTGGGCTGAAGGCGGGATAACAACGCGGGAAACCGGTGAGACGGAAAGCCGCTTAGGCGGCGTTCTGTTGTTTTCCTTCCCGGTCAATCTGGCGCGCCAGTTCGAAATCTTTTTCCGTCAGCCCGCCCGCATCGTGCGTGGAGAGCGCGAGCGTGACCTTGTTCCAGCGAATGTCCACATCGGGGTGATGCTGCGCCTGCTCGGCCAGTTCGGCGACATAGTTCACAAATTTCATGGCGGCCGGAAAATCCTTGAACACAAACGTGCGGGCAATGGCGTCGCCGGCACGCTGCCATTGGGGCACGGTGGCGAGGGCGAGGATGATGGGGGCCAGCTCCATTTTGATCTGGCCGGAGGCAAAACTTTCCAGCGATTCCAGGCTGACCTTGGACGCCTCGCGGAGCAGGCTGAAACTCGTCAACAGCGACCAGACCCAGGCCAGGGCGCAGATGCCCACGCCGCCCAGGGCGAACCCGATATTGCCCGGCGCCGTTCGCGGCGCATCGTTGAACATCATCTGGTAATACTGCATGAGATTGCGGAAGGCCCACACGCAGAACAGCCCGAAGCCGGCGAGAAACACCAGCAGTTGCAGAACGCCTTCCAGCCAGCGCCCGGCCAGCAGGGTGCCGAGGCCGGGCGTGCCCAGCTGATTCAGCAGCGCGGCATTGCGCGCCTGGGAGCGGCTAATTTTTTTCCGCGCTAAAGATGGTTTCATAGGCATACATCAGCGCCGCGATGCTGATGGGCACCGTGAATAGCAAGCCGACGAGGCACAGCAGCACGCCCGCCACGTTGACCAAACCCACGATCACGCTCAAGCCGAAGACCTGCCACCAATGCTTGCGCACCATCTTCCAGCTCAACCGCATCGCCGCGCCGAAATCCAGCCCCCGGTCGATAATGAGCGGGACTGTGAATACCCAGCACGTTTGCAGGTAAACCGCCGGAATCAACGCGAGCAAAACCAGCGGAATCAAAATGAGCAACTTGTGCGGGTCGGGATCCTGATGCGCCGCGGCCGCCGGCAGTACCACGATCAGGACGGCGATAATGACAACCGGCAGCACGCACAGGCCGGCAAGGAGGCTCGGAATCAGGTTGCCCAAAAACAGTTGCCCGAAACTCTGGCGGAAACCGGTGAACACATCGCCCACCTCCACCGCTTGGCCGCGCACCGCGCGCAGCGTGACGTAATAAACGCCGCCGATCAGCGGTCCGGCAATGATCATATTCACTATGGAAAATAACGCCCCCACCACGGGAACCATGCCCAGTCCGGCCACGAAGCCGGCGATGGATGCATAGACCAACGCCGTGAGAAACAAGAGGGCAAAATTATTTTTCAACAACTCGAAACCGCGCGCGATGCAGCCGCCCAGGTCAAGCTCGTAATCGTGTTCCAGAAAATCGGCAGCGGTTTTGAGGGGGGCAATCGTCGGGGGTGTCGTCGGTTGCGCATAGGCCCCGGCGAATTCCGGGAACTGCGCCAGCGCGCGGAACTCGGCATCGCTTTCCGCCTTGGCCTGAGAGTGCGCATTGAGCCGGCCTTCGCCAATCCATTTGCGCACGTCCTCGTCCGTGACCGGTCCGTATTCTTTACCGTCGCCGCCGATGATGAAATAGTTTGCCATAATTGCAATTAATGCTGCTGTGTACCGCTGTTTCTAAATCATTGCGCCCGCTGAAGCAAGCCGGTTTGCCGGAGGAGATGAAAGGTCGCGCCCAGAGAAGTAGGGGCGGAGATTTTTCAACACGCGCTGGCTATCCCGACTCACACATTCCGCAGGAATATTTTCCCCGGCAACTGTTTCACCAGCCGTTTCATTTCCAGACCGAACAGCGCCACGCTCACCGCCGAACTGGGCAACCCGCTCGCCCGGATCACTTCGTCAATGGCCAACTCATCGTCGCCCAACGCATCGCAAACCCGTTTTTCATGCTCGCTTAGCTCCAGCGCGGGTAAAACGCCCGTCTCGCTGACGGACGCCGGCCGGTTGCTGGCCGGAAATAAATATTCGAACTCGCTCAGAATGTCCTCCACGCCTTCGCACAGTTTCGCGCCCTTTTTGATGAGGTCGTGACAGCCCTTGCTGCGCGGCGAATCAATCCGCCCCGGCACGGCAAAAATCTGCCGGCCGTATTCCGTCGCAAAATTCGCCGTGATCAGCGCGCCGCTGGACAGGTTCGCCTCCACCACCACCGTGCCCAGCGTCATGCCGGCGACGGTGTAGTTTGTATAAACAAACAAATTCACCTTGACCAAAAAACACCTAAAAGACTATGAATGACACAGTGAAAATCCGCAAGGCATAATCGAACCCGTGATGCTCGTGGCGCTATCGTCGGCAACGGCGACCAAACATTAAGATTGTTGGGCGACGGTAAGAAACATTAACCACGAACGCTTTTAAGATGAAACGAAATGTGAATCAGCCTTTGCTTGCATTTGAAGACGAGCAAAGTGAATCAATGAATTTGGAGAGCGCAGGTTCTGCGCTTGGTGTCTCTACCGCTACGGTTCGCAATTGGATTAGAAGCGGACACCTGAATACACAGAATTCCGGCGGTAAAATTAAATTCGACGCGGGGCATATTGAAGAAATAAAACGGAAACTCTCCACCGGCGAACTTGGCCGGCTTCAAACTCGTGCTAACAAAAAACGTTCAAGAGCCTCGTTTATTCCCAAAGAATATGTCACAGCCGAAGAGGAATTACATACGGTTGAAAACCTTGTCTCTCAATTTGTCAATGGCGGCTACGAACTGCGTCCATTTTTGCTTTCAGTAATTCTTGAATTATTACAAAGCCATGCTTCAAAACCCTCGGTTCGGAAAGAATTGGAGTGGTGGCAACAAGGAATTAACCTCCCGCTTCCAAAAATTGAAATTGAACTGCCTCAATTTCAATTCGATTTTCTTGGATTGCTTTATCAATCGCTATTGGCCGAGGGTGCGAAGGCTCGGGCTGGTGCTTACTATACTCCACCAGAAATAGGCCGTGGAATGATAGCGGAACACACGAAGCCTAATTCGATGTTCCTTGACCCTTGCTGTGGAACCGGACTTTTTTTGTTGCTGGCTTCTGAAATTATTACGAACCCTGAAAATATTGTTGGATATGACATGGACGAAGTAGCCGTTCACATTGCACGCATAAATCTATTGCTTAAATTTCCAAACCACGATTTCACTCCGAAGATTTTTTGCCGCTGCGGTTTGCTGGAACCGTCATCGTCTTTCGATGTCGTTGCGACAAATCCGCCATGGGGCGCTCATTTTTCACCGGAAGAATTGACGCAAATTCAACATCGTTACGATACGGATTCAAATGAATCGTTCTCGTTTTTTATCCATGCTGGAATAAATTACCTCAAATCGGGCGGAGCCCTCTCAATCTTGCTGCCAGAATCTTTTCTCAACATACGGACACACAATCAGATTCGTGGCAAAATTCTCAAAGAAACCAGCGTCCATAGTTTAAGCAACCTTGGCCGTGTTTTCAAGAATGTCTATACACCCGTTGTTCGTCTCGACTTAAAAAAAGCACCGCCTGAGCCAAAGCACAATATTGTAGTGCGAACAAGCGGTGATGATTTCCAGATACAACAAAAAAGATTGTTGGCTAACGATAATTACATTTTTGATATTTTGAACAATGACACGGATTGTAAAATCTTGGATAAAATATTTTCCTGCGCTCACACTACACTCAAAGCAAATGCTGAATGGGCGCTTGGGATTGTAACCGGTGACAATGCCCGATTCATAACCGAAACAAAATCAAATGAAGGAGAACCGATTTTGACGGGAAAAGAAATTAAGCGTTTTCTACCGGTGAAACCAACACGCCACATTCATTTTCAACCTGAAAAGTTTCAGCAAGTTGCTCCCGTAAGGCTCTACCGTGCGCCGGAAAAATTGCTCTACCGATTTATTTGTGACGAATTGGTATTCTCATACGATGACAAACAAATGCTGGCGCTTAACAGTGCAAACATTTTAATTCCACAAATTGAGGGATATTCAATTAAGTCTGCACTCGCATTTCTGAATTCTCGTGTTTTTCAATTTGTATTTGAGCGCAAGTTTAGGGCTTTCAAGGTGCTTCGCAGCAACTTGGAATCGCTACCGTTCCCCAACATATCAAAAACAATAGAACGCTCCATCATTGGCCACGTTGATTTAATCCTCGACGAAAAAACCGATGATAAAACCAAACAGATAATGCGTTTCAATTCGCCGGCGAGATCAGTGGATTTTTCCCAATCAAAAATTTTCCCCGCCACGTCCTCGCCGATAGTGGCGACGCGCGCGAGTTCATGCCGGGAGGCGGACAGGATTTTGGGGGCCTCGCCGAAATGTTCGAGCAGCGAGCGAACGCGCACCGGCCCGACCCCTTCGATGAGATTCAGAGCAATGAATGCCTCCCTGGAATCCATACGGGTTGATACCGCCAACCGCGCGAGGCGGCAAGTAAAGTTTTTTAGGTCCGCCCAGGGGGCAAGGGACCGCTCCAAGCCGAACAACGCTGTCAGTGCGCAGCGAGGGCGGCGGCAAACCGGTCCAGCGCGCCGGCAAAGGCGTTCGAATCAAAGTCCGGGAGGGACTGCGCGAGCTGAAACAACTGATTGAGCGCCGCCTGTGCGGGCGCGTTGCTTTTCAATTCCGGCAATGCCGCGGCGAGGCGGTCCAGCCCGAGCACCAGGCGCTCAGCGCGGCGGGCTTGCAGCGTTTGTGACAGGGCAGTGTCGCGGAAATCCCCGCTTACGCCGGCAAGCGCCGACAACAGTTGATGCGTCCACGCCTCCGGCCAGGTCTGGTTCGCGAGCGCCCGCGCGCCGTCGTCGCAGCGTTGCTGCTCAGTCCCGAAGGGCGATCCCTCCCGTGTCAGCGGCGGCAACACCGGAATGGCTTTGGCAACCTGGTTCACCAGCCATTGCAGCGCCGCCCAGCGGGTTTGCGCCTTTTCGTCCGGTGACGGGATCTGCGCCAGTTGCCAGCTCATTTCGCGCAGCGCCACAGCCTGCCCGACGAGCCACCCTTGCGCGCCGTTGCCGTTTTTCTCCGCGCGCCAATGCTTCGGCTCAGCCACGCTCTGGCCGTCCAGTTCAAACAGCAATTCCGGGTGACCCGCCTTCAGGAGGTCAGGGTTCACATTCTGATGGCAGGCCACGCAGACATTGGCTCGAATGTATAGGTTCTGCAGGTCGCGCAGGCCCGCGGCCGTGCGGTCGGCGCGGGTATAATCCGTGCGCGTATGGGCGCGCAGCCAGGGCTCCGCCACGCCGTGGCAGCTTTCACACGAGACGCCTTCGCTGACCTTGAAACCGTCACCGCGCGCGTTGGCCGCCACGTCCTGCAAGGGCGCGTGACAGGTGGTGCAGCGTGCCGCCGCCGTGGGATCCTTGATTTCGAGCGCGTCGGCGATTTGTTTCGAGCGCGCGGTCGTCAGGGTGGCCGTGGGCCGCTGCGAGTGAAAATCCTTGAGCGACCAGACGAGGAACTGGTTTTGCTGCGCGCCCCCGCCGCCGTGGCAACTGGAACTGGCGCAGGAATTCGCGCCCACAAATTTCGCCGGCGTGTCCGCGCTGCGCCCAGCACCCGCCGCGAAAAGCAGCGCAGCGGCAAAGCCGGCGGCCCGCCGATAAATTGTTTTACTCACAGCGTTAAATTGGTTAATGGAGTGGGCGCGTGAATGCAACCCTAATTGAATCCGGACACCCTGCCGGCGGAGGCGGTTTAAGCTTCACGTTGGGCCTAGGATTGCTGGCCGGATTGGCCGTCTGGCTGGCCCTGGAGATCCTCCGCTCGCTGCTCCGTGCCCGCGCCGAACGCCGGCAGGACCGCGTGGCGCTGGAACAGCTCCGCGCCCGGCTGCTGGAAACGAAACTCCGCTGCCGCGAGGCCGAGCAGGCACAGACCGGCTGGAACGGCATCCGTAAATTCTCCGTCGTCAAAAAAGCTGTGGAATGCGAGGACGTCCACGCGTTTTATCTGAAGCCGCATGACGGCCGGCCGCTGCCGGCGTTCAAGCCAGGGCAGTATCTCACGTTCCAGCTGGATCTGCCCGGGCGCGATAAGCCGCTCGTCCGCTGCTATTCGCTGTCCGACAGCCCGCATCAGAAGGAGTATTACCGCGTCACCATCAAAAAGGAAAAGGCGCCGACCGACAAACCGGAGTTGCCGCCGGGCGCGGGCTCCAGTTTTTTCACCGACGCGGTAAAGGAGGGCGACATCCTCAACGTCAAGGCGCCGACCGGTCATTTCTTTTTGGACATGACGCGGATGAATCCCATCGTGCTGCTCGCCGGCGGCGTCGGGATCACGCCGTTGTTGAGCATGGCCAACGCCATCGCAGCCAGCGGCTCCAAGCGCGAGGTCTATTTTTTCTTCGGCGTGCGCAATGTCCGCGAACACATCCACAAGGCGGAATTGGAAAAACTCGCGGCGGAAAACGACAACATCCATTTGCATGTCGCCTACAGCAAGCCGGGCGAAAAGGACGTGAAGGGTAAAGACTATCAGCACGAAGGCCGCGTGGGCATCGAGTTGTTGAAGGAAATATTGCCGTCGAATAATTTTGAATACTACCTCTGCGGCAGCGGCGCTTTCATGAAAAGTCTGACCGACGGCCTCGAAGCGTGGGGCGTGCCGGAAAAGGATGTTCACTTTGAAGCGTTCGGCCCCGCCACGGTGAAGAAAAAAACTGCCGCCCCCACCCCGGCCGAAACGGTCCATCTGGCCAAAATCAATGTCACGTTCGCGCGCTCCGGCAAAACGGTGCGCTGGGAACCGTCTGCGGCGAATCTTCTGGAGTTTGCCCAGGCGCAGGGCGTGAAAATCGATTCCGGCTGCTGCGCCGGCAGTTGCGGCTCGTGCGTGGTCGCCATCAAGTCCGGCGAGGTGGATTATTTAAAGAAACCCGACGCCACGCCCGAAGCCGGCAGTTGCTTCACCTGCGTCTGCCGCCCGAAAAACGACCTCGTGCTGGATGCTTAGCCATGGCCGCCGCCCCGACCATTCTTGAACGCCCGCAACGCTGGGATGCTGCGTTCGACGCGGACATGGCCGACGCGGACGTGGACCGTCTGCTGGCCACCGCGCCGTTCAGCACCATGGAGGCGGAGAAATTCCCCAAGCGCACGCCGCTCCGCGACATCCTCCGCAACGACACGCGCATCCTGAAATTTCGCAAAGGCGAAATCATCGTGCGGCAGGGCGACTACGGCACCTCGGCCTTTCTCATTCTCAAAGGCGCGGCGCGCATCGTGCTCAAGCCCGATCTCGCCCCGGCCTTGCTGGGCCGGCAGGCGCCGGGCAAGAAGGGGATTTTTCGCACGCTCGCGCAACTGTGGAACGGCACCCGGCCGCCGGAAACCTTTTCGCGTTTGCAATTGCAGCAAGCCGCCGGCCTCGGCGCGCGCCAAACCAAAACCGACGTGCGCGTGTTCCTCCAGGATTTGCCGCGCGTGTTGAGCGAACACCGCACGGACACGATGACCTCGGGTGACTTGTTTGGTGAGATCGGTGCGCTGAGCCGGATGCCCCGCGCCGCCACGATTTTTGCCGATACCGACGACGCCGAGCTGTTGGAAATCCGCTGGCAGGGTCTGCGCGACCTGATGAAGTACAGCGACGGCCTGCGCACGCACGTCAATAAAATCTACCGCGAGCGCGCCCTGGCCTCCTATCTCCGCGCCACGCCGATGTTCCAGCATCTGACCAAGGAGCAGCTCGACCGCGTCGCCGAGCAGGTGGAGTTTGCCACCTACGGCGACTACGACTGGTCCGGCGAATACAAGCGGCTCGCGCAGGCCGGCACCGTGCGCCCGGAAAAAGAACCCGTCATTGTGCAGGAAGGTGATTATCCGAACGGCATTGTCCTGCTGCGCGCGGGCTTTGCGCGCCTGAGCCAGAAATTCGGCGGCGGCGAACGCACCTTGAATTACATCGGCGCGGGCCATCATTACGGTCTCCGCGAACTCGCCCACAACTGGCGCCACCCGGAGGCGCCGGTGAATTTTAAATTTTCAGTCCGCGCCATCGGCTACACCCATTTGCTCATCGTGCCCACGCGCGCGATGGAGGAAATTGTTTTGCCGTCGCTACCCAAGGACGAATTGCCAGCGCCGCTGGAACTGGCCCCGGATGAGTCGGAGGAGGCCCCCGCCGCCGCGGGCGTCCGCGAAAACGTGGGCGCGGAAGTGTTGGAATTTCTCACCGAGAACCGTTTCTTCAACGGCACGGCCTCGATGGTGATTGATCTGGACCGCTGCACGCGCTGCGACGATTGCGTTCGCGCCTGCGCCGCCACGCACGACAACAACCCGCGCTTTCTGCGCCACGGTCCCACCACCGGCAGCCTCATGGTCGCCAACGCCTGCATGCATTGCGCCGACCCGGTCTGCATGATCGGCTGTCCGACCGGCGCGATTCACCGCGAATCGTTTGCCGGCCAGGTCGTTATCAATCCCGACACCTGCATCGGCTGCAAGGCCTGCTTCAACAATTGTCCCTATGACGCCATCCGCATGGTCGAAATCCGCGACACCAACGGGGAATTCATGGTGGACCAGGAGATGAAGCCGATTGCCAAGGCGACCAAATGCGATCTCTGCGTGGAAAGCTACGGCGGCCCCTCGTGTGAACGCGCGTGCCCGCACGGCGCGCTCTCGCGGCTGAACCTGAACAATCTCGACGCGCTCGCGAAATGGCTCAAGTTATGAAACGCTTTCGCCGCCAATTTTTTATCGGCACGGTCGCGCTGCTGGTTGCGACGGCCGCCGCGCTGTGGGCGCACCGGCGGTGGCATCACGCGCTGCCGGACTACGCCTATCTCAGCGGCTGGGTTTTGTTCGTTGCGCTTTTCGTGCTGACGTTTTTCAACGCGCGCAAAAAGCTGTCGTTCCTGCCGCTCGGCAAGGCCGAGACCTGGCTGCAAATCCACATCTACCTCGGCTTTTTTACCGTCGTCCTGTTTCTGATCCACCTGAATTTCCGCCTGCCCCACGGCGGGTTTGAACTCACGCTGGCGTGGCTGTTCACGCTCGTCAGCGCCAGCGGGGTGGCCGGATTGTTTTTCAGCCGCACCCTGCCGGTCCGGCTGGCCTCGCGCGGCGGTGAAGTCCTCTTTGAAAAAATCCCCGCGCTGCGCCAGACGTTGCGGACCGCAGCGGAAACCCTGGCCTTCGACGCCCCAACGCCCTTCATTGCCGAATTCTACACGCAGCGCCTCGCGCCGTTTTTCGCCGGACCGAAAAACGGGTGGCGGCATTTTTTCGAATCGCGCCGGCCGCTCAACGCCCTGATGGCTGAGCTGGAGGACCTGCGCCGTTTCGCCAACGCCGCCGAGCAGGAAAAAATTGAAAAGCTCGCCGCGCTCGTGCGCCAGAAGGATGGTCTGGATTATCACCGCTCGTTGCAGCTCGCGCTGAAACAGTGGCTGTTCGTCCACATTCCGCTGACGTACGGCCTGGTGGTTTTCACGCTGGCCCACCTGGTGCTGGTCTTTGGTTTTTCCGGAGGTGCGCGATGAGCGAACAGTTGCCCGCCCCGGATTTTGACGCACAGCAGTACGCGCGGCCGAATCAAAACTGGATTTGCGGCCACGCCGCCGAGGGCCAGGCGTGTCGTCAGGGTCCGGACGCCAGGGGTCGCTGCTGCGCCACCGCCGAGTGCAAACCGCTGCTGGAGACCAAACCCGGCGAAACCAAAGGCCGGTGGCGTTGCACCCGGCCCGGCGGCGAGTGCGCAGCCGGCCCGCTGCCCGACGGACGCTGCTGCCGGCCCATCGTCAAATGCTCACCGGTGCCCACGTTGCGCGTGTGGCGCGGGCGCGCGACGCTGGCGGTCATCGCCGTCGCGTGCGCCAGCCTGTTGCTGGTGTGCGGTAATCCGCCGTGGCGGAATCAATTTTTCAGCCCCGGCCAGATTTCCCGCGCCCATTCCGGCGGGGCGTTCGCCGCGCTGGTCGCCACGAATCATTTCCAACAAAATTGTGAAGCGTGCCACGTCGCCGGCAATTCCGGGCCCCACGGCATTGTGCAAACGGCGTTGCGCGCCGAGCCCGGCATGCTGGAGCTCTCAAAACTCGCCCGCGCCCGCGCCGATGTGCCGACGGCCATTGATGCCGCCTGTGTCAACTGTCACGCTGGTAAAAATCTCCATCAGCCGGATACGGCGGTGATTTCCTGTTCGTACTGCCACGCCGAGCATCAGGGCCTGAAAATCGCCGCCACCACGGATGCGAACTGCGTTTTCTGCCACGGCGATGCCGGAAAAATGGCCGGCCATGCCAATACAATTCCGGTGCTCCACCATTTTGCCGGGGACCATCCGCAATTTCGTTTCGTTGCGGAAACGCGGCGCGATCCGGACACCCTGAAATTTAATCACGCGCGGCACCTGACCGGCACGACGATTCCCAAACTGCCGGGTGGCCGCACCCTGGACTGCGCATTTTGCCATCAGCCGGATGCGGCGGGGGCGTTCATGAAGCCGGTGGCATTCGAGTCGCACTGCCGCGTCTGCCACTCCCTGCAATTCGACCCCGCCACGCCGCAACTGCAATTGCCGCACGGCAGCGCGGCGTTTGTCTCGGCCTTTTTGCGGAGTTTGCCCAAACAGTATTTGAATCTCGCGCCGCCGGAAGATCCGGCGGCGGCCAATGCCTTTGTTCAGCAAAAGCTGGCCGGCCTGCGAGCGCAATGCGGCAGCGGCGAAGATTTGGAACAGCGCGTGTTTTTCAGCACGGCCACCTTCGGGCCGGAAACTCAGGTGGGCACGCTGGGCGGTAACACGCGCGCGGTATTTCCCGGCTGTGCGCTGTGTCACGAAGTCCAACCGGGCCGCCTCGGGTCGCCGTCCATCACCAAGCCGGTGCAGACGGAACGCTGGCTGACGCAGGCAAAATTCACCCACGCCAAACACGCGGCCACAGCGTGCGTCCAGTGCCACGCGGCGGTGACCAGCCAGGATACGGCGGATATTTTATTGCCGCCCAAAGAAACGTGCGCCGCCTGCCACAATCCGCGCGCCGGCATCACCGATTCCTGCGCGACCTGCCATACCTACCACCCGCCCTCCGCCGCCCCGCAGTGACCTCCCGGCCTGGGGTTGCGCAGGGCCGCTAGTTCAGTTTCAATTCCTTCGAACAAATCGGTCAGCGCCCTTACGGAGCGCGGATTGTCCCCAATCCGCAGCACCGCGCTAGGCTCAGCCGCCTTGAAATCATCCGGCTGGGTTCGGTTTTCTCCCTGAGCGGCGAGTTGGGACCACTCGCGCTCCGGGCGCGTAAAGATTCCCCTTCAGAGAGCGGGTTCCAGTCTGGAAGCAAGGGTTCTCACCGGGTGGCTGGCCGGACTGAAGGTGATGGGGGAAAAGAAAAGAGGCCGGACACGACTCTTGCATGGTAGGAGTTTGGCCTGATAGTCAACAACTTACGATGCGGCGGGCCGTTGGTGCCAGTAGAA
>Ga0214172_1000087_pt1 | contig 51058 bp, 43 predicted proteins | sample TroBogEpilimnion_29_FD_153010 | JGI IMG/M metagenome (GOLD analysis project Ga0214172, IMG submission 153010) | Freshwater microbial communities from Trout Bog Lake, WI - 12JUL2007 epilimnion | ecosystem: Environmental > Aquatic > Freshwater > Lake > Epilimnion/Euphotic zone | place: Trout Bog...
ATCTAGGGCGGCGATAGCATACTCAGCATGGGTGTCTGGATAACTCGAAATAGAAACGGCATCTGGCTGGGTTGCCTTGAGGGCTTCGTGGTAATCGCTGAACTCCGCATAGCCACCCCCCAGCTCCTGATTAAGTTTGGTTCGAGAGGCCGCGGAACGGGTTACCAACCCGACAATCTCAAAGCCCTTTAGTCGATGATAAGCCAAGGCATGGGAGCGCCCCATGTGACCAGCACCGACACACAATACGCGAATAGGCTTGGTACTCATCGTGAGGACAGACGGGTATTATCTCGGTAGACAACGGCAAAGAAAATCATCAGCAGGAAAGCGAAAGCCGAGGGGTAAGCCCAGAATTCCGAACGGAAGACCGGAGCGGCCGGATTAGTACGGTCGATAAACCGGGTATCCAACATCGGAGCCACCATATTCCCCATCCACAAACCGAGGCCCAACGTAACCCAAGCCAAGGCCGATTGTGCTAAGTTACGCAACCCAGCAGGTGCCCGGCGATCGGCATACTGCATCCCCGTTACAAAGAAGAAATCATAGCAGGCACCATGGAGCAAGATACCGACCATCAACAAGGATTCATCAGTCCCCGCGATCGCAAAGAGAGCGTAACGCAACGCCCAACAAGCCATCCCCACCAACAAGGCGTGCTTAGCCGAGAGGAAGTAAAACGCAAAAGGCAGCAACAGCAAGAATACCACTTCGGACACCTGTCCTAAGGTCATCATGGCTTCAGGATGCGCAATCCCCCTCGTGGCTAAGAACTGATTCGCATAAGAAAAATACAAGGCGAGCGGGATACAGAACATGAAAGAGAAAACCAGGAACAGCTGGAATTGTTTATCGGCCAACAAGTCCCAGACACTACCCCCAGCCTGTTCAGCCGCGGCTTCAGGAGACGTGCTCGACTTGAAACCAAGGGCTAGTAACCCCGCGACCACCAGTGCCACCGCCCCGATTTGGAAAATCTTGGCGGAGGTGGCAACTTCGAGTCCGCCCAAAAGATGGTTACCAACATAAGCCACCACAAAGCCGGAAGCAATCCAACCCAAGGTGCCCGAAACCCGGAACCAAGGGAAAAACTGAGAGCGCTCGGCCAGGGCCTTCAACACCATCGCATTCAACAAGGGCAAGGCAGCGAAATAACACAAAGCATGAAGGAATAAGAGCGTCGAAAAACCAAACGTGGTCGTCGCCGTCGGCACCCACCATAACAACGCACCACCCACTAAACCTAAGATACAAAATAAATAGCGGGGCGAAATGGCACGATCCGCCAACCAACCCGCCACCAGGGGCGAAACCATTGCCGCCAAAGGTCCAGCTCCATAAGCAAAACCCGTGACGGAGGGGTCACCGGGAAAATGCACCGACAGGTAACGTCCCATCGGCACAAAATAACTCCCCCAGGCAAACAAGGTTAGGAACATGACTACCGCCGATAAAACGTAAGCCGGGATTTTTGAGGTCATAAAAGCAGGTAACTTGAAGCATCACCAATCAGGGTGATGCTTCAAGCCGGGAGATGACTTTATTCGACCGTTTACCTCGGTAAAGGTTGCGCAAAACCCTTGGCACGTTCGGCCTCTAAAATCGTCCGCAACTTTTGAGCCACCTCAGGATTTTCCGCGATGACGTTATGCTTCTCCCCTGCGTCCTTAGATAAATCATACAACTGTTCCATCTGACCATCGATAACCTCACGCTCGCGCTCGGGTTCCTCCAATTCACCTGCCCGCCAAGCTTTCTGCCCTTTCTTCGAAGCCACCGGAATGTACTTCCATTCACCTTGGCGAATCGCAATTTGGTTTTGGCCCTGCTCAATCACATAATCACGTTGCGACTTTGCCCCGCGGAAGACTTGGGAGTTTTCGAGTCCATCGAGTTTTAGGAAATCACTCGGATCTCCGCCCGCTAACTTTGTAAAAGAAGCGGCGAAATCAATTTGGCTCAGGACTTCCGTGGACACCACTCCAGCAGGGGTATGCCCGGGCCAGCGGGCAATCATGGAGACCCGCGTACCGCCTTCGTAAATGCTATACTTGCCGCCGCGATAAGGCCCTGCTGGCAAGTGCCCGGCCTTACGATTCAAAGCCAAGGCTTGGTCGCGATAACCGTCATCGAGCACGGGCCCATTGTCGGAAGATAAAATCACGAGCGTGTTTTCCGTGAGGCCATGCTTAGCTAATTCGGCTAAAATCTTATCGACGTGATCATCAAAGGCCACGACCGCATCTCCACGGGGACCCAGCGGGGTTTTACCACGGTGAATCGGATTAGGGACGCGCGGAACGTGATTTTCGTGTGCGGCATAATACAAGAAGAAGGGCTCGTCTTTATGCTTGGCGATAAATGCACAGGCTTTGTCGGTAAAAGTCTCGCCCAAAGTCTCATCGTTCCAAATCGCCGACTTACCACCGCGCATCCAGCCAATCCGACCCACGCCATTAACCAAGGCCATGTTGTGGCCCATGGACCAATCCATCTTCAACTTCGCGCGTTCTTCGGGAGATTTTAAATCTGGATCATGCGGAAACGGTTTTACGTAACTGACTTCAATGGGGTCCTTGGGATCAAGGTTTACCACGTTGCCATCCTCGACAAAAACACACGGCACCCGATCGCCCGTGGCGGCCATGATAAAAGAATACGTGAAGCCGACTTCGTTCGGACAGGGATTAATACGTTGGTTCCAATTCACCTCGCGACTTCCCAACCCCAGGTGCCACTTACCCACCACGCCCGTAGCATAACCCAATTTAGCCAAGCTCGCTGGCAACGTCGGCCGGCCGGGCTTAATAATCATCGTCGCATCGCCGGGCAGAATGCCCGTGCCTTGACGACGCCAGGCATACTCGCCCGTGAGCAACGAATAACGCGAGGGCGTGCAAGTCGCCGAGGTGCAATAGCCGGAGGTGAAGCGGGTGCCTTGAGCCGCCAAGCGATCGACCGCTGGGGTAGGAATCACTTTCGCACCGTAACAACCAAAATCACCCCACCCAATATCATCGGCTAATAATAACACGATATTCGGCGGACGCTGTGCCGGTTCAGCAGCCCCAACGGCACCCCCAGCGAGCATCATTAATAAGCAAAATAAACGCATCTGATTTTCTTAAGTTAAAGCCCCTTAAATCCAAGCCAACAATCCAGACATGGCTTGCCAAACAAGGGGAAACCTTGAATGACTGAGCCCCATGCGCTTTGCCAAATACCACGCTCTGGGAAATGATTACCTCGTCCTCGAGCCCCAAGATTGCCCACAGCTTTTTGACGTCCAAGCCATCCGTAAAGTCTGCCACCGCCACTACGGCTTAGGCTCCGATGGTATTTTATACGGTCCCCTGCCCCGCCAAGATGGCAGTTTCGGTCTGCGCATTCTGAACCCCGATGGCTCGGAAGCTGAAAAGTCGGGCAATGGCATCCGGATTTTCTGCCGTCACTTACTCGAAACCAAACGCGTCCAAGAGGGCCAAGAATTTAAAGTCCACACTCCCGGCGGGATTGTAAAATGCACCGTTTTTGACGGCGGTTCGCGCATTCGTGTCGAAATGGGCAAGGTCTCTTTCCGTGCTCCAGAAATTCCCCACGTTGGTCCCGACCGCGAAGTCCTGGGCGAATCCATCACCGTCGCCGGCAAAACCTTCAAGTACTGGTCGGCCACCGTGGGCAACCCCCACTGCGTCATCCTCGTCGACGACCTCTCGCCTGACTTAGCTAAGACCTACGGACCTCATTTAGAAGTCCACCCAAACTTCCCGAACCGCACCAACGTGCAGTTCATGAAAGTCCTCGATCGCCAAAACGTCCAAATCGAAATCTGGGAACGCGGCGCCGGGTACACCTTGGCCTCGGGGTCTTCGTCCTCAGCTTCTGCAGCCGTAGCTCGTAAAATCGGCCTCGTTGATGCTGATTTGACCGTTAATATGCCCGGCGGAAAGATTGTGATTGGCATTGGGGCGGATTATTCCATTGTGATGACAGGTCCGACCACCCCAGTGGGCGTCTTCGAGATGCATGCTGGAGTCCCGGTCCAAGACATCACCTTGTAGGTGTTAGTCTTCTCCCTGTTCCTGTTTTAACCTTGGTGGGCCTTTTTAGGCTACACCCTTCTCTGTACACACCAAAAGATGGCATCCAGACTTCCGTTGCCGAATATTACCGAAGACGATTTAATCGACCTAGCGGGCGGAGCCACTGTGCTCCTCGCCAAACAGCTGATTTCTAAGGGAAAAGTTAAAAAAGCGCTCTGGACTTCCCCCGTCGTAGAAGCCGAGGTGGATGACGGTGAAGAAAGCCGCGAAGCCAAATGGAACCTCCGCTCCATCACCTTCCAGCGCAATGAGTGCGGTTGTGATGTTTCGGTGGTGCAGCGCAAGCTCTGCGTCCACTCAGTCGCCGCCTACCTAAGCCTAGCTTACAAAGAAGGCTACCTTAAGCCCGAAGCGAATACCGCCGCCAAACCCGCCCCGGCCGAACCAGCTCCGGCCCCTGTGGTGGAAAAGAAAGCATCGGTTAAAACGAAAGCTAAACCCGAAGCGGAAGCCGCCCCAGGCCCGAAGTTAAAATCCCTGACGCTTTCCGCCAAACGCGGCACGCCCATTGAAGTCCGCTTCATCATCCCTCCCAACATCGGCCCCGCCGCGCAACGGGATGAAATCATTTGCCGTTTAGAACTCCGTACCGACGGTATCCAAGTCGCCCCCGAAAATCTAGATCGCAGCAAAGCTTGGACGATTGAACCTGAAACGGTCTTCTTCTTAGCCATCTTAGAAAACCTCTGCCAAGGTAAACTCCAAGGCCTGCTTCCGTTAACCCGCCGCCACCTCCGCCAATTACTGACCATCGGTAAAGGGCTAACTATCTTCCGCATGGCGACGGCTCCCGATACGCCCTTAAAGTGGGACGGCGATCAACTGGAAAAGGTTCACGAACACCTCGACGAACCCGTTGCCACGCCTCAAACCAACGCCCAAGGCGAAATACCTGACACGGACTCGGAGCCGGAAATTCGCTCCGAAGAACGGGGTCGCGATGACTGCCCTTGGGTCGATGGTTCCATGAAATGGTTGCGCGTTAGGTTGCCCCAACAGTCCTCAGGTCCAGTCGCGGAACTACGCGAGGTTCTCAAACGCAGCGGCTTCGTCCTCGAAACCACGACCCGTGAATGGTATATCAACGGCACGATTCAGGTGCTGAACTTTTTAGCGCGTCATCATAAAATCCTGATGGAGGAAAACCAAGCGCGCTTCACCCACAATTTAATGAACTCGCTGCGCTTGGTCGACTTCGCCAAAGCGAAGTGTAACGCGGCGGAAGAAAAAGACGGTTTTCGTTTTGCCATCGGTATCGACCCCGAAGGCAAGTCGCCGAAAGTCATTCAAGAAGCCCTCTCGAGTGGCCGGATGTTCTTCTACACTGACCGCGGTCCACGACTCATCACGCCCGAATTACTCGACAGCATCCGCAATGCCCAACGTCGCATCACGGGTGAGTCTAAGCGCGAAGTGGATTTAGATTTAAACCTGAAGATTGGATTTGCCGACCTCGCTAGTGCCGACGCGATTGCCGATGAATTACAAGCTGCCTTTGCCCCGCCCGAAACGTGGACGCAACGCTCCGAAGCGATTCGCAACCTTTCCAAACTCCAACCTGCTCCTATCCGGGAAGATCTCAGCAAAATGCTGCGCATCTACCAACAGATTGGAGCCGCTTGGTTGTGGCACCTACACCTGAATGCGTTAGGCGGCTTGCTCGCCGACGAAATGGGCTTGGGTAAAACCGTGCAGGCCCTCGCCTTCATGGAAGCCCTGCGCGTCCACCGGCGCGACGATGGTCCCTGCTTGGTCGTCTGCCCTGCTTCTCTCGTTGAAAATTGGCGTCGCGAAGCCCGTCGCTTCACGCCCAGCTTGAAAGTCTTGGCTCACCACGGTCAGTCGCGCATCGCTTCGCCCGATTACCTCAAGCAATTCGACTTAGTCATTACCTCTTACGGCACCTTAGCCCGCGACATTGGGGCTTTCTCCGTGATCACTTGGGGTGCAGCGGTCTGCGATGAGGGTCAAAATATTAAGAACGCCCGCTCGCAATCGGCTAAAGCGGTAAAGCACTTAGTTGCCAAAGGACGGTATATTTTGACCGGTACCCCGGTAGAAAATTCGCTCGAAGACCTACGCTCCCTGTTTGGCTTCTTAATGCCAGGGTATCTGCCCAAGCCCGAAGAACGGGTGCAAGTGGAAGATCGCAAATGGCACGACGAACGCCTGCTCAAAATGGCAGCCCCGTATATTCTCCGCCGTTCCAAAGTGGCCGTCGCGCCCGAATTGCCTGCCAAAATCGAACAGACCGTCTACTGCGACTTCGAAGACAATCAGAAGAAATTCTACGAAGAAATTCTGGAGCAAACGCGCCAATCCATTTTCGAACTCGAGATGGGCGGTGCCACGCAAAACAACATTCGCATGGCGGCGTTCAATCAGTTGCTGCGCCTCCGCCAAATCTGCGCCGACCCACGCATCCTCGACCCCAAACTGGAAGAAACCGATTCGGCAAAATTACAGGCCCTGCTCGAACTTATTGAAGAATCCAAGGATGCGGGCCACCGCATGCTCGTCTTCTCCACGTTCGTCCAAGCCCTCCAGATTATTAAAGAAGCCCTTGAAGAACGTAATATCCCCTATTGCTACCTCGATGGCTCGACCAAGAACCGCCAAGCGGTCTGCGATCAGTTTAACTCCACCCCCAGCATCCCGGTCATGCTCATGTCCCTCAAGGCGGGCGGTACCGGTCTGAACCTCACTGGGGCCGATACCGTCGTCCACTACGACCCCTGGTGGAACCCTGCCGCCGAAGCCCAAGCCACGGACCGGGCCCACCGGATTGGCCAAACCCGCACCGTCACCAGCATCAAATTGATTGCGGCAGGAACGATTGAAGAACGGGTCATGGACCTCCAAAAAACCAAGTCTGAGATGTTGCGTAAATTGCTAACCGAATCAGACTCCGTCTCCTCATCGATTAGCCTCGATGACATGAAAGCCCTTCTCCAAGACTAACCCTCCATGCTCTCTGCTTTCATTCGACGCAATCGTCCCCGGAGTGAGATGTCCTTCTTGGAGCACTTGGACGACCTCCGCGTCTCCCTTATCCGGGTTTTAGCGGTCTTTGCCGTGGGCATGGTGGCCGCCCTGATTTTCTACGAATACGTGCCACGATTCTTGGCGATGCCCTTAGAGTGGGCCAAGCACCCCGAGACGTCGCCGATTCATTTCGTCCTCGGACGCAGCGACCCTAGCCTTGCAGCCCTCCCCCCTCTTAAAGAATTCACGTTCATGGGAGTCTGGTCGGTCCTCATGTACGCGGCCTTTGGCGTTGGCATCGCTTTAGCTTCGCCAGTTTTCTTATACGAAACCATCCGCTTCGTCGGCCCTGCACTCACCGATCGCGAAAAGCGTGGCCTAATTCCATTCTGCCTTTCGGCGTTAGTGCTCTTCCTCAGTGGCGCCGTGCTGGCCTTCTTCTGGCTCACCCCCATGTCGGTGCAGATCTGGCACCATTTCGCCAGCGGCCTTAACATGGAAGTCATTTGGCAAGCCTCCGACTACTATGGCTTCGTCATCATGATGTCGCTTTTAACGGGGCTGACCTTCCAATTCCCCCTCGCCCTAATCGTACTGATGTGGCTCGAGTTAGTTCGCCCCCGGACCTTGCTCAAATCGTGGCGCGGGATGTTGTTCGGGATTCTCATCGTGGTCGCTATTATCACCCCGATTGGCGAACCAATCTCCCTCGGCGTGCTAACGGGTATTCTATTTGGCTTCTACCTCATCGCGGTCTCCATTGGCTCGGTCTTAGTCCGTCGTAAACGCGTGGCCCGTGGCGATCGTCCTAATCCCGAGGACGACGATATCGATGATGAGGATGAAGACGACGAGGATGATCGTGACGATGACGGCTACCGCGAAGCTCGTCCGACCAAGCCTATCAGCCCTTCTCCTCAAGCCATTGCCGCCCCTAAAGCTGAAAAGCCTTCGGCGACTCCGCCTCCCGCGGATGGCGACCTCAGCTCCCTTGACTAAAACCTATGAAGACACCCTTCTCCCTCGGTTTAATCTGGCTTAGTTCGAGCATCCTCCTGGTTTCAGCAGCTGAAACCGGCACGGATAAGACCATGATGACGGAGGCGAAGAAGCCGATGACCGAAGCGATGGAGGGTGAAAAAAAGCCAATGGCGGAGATGGCCGATACTGGAATGAAAAAGACCGCGGAGGCCAAACCGGACGATACCGCCACGAAAGAAAAAGAAGACAACACGGTCACGATTACCCCCTTCCGAGCCCCTAAACTTCCTACGGCCAAAGACACGCGCACCTTCCAAATCTCCAAGCTCAACAAACCGTTGGCTTACGAGACCTCGGTTGAACTGCGCAAACTGTTCGGCACTTTTATTACCCAAAACCTTTGGGATAATGATGCCCACCAATTCACCAAAACCCCTGGCTGCATTGCCTTAATCAATTACACGGTGCTCCAAGATCTGGGTGACAATCGTTACGTCGTGAAGGGCAGTTGGGCTGGAGTCGGCTCCAATGAAGTCTTGCCTGCGGGTAATGATTCGTGGGCGATTCTGCTACTCGACCACCCCGCCACCCTGGGCGACACGGCGAAAACCTTCGGCGTCAACGTAGGAACGGTAGCCCTAAATTTCACGGCAAAGTTCCCGCCCATTAAAGACAAGAAAATCACCCTGCGCCGCGAGGCATTTCTGCAGTGCAAGTCGATTGAAGAAACCCCCATCGCGCTCCAACAATTTATCGACGCCATCAATCAAGGTGCCGAACTTAGCGTGGTCACCACGGAAAAAGTGATTTGCAAAACCTGCAACGGCTTAGGCTTCACCCACGAAGCCCAAAAAGGGAAACTCGAAGATAAGCGCGTCCCCTGTGCCGACTGTGAAAACGGCCGGGTTAGTAAGACGATTGAAACCAAGTTTGTCCCCTAAAAATCCGGAGGGAAACGTGAACCTGCGCTTGCGCCCACGGGAGGTTCAACCCACCTTAGGGCGTGCGCTCCCCGCTTCACGCTGGCCTTGAGGAACACTTCCTCGCTCTCGAAAATTTCCTTCGAGAACAGGTGGAGTCGTTTGAACCTGAGCTTCAGCCCATGGTGCATGAAGTCCTCGCCCACCCTGGGAAAAGACTTCGTCCGCTGTTATCATTTGGCTCCGCCGCAGGTGGCCCACCTTCCCTCGAAGTCGTACGCGGGGCTGCCATCGTCGAATTAGTACACCTCGCCACCTTAGTCCACGACGACGTCCTAGATGGGGCCGATCAACGACATGGTGCCCAAACGCCCAACCGGACGCATGGCGCCCATGCGGCCGTGCTCTTCGGCGATACCCTCTTTGCCCACGCCTTGGTCCTCGCGGCAGAACACACCAGCCCTGAACTTTGCCGCTTGGTCGCCCGGGCTTCACGACAAGTGTGCTCAGGCGAAGTCTGCCAAACTTTTGCGCGCGGCCATGACCAGATGTCCCTCGAGGACTACTATCGTCATATTAAACTTAAAACTGCGGAGTTGTTTGAAGCCGCTTGTCATACCGGGGCTCTCTTAGCCCAGCGCCCCCCTGAGCACATCCAAGCCTGTGCTTTATTCGGACGCCACCTCGGCATTGCGTATCAACTCTACGACGACTTTGTCGACCTCCTCCAAGAAGACAGCAAAGCGGGCAAGACCTTGGGGACCGACGCGGCTTCGGGGAAATTAACCCTGCCGATGCTCCTCGAACGCGATCGCAGCGGCCCACAAATCCTCCAAGCCTTACGCCAAGGCGAGAACCCTCGCGAAATCATCAGCCCCGAAACCTGGCGCGAATGCTTCCGTCGCCTCGATGCCGAAATTGCCGCGGCGGAACTCGCCCTAGCTCCTATTGAGGGTTCACCCTCACCCTACTTCCTCTTGCGACTCACGGCCTTCTTGCGTGAAATGGCCGCGAAGCTAGCCCCGCAATACGCATGAAACTCTTCGCCACCACCCGTGCTGAACGTTATGCACTGGGGTGGCTCTTCGGAGTGTTTCTGTTCGCCAGTAGCCTGCTATGGTTCTGGCGTTCGCTTTATTAATTCCCCAACGGTAAGTAACGGCGGGCCGTGAAACCGCGCGCGGTCAGGCCAGCTTTTAATTCGGTCAGATCAACTTGATCTCCGACCTTAACCCCCGAAGTCGCAAACCAACCCGCGGCCATTTCCACGGTAAAGCGGACCTTATCGGAAGTGGAGGACGTGGTATTCGTATCAAAAGCCTGCATGGTTTTGATTTCTAAAATTTTGCCGTCGGCACCGACAAAGGCGATATCGAGGGAAAGCGGCGTGTCCTTCATCCAAAAATGCATTTGGGTGTCTTCTTCATACATGAACGCCATGCCCTCATTAGGGGGTAGCACCTTGGTGCCCATCAAACCACGAGCTTTCTCTAATTCCGTGGCCGCTAAACGCAACTTCGTCAGTTGCTTGCCTTGGTGTACGGGGAAAAGCACTTCGATACCGGCTTCACTCCCTGCCGCCACCGTCGGCGCTGGCGACTTGGCATCACAACCGACTAAGCAGGCGATTAAACTGAGGCTGAGTAATCGAAACATAAATTTACTTTTCAGAGGATTGTGCCAAAAGCAAGTTCACCTTAGTTTACCCCCATGTCGCGCGACCGCACGAGCCATTGGAAAGAAGTCGCTACCGCGGTCCATTACGCGCGGGCGGCCGTGCAAGTAGGTCTCGGGGCAGGCGAAAAAAAACTCCTGCAAGCCTACTTCCCTCCTTCTACTAAAATTCTCGAAGTGGGTTGTGGGGCAGGCCGCGTGGCTCGCGGGCTCCTCGCACTGGGATACCCCCAAGTGCTCGCCACCGACTTCTCCCCGGTGATGGTTAATTTTGCCCGTGAAGTTTTGGGCGAACTTAACCCTGCCTGGGCAAACCTCGTGCAACAAGAGGATGTCACACAGCTCTCGTTTCCTGATGCCTCCTTCGAGGGCGTCATCTACGCCTTCAATGGTTTAATGTGCCTGCCTGATCAGGCACATCGCACGCGAGCACTGCGCGAAATCTACCGTGTGCTTCAACCAGGCGGGGTCTTTTTCTGCAGTGCGGCCGACCGCGAACAGGGTCCCTTTGCCACCCAATGGTCTGCCGTAACCCCCGCCGAAGATGAGGTCATGGGCGATAGTTGGCACGACACGCCAAGTTCTCCGGTCTTTATGCACAGTAGTACGGAAGCCGAGACTCGGGCCGAACTCGAAGCAGCGGGCTTCAAGGTGCTAACTAGTCCCTTGAGTTCCGACGTCGCGGTGGAAAATCAGTTTATGAAAGATTTTGCGGGCGTAATGAGGTTTTACATCGCTTCCAAAATAATCTAAAAGGGAATTCCTTTCACCTTTATGTTAAGTTCTGCACTGCGTGCCATCCTCTGCTTGGCACTGACGCCCGTCCTTTTTGCCCGGGATTACTTCGTCGCTCCTAACGGCAACGATCAATGGTCGGGACAACTGGCTCAACCCAACGCCGCACGCACGGATGGCCCTTGGGCTACATTAGAAGGGGCCCATCTGGGATTGCGCAAACTTCCCCGTCCGCTGGCAGAACCTATTCACGTTATCTTTCAAAGTGGAACCTACGCGCTCAGCCAACCCGTGGTCTTCACCGCCGCTGATTCAGGTGAGCCTAACGCCCCCATTTCCTTCGAGGCTGCCCCTCAAGCCGTTGTCCAGATTACGGGGAGCCAAACCCTGCCCCCCTTCACGGTCGACGCACAAGGTCGCTGGGTATTAAAAACGCCCGCAGGTACGCCCCTCTTCGAACAATTATGGGTCAATCACCGCCGGGCTACACGAGCCCGCACGTCGAACCCTGGCACGCATTTCCTGCGCAGCGTGGTCGATGAACATGCATTACCCAATGCCAAGAACCTCTACGAACAAAAGCTGCAATTCTCGTCCAGCGATCTCGCCATCTTCAAAAACCTGAGCGAAGCGGAAATCCAAGAGGCCGTCGTCACCTTCTACCATAAATGGGATAGCACGCGCCGCCATGTCTACGCGGTCGACCCTGAACACGGCTTGCTCACCATCCGCGGACAACGACTCAAAAGTAACACCCGCTTCGATCACTTAACCGGGTTTGTCTTTGAGAATTTACCTACATTACTCGATGAACCCGGCGAGTGGTTCCTCAAGAAAAATGGCGAACTGACGTATTTCCCACGACCCGACGACAACTTAGCCACGGCACGCGCTACCTACCCCGTCGCCGATAAACTCTTAGTCTTCCAAGGCGAAGCAACCCAGCCCGTCCATGACCTAAACTTCATAGGCCTACACCTCGGTGAAGCCCAAGGCGTAAGCACCCTGGCCACCGCCGAACCCAATCAAGCCGCCGCGCACACGGTCGATGCCATCATCAGCTTGCGGCATGCCCACCAAATTAAATTCCTCCAAGACGAGATTGCCCACTTTGCAAGTTACGGCTTGGCCTTCAATCAAGGCTGTCAAAACAACGCAGTCGAACAATGCCTGATTACCGACATGGGCGCGGGTGGCATTAAAGTAGGGACGTTGAACGACGAGGCTAAGCCCGAAAACCAAGTCCATCACCACCGGATTTATAATAATATCATTCGCGATGGCGGTCTCTTCTTTCCCTGTGCCGTAGGCGTCTGGCTCGGCTCCACCGCCGACAACGAAGTGAGCCATAACGAAATCTCTGACCTCTTTTATTCGGCCGTTTCCGTAGGTTGGCGCTGGGGCTATGCGCCCAGTTACGCCAAACGGAACCACGTCGAATGGAATCACCTCCACCACCTAGGCAAGGGGCTATTGAGCGACATGGGCGGCGTTTACACCCTAGGGCCCTCAGAAGGCACCACCGTCAGCCACAACCTCATCCATGATGTGATGTGCTTAAGTTATGGCGGTTGGGGGCTTTACACCGACGAAGGTAGCTCGGGTATTACCATGGAAGGCAATGTCACTTATAATACCACTGATGGCGGCTTCCACCAACACTACGGCAAAGATAATGTCATCCGGAACAACGTGTTTGCCTTCTCGGATGAGTTTCAAGTCAAACGCTCGCGCGATGAAGACCATCGCTCGTTCACTTTTGAGCAAAACATCATCGTCTACAACCAAGGTGAACTGCTGCATAGCAATGGAATCAATAGCCCCGAGCACTTGCTGCTGCGGCAGAATGTTTATTGGGATTACCGCGGTCAGGCCCCCACCTTCACGAGTAAAAAACTTTCGCTCAGCGACTGGCAGAAAATAGGTCAAGACGCTGGCTCGCTCAACGTCGACCCGCTCTTCGTCAACCCACAAGAACACGATTTCCGCCTACGGGATAATTCCCCGGCTTTAAAGTTAGGCATTAAGTCCATCGACGTCTCGACGATGGGGGTTGTCGGCTCAGCTTGGCGGGCACAAGCAGCAAACTTTGATCGCGGCCCTGAAGCCAAACGTCCTGCCCGTCCCGAAGCCCCCGCCGTCAATATCTACCAAGGCTTTGAAGATAAAATTACCGATCCCCGTTTTGCTTTCGCCAATGCCCACCTTGCCCTCACGGCCTTACGCGAACCTGGCAAAATCGTCCCCAGCCTCGGCGATGCCTTGGAAATCAGCACCGCTCAAAAATCACATGGCCGCTCCAGCCTCCACTTTATCGATGCCCCGAATCTGCCCGCGGCCTATTTCCCAATGTTGACATTTATGCCGCACCATCGGCAAGGCACGACGACGCTCCAGTTTGATTTATACTTAGAAGCTAAATCTGTATTCACCCACGAATGGCGCAATCAAGCCACGCCCTATCGGACCGGCCCTGTCTTCCAAATCCGCGATGGTAAATTGCAAGGCCCTGCAGGTGTCAGCGTTAAACTCCCCCTGCAAAAATGGATTCATTTCACCGTCAAAGCCGACCTCGGGAGTACGACTTCGGGACTATGGTCCTTGCAGGTCACCCCAGAAAACGAGCCCACCCAAGAGTTCAAAAAACTCCCCTTCCGCCATCGCGAATTCCAAAGCCTCGACTGGGTTAGCTTTGAAAGCAGTGCGACCGAAAAGAGCGACTTCTACTTGGATGAAGTCAGCATCACGAACGACACCGTAGCCCAGTAATAAAGGGTCGTTCGGGCGACCAAAATTCGGCTTACCTTAGTCGTCGCGACGACCGAGGAAGAAGCGAATCACGTAGAAGAGCAAGGTGACGAAGGACGAAAAGAGTACGAAGGCAGCGGCGATGTATTGATCCGTTTCCAGCGTATTCTTGATCACATACGTTTGGTAGAGAATCACCGAAGCCATCAACAAGATCATCGCAATCGAGAACCAAGTCCCCAGCGAAAGTCCGGCAATCGCCGCGACTAAAATCACGCCCAGCATGCAGAGCGAGCCGATGACAATCGCGACGCGGAGGAAGGAGAAATCCACCGTGGTCATGAAGACCGCAGCCGTCAGACCAACAATCAATGCCCCGGTGACAATCCCCGCGGGTACTAAGATCTGACTCGCATGACCGTGCGTGTACGCGATGACATAAGCAATCAGCGGAATAAAAATCAGGGCTTCGAGGGCCACGTAGAGACCTAAGCCGGCGTATTGGACTTGGCGGGAAGCGCGGCTAAAAGCCATCCCCTGAGCTAAAGTCGTGGCGAGCCAGAAGGCTAACATCACCAGTAAAATGGCCCACTGCCCCATCGAATGAACCATGCCAAGGAGACCCTTCATCAACCCTGCGGCCAAGCCTGAGCCTGTATCAAAGCCTACAAAGCTCAGCGCGAGCAAAGCGGCGAAGGCCGTGAACGAAATCGCGACTAAACCGTAGGTTCGACGGTAGAAAGTGGCTTGGTCGCTGGCAGGCGCTTGGGCGACAACAAAAGGAGAAGGTTCCATACTTCTGATGTTAGAGTTTTAACCAACCAGTCAAGACTGCGTAAAATCAACCTAGCATGCCTGTCTTATAGAAAATCACTTTTCCTGCCTAATTTTCTAAGAGAGAAAGCCCCCCGAGGAAATCTATTAGAAAAGAACCCTACTATCTTTCTATTGAGAAGTGGGTCGTGCTCCACGATGGATAAACCTGCCCCCATGAACGCGTACGCCAAGAAAACTCGTCCGACTGCTGCAAGAACCCCCACGCCACCCTCACTCCCGAGCACGGCCAAAGCAGACAAGGTCGAACCACCGCGCATCGTCATCATCGAAGATCAAACGGCCATCCGTGAACTGATGACCGAGCTTTTAGAAGCCCAAGAACAAAACCACGTCGTAGCGGAAGCGGCCGACGGTATCGCGGGACTGGAAGCCATTCTCCATCATCGACCACAGTTACTCATTCTCGATGTGTTACTTCCCAAATTAAGCGGCATTGATGTCCTCCGCCGCCTCGGCAAATCCTTGCCTGAAACCCGCATCCTGATCTTTTCCGCCAAACAAGATCCGCAAATTGTCCGCGGGCTGGTGCAAGGAGGAATCCATGGCTTCGTCAATAAATCCGCTCCCCTGAGTGAACTACGAAAGGCGGTGAACTGCCTACTCGGCGGTGGAACTTGGTTTAGTGAAGACTTTAGCCGAACCGCACGCGAAGCCCTGGCGAGCCCCTACAAAGGCGGTGATGCGATGGCCGACCTCCTCACTCCCCGCGAACGCGAAATCGCCGTCCTCATCGCCAGCAGCCACAGTAGCAAAGAAGTGGCGAGTAAACTCAGTATTTCGATTAAAACCGCCGAGAACCACCGGGCCAACTTAATGCGTAAACTCGGGGTTCGCGATGTCGCTGGTTTAACACGTTATGTGATTCGCCAAGGGCTCCTAGACCCCTCCTTGTAAATGATGCTTTATGCTCATATAGTCATATAAGGTAATTACCCCATCATATAAATCTTCATATCTCTCATAAAAAATAAACAGTTGGTGTGTATGACGACACTAACCATGATGCGAAACGAAGTGAAACCTTCACCTATCAAAGCCAAGTCTGTTGTGATCATTGAGGATCAAACGGTGGTACGTGAGTTGGTGACGGAGATGTTGCAGTCCAAGGGGCAATTCAAGGTAGTGGGTTCCACTGCCGATGGCACTGAGGGCATCGAACTCGTCCTCCGCCTGAAACCTGAGATCCTCATCCTCGACATCCTCCTCCCAGGTATCAGCGGCATCGAAGTACTCCACCGCCTTCGCCACGGTGTCCCGGGCCTCAAGGTTTTAGTCTTCTCCGGTAAATCGGAAAAACACCTCGCTCGAGGCTTACTGAAAGAAGGCGTCCGCGGCTTCGTCAACAAAACCGCCCCTCCCTCCGAACTGCGTAAAGCGATGGAAGCACTCGCCGCAGGAGACACCTGGTTCAGCGAAGCTTACAATAAAGCCCTGATTGAAACGATGAAGGGACCCGAACTCGAAGTGGATGAACAAGGGATGGCCCTTACCGATCGGGAACGCGAAATCGCTGTACTCCTCGCTAAGAGTCACTCGAGCAAAGAGGTCGCTGCTCGATTGAACATTAGCACCAAAACTGCCGAAAATCACCGCACGAATTTGATGCGTAAATTGGGCGTACACGACGTCGCTGGCGTTATCCGCTTCGTAATTCGCCAAGGTTTATACGACCCGACAGCCGAAAACTAAACGTCCAACCTTGCACGGGTTGGGCCAACCGGCATCCTAGGGGGCATGAAATTCATCGCCCTCTTTTCTTTGGGACTTTTGACGGGCTGGACTAACTTAAACGCAGCCGAGACTACCCCCGCCTACGAAGTGCGCACCTTGCACGGCTGGACCATCCACATCCGCCAAGAACTACTCGAACCTACTAAGAAAGAACTCACCGAAAAGGGACTCGTACTCGTTGGCCAACAAATGGAAACCATCGAGAAAGTCGTCCCCGCCCCTGCCCTCGCTCATTTAAAGAAGATTCATATCTGGATTTCACCTCCCTACGCCAACGCTCACCCACGCGCAGAATATCACCCAGGCGCCGATTGGCTCAAAAGCCAAGGCCGTGACCCCAATATGGCCAAGGGAGTGGAATTCACTAACCTCGAGATTCTCGATAAAGAAGTCCTGCGCATGCCGATGCTAACGCTGCACGAACTCGCTCACGGCTACCATGATCAGGTGCTTGGTTTCAATAACCCCGAAATTAAAGCCGCCTATGAAAAAGCTAAGGCCAGCGGGACGTATGACTCCGTGGCTCGCCGCAATTGGAAAGGCGTCTTACCTAAGCCTGAAAAGGCTTACGCCATGACCAACGCTCAGGAATATTTTGCCGAATCAACCGAAGCCTTCTTCGGTCAAAACGACTTCTTCCCTTTCACACGTCCCGAACTCGAAAAGCACGACCCGACCATCACCGCTATCTTAAAGAAGGTTTGGGGCGCGGAATAAGTTAAAGTCGAATCCGGAGACGCGAAGAAACCTGCGTCCCGCCATCGCCCGAACTGGGTGGGTTGTCTTTGCCATCCCGACCAGAGGTAGGACCGCCCAAAACCGCCTCGAACTCAGCTGGGATTGGCGAGGTCGCACTAAATTTTACCCGTTCCCCCGCCCAATCAAAAGTGAGCTCAGTACTCACGGCATGCAGAAACAAACGCCTAAATCCGCGGCTGGTGCCCATGAGTCGATTAAACTCAAAATCACCATACGTCCGATCTCCTAAAATGGGATGACCATGGTGCGAAGTTTGAACGCGGAGTTGATGCGTACGACCCGTCCGCGGCTCTAAAGTCACCAACGACAACGGTAAATTACCGGACCCAGCACGCTCCCAATGGTATAAAGTGACCGCAGGATTCCCTTGCACGCCGTGCGGAGCGACGGCCGAACGCACGCCGCCACCGGGACCCCGAGACTTGGTTAGTACATCTTGCCACGTGCCACGTGGCGTTCGCAAACCGCGTCCCCGAATAATCGCTACGTAGCGCTTCGACACCATCGATAAGGCGAAAAGTTTTTTCACCGCCTCCGCCAATTCCGCATCCGTAGAAAGCAACAAAACGCCGCTAGTGGGTGAATCTAAACGGTTCAGCAAATATACGCGTCGAATGCCTCCTTGGCCATCGCGCACGTGAAAGGCTTCTTCATCAAAAGAATAGTTAGCCCGCACCAAAACCCCATCTGCGTCGGCCGTTTCGTTGGGGTTCGGATGTGATAATACTTCATCGGGCTTTTCAACGGCGATGAGACCCGAAGGGTGTGACTGCAAAACGCGGACGCCCTTACCCCAAGGAATCCATTCAGAGTTAGGGTGCATCTTAGTAATAAAGGAATCGAATGGTGACTTCGTCGGAATCGCCAAATAAAGCGACCATGTCAGGACGCCAAGGATCGTAAGGGGCTGGAGCCATGACCGAGTCCTTACAAGCTAAGGCCATCACGACGGGAACATCACTTTCCAAAATCTCGGCATTCACCACGGTACCATCGCGTCGCAGGGTAAAACGAACCACCACGACCCCGCGCGAAACCGTCGCAAAACGCGAACGTTCGATGATCGACCACCAGCTCGACTGGATCGCCTCCATCATACGCTGCATGTAATCCCCATAATTACTAAAACGGGCACTAATGGCTAAACTACCAGCCCGATTAGCCCCTATGGCATTTCGTAGTAATAAACCCGTGGTACCCGTGACCACGGTGGCTTTGGGGCGTTCTGGATTAACGGGCGTGGGATTGGGGGCTTCAAGCTGAGGCTTAGGAGCGGTCACTGGCTCCACCATCTTGCCGGGCAACGGGCCCACGCTCGCTGAGGCGGTCCCTGGTTGACCTGCCGAAGGGTTTGCTTCGGAAAAATCCACGGGGCGCGGCATCGCTTGCACCAAGTGAATATTGTCCGACTCCCCAGTCATTTTGGGCAATACCGAGGTTTGCGGGGTGACTTCAGGGACGGGCTGAGCCGCGGTTTGATTGCGTGAAGAAACTAACGGGGTTTCCAGCGGAGCCGCCTTATTGGCGATACTGCTCGTTTCCGCATAGCGCAGTTTGGGCGGCAAACGATGCTCAGGAATGGGAATCGGCTTCACCAAGACTTCCACGGGACGAGCCGTCGGAATGAGCAAAACAACCTGTTTAAAGGTAGGCGGCAAAAGCCAGACTAACAACACGTGCAGGCTCAACGAAAGAACGGCCGCCATCAGCGCCGAGCGATAATCGATGATAGGTTCTTCCTCCTGCACGACCCCACCCTATCAGCGGTTTTTCAGACTTCAAGTGACGTCTTATTATTCAGGCAGAAACTCTTGGTGCAAAGCCACCATCGCCCGGCGGCAATCTTCTAGCGTACCAAAAACGACGTAGAGCTGGTAAGTGTAATCCCCAGGCTTAATGGGCTCGGCTTGATAAATCCGGAAGACGCAATTCCACTTCACAACCTTGGACGCGGGAAAAGCAAAATGACCATACCCGACTGGCGGACACCCTGGAGCGGGCCGATCGGGCGTAAAGACGCCCATCGCACTGGTCCCATCCGGTGTAGCCAATACGACGGGTTTGCGAATTTCGCCAGGCACGCCACTCACGAAGGGCTCCAGTACTTTATTTTTAATACTGTAAGTATAAACCTCCGAAAACTTTGGCGGCATGTAGCCGGTTAAAGCTTCTACGGTAATCTTATGGTGTGGGTAATCATCCGGCACCGTATAAATAATCTTATAATCCAAAACATTCTCGATGCCTCGATGGCCAACGGCGACTCGCTTGGTCAGGCAGTGATTTGAGACGATAGTTTGATTAAAAGCCTGGTGACCATGCGAACTCATCCCGGGCGACAGCCAGAACGCCATCCGATTCCGCGTCGTCAACACGCCGTCTTTCACGCTTAACTGCTCTAGGACACTCGAAGACTTTGGGCCCGCTCCATCGGCCACCGAACCGGCCTCCGTAGGATTATAACACTCTCCAAACAATTGCCCCTGCCAATCCGCATTAATCGCCGACTGCAACTCACGACCATGGTCGGCTTGATCAATAAACTCGACCCCCTTCCAGACGAACGAACCAATGGCTCCAGCCAAGCGATTCGTGGTTGTAATTTTCAAGGGTTGCCCGAGCACCACGGCGTCTAACTCCGCATCCCCATTCAAACCCGCCCCATAAAGTGCCAGTGAGGCGCCACCCAACATGAAACCAAAGAAAAGTGATTTTAACATTAGGTTTTAAAAGTTCCTGATCTAAGACGCTGCCGCAGGCCTAATTGTTCCAAACGCTGCACCACGAATTCAACCGGCAAACCCATGATGGTGGAAATGGGGCGCTGGTAATCTTCAATAATCAAATCGCGACCCTCTTGAATGCCATAAGCTCCAGCTTTATCGAGGGTATTAACCAGACGTTGGTACTGTTGAATCACGGCCTCGGTCAGCGGCTTAAACCGCACCCAAGCGGTGATATCATGCGTCTCATCAAGCCCATAAGCTGGCCCATAAAAGCAGACTCCTGTGTGCACGGTATGTTCGCGCCCCGAGAGTTCCCGCAACATTTCGGCCGACTCCTTTAAATCGCGCGGTTTATTCAATACTTTATGCTCCAAGGCGACCGTCGTATCTGCCCCGAGCACCAAAGCGGTAGGATAAAGTTCCGCAACGGCCTTGGCTTTTAACCGCGCATTGTGGAGTACCATCTCATAGGGCGAGGCCGTAGGGTCTTCAAATTCCTGCACCTGGGCCACGATGATTTGGTGCGGCACGCCCACAGACTGTAATAGCTCCGTGCGACGTGGAGACGCCGAAGCTAAGACAAACGGAATCGAGTCAGACACGTGGCAACTTAGACTGGGTAATGACTGGGACGCCAAGCTTGAGCCCGTTGCGCTAAATAATGCACGTAAACATCCTGATCATTCAGGCAGGGAATTTGCTCAAAATTTTCGCCGCCAGCGTGCATGAAAGTTTCGCGACCTTCTTCATTAATTTCCTCAATCGTTTCGAGGCAATCCGCCGTAAACGCGGGGCACATGACCAACAGCTTTTTAACCCCTTCTTTGGGTAAAGCCTCTAAACGCTCATCCGTGTAAGGCGGCACCCACTTCTCTGGCCCGAAACGCGACTGGAAGGAAATCTCGTATTGGTCGGGACGAAGTCCTGCCTTCTTGGCGAACAACAACATCGTCTGGACGCACTGGTGTTTGTAGCAATTCGCGTGCGAGGGGCTGGCCTGTAAACAACAATCCTTCACCTTGGTACAGTGCGCTTTCGAGGCATCGCCTTTACGCAAATGACGCTCCGGCACGCCGTGATAAGAGAATAAAATCTTATCAAAAGGCTGCTGTAACCAAGGCTGGGCGGAGGCGACTAAACTCTCAATGTAAGCGGGGTCATTGTAGTAGGGCTGCAATACCTGATATTTTAGCTGGGGGGCTAAACGGGCTAACTCCTCTTGGATTTTAACCACGACGGTTTCATACGAGGACATCGCGTAGTGGGGGTATTGCGGCATCACAAACAGATCATCAATCCCCAGTTCTAAAACTTTTTGTACCGCTTCGGCACAAGAAGGTGTGCCGTAACGCATCCCCGTCACCACCGGCATCCCGGTCGCAACTTCTAACTTCTTACGTAATTTCTCCGTCGTCACCAACAACGGGGCCCCTTCTGGCGTCCACACGGTTTTATAAGCCTCAGCGGACTTACGTGGGCGAGTGCGCAAGACAATGCCTTCCAACAGGGCAAAACGAAACGGGGCGGGATAATCAATCACGCGTTCGTCGCCTAAAAACTCTCTTAAATAATTTCTGACGTCGGGAACCGAAGTGCTCTTGGGCGAGCCGAGGTTTAAAAGCAGGATTCCTTTACGCGACATACCCCTAAAAGGATGGAGTCAGGGGAATTGTCAAACGCCAGCGGCTAAGACCGTGTTCAAAACCGCTTCCATCGTTTCAATCTTGGCATCGGGTGTAATCCCATGACCTAGGTTGAAGATATGCCCAGGGTCGCCCGCATTGTCCGCTAAAATGGCTTGGGTGGCTTGGGCGGCCAAAGCAGGAGCCCCGACCATGAATTCCGGATCAAGGTTGCCTTGTAAACAAATAGGCCGTCCGGCTAAGGCCCGCACTTGAGATAGAGGCATCGTCCAATCAACCCCCAAGCAGGCGGCACCGGTACTAGCCAAGGCCCCGGCTTGAGCGGATTTACCTTTGGCGTAAACAATCACAGGGGCTCCGACTGGCAACTTCGCCAAAATATCCCGCAAGTAACGCAACGAAAAGGTTTCATAATCCGTCCCCGATAAGACCCCTGCCCAACTATCAAAAATCTGTACGGCATCGGCCCCAGCTTTAAATTGCTGAGTGAGGTAGTCCGCAACCACGTCGGTCAAGATTCTCAATAAAGCGTGCAGGAACTGAGGGTTAGATTTTACCAAAGCCTTCGTGCGCGGAAAATCTTCGGAGCCGCCGCCTTCTAAAAGGTAACAGGCCAAGGTCCAAGGCGATCCCGCAAAACCGAGCAAAGCCTTTTGGGACTTTAACTCCTGACGTAAAAGTTTCAGGGCATCATAGACATACTGCAACCGACCTGCGGCGCCCGCAATTTGCAAAGTAGCCAAGTCGGCTTCAGAACTCAAAGCCCGCTGCATCTGAATCCCACCCGCTTCGCGAAATTGATACCCCACGCCGAGCGCTTCAGGGATTACTAAAATATCACTAAATAAAATGGCGGCATCTAACTGCGCAAAACGACGTAAAGGCTGCAAGGTCACCTCGACCGCTAAGTCAGGCGTGCGCACCATCGTCAGAAAATCTGACTTCGCTTTTAAAGCGCGATACTCTGGCAAATAACGCCCCGCCTGACGCATCACCCAAACGGGCGGACGGCCATGGGGCTGGCGATGTAGCGCGGCTAAGAAGCGTTCTCGGGAATTCATGTCGTGGTACCTAACCAATCCTTGGGCTGTAGATAAAGCGAGAGGAGTTCTGCTTCACGGGTGCCAGGTTCGGGTTGATGACCATAAGCCCACTGCACGCGGGGAGGTAAAGACATTAAAATCGACTCCGTGCGACCGCCCGACTGCAGGCCAAAAATCGTACCGCGATCGAAAACGAGGTTAAATTCAACATACCGACCCCGACGAAGCTCCTGCCATTGCTTCTCTTTCTCACCATAGGGCCTGCCTGCCCGACGGCGCAAGATCTCGGCATAAGCAGGGCCATAGGCATCCCCCACCTTTTGCATCAGGGCGAAACCATTTTCAAAGCCACCCTCAGTAAAATCGTCGTAGAAAATACCGCCAACCCCCCGAGCCTCACCACGGTGCTTGAGCACGAAATACTCATCACACCATTGTTTGAATTTAGGGTAATAAGCTCCAGCGGCAACCTGGGCCGCACGATGCCAACTGACCGCATCTTCTGTAAATCCATAGTAAGGCGTTAAATCAAAACCTCCCCCAAACCACCAAACCGGATTAGGCCCATCCGTACAAAAAAAGCGCACGTTCATATGCGACGTCGGGGCATATGGATTCAAGGGATGATGCACGACCGAAACGCCCATTGCCCGAAAACCGCGACCGGTTAACTCCGGACGTGCATGCGTAGCGGAAGGCGGAAGTTTCGAACCCCGTACATCGGAAAAAGCCACGCCACCTTTTTCTAAAACCATTCCGTTCGCAATCACCCGTGTCCGTCCGCCACCCCCTTCTGCCCGCGTCCAAGCATCTTCATGATACTTGGCTTTACCATCGACGGCTTCCATTTGCGCACAGAGGCGATCCTGCAGGCCCATCAGATAGTTCTTAACGATGTCAGGGTTCATAGCGTACTTAGTGATAATTCAGTAGACCCACGCGGTCAACGTAGGTGCGTTCTCCTTTAGCGATTAAATAGAAATTAACCGAGACAATTAGCAGAGGTAGTCCTTGAAGAAATCAGCAAAAAGGGCCATCGTCAGCCTATGGCACCTGAAACCAAGGCCGTAATAGTCCTCTGCCTCCTAGCTGGACTGGCCTTAGCCTTGCCTTGGTTGGCTTGGATACGTTTACGTCGCTTAGAACGGAAATATGGCAACATCCTCTTGGTCCGCGGTATTAGCGGAGCCCAAGCGGCACGCATCATCCTACTGCGGGGCGAAATTCCCCAAGTAGGCGTGGATGAAACGACGGTGGCTTTGAATGACTATTACTCGGCCTTTGAGCCTGCCATTAAACTCTCGCCCGATGTCTACCATGGGAAGCGCTTGTTCGACGTTGCCCGTGCCGCCCGCTTAGCAGGTCACGCCCTACAACACCGCGATCGTAAATTAGGCAACCTTGCCTCATGGGATTCTTTTATGATTTTATGGGGCAATGCTTGGCCCGTGATTTTAGTACTCAGCCTTACCAGTAAAGGACGTAGTTTCATCTACATCCTCATCGCCTTCTCCATCCTCTCAGGCATGCTCACTCTCGCCCATAGTTTAAAACATAACCTCGTCACGGATGCCGCCCGACGTGGTCGCCAAGAACTCGAAGCCGCTCAATTACTCGAGGGACATCCCGCCAAAGAAATTGAAGCGGCTTTTCTCTGTGCACGACTTGAACACCTCGCCCTCCCCTACAGTCGCACTTGGTGGCGCCTGCTCTTTTCTCGCTAAACATGTTCTTCCGTAGCTTAACCCAGCCTAGTCGGCTGACTTATAATTTCTTAGGCTTACCGTTAGTCGCCTTCTCCCAATCACTCATCCTCTTTCGGCTGCTCGGCCACGCTTTAGCACAAACCTTAGGTGATTGGTGGGGCACTTTTTTATGGAACAGCGGCTATAACCCGGTGGTTCTCTGGAGTTTTCTGATACCCACCTTAGCCTTACTTTTCCTTTTAACCTATGGAAGAGCCCGACGCGTCGGCTGGAATAAGCCTTGGCTCTTCGTCTTCCTGAGTGCCCTACCCTTCGTTGGCATCGGTTCAGGATTATGGCTTGGCGTCAGCAATGACCGCGAAGCCACCGACGCGCAGGTCGACACCTACTCGCTCGCTGGCAAATTAATCGCACCGATTGCTGGCTGCTGGTTGGTCCTCTTGCTTTTAAGCAGCCTCGGCGACCATGTCTTTAAACTACAAGGGTTCTTAAGCATTACGACCTTCATCCTTTTGCCGTTTGTGACCGCAGGTATCGCGGCTCACCTAGCCGCCGAAGCGGGCCTCAAATATGGGCAATCCATCGGTGCCGCCATCACGACGCTCACCGCCGTTTTATGCATCCTCGGCTTGGCACTGATGGAAGGCTTGGTGTGCATGATTATGGCGATGCCTTTTGGTCTCATCATTGGTTTTTGCGGAGCCACGCTCGGCTATTGGATCGCTAAAAAACTGCGCACACCCAGTCGCCATGTACAAGCCGTGGGTTGGCTCAGTATCGTGCTCTGCGCCTTCACGGAAGAAATCAGCCCACCTGAACCTTACCTCGGCGAAGTGAGCACTTCGATCCTGATTCAAGCACCTCCCGAAAAAGTCTGGGCCGAATTACATAACATTCATCACCTCCCACCCACCAACAACCTACTCTTTCAACTCGGCGTGGCTTACCCACTCGAGACGATTACCGAAGGGCAAGGCGGGATTGGTGCCCATCGTCTCTGTCGACTCAGTACCGGCGATATGCCCGAAATTATCAACGTCTGGCGCCCTAATGAGGCCCTGCGCTTTGATGTGCTAGAAACCCCTGCAACGATGAAAGAGGCCGCCTTCTTCGGACAAAGTATCGATACGGCCCACTTGCATAATACTTATAAAGGACTGGAAGGCGGGTTCCTGCTGATTCCGCAACCGAATCACCAGACCTTACTCGTTGGAGATAGCCGCTACCTACTTAGCCTAGCACCAAGCCCTTACTGGAACCTGTGGACTACCTACATCGTCCACAGCGTCCATCAACGTGTCTTAGAACACATCAAGGTGCAGGCCGAAAAAGCTAACTCACCGGCTCGCTAGAGCGTTGCCCGTTCACCAGACGCGTGATCTTCAAGGGATTCGCATTCTGGAGTTCAGGCGGTAAAGCAGCATCTACAAAGCTTTGATAGCACACGAGACGGGTGAAGCGATAAATCGCATTCGAGCCCACGGACGTGGTACGGCCATCTGATAACGAGGGATAAGGTCCACCATGCACAATCGCATGAGAGACTTCCACGCCCGTGGGGTAGCCGTTCAAAATCACGCGTCCGGCCAAGGTCTCCATTTGCGCCAAGAGTTCTGAATGTTGGGAGATTTCTTCGGCCGTGCCATGCAACGTCGCGGTGAGACTGCCTTCGAGCGAACTGACTACTTGCTTTAATTGAACGAGATCCTCACACCACACGACCAACGAGGCGGGACCAAATAATTCCGCCTGTAAAGTAGGCTGGGCTAAAAACGTAGGCGCAGAGACCGTTAATAAAGCTGGCAAGACGCGACCGGGAGAGCCTGAAGCTTGTGCAGCCTGCACCACGGTTACACCCGCTTGCTGACGCCGTGCTGCTAATTCTCGTTGATAATTTTGGTAAATACCAGCGGTCAACATGACTCCTTCGGACGCACTCCGGAAAGATGCTGCCAGTTTCTCCACGAAATCTTGGGCCGCCTGCGAACGAACCAATAAGATAATTCCTGGCTGAGTGCAGAATTGGCCTACGCCTAAAGTACAAGAAGCGAAGAGGCCAGCCACCATCGCTTCGCCGCGACTTTGCAAGGCCCCTTCAAGCAAGATGACTGGGTTGACACTGCTCATTTCCGCATAGACCGGAATCGGCACCGCACGGGCCGCCGCCGTATCCATCAAGGCCTTACCACCCGCCCGAGAACCCGTAAAACCAATGGCCCGCAATGCAGGATGCTTGGCTAAATGCTGTCCGACGACGCGCCCATCACCCATCACCATCGAGAAAGTTCCCTCTGGGAAGCCTAACTCCTGGACTGCGGCGACCACGAGGCTAGCCATCAATTCGGCCGTACCCGCGTGTGCAGTGTGAGCCACTACCACGACTGGACAACCCGCCGCCAAAGCCGCCGCGGTGTCCCCACCCGCTACAGAATAAGCAAAGGGAAAATTGCTGGCACAAAAGACGGCCACCGGACCCAAGGGGCGACACATGGAACGGTGATCAGGCTTCGGAGCGGGCTTCCGCTCAGGCTGTGCCGTCTCAATCCGCGCATCCACCCACTCACCTTTTTCTAAAAGATCTGCGAATAATTTCAACTGACCCATCGTCCGCCCAATTTCACCCAAGCAACGGGCTTCAGGTAAGGCGGTTTCTAATTGAGCGCGAGCCGCCAAAGTCGGCGTCGCAGCCTCAATGTTCTGTGCTACCTTGCGAAGGAGTTGGGCTTTCTTCTGACCACTAAAGCTTGCCAGCAAGGGTGCAGCTTGGGCGGCTAAATGCGCCGCCGTATCTACTTCTGCGAGAGAGCTCGTATGAAAAATCGGCTCTAAAGGTTGAGCCAAAGCAGGATTCATCGCTTGAAAGGCAGCTCCACCTTTCGCACCGCGGCGTGATCCGATAAAAGCTAAGCCAGATAAAATAGGTGTCGACATCGTTTAGAAAAGTTTGGCGTGAGCTTTCAGAGCCGTGGCTAAAACCTTTTGGGCCTGCTTAGTTTCTTCCTTCGTGAGGGCCAAACGCGGACCACGCACGGACGCATTCGTCTTTCGCACCGCGGCTTGCACCCATTTAATGTATTGCACGAACTTCGGCACCGTATCCAAACGCAGTAAGGGCAAGAACCAGCGATAAATCTCGTCGGCACGCTTCTGGTCTCCTGCCATGGCAGCCTCGTAAAGGGCCACCGATTCTTCTGGAAAAGCGTTCACCAAACCCGCGATCCAACCTTGAGCCCCAGCGGCCACGCCCTCGACGATGCAATCATCCATCCCAACTAAAATCGTCAGACGGGACCCTAATAATTGACGTAAAGCCGTGACGCGACGGGCATCGCCCGAAGACTCCTTGATGGCTTGCAGGTTAGCATGGCGCTGCGCCAATTCTTGTACCTGGGCAGGCAAAAAGTCCGTCTTATAAGCCGGCGGGTTATTGTATAACATGCAGGGCAATTTCGTCGCCCCAATCACTGCCGAAACATGGGCTCCCATCTCATGCCAATCCGTGCTGTAAACGTATGGCGGTAAAACCATCAAACCCGCGCAGCCCACGCGCTCCGCGGCCCAAGCTAAGGCCACGGCCTCTTCGGTCGAGAGCGAAGCAATCCCCGGAATAATCGGCGTCCCAGGCACGGCCTGCACACAGGTAGCCATCAACTCGACCTTTTCTTCAAAACTCAACGTGGCACTTTCACCCAAGGAGCCACAGGGAACAATGCCGATACAACCTGCCTCCACCATCCACTGGCAATGGCGAGCGATGGCGGCGGTATCCAGTTTTCCGTCGCGACGAAAGAGCGTCGTGATGGCGGGGATCACGCCCTGCCAATTAACGGTGGGGCGAGGATTTGAGAGGAATTTTTTCTTCATATAAAAAATTAAGCGTGGCGATCGGGGTCGACGCCGCGGAGTTCCACCGAGGTCGCTTCCCCACAAATCATTTGAGCGACTATCTCACCCGTAACTGGACCTAAACTCAAGCCCATCATCGAGTGACCCGTGGCCAACCAGAGATTACGTTGGGCACGGGTGCGACCTAAATAAGGCATACCATCAGGCGGACACGGGCGCAGCCCGGACCATACTGGTACCTCGGTAAAATCGGTCGTTTTAAAGGCAGGATAATATTGTACGAAGGCCTTTTGAATGCCGCGCACTCGGGCAGGATTCACCCGTAAATCATTCCCGGTGATTTCCATCGTGCCACCCACCGTTAAGGAGGACCCCATCGGCGTCACCGCCACCCGAGCTTCCATCAGAAGCGAGCAAAATCTGGGTAATTGGCGCGGTTGCGTTAAACGCTGACTGTAGCCCTTCCCTGCTTGCATGGGAATACGCAACCCTAACTCCGAAACCGCCTCGGGCGACCAGGCACCAGCAGCAAGCACGAATTGATCGCCTTCCACTTCACCCTGTGTCGTCACCGCAGCGGCAATGGCACCGCCGTTTTGACGCCAGTGTTTAACTTCAGCATCGTAAAGGATACGACCGCCTAGGCGGGTGACTTCCGCGGTTAAAAGAGCGACTAATTTACGCGGGTCTAAGTGGGCATCTTTCGTAAATAAAATTGCCCCCTCAATGGCGTAATCTACGCCCGGATCTCGGCGCCGAACCTCCGCCACCGACAAAACTTCTGTCGGCACGCCAACGGCATTGGCCTTGGCAGCAAAGGCCGCTTCATGCTCCAAGGCCTGCGCTGTGCGACAAAGGGCCAAGAGTCCCACCGTGCTTAAATCAAAGCCACCGGGTAACTCCCGCTGGTGACGCAAAAAAATCTCCCGACTACGTAAATTTAAATCCCGCAAAACGGGCGTACACGCAGCCACGTGCTTAGCTTGAGCGGCTTGCCAAAACTTCCAACCCCACGACCACAGAGCGGCATCCAAGCGAGGCCGAATCCAAAAAGGACTTTCAGGATTAAACATCCACTTCAGCCCCATGGCAACCATTCCCGGCGCAGCTAACGGGACAAAGTGACTTGGCACAATCATACCTGCATTACCCAATGAACAGGAATCATGATTCGGTTTACCTTTTTCGAGCAACGTCACCGACTGCCCGCGACGCAAAAGTTCATAGGCACAACTCAGGCCGACAATGCCTCCGCCCACAATCACAACGCCTTTACTCATGAGTTTGGAATGCCATGCAGGAAAGGGTCTCCTTCCTGAAAAAGCAACTGACTCTTAGCCATGACAAAAGCTTGGCCCGTAATTTGCGGCTCAATCTTGCCGTCTGCGAGTCGGCGGTAACTGCCTTTAAACACACTCCCGATAATACTCTCTTGTTGCCAGACTTGCCCCTCCTCCAACTTCCCTGCCGCCGCCAAACAAGCTAACTTCGCACTCGTGCCCGTGCCGCACGGCGAACGGTCGTAAGCTTTACCGGGACAGAGGACAAAATTTTTGCTGTCGGCAATTTGCGAAGGCCCAAACAACTCCAAGTGATCAATCTCACCTTGCTGGGCACCGGTGATACCTTGTTGCCCTAAGGCTTGACGTACGGCCCAGGCGTAAGCGGTGAGCGCTTCTAAATGAGCCAACGCAAGGGTGAGCCCATGTTGCTCGATTAAGAAAAACCAATTGCCGCCCCAAGCGATATCACCCGTCACGACTCCGTAGCCAGGAACCGCAACGTTAACTTGGGCAGCGTGGCGATACGAGGGGACGTTTGTTAAAGTGACTTGGCCATCCTGATGGAGTTGGGCTTCGACGGGGCCGACCGCAGTGTCGATGCGCACGAGTCCTGGTTGAACTTTTCCTAAATAGGCTAAGGAAGCCACGACCCCGATCATTCCGTGCCCACACATCCAAAGCGTTCCGACATTATTAAAGAAAATCACTCCCCACTGACAACTTGGGTCGGAAGGTGGAACCAACATCGCCCCAACTAATACATCGGAACCGCGAGGCTCCTGCACAACGGCAGCACGAAAGGCACCAAAATCACGACGAAAACGCTCCAATTTCTCTGCCATAGTCCCCTTGCCTAAGTCAGGACCGCCTTGAATCACCAGACGAGTCGGCTCACCCCCGGTATGCGAATCGATAACCTCGACAGGGTTTGGGATACGGTTTAACCAAGTCATACCCTAAATTGGCTTAGCAACCCCCTAAAAGTCGAGGGAAACTCACCTTCCCCTCACATCTTCGGGAACTTCCCCATTTGCCTTAGGTATAATTTCAATAAACATCTTCTTTATGCGCTCGAATAAAACCACCATCGTCCTCGCCCTCCTCGTCCTCGGAGGCGTCGGTGCCCTCGTCGCCCGTTGGTACAACAGCAAACCAGTAGGAATCGTCACCGCCCCAGTTAAGAAGGAAAGCGTCTTCGCTTCGCGGGCTAACGCCGAACGCCCCGTTGCTCGCTCGGCCAAAACGCTCCACCTCGACCCTAAAGAAAATGTGGAACTTGAAGTCGATGATGCCGACCTTGTCCAAGACTTAAGCCCCAAGCAAGCGATTGAGAAAAAATTTACCACCGTGCGGGATGACGGCCGCAAAGCGGTGCTCGATCTTTTCGGTGGCGACGCTGACAAAATGCATAACGCCATTCGTACCGCGATGCAGAATGAGGAGTTCCGTAAAACCTATGAACAACGCCGAGCCCTCGAAGGCCAATGGCAAACGGCCAATGACCAACAAAAGGAAATCTTAGTTAAGGAAATCGAAAAGCTGCGCCAAACAACGTTTACCATGCTCCGAGATGGCATGCAGGCCCCCACTAACGGCAACGTCGTGATTACGACTGGCACCTCGACCTTTCAATCAGGCAGCAACAATAATGCTGGCGGAAATGCCCCCGCCGAAGCGGCGCCTCCAGTTGTCATCATGTAAGGCTCAGACATTCACATTTTTATAATTCATATGAATAAAATCACCCTCATCCTCACCCTCGCCCTCGGCATCGGCGTGGGCTTACTCATCGCCCGCTTCACGACGCCCCCAGCCGTGGTCATGCCAACCGTTACCGAAGCGCCGAAAGTAGCGGCCAAACCCAACCGGCCACCTTCCGTCTTTGATAATCGCCCAGCCAAACCAATCGAAACCGCCCCAGCCACTAGCGCCGAAGAAGAAGCCACCAAAGCCGCCCTTGAGGAGCGTTTTAAAAACTACCGTGAAGAAGGTCGGAAGATGATTCAAGACATGGTGAAGAACGGCGATCGCGAAAAAATGGGCCAAGCCTTCCGCAGTGCTTTCCAAAACGAAGAATTCCGCCAAGTTTTCCAACGTTCACGTGAATTAGAAAACCAATGGAACTCGGCCTCGAACGACGAGAAGCCGGCTATCATGGACGAATTACAATCGCTGCGCACTAAGGGCGTTGCCCTCTTCAAGACGGAACTCGATAAGCTCGATACCGCACCGGCCCCCGCGAACGCTCCCGCCGCTCCTGGAGCCCCCGCCGCCCCAGCACCTGCGCCCACGGTGATTATGTAAGTTTGGGCCACCCCGGTGGCAGCCTTTCCAGTATGCCATCCGATTCCAAACTCCGGCCACCCTTCTTGGCGGGGCTGTTTTTAATTTTCAGCCTCGGATTCGGTTTTATTTGGTGGGCAAGACACACTGCCCCAACCACAACGCAGATTGCTGCTGCGAAAAACAAAGTCGCGAAAGTTTCTTGGCGTAAGTCTATTGGAGCAGGCCCCATTCGCTCCTCCGCGAAACTCGACCTTGATCCTGAGAAAAACGTTTACCCAGACGAACCTACACCCGCAGAAGTCTACCAAGACTTGATTAAAAACTTCTCCGAGAGTTTAGAACAAATGCGCCGTGCGAACTCCAAAGAGCTAGTCGATCGTGCCATTAGGTATTGCCAAACGCGCGAAGAATGGAAAACGCGCGAAAAGGCTTTCCTCTCCATCGCCTCACAGTGGGAAAAAATGGATGATACTACCAGGGCGGAAAAACTTTCTGAAATAGCGGAAATTCTAAACTACGGGACCGCCGCCGTCCGCGATGCCCTTGCGGAATTACAGCATGATTCCACAGTTCTCCCCACCGAACCCCATGCGTTTCCCAAGGCAAAATAAGCAGGTTTTTAATCGCATTCCTAATCATATATTTCCTAAGTAATTGATTGATAACATTTTAATTCGTGTAAAAAGTGCAACTATAAGCCGATAATAGTGTTATACTTTGTGTTCCCCATACCAAACCTATGAAACTCAAACTATCCCTCCTCGCAGTCTTGCTCTCCGCTGGCCTGTTCGCAGCTGACGCTCCTGCTCCTGGTGCTCCTGCTCCCGATGCTCCTCCCCGTGGCAAAGGTGGCTTCCGCGCTCCTCCCGGTGTAACCGAAGAAGAGTTCAAGAAGTACAACGACGCTCGCAAGGAAGTCCAAAACGACCCTGCCGTTAAAGAAGCCGTTGAAAAAGCTAAGGAAGCTCAAGCTAAGATCAAGGAAGCCAAGGACGATGACGCCAAGAAGGCCGCCTTTGAAGAAGCCGGCAAAGCTCGTAACGCTGTCCGTGAAGCCACGAACGCTGCCATCATCAAGAAAGACCCCTCCCTCGCTGACGTTGTGAAGAAGATCGACGAAGCGATGAAGAATCGTGGTGGTAAGGGCGGTAAAGGCGGCAAAGGTAAGGACGCTCCTCCTGCCCCTCCTGCCGATGCTTCGGCTCCAGCAGCTAAATAAGCTATTCACTTAGCCAACCAAGACCCCCGACCTCGGGGGTCTTTTTTTTTACTAAAGCACTCGAACTTTCGGCTGTTTCTCCTGTAATACTCTCATGCGCCTTACCTACCCCTGCCTCTGGGTGCTCCTTGCCTTCAGCCCTCTTACCCAAGGTGCGGACTCCGCGGAAACGCCTGCCACCCCTACCAATCGTTCAGGAAATTACCTGCCGAATAAAGTCGAGGGGCTCAGCACCGAAGACCTTACCAAAATCCGGCGCGCCGCCGTTAAAGCCGTTCAAGACGATACCTTTGTCGCCGCTCGGCAACACCTGCAAGAATTACGCAGTCAGTTTGAGTTCGCAAGTGCCGACGACAAGAAGGGCATGAAAAATGACTTCGAAAGTGCTTTTGAAAAAATGCACCAAGCCCTCGTCACTTCTTTAGTTAAAGTCGATAGTAGTATTACCAAGGAACAGGCCGATAAGTTTGCCGACGCCCTTGAGGATAAAATCCGTAACCGCGCTAAAGCGACCGCGACAACGGCGAACTCGAAGCTCAAAACCGAGAGCGAAAAGACGGCCAGCACCACCGATACGCCTCCTAAACCGCGCGACCCCAGTGCCACTAAGCAGGCTCCTACCATCAACCGTGGAGGCTTTGCCCTGCCCGAAAGCGTCGAGGGCGTTAGTGCCGAAGATCTAGCGAAATATCGCACCGCTTTACTAAAATCGTTTCGCGCCCCTGACTTGCAAGCAGCACGTCAACACCTGCAAGAATTAACGCAACGCACCCAGTTCTATACCCCGCAAGAACGCAATGACATGCGAGGCGAGTTCGAAGCCGCCATCGACGCCGTGCGCCAAAAAACTAAAAGTGCCGTCGCCAAAAGCGACCCCACGCTCACCCCCGAAGTCATCACCAAGATTGGCGAAGCGATTGAGGCTAACATGCGCAGCCGTAAGTAACACTCCCACTACATTTATAATATGAAAAAGTTCCTCCTCACCCTCTCCTTCCTTGGCCTCCTTGTCAGTGCCCACGCCGCCGATACTTCTGATGCTCCGGCTAAAAAGCGTCCGGGGCTAAACGCCGTGCCGCAGATTCCCGAAGTAGACGGCGTGACTAAAGAAGAAATCGAGAAATTTAAGGCGGCTTACCTAAAATCCAATACCGACGAAAACGTCAAAGCTGCCCGTGCCAAACTCCAAGATTTCCGGAGTCGCATGCAATACGCCTCAGCCGATGAAAAGAAAGACCTGCGCACCGAAGGCCAAGGTCTCGCCGAGGAATTACGTAAAGCCTTACGTGCGGCGATTGCTAAAAATGACAGTACCCTCAAGAAGGATACCATCGATAAAATCGCCGATGCCATCGAAGATAACTTGAAAGCCAAAGCGAAGGATAACGCTCCTAAAGCAGCCGCTAAAATGCCTACCAAGCCTTTTCCTTTCGGGGATAAGGCTAAGACCGACGACTCTAAAACGCCCGCCGCGACGGACACCAAATAAAGCCTACCAAGACGAGGCTCGACAGTGCGGAAGGGCTTGGGCTATCTAAACGCCTAGGTCCTTTTATCTCTGCCTCCATTCACTATGTCATCTTCGCACTACCCTTTTGATTCCATTGAATCCGTAGTGGCGGATATTCGAGCCGGAAAAATGGTTTTAGTCACCGATGACGCAGATCGGGAAAATGAAGGCGACTTGGTCTGTGCCGCGGAATGTATTACCGCCGCCCAAGTTAACTTCATGGCCACCCATGGTCGGGGGCTAATTTGTGCGCCGCTGTCCGAAGAGCGTGCGCAACAGCTTTCGCTCGATGTCATGGTGCAACGCAATCGCGAGGCCCTAACGACTAATTTCACCGTTAGCGTCGATGCTGCCCAAGGCATCACCACTGGTATCAGTGCCGCCGATCGAGCTCGCACCCTGAATATCCTCGCCGACCCACGTGCCCGCCCCACTGACCTAGTCCAACCTGGCCACGTCTTCCCCCTGATTGCCAAACGAGGCGGGGTCCTCCGTCGCGCCGGCCACACCGAAGCGGCTATCGACCTCACGAACCTTGCCGGACTTCAACCCGCCGGCGTTATCTGCGAAATCATGAGCTCGGACGGCACGATGGCTCGCCTGCCCGAACTACTACAATTTGCCCAAACGCACCAACTCAAGATCTGCAGCATCGCTTCGCTCATTGAATACCGCCGCGAACGGGAACGTTTAGTAGAATTAGAAAAAGTTTCGACCGTCTCGACTGCCTACGGTGAATTTCAACTCCACCTCTATCGTTCAAAATTAGACGAGACCCGTCACTTGGCCTTAGTGCGTGGCAACGTCAAAAGCGGTCAACCAGTACTCACCCGCGTACACGTTGAAAACCTTATTGATGACACCTTTAAGGGCGGTGAAAACTCGCTCAATCTAGCCCTGCAGCATATCGCCCAAGCCCCTTGTGGCGTCCTAGTTTACCTGCGTTTGCCAGATAGTGGGCTGAATAGCGTTTTAGGAATTACGTCGACTCAGCATCCTTCCAAAGGCCTGCGTGATTACGGCATGGGTGCCCAAATCCTTTCTGATTTAGGCATCACGAAGTTACGCTTGCTGACCAACAGCACGCCCAAAGTCGTGGGTCTCCAAGGTCACCAACTCGAAATCATCGAGTTAGTAAGCCTGTAAAATTAAGCTATTTTTTACTCGGTAGCGCTGCCCGTAACGTCGTTATCACTGTCGACAACTCGGTGTCGGAAAGCGGACGTTGCCACAGCAAGAAACGGGCGATTTCACCGTCGAAAGATTCGTAACCAGGATGCTGAATGGCGTCGCGCTCTTGCCCCACGGCTAACATCGAAGCATCGGCAGCAGCATTCACTGGGAATACCCCCGTTGCCACCGCTTTAGGGTCATCGACAAATAATTCTATCGCCACGTTGCCTTTACCCGCAGCCAACCGTCCCCCCACGACGTAAAAACGATCTGGCTCTAACTTTGGACCAGTTACCTTAGGATTATTAACGTCAAAGCGCCCAAAGGTAAGGCCGTTGCGAGCGCCCCACCAAATTCGATTCTCATCATCCACACAGCCCCAAAGACCTTCATACTTAGCCCCATTACGCAAGTTACCAAAAAACGAGTGCACATCTTTTAAACCTGGTTCCTGGGGATAAACTTTCAAAAGCGTCAACCACGTGCAACCAGACCCCTGAATCAAACCGTCAAAAGTTTTTTCATCCCGGCAGAGGAGTTCTTGGTGGCGAAAAGCGACCGAAGCAAAACCACCATCCGTGACGAGCGTAGGCAAACCAGAGCCGGAAACCTTACGCCCTTTATCCTGCCCCGAGAATTCACGCACCGGGACGGTCGTTACTTGATTCTCCCACTTGGTCACGCGGTGCTGGGCATCGGCCGTGACACCTTGGTGCGCATCCAAATCAACCAAGAGGCCCTCCTTCGGAACTTCAGCAGCCAAGACCCCGCAAATAGTCGCCAGAAAAGATAAGAAAATCCGCATAAACTTCTTTTATAAATCCTTCTCCTTTCGTAAACCACTTTAACACCTAAACCGCCTTAAACTGGTGCTTTTATCTGGAACTTAAGCTACAAAAATCTATCCCATTCTATTATGTTCCGTGCCCTTCTGTCTCTGACTTTCACCCTCCTGAGCCTCACGGGTTACGCGGCGAGCAACCCGATTCTCATCGAAGCCGAATCGTTCGAAAAACTTGGCGGCTGGAAAGTGGATACGGCCTTCACCAATCTGGTCGGCTCACCCTACCTCATTGCCCATGGTCTGGGACATCCAGTAGAACCCGCCCAAAGTACTTTCGCCACCACCGAAGCGGGCACGTATCAAGTGTGGGTGCGCACCAAAGACTGGGTGGCTCCGTGGAATGTACCTGGTAAGCCAGGGCGTTTTCATGTCCGCATTGAAGACCAAGTGCTTGAAACCGAATTTGGGACCGAGGGTGCAACCTGGCATTGGCAAAGTGGTGGCAAGCTCAACCTCTCCGCTGGCAGTCATAAAATCTCCCTCGAAGATCAAACGGGGTTTGATGGTCGCGTGGACGCCATCCTTTTAAGCAACGACCCGAACTTCACACCCCCGGAAGGCCCCGCCCTCAGCAAACTTCGTCAAGAACTCCATAACCCTGAAGGTCCGGAGAATCTGGGCGAGTTTGATTTAGTTGTCGTGGGAGGTGGCTACGGTGGTCTCGGCGCGGCCCTGTCCGCCGCCCGCCAATCGCTCAAAGTAGCGCTCATCCAAGATCGCCCCGTCCTCGGTGGCAATGGGAGTTCCGAAATCGGCGTCTGGGCCATGGGTGGCACGTTGCGCGGCAAATACCCTCACCTCGGCGAAATTATTGAAGAAATCGCCGATCGTGCCCCTGACAGTCCGGGCAAACCTGAAAGTTTTGCTGATGACTTAAAAGAAAAGGTCTGCCGTGCTGAACCGACGCTTAGCCTCTTTCTCCAACACTACGCCACGGGTGTAGAAATGAACGGACATCGCATCAGCAAAGTCATTGTCTTGGAAGTCCGCACGGGGAAACAAAAAGTGATTCGAGGTAAACTCTTTGCCGACTGCACGGGCCATGGCCACCTCGGGGCTTACGCGGGTGCCGACTACACGGTCGAAAAAAATAACCGCATGGGCATGTCCAATATGTGGTATTACCAAAACGAGGCGGAAGCCCAACCTTGGAGCCCTACACCATGGGCGCTACCACTCGAAGTCGGCGACTTTCCTACCTTAGTAAAATCTAAGTCCACCATTGATGAAAAGCCCTTCATGAAGGGAGAATGGTTCTGGGAGTCGGGTTTTAATAAAGATCCGATCAATGATTTAGAACTCATTCGCGATTGGAATTTACGTGCAGTCTATGGTGCCTTTTCGGCTCTCAAGCTCGGCAAAGACCAAGCGAAGTATCAGAACGCTGCCCTGAAATGGGTCTCCTTCGTCGGTGGCCCTCGGGAATCCCGCCTACTTACGGGTGACATTGTACTCACCCAAGCGGATATCATCGCGCGCAAAGATTTCCCCGATGGTTTTGTGCCCACGACTTGGGATATCGACTTGCACTACGCCCGCGAACAATACGCCCAAAAATTCCCGGATAATCCTTTCATCTCGCGGGCTCAGTTCGGCAAACATGTGGACCGCCTCAATGGCTACCCTTTGCCCTACCGTTGCTTTTACTCTAAGAACATTGAGAACCTCTTCATGGCAGGTCGCGACATCAGCGTCTCCCATGAAGCCCTCGGCACCGTCCGTGTCATGCGCACCATCGGCATGATGGGTGAAGTGGTGGGCCGTGCCGCCTACTTAGCCGTCAAAGGTCAAACCACGCCACGTGGCGTCTACGAACACCACCTGCCCGCACTCATTAACTTAATGGAACAACCCGGCCGGATGCGTCGGACGTCACTAACCAGTGAGCTCTTCCTCGATGAAAAGATCGATGATTTCAAAAAGCTTCCCGTGGGACGCATGAACCTCGATGTGCTCAAAGAAAAACACTCCCTGAGCCCCGAAGGAGCCTCTAGCTTAGCCAAATTACCTGGGCTCGTCCTAGATGACACCCAAGCCGTCTTAACTGGCAAATGGACGGCAGGCGAATCCCTCGCCCACCTCGGCGATGGCTACCACTACGCCCAACCCGGAGCCAACCATGCCGAGTATACTTTTAATATTCCCGAAGCACAAAAGTATCAGTTGATTGTTTATTGGACCGGCCACGCCAACCGTGCCAGCAATACGCAATTGGACCTCCTGCGCCCTAAAGCAGAAGTCATTCACTTCACCTTAAATCAAAAGGAGAGCACCGAAAACGGGAGTCATGCGTTAGGCATCTTTGATTTTCCTGCAGGCAAGAGTAGTATCCTCTTCAAAGCTGAAGGAGCGAATGGCTTAGTCCACATCGACGCCGTACAACTCCTGCCGATTAAGTAACGCATGCCCCCCGCCCTCCAAGGTTGGCTCATACGCGGATGGCGGTTACTGGCCCTAGGCTTGGCAGCCTACTTACTGCAACACGCCACGCCCCCTGCCGATACTCCTTTACGGGAACTCTCACTGGAAGAAGTCCGGGGCTTTTTCCCCGAGGCCGCCAAAATCCACTTAGGCACCAAGCAAGAATTATTAGTCGAAGATCAGTTCGGGAATCCGATGGGGCACTTCGTGACCACCTCTCCCGATGCCGACAAAATCATCGGTTACTCTGGACCTAGCAATGTACTCGTAGCGCTCGACACCCATGATCGCATCGTCGGCACGCGTATCATCTCGAGCGAAGACACACCCGACCACGTCGACACGCTGCGCAATAATGGCGACTTCGAACGCAGCCTCAAGCAGTGGCGCCCGGCATCCGAACCTACGCCTAAACTTCAAGGCTATGCAGGCTCCACGCTGACAGCCTACTCCATCGCCGAATCGATTCAGAAACGACTTTCTGGGCATTACGCCTCCTTGCGCTTTCCAAGCCAACTCACCCTCAAGGAGATTCAAGAAGCGGGCTTTCCCGACGCGCATGGTTTTGAACCTAACACGCCGCGCCTCGGGTGGAACCTAGTGCGCTCCGCCAATGGCACCCTACTCGGCTACCTCGTACGCACCTCGCCCTCGGCCGACGAAATCAATGGTTATGCCGGCCCCACCGAGTCACTCATCGCCATGGAGCCTGATGGTATTAAACTTAAGAAAATCACCCTCCATCAATCCTACGACACGCCCGACTACGTCAACCGGGTCATCGTGGATGACACTTACCTCCAATCGCTCACGCATTGGAATGCACTCGAGTGGTCCACGTTGAATTTTGAAAAAGAACGCCTCGAAGGGGTCGCCGGGGCGACCTTCACGAGTTATGCGGTGGCGGAAGGGATCAAGCGTCGCTTTGCCGACGACCAGACCCACCAAATCGCCGCCAAGGAACAGCAAATGGCCACCTACAAAGCCATCGGGCTTTGGCTTTTTATCCTTGGAGCTTTAATCATGACCTTCACGCCCTTGCACGGCGATCGTCGGGTACGGCTCGCTTGGCAGGTTTTACTCATCGGCGGATTAGGCCTGTGGTTGGGACAACTATTATCGCTCTCCCTTTTCGCTGGCTGGACCCGACATGGCCTACCCTGGACCCAAAGTTTAGCCCTCGTAGCATTAGGGGTCATCGCCTTAGTCATCCCGTGGAGTGCCCGCCGGCAAACCTACTGTCACCACGCTTGCCCCCACGGAGCAGCCCAAGAAATCTTGGGTAAACTCTCCCCTTGGAAAATTCGCGTCGGCCCACGCTGGCATCAAATCCTCCGTTTTCTCCCTGGGCTCACCTTAGCCGTCGCTTTTTTAACCACCCTCCTTTGGCCCACGATTACGCTCAACCATTTTGAACCCTTCGACGCGTGGTCACTCCCAAAAATTTGGACGATTCCAGCCCTTTTAGCGCTGGTTGGCTTGGGTTTCTCGCTCTTCATCCCCCAAGCCTATTGTAAATACGGCTGCCCAACCGGATCTCTTTTTCACCTCGTTCGTACAAACAATAAACACGAAACGTGGGCGCTCAAAGATACCTTTGTTGCGGGGGTTTTAATGGCGGGCTTCGTGATTCTAAAATTACATCCGAGTGAAAACGTTAACTTAGTGACGGCCCAAGCCACTGGCACCGAACAGCCTATTGCTGAAATGCACGGAGTGGGTTTTGGAACGAGTTGGACGGTAAAAATTCGCGGGAAAGTGTCCGACCAAGAAGCCCTCCATCGGGAAATCGCCACCGAGGTTAACCGCATCGAATACACCCTGTCGCACTGGCGGAAAAATTCGGTCACGAGTCAGTTTAATGCCTTTGAATCCACCGCACCTTTCAAGATTACCACTGAATTAGCCGAGGTGCTCAGCTTCACCCAAAAACTCACGCAAGCCACCCACGGCACCTACGATGTTTCGGTGGCACCGTTGGTATCGGCGTGGAGTTACGGCCCGGCTGGACAAAATTTACCCGACCCCACGCAAGTGGACTTAGATAAAATCCTCCCTCAAGTCGGCTGGGATAAAGTCACCCTCGATACGACCAACCTCACCCTGCGCAAAGCACACCCCAAACTTTCCCTCGATCTCGGTTCCGTGCTCCAAGGTTACGCAGAAGATCACATCGAAGCTATTTTATTAAAGCATAACTACCACGACTACTTAATTGAAGTCGGCGGCGAGCTCCTAGCTTCCGGCACTTGGCCCGTGGGAATTGAAGACCCGTTCAACACTCATCGCATGATTGCTACGGTCATGCTCAAGGATCAGTCCATCTCGCCTTCGGGTTTATACCGCGAGAAACGTATCGCCGCCGGTAAACCCGTGTCGCACATCATTTCACCCCAAACAGGGTGGCCAGTGACTTCCTCGCTTGAAATGTGCTGTGCCTTTGACCGTCATTGCTTCATCGCCACGGGTTGGGCGACGGCCTGCATGACGGCGGGATGGGACGATGCTAAAATCATCGCTGAACGCGAAGGCTTAGCCGTGTGGTTGATTAATGCTAAAGGCGAGATTTGGAAATCAAGCAAAGCCCCGCAATAGGGCTCAGCGTAACAAAATTAAAACGCGCTCCGCCAAAAGAGCCATCGATAGTCCCGAGAGACCAATCAACGTCTCCGTAATCGTCCAGGTCCGTAAAGTCTGCCCCACGGATAATCCTAAACATTCTTTTACCATCCAAAAGCCGCTATCGTTGAGGTGCGACAAGAAGAGTGAACCGCATCCAATCGAAATCACCATCAGTTCACGCGAGGTCTCGGGATGGAGTTCTAAAACAGGGGCGATAAAGCCAGCCGCCACCGTAATGGCCACCGTCGCGGATCCCGTAGCAACGCGGACAAACGCCGACACCAACCAACCGTAAAGCAACATCGGCAAGCCCAAACTGGCCGCCACTTTGGCCAAATCACTCGCCACCCCTACATTCTTCATCACTAAAGCAAAGCCGCCGCCCGCTCCCACTAAGACGAGTGTCATGCCCACGCCCGCCACACTGGCCTCTGAGAACTTCAACATCTCTTGTGCCGTGCGTCCACAACGTCGGCCAAAAGCCCAAAGCGCAAACAAGACCGAAATTAACAGCGCCATAATGGGCTGACCAATAAACGCTAAAACCTGTCCCCAGGAAGTCGCACTGGCATTCAAAAATTCTACCACCGTCCCCATGAGCAATAAAGCCACGGGTAATAGCACCGTAAATAAAGTAAGGCCAAACGACGGCATCACCTGCCCCGTTGCAACGGAAGGCTCATAGGCGGGCGTGGCAACTTGGACACGCTTAACGGCCATCCGGGCAAAGAATGGTCCGGCAATCGCGGCGACAGGAATCCCTAAAACCAAAGCCCAAAGGATCACTTTACCCATATCCGCATGCAGGGCCTCAATCGCCGTCACAGGGCCAGGATGGGGAGGCATCAGCCCGTGCATAACCGATAAGAAAGATAACATCGGTAACACCAGACGAAGAAAAGGCTGCCCAGTCTCCTTAGCCAAGGTGATGACGATGGGCAAAATGAGCAACAGACCTACCGCAAACCACGTCGTCATCCCAACGCATAAAGCCAGCAGAATAATACACAGGCCAATGCGACTGGGTCCGAGGGTATGAATAAATTTTCGGGCTAACACGGCCGCCCCCCCTGACTCCGCTAAAAACTTTCCGAAAATTACTCCGAGAATAATAATCGGGCCCGTGCTTCCTAACGTCGAGCCAAAGCCCGTTTGAAACGACTTCAACACCACCGACATCGTGATGGAAGTCGTCGACAACATCACCAACCCACCGAGCGCCAAGGAACTGATCAACAAGGCGACGAAAGGATTTAGTTTGAGCCAAGTGACTAAAAGTACCAAAATCCCAATCGCGAGTAGCGCTGATAACATACTCAGCGAGGTTTAGGCGGCGTCACCGTGGCTCGCGTGGCACCCGTGCTGATGCCACCATCGACTAACAAAGTTTGACCGGTGACATAACGACTTTCTTCTGAAGCCAAGAAAACGACCGGGCCCGCAAGGTCGTCAGGCGAACCAGGACGCTTTAAAGGAATGCGATCGCAAAGGTACTCCACCCACTCCCGACTTTCATAGAGCACCGCATTTTGGGCGGTCTTAAACCAACCTGGCGCCAAACAATTGACGGTCACTCCATGGCGACCCCAATCATCGGCCAAGCTCATCGTCAACTGCTTCACCCCACCACGACTTGCACCATAGGGAGCGAGGCCGGCATAACCAGCGACACAGGTTACGGAGCCGACATTAATAATCCGGCCATAGCCGCGCTTAATCATCCCAGGCGCCACCGCCTGCGAAGTGAAAAAGGTGCCGCGTAAATTAGTATCTAAAATCGTATTCCAATCTTCCCACGAAACCTCGAGGGCGGGCTTCCGGATATTACAACCGGCGTTATTAACTAAAATATCAATGGAACCCATCTGGGCTTCGACCGCCGCAATCGCCTGCCGAATACTCTCCTGATTACTGACATCTAAGGCGACCGCACAGGTCTTGCGACCTAGGGCTTCAATCTCTTGGCGAAACGGAGCCAGCTTGGCGACGTCGCGACTGGTCATCGCAATATCAGCCCCTGCTTGTGCTAACGCTCGGGCGAAGTATTGACCGAGGCCCCGGCTCGTGCCAGTCACGAGGGCCACTTTTCCTTGGAGGTTAAAAAAGGCCATAGGATTATACCGTAGGATTGAGAATCACTTTCATCATCCCTGGAGCACCCGCATACAGTTTAGCAAACCATTCGGCCCCCTGTTCCAGCGGCGAAACGGCCGAGATGATCTTATCCACCTTAATTTGGCCGTTGGCGAGTAGTTCAATGCAACGGGGGATTTCACCCGCGGAGGCACACGAACCTTGCAGCCGCAACTGACGCGTCACAACCACTTGCAACGGCAACTCAGTTTTGGGCGAAAGGTTACCCACCAAAGTCACCGTGCCACCTTTACGCACTGCATGAATCGCAGAGAGGACCGTCGCATTCAGACCCACACATTCAAAAGCCGCATCCGCACCCTGCCCTTGCGTGAGCCCTTGGACAAACGCCGTGACGTCTTGTTGTTTAGGATTCACGACATGCGTCGCCCCTAATTCGCGAGCGACTTCCAAACGTGAATCTTCGGTATCCACGCCGATGATTTGGCGGAACCCCGCAATCTTGGCGGCCTGCAACGTTAACAAGCCAATCATCCCCGTGCCGACAATCACTGCGGTGTCGCCTGGCTGACAAGGGGTGAGGCGAACCGCATGCACGCCAATCGATACCGCCTCAATCATGGCAGCTTCGTTATAACCTAAATGATCCGGCAAACGGTGTAAGATTCGTTCAGGAACAGTGACGAATTCGGCAAAGGCGCCGTGACGACGGTAGTCGCCACAGGAAACGCCCAGGACTTGACGGTGGTCACAGAGATTCACATCGCCCCGACGGCAATGCACGCACTCCCCGCAAAAAACGGTCGAGTCAAAAGTCACCCGCTCCCCAACTTTGAAACGCTTCACGTCAGCCCCTACACCGACAATCAAACCCGAGGCCTCATGGCCCATCACCAAGGGCGGAATCCGCCGACCCGTGGATCCATCGTAACCATGGATATCAGAGCCGCAAATGCCACAGGCCTTGACCTGGACCAAGACTTCCGCGGGACCACAGACAGGGCTGGGCATCTCGACGAAAGACATTTTTTTATATTCAGTCAGCAGAAGAGCTTTCACAGCAGTAGGTATGATAAAGGGAACAGGCGCGAGCAAGCCAACTTACTCACGGACTACTCGTGGCCAGACGGGCCTAAAAACCCGCCCCCTTCACCAACGTTTTCACTCTAAATAAATCGTGGTTCGAAGTAATATAAAGCATATGACCATCCTCCCCCCACGCCAAGTTGGCCGTTGGTTGATGCAGCAAGATGGTCCCCAAATGCTTCCCCTCCGGAGTTAAAATCACCACGCCACCAGGACCCGTGGCCCAAATATTTCCCAGGGCATCTAACTTCATCCCATCTGGACCTCCGGGGCAATCGGGCTTTTTAAGCGGTGCCATCAAGAAAACATCGTGCAGGTTAGCACCGTCTAAATTACAAGCAACGATGCGGGGATTATCATTATCCGACACGGCTAGATAGAGAAACTTCTCGTCCAAACTTAACGCGATGCCATTAGGCCACCTAACAGCTTTCGTCACCAAGGTGACTTCGCCTTGCGGCGAGCGCTTATACACCCCGTGAAACGGGGTTTCGGGCTGCACTCCTTGAGGCAAGCCATAAGGCGGGTCGGTAAAATAAACCGTACCATCTTTGGCGATGCAAAGGTCATTGGGACTACTAAAACGCTGCCCGTTATAGGTCGTAGCCAGCGGACGAAACTTACCGTCGGCTTGCAACTGAGCAATCCGTCGAGCCCCATGCTGACAAAGTATTAAGTGACCTTCACGATCCACCGCTAAACCATTTGAGCCTTGCAACGCTGAAGGCTCATCAGTGCCACTGGGCTTGAGAAAGACTTGGGCATTCGCATCCCCTTCCTTCCAAGTATACGCCGTATTATTAGGCACATCTGAAAACACCAAGCGACCTTGCCACCAAACGGGTCCTTCGGCCCACCCAAAACCCGTGGCAATTTTTTCAACCCTAGCATCTTCAGCTAAGAGTAACTTAAGTGCTCGATCTTGGATTTCAATCGCTGGCGGAGCGACCGGAGCAGCGCCTGCCACCAGAGCCCAGGAAGTTAATAATATGGGGAGGAATTTCATAAATAGAACGGTGAGCGGATTATTTCTTTTCGACCTTAATATAATCTAGGCCGAACATGTTAAGCGGTGTCGCCACCGGATTGGGTGCCAAAACTTTGATTTCGAGCCGATGCTCACCCGCGGTTAATGGATGTCGACCGCCGTCCAGCTCTCCTGTCGTCACCACTCCCTTAGCATGATAAAGGTCTAAGCCTTGGTCGGTGATTACTTTCCCATCAATCGAAAGGGCGAAGCGCCCATAATCATGGGCCTTGGTACACACGAAGGTTAACTGGTAAATGCCATTTTCCTTAATCGGCAGTGCCAACGTCAGCACGTCGCCCACCTTAGCACCAGTCCACCACAACTGATCGTCCCCACTCCACCGACTATCTTTAAAGCCGCCCATCCCTTGATGGCCCGCTTTACCGCCCGTCTGAGCCAAGACCTGCATCGCTTCCCCCTCCAACACCCCTTCCACCCGCCACACTGTCGACTTACCTGATGCCAACGCAGGAGGCTTAATGCCATCAGGAGATTGTAAATAGCCGACGAGGTTGATGACTTGCGTCGGGGTTAAAGCATCAAACAGCCCTTCAGGCATGAGTGACACCGCCAATACCTGACGTTGGGCGACTTCCGCTTTCTTTACATCCACCTTCACCCCTGCAGGCATGACGACATGGTAAACGTCAGTATCTTCTAACTGCAGAATACCGCCCACCGTATTCCCGTTCTGCAATTTAAAGACATTGAGTTGATAGTCTTTTCCAATCACCGCATTCGGGTCTAAAACATTTTCTAACAAGTAATCTAAATTAGCCCGGTTCGAACCGGTTAAAACTGGGCCGACCACGGGGCCCTCGCCAAAGAGTTGGTGACAAAGCCCACAAGTAGTTTGAAACAGCGCCTTACCAGCCTTGATGTCTGCCTTCCGCAACGCGTCAGGTTTTAAAAGTTCCACATACTTTGCCTTGAGCTTAGGCAAATCAGCCTTCGATGGATTCACCACCCCAACTAATTCATTGAGCAGTTGGTCCAGACGAGGGTCCTGCATCGTCTTTAATTGACGTAAAGCCACCGGACTCAGCACGCTGCGTGGTAACTGTCCGTTTTTAATCGCCTGCAAGAATTTCCATCCGGAGTTAGGATTTATCAAGAGAACTCCTAAAGCATCCGAGGCCTCTTCCGTCGAAAAATTCTTGAAAGAACGGATGACCAAATCCGCCGAGGCCTCATTGCCCAAAACGGCCAAAGCCTGCAACACGGCGCGACGCAAGGGACTGACTAAACCCTTTTGTTCTAAAACCTGATGAAGGATGTCTGCAGACGCGACATCACGTGCCTGAACCAACACCGCCAAAGCCCGCTGACGGTGGCCTAAAGTTTGCGCTTCCTGAAGTAACTGCTGACGGAATAAAGCTAAACTCGTTGGATTCCCCGCCAAGGCATCCAATTCTTGCACTTGGCTCAATAAGTCTGAATTCGCACCAACTTTCAATTGCGAGACGATTGCATCCCACTGAGGCGGCACAACAAAACTTCCCCCTTGGCGCAACGCGGTGACGACTCCTTCCACCAAGCGCTGCTTCACCAAACTATCCTCCGTCGTTGCCGCTAGGCTTAACATCTGTGTCCGCCCCTTCGCTTCGACAGCTAAACGGCGATAAATATAATCCGTGACCTTAGGAAGGCGGGATTGACGGGCCAAGGTGAGTCCCACTTCGGGGTCCGCCCCAACGACCGGTTCAATGCCATACCAAAGCAATAAAGGGATATTATGGTCAGCTGCATCCTCGCCAAAACGGACCAACGCCATCGCCAAGGCCGCCCGATCCGCGAACGGTAAATAAGCCAAAGCCGAAGCCAATTCACGTCGAACAACGGGCGAAGGCTCTTCCACCGCCATGGCCAATAACTTAGCCTTTAATTCCGGGTATTGCTGAGCCAATAAACGCACCCCCCAAGTGCGCACCGCAAAATCGGCATCTTGCAAACACTCCTCGAGTAAAGCAGGTGTAGCTTGTCCCGTGACTTGCAGTGCCCACAGCGCACGCAAACGACGTGGGGACGACGATTTTTTATCGCGCAATGCGGAGACTAACAGAGTCGTATCACTCGCGAGCATCGGCGCCTGCGACGCCGCACGCTCGGCGAGCACTTTACGTGCCTGGCGGCGGAAGTAATCATTCCCATCGTCTAATAAAACTTGGATCAGCGAGGTATCCGTCAAACGCGTCAGGTCTTGCTGACGGGAAACCGCAGTGCCGTAACTCACGCGATAAATGCGTCCGTTCGTCCGATCCCAAATTTCCGTATTGTTATTATGACAAGTCTGCTTGTCCGTCCAATCGCTCACGTAGAGCGCACCATCGGGTCCTAAGCGTTGGGAGACCGGAATAAAATAGGCGTCATTACTCCGCAAAAAGTCGCCCGCGTGGTGCCCCACGTAACCACTCCCTAACGCTTCGACCTGATCGCACAATACCCGGTGCCCGTGCAAATTACCAAACATCAAAAGCCCTTGATACGACGTGGGAAAATTATCCCCTTGGTAAATGCAAAGCCCACAGTGGGCATGCCCACCCCCCGCTTCATCCGTGCTATCCGGTTGCACAATCCCGCGCTCAGCGGGGCGATGCACAATGGCTCCCGTAAAGTGAGCGTGGTCGGCAATCGTTTTAATATCATCAAACGTAAACGGTTCAAAGTGCTGTCCCGCTTGGCGCTGATACCGGGCCCCAGGCAGAATGTGATAAAGGTGCGGAATCACACAGGCGGTGATAAACATTTCACCATGGTCATTAAAATCTAGGCCCCAAGGGTTGCTCGTTCCTTCGGCGAAAACTTCAAACACGTGCCGGGTGGGGTGATAACGAAAAACGCCTGCATTGATTTTAACCCGTTGGTTTTCAGGCGTCCCGGGCACACCGACTTTGGAAGACGTGAAGACCCCGTGACAGCCGTAAAGCCAACCATCCGGTCCCCACGTAAAACTATTTAACGTTTCGTGGGTATCTTGATAGCCCCAACCGTCCAGCAGCACTTGGGGTTTCCCAGGACGATCTTGAGCGTCTTTAGGAATAAAAATAAATTCCGGGGCCGCCCCAATCCATACCCCTCCGTAGCCGACTTCAATGCCACTTACTAAATTCAAACCCTCCATGAACACCGTGGACTTAGCATAAGAACCATCTCCTTTAACATCTTCCAAAATCAGAATTCGATCGGTGCCCTGCCCCGCCGGCCGCTTATTGGGGTACGACATTCCCTCCACCACCCACAAGCGCCCCCGCTCATCAAAGCACATCGCAATGGGCTGAACCACTTGAGGCTCGGCAGCCACTAAACTTACCTTAAAACCAGGCGGTAAAGACATCGCCCGAACTGCAGCGGCGGGTGCCAAACCTTGATGATAATCCTTCAAGGGCACGTGCTCCTGAGGCCCAGTTGGCAAAGCCTGACCCCATAAAGTCAGACTGCCTGCAAGGAGTAAGGCCCAGGGGGGTAGACGCATCCCTTACTGAAAGTACTTTCTTTAAGATGTTCCGCTATTTTTAATAAAATAACCTATCCGGCGCATGCCATTCGGCTTGGCAGCAAGACGCCGTCTCCTATGCCATTAGACATGGAAGACTCTACCCCAACCCCTACCGCCGTCCCCCCTGCCATCCGCGAGCAACTCGAACGTACGCAACCTTGGCTGCGCTTTCTGGGGATTATGATGTGGATCGGGATTGTGCTGATGGTTTTAGCCAGCGTCGGCTTCATCGTCATGGGTATCGTTGGCTTAGCTAAACCCGACAAAATCAAAGACGGTGCTATGTTGATTGGCCTAGGCGTATTTTATCTCTTCCTTGTCGGTTTTTATATCTTCCCCGCCATCTTCACGCTGCGTAGCGCCAAACACATTCGTCAATTAACGGCACAGGGTAATTTAGAAGATGCCGTGGCCGCCCTCGACAACCAACGTAAACTTTGGAAATTCATGGGTATCTTCACGATTGTTATTTTTGCACTCTACGCCCTAGCCATCGTCGCCGCCATTTTACTTCCCGCCATTGCCACGATCCAAAAGGGCTCGCACCATTAATTCACAAACACTTCCGCTCATGAAAGCCTCCCTCCTCTCCGTTACTCTGCTCTTAGCCAGCCTCCCCGGTTCGGCGGCCAAAGTTGAGCTCATTGATAAAACCGACCAGCAACAGGTCGACGTGGTCGTAGATGGGAAACCGTTTACGTCTTACGTTTACTGGTCGAATCAAAAGAAGCCACTCCTCTCGCCCCTACGCACGCCCCAGGGCAATATTTTCACGCGCGGCTTCCCCTTAGAAAAAGTGGCCGGTGAACGCACCGACCACCCGCACCACATTTCGTCCTGGTTTAACTACGGCAATGTGAACGGGACGGATTTTTGGAATTCACCTCCCGAAGGCTTTGATCGAGCCAGCAAAATTCCCTACGGCGCCATCAAGAGCCGCAGCGTTAAAGTCGTGAGCAACGGTGGCGACACCGCCCAACTGCAAGTCAGTTCCGACTGGATCATGGCCGATGGCTCGAAAGTTCTCCAACAAGACGAAACCATCGTCTTCCGCGCCGCCCCCAACCTGCGTATCATCGACCGCCTCATCACCCTCACGGCCCAAGATAAGCCCGCCGTGTTCCATGACTCCAAAGAAGGGGCCATCGCGATTCGCGTGACTCGCTCCTTAGAAGAACCTTCGGAGAAACCCGAAATCTTCACCGACGGTAGCGGCAAGCCTACCACGGTGGCTAAACTCGACAATCAAGGCGTGAATGGCATCTACCTCAGCAGCGAAGGCAAAGTTGGTGAGAAGGAAGGTTGGAGCACGCGTGCCAAATGGATGACCCTCTCGGGCAATGTTCTCGGAGAAGATGTTTGCATCGGGATCTTCGATCACCCGAAGAACGCCACCTACCCCACCTACTGGCATAACCGTGGTTACGGCCTCTTCGCCGCCAATCCGTTTGGGGTCAAAGAGTTCACGAAAGGCAAGACAACGCTCAACTTCACCATCCCAGCAGGTAAGTCGGAAACCTTCCGCTTCCGCATCATGATTCATAGCGGCAAGTT
>Ga0214172_1000088_pt1 | contig 50181 bp, 52 predicted proteins | sample TroBogEpilimnion_29_FD_153010 | JGI IMG/M metagenome (GOLD analysis project Ga0214172, IMG submission 153010) | Freshwater microbial communities from Trout Bog Lake, WI - 12JUL2007 epilimnion | ecosystem: Environmental > Aquatic > Freshwater > Lake > Epilimnion/Euphotic zone | place: Trout Bog...
CAGTTCGCGTTAGCGAATATTTTAATTGGGGCAACCAACTCGTGGCGGACTTGGGTAGTCAATTTCGTGGTAAAAAAATCCCCGCTTTTTCCTTTACGCTTTTTGCGCCTTTTTGCGGCTAAACAGTGCTGGTTTTTCGTTTGGCGCTCTTGGCGTCTTGGCGGTCGAATCCGCTTTGCCTCATCCGTGTTCATCCATGTCCATCCGTGGTTAAAAAATGTCCCGGTGTTTCTTTGCGCCTTTTGTGCCTTTTTGCGGCTAAACAGTCCTGGTTTTTCGTTTGGCGTTCTTGGCGTCTTGGTGGTCGAATACGCTTTCCGCTTTTAACTTTGTGTCCTCTTTACTTTTGCCATCCGCCCGTCGCTGGTGTAGGTTCTCCGCGTATGAGCAATGACCCGCTCCTGTCCCGCATCACGGTCGACGCCGCCATTTGTCATGGCAACCCCTGTATTCGCGGCTTGCGTTATCCGGTCAATTTTATCCTGGAACTGTTAAGCAGCGGCATGACGGCCGCCCAGATTCTGGCTGATTATCCTGACTTGGAAGCAGACGATCTGCGCGCCGCCTGCGCCTATGGGGCGCGCCTCAGTCGCCTGCATCGTGTCGAACCCGTGGCGGCATGAAATTTCTTGTGGACGCGCAACTGCCGGCGCGTGTGGTCCGTGAGTTGGTGGCCTTGGGGCATGACGCCCGGCACACCTCAGATCTTCCTCTCGGAAACCGTACCCCCGACGGGGACATCGCTGCGCTGGCCGAACGGGAAGCTCGGGTACTCATCACCAAAGACAGCGATTTTGTGACGACGTTTCTCCTGCACGGACGTCCGCCCCAATTGCTGTTGCTTTCCACTGGTAATATTTCAAACGACGCCTTGGTCCGTCTGCTGGTTGCCAATCTGGCCACGGTGGAACGTTCCTTTGACTGGCATCATTTCATAGAGTTAAATGCGACCACCATCACCATTCACGCCTGACTCGACGCTTTCCACTTTTAAAATCCATCCGTGTTAATCCGTGTGCATCTGTGGTTGAAAAAACTCCCGCCTTTTCCTTTGTGCCTTTTGCGCCTTTTTGCGGCTAAAAATTCTGGCTCCTGCCTTCTGTCTTCTTTTTCCGATTCAGGTTTCAAGTTTCAAGTTTCAGGTTTTTCTTTCAATCCCTGATTCGCGGTTGAAAAACCTCCGCTTGCGCGGTTCGTTCCATCGAGCCATATTGAACCCGTGAAGATAATCATTGAAAAGCATCGCGATGGTTATGTGGCGTATCCGGCGGGCATTCAAGGCGTGGTTGTTGGTCAGGGCGACACCTATGACGAAGCCTTGCAGGATGTTCAAAGTGCCATCCGCTGTCACATTGAAACGTTTGGCCGGGAGGCATTGGAGTCGGAAGACCCGGCCTTGGATGCATTTGTGGCCGAGGCCGTGATTTGAGCCATGCCAAAATTTCCCGTGGATGCGCCCAAGGCCAAGGTGGTGAGCGGGAACATATTTCGATGGTCCGGCAAAATCCCGACGGCACCCGCACTCCCTTGACCATGCCCAATCATGCCCGGATAAAATCCTCGACCCTGCGCCACCTCTGTCGTTAATCCGGCATCAGCCGTGAAAATTTTCTGAACGCCTACGAACAGGCCTAGCCCGACGCTGGCCAGGGTCGTATGAACCCGTCCGCCCATTTATCAGTCTTTTGCGCTTTTTGTGCCTTTTTGCGGCTAAGCATTCCGTTCGTGTATTTCGTGTGGTTCGTGGTTAATAAAGCCTTCTGCCCCCTGTTCCTATTCAGGTTTCAGGTTTCAAATTTCAGGTTTTGCTTTTGTGCCTTTTGTGCCTTTTTGCGGCCCAAAATCCGATTCAGGTTTCAGGTTTCAAATTTCAGGTTTGTTTTTTCGTTTCCGCTTTCCGCTTTCCGCTTTTTCTTTAACAACTTTCCCCTCCGGCTGGTGTTTATTCCCACATCCGGTATATTTTCCTCATGAACTGGCAACGCGCTTTCATTCTCAACCTGGTCGTGGCCGCTGGGCTTTCCAGCCAGCCCCTGCGCGCCGGCGTGGAGAACCCCTACGCCCCCATCGTCACGCGCAATATCTTTGGCCTGGTCCCCATTCCCACCAACGCCCCGGTGGATCCCTCCACGCTCACGCCGCCGCCCAAGATCACTCCCAACGGCATCATGACGCTGTTCGGCAAAGTGCAGGCCCTCTTCAAGGTGGCGGGGGTGGCCCATCCCGGCCAGCCGCCCAAGGATGAATCCTATGTGCTGTGCGAGGGCGACCGCCAGGACGAGATTGAAGTGGTCAAAATTGACGAGAAAGCCGCCACCATCACGTTCAACAATCACGGCGTGGTGCAGGCCCTCCCCCTGGTGGCCGGCACGGCCGTCAGCGGTGGCGCCGCACCCGCTCTGCCGGCCTTTCCGACGCCGGGCCTGCCTGCCCCGCGCATGGGGCCGGGCGGTGGCGCCCCCCTCGGCTTTGGCGGCCGTTTCGGCCGCAACCGGCCGGCACCCAGCAATCCCGCGCCAGCCAGTCCCGATATGGGGGGCGCGCCGAGTTTTGGCGGCGGCAATAATCAGGCCGCGTCGAGTGCTAATCAGGAACAGCTCTCGCCCGAAGCCCAGGTGCTGATGATGGAAGCCAGTCGCATGGAAACTCAGGATGCCGTCAATCAAGGGTTCATGCCGCCCCTGCCGCCAACCGTGATTACCCCGGCTGAGGCCACGGCCGCCGGCGGGTCGCCATTGATTGCGCCCAACGCCGAACTGCCACCGCCAAAATAAGTCCATCCATTTTTCGCTTTTAACTTTGCGCCTTTTTGCGGCTAAGCATTCCGTTCGTGTATTTCGTGACCACAGTTCGCGTTAGCGGATATTTTAATTGGGGCAACCAACTCGTGGCGGACTTGGGTAGTCAATTTCGCGGTTAAAAATGTTCCCGCTCTTTGATTTATGCCTTTTGTGCCTTTTTGCGGCCAAAAATTCAGACTTCTGGCTTCTGGCTTCGTTTCCGGCCATTCAGGTTTCAAGTTTTGATTTTTGGTCCCGTTCGTGTATTTCGTGTGTTTCGTGGTAATAAAGTTCCCGCTTTTTCCTTTGCGTCTTGGGTAGCCAATTTCGTGGTTAAAAATTCCATGATGCCCCGATTGGCAGGAGAGTTGCTGAACCACGAAATACACGAACTACACGAAATTTGAGGTTTGGATTATGAGTGAATGCTGAGGTTTCTTTTAGTGTGTTTCGTGTGTTTCGTGGTTAAAAAAGCCTTCAGTTTTGTTTTCAGTGCCGCCTTCGCTCCTTCGCGTCTTTGTTGTTAAAATTCTGGCTCCTGACTTCTGACTTCTGGCTTCTTTGTTTTTCGTTTCCGCCTCCGCTTTTAACTTTTTCTTTGCGCCTGTTTGCGACAAAATAATTTCATCAATGTGTTTCGAGGTTTAACCCGGATATGGCGTTGCTGCTGAAATATCCCCGTTCTTGCGCGGGGGCCCTGGCCCTGTTCCTGGCCACCCTCACCCTGGCCCTGTACTGGCCCGTGGGCCGGTTTGACCTGATTTATTTCGATGACCCGGTGATGCTCACCGATTCGCCGCAGGTGCGGGCCGGCCTGACCTGGCCCGGCATCCAGTGGGCCTGCACGGAGGTGGTCATCGCCAACTGGAATCCACTGACGAGCCTCTCCTTTCTGGCGGTCGCCCAATGTTTCGGCACCGCCCCCGGCCCCCATCACCTCGCCAATGCCCTCCTGCATGCGGCCAATGCGGGTCTCCTCTTCTGGCTGCTGTGGCGGCTCACGGGCGCCACCTGGCGCAGCGCGCTGGCGGCGGCGATGTTTGCGTGGCATCCCCTGCGGGTGGAATCGGTGGCCTGGATCACCGAGCGCAAAGATGTGTTGTGCGGCTTCTTTTTCCTGCTGTCCCTGTTGGCCTATGTGCGTTATGCGCAAGCGACGCGGGACGGAAGTCAGGAGTCAGGAGCCAGGAGTCAGGAAATTAATGGAGATGCCAAAAAATCAGGAACAGAAAACCGGCAATCGGCAATCAGAAATTACTGGCTGTCGTTGATCTTTTTTGCGCTGGCCTTGTTAAGCAAGCCCATGGCCGTGACCCTCCCCTTCGTCTTGCTATTGTTGGATTTCTGGCCCCTCAGCCGAATCCCCGTTTCAGGATTTTCTTTCGCGTCCTTGGCGCCTTGGCGGTTTTATTCAAGTTTCAGGTTTCAGGTTTCAGGTTTCAAGTTCCCGCTTTCCGCTTTCAGCTTTCCGCTTTTACCTGCCCGGTTTCAGGTTTCAGGTTTCAGGTTTCAGGTTTTGCTTGAGAAGCTTCCCTTCTTTGCCCTGATGCTCTTGTTTTCCGTGGCGACGTATTGTTTTCAACATGGCGGGGGAGTGACGACCTCCTGGGAAGTGCTGGGTCTGGGGTCGCGGGTGGCCAATGCCATCGCCGGTTATGTTGCCTACCTGGGAAAATTATTCTGGCCGGTGGATCTGGCCGCCATTTATCCCTACCCCCACAGCTTTGATCCGGTGCAGACCGGCTTGAAGGCCGCGCTCCTGCTGACGATTTCCCTGGGCTGCGTCTGGCAACTCCCACGCCGGCCGCAACTGGCCCTGGGTTGGCTCTGGTATCTGGGCACCGCCGTCCCCATCATTGGCCTCGTGCAGGTGGGCGAACAGTCCATGGCCGACCGCTACACCTATCTGCCCCTGATCGGGCCGGTCGTGGCCCTGGTCTGGACGCTGGCGGCAGAGGCTGACCGCGCGCGCTGGAGCCGATTCGTCTTCATAGTTCTGGCAATCACCAGTCTGCTGGCCTTGGCTGGCCAGACCCACAGACAATTGTCGTATTGGCGCAATACCATCACCCTGTTTGCGCATAATGTGGCGGTGACTCCCGGGAATGCCACCGCCCATTATATACTCGGGCTCGGCTATGAACATGCGGGTGATACCAACCGGGCCATTACCTGTTATCGCGTCGCCAAAAACATTTCTCCGGCGGCTTGGGACGACCGGCGGAATCTCCTCAGTCTTTTACAAAAGCAGGGGCACGGTGCCGCTGCCGAGGCGGAGTGCCTCGCGTTAATCGCTGAGCAGCCGGACGATTTTAGAAATCACCTCGTGCTTGCCGGTTTATTGGGCGGGCAGGGGCAGGAGGCTGAGGTCCTTGACCAACTGAATGAGGCGGTCCGGCTGAATCCGGATTCGGTGGAGGCGCTGAACAATCTGGCCTGGCTCCTGGCCACCAGCCCGCACCCGGACTTTCGAGATGGCCCCCGCGCTGTCACGCTCGCGCGGCACGCGTGCGAGCTGACGCAATTTGCCAAGACCATTTACATCGGCACGTTGGGTGCCGCCTATGCCGAAGCAGGACAGTTCGCTGAGGCGGTGACCACCGCGCAACGGGCCTGCGACCTGGCGGCGAAAAATGGGGAGCAGAGTCTGCTCCAGCGGAATCAGGAATTGTTGGAATGCTATCAGGCACATCAATCATATCGTCAGGTGCGATAGGCGGCTTGCAATGAGCTTGGTGAAAGGTAAAAATTTAAGCAGCATGCAACCGTTTCGATTCCATCGGCCAACCATCCTTTTGGTTGTCTCCATGGCATTAGTGATGATGACGGGCGCTGTTTGGTGGCTATGTGAGCGGAGCGATGCGATTGCCTTTCTGCCGGCCCATGCCGGGGCTGAATGGATCACAGACTCGGCGCCACCGCAGAATCTGGCCCGCCGGGTGTTTCCCCTGCGCGCTGTTTTCAGCCGTTCCTTTACAATTGCCGCCCCCTCCCCTAGCGCCACGCTGACGGTCCGCGCCTTCAGAAACGCCAGCGTCACCATCAATGGACAAGCCGTTGATAATCTCACGCTTTCCGGAAAAAACTGGAAATCGCCCACGATCAGCTCCATCGCCGGGTTGCTCCACGCGGGAACCAATAACATCACCGTTTCCGTGACCAACCAATGGGGCCCGCCCGCTTTGTGGTTGCGGCTGCAGGTTGGAAATTTTTCTCTGGGGAGTGATGAATCCTGGCGGGATTCATTGGCGGGTGCGGCGTGGCAGCAAGCGCACCGCGCGTCACACCCCGTCCCCATACCCGCTTGGAGTCCGCTTTGTGACCGAGGGGACACCCTGGATTCACTGCGCCAGGTTTGGCCTGAAGTGATGGCGTTTTCGGTCGTGGCTTTTGGTTTGATTTGGGGCGTGGGTTGCTGGCAGGCATCAGGCTGGGGGCGCCTCGGTAAGCTCAATTTAATCTATCTTCTGTTTGCCCTCGTCGTCATCGCACGGACGGCCCTTTTCATCCATGACATGTCCGGACTGCCGCAGGCAACCGGGTTTGATGCCTTGGCTCATGAGAAATATATCCGGTTTATCCAGGACCAAAACGCCCTGCCGCTCCCGAATGACGGCTGGGAGATGCATCAGCCTCCACTTTATTATCTGGGGTCGGCAGTGTGGCTGAACCTTTGCGGTTGGTCCGCCGGCAGCGATGAGGCCGTGATTCCTTTGCGGGCGGTGAACGGCGTTTTCGGTTGGATTCATTGCTGGCTGGTGCTGCTGTGCCTCCGGCGGCTCTTTCCCAAAAATCTGTCGGCCCAGGCCGTGGGATTGCTGATCGCCGCCTTTCTGCCGCCGCATCTGTATCTGGCCATGTATGTGACCAATGATCTGCTGGCCGGCTTGCTGGTGACCACGGCATTTTATTGGTTCCTGCGCGTGATCCAGTCAGAAAATGAAAGTGTCTGGCGATATGCGGGGATCGGGCTGGCCTTGGGCGCAGCGCTGCTTGCCAAATTGTCAGCGCTGCTCGCCGTGCCGGTTTTTCTCCTCGCCCTGGGCCTGCGCTTGATTTTGCGCCGCAATGTTGTCGCCCGTGACTGGTGGCAAAGCGTGGGTGTCGTGGCCTTGGTGGTCACCGTCGTTTGCGGGTGGCATTATGGACGGGTTTGGATGCAGATTGGCGCCATACCGCTGCCCAATAGTCAAACCGATCCGGCCTTAGCCTGGTGGCAGGATCCGGGTTTCCGGACGGCGGCTTACTATTTAAATTATGGTCAGGCGCTGGCCTCGCCCTTGTTCAGTGGCTTACATGGTTTTGCCGATGGCATCTACGCCACGCTGTGGGGCGACGGCCTGATCAGTGGTAAAACCCAAATCGTGTTCCGTCCGCCGTGGAACTACGACCTGATGAACGCCGGTTATCTGCTCAGTCTGGCCATCACAATGCTGGCCTTGCTGGGCCTGGCGGTGTCCCTCAGAAAATTCCTGCGCCAGCCGGACCTGGCCTGGTTCGTGATGCTAACCTTGCTTTTTGCGTTCCTTGGCGGGATCGTTTTTCTGACGCTGCAAAGCCCTTGGCTGGCGAGCGTGAAAGCCTTCTATGCCCTCCCGGCACTAGTGCCGTTTTGCGCCGTCATCGTGGTGGGATGGAGTTGGCTGGCAGAAAAAAACCGACGGTTGCGGATCCTGCTTTGGTTGGTGGTGCTGGTGTGGTCACTGACGACTTACTCAACCTATTGGATTCGGGGCAACAATTTCGAGACCTGGAGAAACGACGCCGTTGTCCAACTCCAGCGACAACATTTTCCGGAAGCGATTGAAAGCATTACCCATGCCTTGCAACTCAACCCGAACGATGCCGACAGCCATTGCATTCTGGCCGAGGCACTCAATAATTCCGGAAAACCGGCGGAAGCAATTGGCCAATATGATGAAGCCTTGCGCCTGAGTCCGGACTCCCCGGATATACTCAACGACCTGGCGCAGCGGCTCGCGAGCAATGGGAAAAATGCGGCCGGTCGCGCGGTGAAACTCGCCCGACGTGCCTGTGAATTGACCGGATACCGCGCAGTGGAAATGCTCAACACCCTGGCGTCAGCCTGCGCGAATGCCGGACAGTTCGAAGCTGCAGTATCGGCGGCGGAGAAAGCCTGTGCCGTGGCCGCTGAAACCGGCGAGACGGAATGGCTGAAAACATCTCAAGCTGCCCTGGTCACTGATCTTAATAATTATGCATGGCGGCTCGCGACCAGTCCCAACCCGGCCATTCGTGATGGTAAGCGCGCCATCCAATTGGCTGAACGCGCCTGTAACCTGACAATGGACCCGCAACCCATTTTTCTCGGTACCCTCGCCGCCGCTTACGCCGAGGCCGGATCCTTCGATGAGGCCATCACTACCGCGCAGAAAGCCTGTACCCTGGCCCAGCAAAACGGCCAGATGGCTCTATTCCAGCGGAATCAGGAATTGTTGGAGCTGTACCGCGCCCATCGACCTTATCACGAGCCGGACCCATTGCCATGAAAGCGGCTCCTTCAACCCATGATTCCCCCGTCCGCCTCTGGCTGGCCAACCCCGTTTTAGCCGGTGTGTTATTGGCCACCGCCGTATTTCTCCTGTATTGGCCGGCCACCCGATGTGAGTTTTCGCATTTTGACGATAAAACGTACTACGTTGAAAATGCGCAGGTCCAATCCGGATTGAACGGCGCGAGCCTCCTCTGGGCATTCACCACGGGCACCCTGAGCAACTGGCATCCGTTGACCTGGCTTTCCTACATGGCGGATGTGGAAATGTTCGGTGGCACGGATCCGGCAGGCCCGCATTTCACCAATATTTTGTTCCACGCCGCGAACAGCGTTCTGTTGTTCTGGCTGTTGCGCAGCCTCACCGGGGCGCACTGGCGCAGTCTGTTTGTGGCCGGCCTGTTCGCCTGCCATCCCCTGAATGTGGAATCGGTGGCCTGGGTGGCCGAGCGCAAGAATGTCCTGAGCACTTTGTTCTGGCTGCTGACCGTGTGGGCGTATGCGCGCTATGCCCAAGCGGCCATCGGCCATCGGCCCTCGGCAATCAAAAATTACTGGCTGGCCCTGGCCTGTTTCGCCCTCGGCCTGATGAGCAAGCCGATGCTGGTCACCCTGCCATTCACCTTGCTCCTCTTGGATTACTGGCCCCTCGGCCGCCTTTCAAGTTTCAGGTTTCAGGTTTCAAGTTTCCGCTTTCCGCTTTTAATGACCCGCTTTCCGCTTTTGCTTGAAAAGCTTCCCTTCTTCCTCCTGGCCGCCGGTTCCTGCCTGGTGACTTTTTTTGTGCAGCAACAGGATGGAGCGCTGCAATCCATGGCGCGTTTTCCCTTGAGCATACGGGTTGAAAACGCCCTGGTCTCCTATTGGCGCTATCTCGGTAAAACCTTCTGGCCGGTGGATCTCGCCGTCGCGTATCCGCATCCGGGGCACTGGCCTGTGGCAACGGTTGGGCTCGCCAGCACCCTGCTTCTGGTCGTCAGCCTTATCGCCCTTGGGTGCCGACGCCAGCCATGGCTCCTGACGGGTTGGTTTTGGTTTCTTGGTACCCTGATTCCGGTCATCGGTCTGGTGCAAACGGGCATCCAGTCCATGGCGGACCGTTATGCCTATGTTCCGCTCGTGGGCATTTTTATCGGGGTTACTTGGGGCGCCTGCCAGCTTCTGGCCGGATCGAAAACCGGCCGCGCCGCACTGGGCTTGACGGCCGTCATGATTCTGACCGCCTGTTTTCTGCAAACCCGGCAGCAATTGGGATTTTGGCAAAATGATGGCACGTTGTTTTCCCGTTCGTTGGCGGTGACCACCAATAACACGCAGGCCCTGGTGACGCTGGGCGTCTATCTGGAGAGCCATGGGGACAAGCCCGGGGCATTGAAAAACTACCGGGCCGCTGAAGCCATTGATCCCAACGACAAAAACGCCCACTTCGACCTGGGCAACCTCCTCGATGATTTGGGCCAGCCGGAGGCGGCCATCCAGGAATATCGCGAAACCTTCCGGGCGGATCCGGCCTTTTATGCCGCGCACTACAATCTGGGCCTGCTGCTCATGCGTCTGGGGCGTCAGTCTGAAGCCATCGCCGAATTCCAGGCCACCTTAAAGCTGAAGCCGGACCTGGCGGCGGCCCGGCAGCAATTGGCCGAAGCCGGGGTCGCCCCTCCACCCTGATGCCGCAAGCAGGCAGGCAGGTCCATCCCGCGCAGGGATTTGCTCCGAGGTCGCCCCCCCGGGAGCGCCGCTGGCATTGGTTTGTTTTGCCATTCTGGATTCCGCCTTCTGACTTCTGGCTGGTTTCCATTTTTTCTTGGTGCAGGTTTCAAGTTTCAGTTTTTGGTCCCGTTCGTGTATTTCGTATGGTTCGCGGTTAAAAATGTCCCCGCTTTTTCTGTGCGCCTTTTGTGCCTTTTTGCGGCCAAAAATTCAGACTTCTGTCTTCTGCCTTCTGGCTTCGCCTTTTTCGTTTCCGTTTTTCCCCTGTGCTTTTTCGTGGCTAAGCATTCCGTTCGTGTTTCGTGGTTAATAAAGCCTTCACCTTTTGCCCCCGTGTTTATCGGTTTCCATCCGTGGTTAAATAACCCTTGCCTTGGATGGGTCGGCCTTTTAATTTCAAAGCGTCGGACAAAATTATTCTTTGCGTACCCAGTGTGAATTTCACGGATTACTTTCAAACGATGCGCCAGCGCCCGGATCGCGCCAGCATCAGTTTGGATTGGATCCAACACGTCATCCAGCACCCCGAAAAAGAAACGATACAAACGGACGGACGCATCCGACGATGGGCGGCAATTTCAGAAATGGACGGACGGTATCTCCGTGTTATATAGCTGGCAGATGGCGAAACGGTTCACAACGCGTTTTTTGACCGGAATTTTGCAGCATGAAAATCAAATACTTTCCCCAAACGGATAGTCTTTATATTGAGTTCAAGGCGGTTGACATCGCTCAAACTCAGGATTTGGACGAGAACACGATTCTGGATTTGGATCGGCAGGGGAATATTTGCGGCATCACCATTGAGCACGCCCAGTCCCGGACGGATATTCCCAGATTTTCATTCGAGCAGGTTACCGCTTAATAAACCCCTGTGTGTCCCACCCGGAAGCGGAGTTGATCAACCCCGAAATACAGGTATGTGGTAATCCAGCCCCGCTTTTTCCTTTGCCTGTTTGACCCTTTGCGCCCTTCGTGTCTTCGTTGTTAAACCGCTTTCAAGTTTCAGGTTTCGCCTTGCGGACCGCGAGTTGTCTCAACTCGCAGCGCGTGGCCAGCCCTGAAGCCGTCGAATGTTACGTCTCAGCCCGTCTTTCCATAGAACAGTTTTTGTGCCTTTTAGTTTTCGCTTTTCGCTTTCCGCTTTCCGCTTTCCGCTTTTAATTTGCGCCTTTTGCGCCTTTTCGTGGCTAAGCATTCCGTTCGTGTATTTCGGGTGGTTCGCGGTTAATAAAGCCTTCAGTTTTGTCTTCAGTGTCGAATCGGTGTTAATCCGTGTGCATCTGTGGTTGAATTTTTTTCAAGTTTCAAGTTTCAGGTTTCAGGTTTGTTTTTTCGTTTCCGCACGGAAGTGTTGCAGGAGGCGTTGACCGTCTATGAGCAGGCCTGACCCCAGGGTGACGCTGCGGTAGGGACGGAGCGCTGCGCCGTCCGCTGTCCGGCGCTTCCCGGTCTTCCGCCGGACAGCTTGCGTCCGTAACCGCGCGACGGAAACAAGCCGCCGTGATGCGAGACATGCCCCATTCGTTCCGTCCTCCGTTCCGCTGTGGGCGGGGGACAGCGCACCGTCCCTACCATTTTAGGTTTGCCAGCCAAGCGTGGTGACAAATACTGTGCCGTCATGGATATTCCCGAAAGAAAATCCCTGCCGCACGATGTGCCATTGTGGGTTGACCCGCACCGGGAGATTTATTTCATCACCATCAACTGCCGGGAACGTGGCCACAACCAGCTTGCCTTGCCGGAAATTGCCGCCCGTCTGTTTGAAACCGTCCGGCACCGGCAGGAAAAGTTCTTGTGGTGGCCGCACGTTTTTTTGCTGATGCCGGATCATCTGCACGCGCTGATTTCCTTTCCGCCCTCCGACCAGCCGCTGCAAACGGTCGTCAGCCAATGGAAGGAATGGGCGGCGAAAGCAACCGGCCTCGGCTGGCAGCGGGATTTTTTCGAGCACCGCCTGCGGCACGACGAAAGCCGACGGCAGAAGGCCGATTACATTTTGGAGAACCCGGTGAGAAAGCAGCTCGTCACGCGTCCGGAAGACTGGCCGTTTGTTTATTTCGCCGCCCGCCAACGCCCGCAATTTGATCGGTAGGGACGGAGCGCTGCGCCGTCCGCTGTCCGGCGCTTCCCCGTCTTCCGCCGGACAGCTTGCGTCCCTAACCGCGCGATGGAAACGAACCGCCGTGATGCGAGACATGCCCCATTCGTTCCGTCCTCCGCTCCGCTCCGGTGCGGTAGGGACGGAGCGCTGCGCCGTCCGCTGTCCGGCGCTTCCCCGTCTTCCGCCGGACAGCTTGCGTCCGTAACCGCGCGACGGAAACAAGCCGCCCAATCGTTACGGTCGGCAAGATTGACAGCTGTTCCGAATTGAGGTACATACGTTAAGCCATGAAAGATACTTACAATATGCGGGAAGCTCAGGCCAATTTGCCCCGGCTCTGTCAGTCCCAAAAAAGGTTTGTGATTGCCCGGCGGGATGAGCCGGTTTATGTCGCCCTGCCGCTGGCGGAATTCGACGCCTTGCTTGAAACCATGGAACTGTTGTCCAAGCCGGCGGCCATGAAAGTGCTGCGGGCCGCCAAGGCGGGTCAACTGGCCTATCAGGAGTTGAACTTGAACGATGAAAATTTCGGCCTCTGAACAGGTGCAGGCGTGGCTGGTGGCGCTGCCGCCGGAAACTAAAAAACGGGTGCGCAGGGCCTTGCGCGGGCTCGTCCAGGGCAAGGGCGACCTCAAAGCCCTGCACAGCGAACTGGCCGGGTTCAATCGCCTGCGCATTGGCGGGCTGCGGGTGGTTTATTCCCAGCAGCCGGGGCGGGTGTTACGGCTGGAATACGCCGACAGCCGCGACGTGGTTTATGAAAACTTTCTGCGGATCATAGAGTCCCGGCTTTAGCGGTCGGCGCTGGCGGTGGATCACCCGGCTGAACCGCGCTGGCTGATTGTGCCCGCCAACGCCCGCAATTTGATCGGTAGGGACGGAGCGCTGCGCCGTCCGCTGTCCGGCGCTTCCCGGTCTTCCGCTGGACAGCTTGCGTCCCTATGCCCAGATTTTCCTTCGAGCCGGTTCCCGCTTAATAAACCCCTGTGTGTCCCGCCCGGAAGGGGAGTTGATAAACCCCGAAATACAGGTATGTGGTAAACCAGCCCCGGCTTTTTCCTTTGCCTGTTTGACCCTTTGCACGCTTCGTGTCTTCGTTGTTAAACCGCTTTCAAGTTTCAGGTTTCGCCTTGCGGACCGCGAGTTGTCTCAACTCGCAACGCGTGGCCAGCCCTGAAGCCGTCGAATGTTACGTCTCAGCCCGTCTTTCCATAGAACAGTTTTTGTGCCTTTTAGTTTTCGCTTTTCGCTTTTCGCTTTCCGCTTTTAATTTGCGCCTTTTGCGCCTTTTCGCGGCCAAAAATTCTGACTTTGTCTTGTGGCTTCTTCTCTTATTCCGGATTCAGGTTTGTTCGCCAGTGACATTCGTGCCGCCTTCTCGCCTTCGCGTCTTTGTTGTTAAAATTCTGGCTCCTGCCTTCTGCCTTCTGACTCCTCTTTCCTATTCAGGTTTCAGGTTTCAGGTTTGGGTCCCGGCGTCTTTGCAATGAATTCAGTCTGGCTTGATTGGGCGCCGCACCGGGTCCAGCCGCCCCATCCGCCGGTGAAAAATGTTGCCTTGGGTGTGGATTCTCTTTATCTTGCCCCTCGATTTTAAATTGGCTGATTCGGTTGCAGTTTGAGTTTGGCCCGGCGCGGTCGCCCTCGCGGCGGACGTTGTTCCGGGTTTGATTGTCGGCAGACCAGGTCAGTCCAATCGCCCTGAAATCTTGAATTTACGGTTTGCGCGCTTAGCTCAGTGGTAGAGCATTACCTTCACACGGTAGGGGTCGCAGGTTCGAAACCTGCAGCGCGCACCATCCTCGGTTTGTCTTTTTCCCGAATTCACCGAAATGCACGACTGACTCATGTGAGGCTGCGTCATGGCCCAGCCTCCGCATTCTCATTCGAGTGAGATTTCCCTAGCGCAATGGAGTTTTCGCCCAAAACTTTCCGGCCCCGAACTCGCTTGCCGCCGCCGGCCAGCTAGTGTTTTGTACTACCTTTAGATAAATAAAATTCCTTTAAAGGAAAACCCGGAGCGTGGGGTAGCCTGTGCGTTCGAATGGGATTACCGATTAATTGTCGAAAAAACCAACGGCGCTTCGGCGTGTCACCGGAAATTTTCCCCGACAGGGTCGCCTGTAAGGTACGAGCTAGCGGCTTGGGTGATACTCTGGATTGTTTAAGACGACAGGCATGGCCCTGTCCTTATCGGATGCCGGTGTCGTCAATGATGTAATAGGGCAGGAAACTGCCCCAGCCGGAGTAAAAGCCGCCGCTGTAATAGGTGCCAAAGGCGTTGCCCAGCTCCTTGACCTTCTCCAGTCCGTTGCCGGCGGAGACGCACCAGCCGACGCCGGAACCAATGCGGGAATAGTCCAGCACCTGAAACTGGCCGGTGGCGGTGTGGCCAGGGGTATCCTGCCCGTCAAACCAGATGGCGTAATCCGCCTCCACATCCAGGGTGCGGCTTAGGGCGCGCAGGCCGCTGCGCCAGTCGTGCATTTCGCCCAGCACATTGCAGTTGCGGAAATAGCTCTGGTGAAACATTTCCTCCATGGCCTCGCCCCACTGGGGGTTGTTGCCGTGATAGATCACATTCCACGCATCGCCCACGGCGTAGTTGGCCTTCATCTCCAGCGCGGCATCCACGCCGGCTACCTGCGAAGCGATCACCTTGGAATAGTTGACCTGCTCCCAGCGGGTGAACGGGCTCTGGTTTTCGTAGATCTTGGCGCGGACCACCGGCTTGGGGCGGTTATCCTGAGTATGCGAGCCCGGCGACGGATACAGCCGGCGATTGCTGGCGGTGAGGGGGCGGCCAAATTGATCAACAAAGTCAGACATAAATCATCCAAAGCGTTGGAGGGTGACGCCGGCGTTGGCGGAAGGGTTGGCGTAGATGTTGGCACCCGTCAGGCCATTGAGGCAGAGCTGATAGAGGGCATAGGCAATCCGTTCCAGGGTGGTTTCCAAGGCGGCGGCGTCTTTGCTATCGGTGCGCGTGAGTTCGCCGGCGAGCCGGATCTCCGTCAGACGCCCGCTGGAAAGCTGCTGCTGGATCATCTTGCGCTCCGTCAGCAATTCCAGCTCCGTCCACCCTTCATAATAGTTAAAGGCCATTCACCAAGCGGCATCAGTCAAAGCGGCGCCAGCACGGCCAGCGCGGCGTCCAGGCTTTCCACGATCTCCGCCACAAAGCCCAGTTTGCGGGCGTGGGCGAGCGTGGCCAGTTGCTCCGGCGTGGCCTTGCCGCCGGGCCGTTTGCATTCCAGAAACACCGCGCGCCCGTTCGGCTGGAAGATGACGAAATCCGGAAACCCCACCGCGATGGTGCTGGCGCGGTCCATGCGGGCGTGGCTCACCAGCCAGCCGCGCGCCCGGGCCAGCCGCTCAATCTGGTCGTGCAAGTCGCGCTCCCGACAAATTGTTTCCGCTTTCCGCTTTTCGCTTTCCGCTTTCAGGGGTTGGCTGGGGGAGCTGAACAAATGCGGATTCAGTCGGGCCAGTTTGGCGGCGGGCAGGTCGGTCAGTTCCATTCCCCAATGCGTTCAATTCAACCTCCAACCCGCGCGCCCAGGCCAACATCCCTTTCCACAGCTCCCAGTCCGGCGCGGCCTCGCCCACAGTCTCGCACAGCCGTTCCATCTCCAGATCCGTGCGCGGCGTGTGTTTCTCCGGATCCACCGGCACCGTGATTTTCTGCCCCTTGATGCGTTTCAGTTTCATTTTGATTCAGGTTTCAGGTTTCAAGTTTCAGGTTTTCCCCCCGCTTCCTGCCCCATGGCGCTATCCACGCTGTTCTCGCCCCGGACGAGGCCCTTCATCATTTTCAGGACAATGCCCTGACAATGGCAGTCCGGATAATGCTGCTGGCGATGCAGCTCGATGAACTTGGGTTTGCCGTTCTTATCCTCACCCAACGCAAAGCCGTTCATCTGGTTTTCATAGCTGAAATCGCCCTTTTCCTTGGCCTGCGTCTTAGTGTCGCACTGGCTCACGTCCAGGGCCACAAACTTGGGCTGACCGGGCGCACCCATGCGCAGCTTGTAGAGAATGGATTTGACGGCGAAATTGCTCCATCGGGTCACCTGCACGGCGATCTTCACCCACGTCTTGTTGTCCGGCTCCAGCGCATCCACCAGGTAGGTTTTGGGCGGCCAATAACTGCGCCAGATGCCGTCCTCCCAGCGCACGCCCTTGCCGTCGTCGCCCACCATGATTTTCCACGTGGCCCAGACCTGTTTGCCGCTGCCGTCCAGCGCGGTCTCCATCGTGCGGTAGAGCGCGGCTTTTTCCTTTACGATGTCCAGCCAGTTGCCGCCGTCAATCGCCACATTCCGAGTCGGGATTTTCAGGCGCTGGCGCAACCCGCCCACAATCACGCGCTCCATGCCGCCCTCGGCGGTGGGCCGGTAGGTGACTTTGCCAAACAGTTCCTCCCACGAGGTCACCCAGCCGCGATAGAGCATGAAGGTGTTGCCCGCCTTGTCGTGCGCCTCGGCCACCACCCAGAAATTACCGGTGATGTCCTTGCCTTGTTTTAGCGATTCCACCAGATCCTTCTGGCAATCCACCGAGAGGTGCCGGAACGATTCGTTGGGGATGTAGCCTTTCTCGTCTTTGATGACCGTATCCACGATGACCGCCACGCGGGTTTGGGAGAGCCGGGGCGTGTAGAACACGGCGCGCTCGCTCATATACCAGTCTTGCAAGGGGATCTCATTGCCCGTGCTCTGGGCTTCCTTGGCCTTGAGATAGCTCAGGGCGCCGGATTCAAAGGTGTTGGTGTGGTTGCTCTCGCGCGGAATAATAAAACACACCTGCTTGGGCGTCCGCCACCGACCGGTGGGGGCACCGGCAGAGTCTAAAATGGGAAGGCGATACTCCTGCTCGTAACTGTCCCGCAGGGCACACCGGTTCTCGCGGGTGTCGTCAATGCGGCTGCCGCAGTGGTAACATTCCCATTGCGCCGTCCGGGCCCGCTCTTCCAGGGACAAACTGCGCGTGGTGCCATCCGCGAGCGTCTGCTCCGGGCCGGCGAACTTCATTCCGGCATAACTGCCCGGGGCGGGGGGTGTCCAAAGATCGAGCTGGCCGGCGCGGGTGGGTTTGAGCGGCTTGAAATCGGCGGCGCGCGGGGTGCCGTATTCAAACGCGCAGTCCCACGCTTGCCGTCCGCCGCAGAACGGACACGCCCAGGTGAGCGGCACGGGATGGGCGGCGCCGGCCTCGGCATGGAGATCGTCGCCCGCCTCGCCCGCCTGGCTTTCAATCAGGATCTTGCAATTGTCCGCATAACGGTCGGCGCGGCGGATGGCTTTTTTCAGCAGGCCATCCCGCTTGTGCTGCCACGCCTCGGACACCCAGATAAACCGCCACGAGAGCGACGACACATTGCCGTCATTCAGCCCGCAGATTTTCAGGAGCCGGCCGCCGGCGAACTTGATTTGCGTATTCTGGATCTGGTGCCGGCCCTGCCCGTCCTCCTGCACCACGGCGGTGATCATCTCCGCAATCACGGGATGTTTCTTCACCGTATCCATGCAGCGGGTGCTGGCATAGAGCTTGGCTTTGGGGTCGTCCTCGAACAGGCACAGGATCGAATCGCTTTCGTGCTCGGCGTTGTGGACCGTCCAGATGTCGCCCGCGACGGATTTGAGGCACTGGGTGGCGCCGATGATGAACACCATGCGCACCTGCGGATCGTTGAGGGCTTTGAGGGGGCCGCGGAGCTGGTTGGCGGTGGTGATGTCAAAGTAGCCGTCCTGTTCGGGCGGCATGGATTTGTAGCCCGCGCCGTAGAGGCGATAGCGCCGGGCGTTCTCCCAGATCTCGCCCTTGAACTTGGGCGACTGCGCGCGGAGAAAAGCCAGACACTCCCTCATAAAGCGGAAACCACTGCGTGGCGGCCATAGTGGGTCATCGCGCGCCTTTCAGGGCGTATTTGGCTTGGTAGGCAAAGTGCTGTTCCTTATGTTTCCACCATATTTCAAGGTCGTCCGTCTCGATCGCCAGCCCCTCCGCAATCGCTTCGATCTCGGTAATTCGGATTTTCAAAAGGTCGCGCTCCATTCTGGTTTCATCGCACAATTCCGGCTGGTGGCGGTCAACCTCGCGGAATAAAGCCGCGTTCTGTTTTCTCAGGTCGGCGTTTTCTTCCAGCACAAGTTGCAGTGAAGATTTGCGCTGTTGATAAGGTGTCTTGGTATTCATGGCTGGTTTGTTTCCATTGGCCGGGTTGTTTCCGCTTTCCGCTTTCCGCTTTCCGCTTTGTCTGGCAGTTCCTCCTCACACGCCTTGATTTTCTCGTTCAAATAGTCGTGGTGCTGTAACAACAGGGCGGGATTCAACTCGCGCAGGGCCGCCAGCGCCGCCAGTTGCCATTCCTCGGGCATCTGGGCCAGCATCTTGGGAAACAGGTCATAGGCCCGCACATCGAACTTCTCCCACAGATCGTCCCGGCCGATCTTGCCCAGGCTGGCCAGAATCCGGTTGTGTTCGGCCTTCTCGATGTATTGGCCGCGTTCCACCGCGCGCAGGATCCGCTCATGCTCCAGCCGTTCCAGCTCGCCCGTGGCCCGCTCGGTCTCCAGCTTCTTGAACAGGTCCGGCGTGCTGCTGGCGCGCGGGTCGCTGAACTTGTGGGCGCGGAACCAGTTGATGGCCTCGATCTTGTTGAACCGGCCGCTGGGCTTGGGCGGCGGGAAATTCTTCACGCCCGTCTCCAGCCGCTTGCCGTGGCACCAGTCGCTAATATCCATCTTGGAGACCGGCACCCGAAAATGACGGCTCAGGACCTCCGCCACGCCGGCGTAACCCATCACCTCCGGCACATCCTCGGTCTCCTGACTGCCGGTGGCGGCCACGCTGGCGCGCATCAGTTTCAGGTCGCCACCGCTGAACTTATCGCCCTCCTGCAGGAGCTTGGCGCGCTTGCCGTCCGCGAGGAACACATCCTGGTTATCGTCCACCCACTGTTTGAGCGCCTCAATATCGCGGCCGTTCTTGCCCGCCTTGGGAAAATCCGGCCACGACATCCAGAGCTTGAGCTTGGATTTCATCAGCCGGGTGGGCTCGCAGCCCAGGGCCACGAGGATGTTCTCCGGCCTGGGCCTGAATGATGGCCGGAGCGAGCTGGCCAAGAAAAAGGCGCTCTACCGGCTCTGCGCGGAGCACGACATCAAGCCCCTGCCGGGCCGCGTGTTTCCCCTGCGGAAAATAGAAGCGGCTTGCGCCGCGTAACCACAAAAAACAAAAACATATGACTGGAAGAATTGTTGAAATCGGTGACTTGGAATGCCTTGCCGGCGAGTCGGAGCCAAACAAATCGGGAATCGTGGTCCTCATTGACCGCGAACAATTGAAGGCGGGCCGCAACCTGTATGGCGAAATGGTGGAAGTGCGCCAGAAGCCGGAACCGGATGCCTTTGGCGGTCTGTCGGTGGCCGACTTCAATAACACCCGTTTTGGTGGGAAAATGCAGGCTGTTTATCGGGGCACTGGTCTGACCCATGCCGTGGCGTCCTGTGACTTTGACGAATGCTTGGTGGGGCTAAAGGGAGTGATTTCAAATGAGCCGGAAACCGTCTCCTGGGTGCGCTGCGAAAACATCAAATTAGCCCAATAAACCATGTCCCTCATTGAAACCCATCCGATCAAGGCCGCGCTGGAATACATGCGCCGGGCCAAATATGCCGAAGCCGCCGCCCTGCTCCGCTGCGAGTTCGACAAGAACCCCGACCGCACCGATCTGGCCCGCGTGGCCAACATGATCTCACCCTGCGGCATGATTTTTGAGGCCATTGACGCGCTCCAGCGGATGGCGGGAAACGTCGAATAAAAAGCGGAAAGCGGAAAGCGGAAAGCGGAAACATTATGAATAAACACACCCTCACCGATCACGAAATGGAACTCATCCGGTTCTCCGGCATCAATGAAGTGGACCGGAACGCCCGCGCCCGCCGGCTGCGGCTGGTGGTGCTGGCCACCCTCACGGCGTTGCTGGTGCTCAAACTGATGGCGTAATTTTGCAGCCAAAAAACAAAAACATGAAAACAAAAACTCCGACTCATTACCGCCAGGGCGACGTGCTAATTGAGAGCATCGCCAAGATTCCCACCACTGCCATCAAGCAGAAGAAGGCCGCGAAGATCATCCTCGCGCACGGCACGGCCACGGGCCATCACCACACGCTGGAAACCGGCGCGCCTGTAAAATGGTTCAAGCAGGGTGAAATTCCCTCGACGACCGCCAAGGCTAGCAACCTCGCCGGCGAAGTGTATGTGACCCTGACCGAACCGGCACAAGTGACGCACGAGGAACATTCCACCATCAATCTGCCGAAGGGCCTCTATCGGATCATGCGCCAGCGCGAGTATTCACCCGAAGCCATCCGCAACGTCAACGACTGAGATTATGATTACCAAACTCACTGCCAAACAGGTAAAGCTGATGCCCGCCTACCGGGAGAAGTGGTTGCAGATCGGATTATCCACCACTCCGGTGAACCGCGATCTGGTGAAGGAAGTATTGGGACGCCTCTATGGCGTAGCCAATAAACCGGCCCCGAAACACATTATTCATCTGGCCAGTCCGCTGCATGTGGCGATTGCCATTGCCCAGTTGCGTTTAGGTGACGACCAAGTCAGCGCCCAAGTCCGCGACCAAGTCCGCGACCAAGTCCGCGCCCAAGTCCGCGACCAAGTCCGCGACCAAGTCCGCGCCCAAGTCCGCGACCAAGTCCGCGACCAAGTCCGCGCCCAAGTCCGCGCCCAAGTCAGCGCCCAAGTCCGCGCCCAAGTCCGCGACCAAGTCCGCGACCAAGTCAGCGACCAAGTCCGCGACCAAGTCCTCGCACAAGTCAGCGCCCAAGTCAGCGACCAAGTCAGCTACCAAGTCCGCGACCAAGTCCGCGACCAAGTCAGCGACCAAGTCAGCGACCAAGTCCGCGACCAAGTCCGCGACCAAGTCCGCGACCAAGTCCGCGACCAAGTCCGCGCCCAAGTCCGCGACCAAGTCCGCGACCAAGTCCGCGCCCAAGTCCGCGCCCAAGTCAGCGCCCAAGTCAGCGCCCAAGTCAGCGACCTGATTAGTTACGGATTCTGGTACGACTTCGGCCAGTTCGATATCTGGTTGTCCTGGTATGACTATCTGGGGAATTGCGGCGTAGACGTTTCCCGGTTGCAGCCGACCTTTGACGCCGCACAGCAATGCGGCTGGACGATGCTGTTCTGGGATTGGGCGTTTGTGTCAGAAAAGCCGAATTGCATCCACCGCGATGAGCAGGGCCGGTTGCATTGCGAGAGCGGGCCAGCCTTGGGCTATGAAGGGTTTCCCATTTACGCCATCCACGGCGTGCGGGTGCCGGAAAAGGTGATTCTCGCGCCCCAGACCCTGACCCCGGCGGAGATTGACGCGGAACAGAATGCCGAGATCCGGCGCGTGATGATCGAACGCTACGGGCAGGATCATTATTTGATGGAGTCCAAGGCGCAGGAGATCCATCGGGACGAGTTCGGCGTGCTCTATCGCAAGGACATTGCCGGCGATGAGGCGCTGGTGATGGTGAAGGTGGTGAACTCCACGGCGGAACCGGATGGCCATTTCAAGGATTATTTCCTGCGGGTGCCGCACACGATCACGCGGGCCAAGCAGGCCGTGGCGTGGACCTTTGGCAAGGATGAGGCGGATTACTGCCCTGCGGTGCAATCCTGATATGCCACGCATGAAACAATTGGAGTTTCTGATTTTCAAACGCGGCGGGGTGGCAGGTGCCATCAAGCGGATTGTGAATCGGTGGAAGGGGTTGTTTTCCTCCAGCGCCATCCGCGGGGCGCTGGGGCTGAAATATCCCCTGTTGGATCCCGCTCCGTATCAGGTGCAGGATACCCCGGAATGGATGGAACGCCGGAACAAGATTCAATGCGTTCTGATCAATGCCTGGGAGAAACTTTACCAACTCGCCCCGCAACAACTCTGGTTGAAATTCTAATCATCCCATGGCCACGATCCAGACAGACCTGTTTGAGCTGACCATCGCCCAGCGTTTTTCCGCGTGGAAAGACACGCCCGGCGGCGGCCAGATTCTGGCTCGGCTCTATCGGATCACCGCCCCCTATTACGGCCGCTTTCTGCGCACCGGCCACGGCGTGAGCCAGCGGCTCCTCTGGGAAACCCTCCGCGACCGCATCGAGGGCATCCGCAAGGAGCTGCGCCGGCGCGGGGTGCGGCTGGAGGCCGAGCACGGCTTTCTCTTGAACGATCACATGCTGCCCTATGCCGTCCGCCACATGATTGCGAACCATCCCGAATGGCAACCCCTGTTTGAACTCCGCGAACTGGGCGTGAAACGGAATCAGCGGAGAATCCTCGTCATCCAGGAGCCAGCGCTCCGCTAACCCCTTATGAGCCGTAACAACGTCAAACACACCTTCCGCTCGCATACGCCGGGCGAATGTCCGGATTTTAGCGCGCTCAAGGGCGCCTCGCTGGATCTGCGCCGGATGCGCAAGACCAAGCCCGCCGGCGGTGGCCGGCCCCAGCCGCATGGGGAACTCCGCTCCGGCCTGACCTTGGCCCTGCTCCGCCTGAAAGGACTTCTCCCCGCGTGAGCGCCTTTGTTTCCATCATCACGGCCATTCACCTGGCGGCGCTCTCAGCGGTGGAGTCGGGCGACACGGACGCGGCCATCGGCGCTTTTGGCGAGAAGTCCCGCTACCAGATCATGCCCGGCGTGGCGATGTCGGCGGTGGAGAAGTACCGCGAGCTGCGCGACATCCGCCTGACCGTGGACTGGCCCCTGAACGAACCGCTCGCCCGCCGGATTGCCAAAACCATCTGGACCCACCAGTTGATCCATTTCCAGATGCGCTATCAGCGGAGCCCGAGTCTGCCGGAGCTGTATCTGCTCTGGCATCGCCCGGGCCGGCCGCTGGATCCGACGCCGGTGGAATGGGAACGCGCGCTGCGTTTCCGCAATGTGGTGGAATCCCTCACGAAAAAGCCATGACTCTGCAACCCTACGAATTACAGGCTGCTGTGGCCATTGCCGCCAAATGGCGCGCGCTGGGCAAGATCACGCTGCAAAGCGGCCACTGCGTGGCGGCCACGAAGCCCCTGACGCGGAAAGAGCTGTATCAGGTGCGCAAGGAACGGCTGGCGGCGCGCGGGCTCACGACCACGGGCCACCCGCGCCAGGCGCACCGGTTTTTCCGTCATGCGGACCTGTTGACGCTCAAACACGACCCGAAACTGTATCACCGCGCCTATATGCGGCTGCGTCGGGGCGGGGACATCAAGGATCTATTGCCATGAGCATGAGCGAATCAGGGTTATCTCCGGCACCCGGTCTCACGCCCGAACAACTGGCGCAACTGGAGCGGATCCGCGTCTTGGCGGCACAGAACCGACGGCAGTATGCCACTGAGCAAAGCGGAAAGCGGAAAGGCCACTGCGTGGCGGCCACTGTGAAGCCAGCGGCCCAGCGGAAGAGCGGCAAGCCCGCCAAACAGGCCAAACCCTATTTTTACAACCCGGCGCAAAGAGACTAACGACGCCGGACTCCCTTTTAAAACAAAACCATGCCCCTGATACGCGATTGGACGGATAGCTTGACTGTGGATGCGCTTGACGCCCACGGAGAGCGATTCTTTACCCGATTGCTGATGAAGGTGGACGATTACGGACGGACGCTCGCTGATAACCGACTCTTGAAGTCCAGATTGTACCCGCTCAAAACCGATATACGCGAAACCGACATTTCCCGCTGGCTGGCTGCGTGCCAAAAGGCCGGATTGATCCGCTTTTACGTTGATGGCAAGGGCCGGACAATTCTCGAAGTATTCAAGTTCGGACAACGCAAGCGTTTTATGAAGTCCGCCTTTGATCCGCCTGGCGACCAACAGTTTTTGCCGCTCCAACGGGAGACCGGCCCAATTTTAAAAAAATGTCCGATCAATACAGAAGTAGAAGTAGAAGGGAAGGGAAAGGCTGACGCCACCCCCCTCAAAAAAAATGTGCGGGAGATTAATACTCTTCCAGCGGGGATCGCGGAAAAGGCGGAATCCAAAAACAAGCGGGCTCTGTGGCAGTTGTTGAGTGATGAAAAGTCCATCAAGGAACGCTTGGCTTCCGAGCGGGATAGCACCAAGCCGGATCCTGAATTGCAGGCGGTCTTTCGGGAACAATTAAAATCGGTGCGGGACGAAATCAAAAATCTAAAAACACCATGAAAGACGACCAGGGCCAGAATCATTATGCGGTAGAGCCGTTCGAGTTGCCCGGGGACGGGCTGTGCGATCACTCCGGCGAGGCGCTGCTGCAGGACTGCTGCCGCGAGCTGGGCGTGACGCAGGCCATGGCCGAACAGATTGTGGCCTGGGCGGAGGAGACGATGGGGACGGCGCGCGGCGAGACGCCGGAGCTGGGCGCGGCCAAGGCCATGGATGCGCGGTTTCGTCAGGCCCTGCATGTGCTGATTACGTATCAGGCCAACCAGAAGAGCGCGGCCGATGTGCAGATGAGCACGCGGGTGCTGGCGCTGGAGCTGGGCTACACCACGGCCGCCGGCGCGGAGTGCGTGGCGGATCTGGCCCGCCGGCTGGGCCTGCAAAAGCAGACGGTGAACAAGTGCGCGCTGAATTTCCAGAGCAAGCTGGGATTGCCGCCGCGGCTGGGCCAGCGCGGCGAACTCGCCCGGGCCAACATGGCCGAGGCGCGCAAGGGACAATTGGAAACCACGGTGCCCGTGGAGGCGACTGTATGACCGCGCGTGAATCCATGCGCTTATGCGCCCAGAGCTGGCGGCGACAGCTCGCCAGACTAGGACCCGGCCACCAGGCCACCAGATACTGGATCATGGCCGCCATTCGGGAACGGAAACGGGATGCAGAAAAAAATAAAACTAAAACCATCAAAAAAACATCTATGACCTACCGCGAATTCAGAAGCCAGTTACTCATTGAGTTTTCCAATTCCCGCTCCGGCCGGCCTACGGCGTGGATGCTGGAGCAGGGCTATGACGAAACCCACAAGGACATGGGCTGGAAATCCTATCTCAAAAAATACGGGGAATCCGAGGAAACCCGCCGCCTGAGCGACTACATGGAACAGCACGTCTGCGGGATTGATGCCGCCCTGGTCGGCACGGAAGAAACGACTGAACCCAAACCCAAAAACATGAAACCGATGACCGCCGCGCGCAAAGCCGCCATTCAAGCCAAACACAACGTGCCCGTCTATTACGATGCCATCTCGGACGCGGAAACCTACAAAAAAGAGGAAGCCGCCGCATCCGCACGCATTATAGCGGAGCAAAAAGAACGCCGGACCAGAACCAACCCCGTGACAAAAGAGTTCAAAGCTAGCCGCGCCGAATATTTAAAAGAGGTGGCGGATACGGAAAGCCACGTGGAAAAAGCGGAAAGCGGAAAGCGGAAAGCGGAAAGCAACTGCGTTGCGGCCACTGAGCCACCGCCACAGGCCACTGAGTCTTTAACGTACACCGAGCGGGCGGGGAAGATGGCGGCGCGCGCCCGCGTGGCGGCCTGCGCCAAGGCCGGCCAGGCGTGGAAATCCGCCCAGATCGCCACCGAGGAGATCACGGAAAAGGAAATGGCCGTGGTGAACGCCCTGCGCGAGGCCGGGCTCGCCCTCCAGCAGGCCAGCGGCTTGCGCAGCCAGTTGCTCTTTGACATCGGCGGCAAGGAATTTTGCCGCAAGGAACTGCTCCCGCTCCTGCCCGCCGGCATGGGGCTGGAACAGGTGCAGGCGTGCGTCCACATCGCCAAGGCCGTGCCGGCGCCCATCACCACCCGGGACGGCCTGCGCGCCGCCAAACAGGAGATGCAACTGGCCTTTCAGGTGCTGGGCCTGATTGACGCCCCGCGCCGGAAGGAGTTGCAGAGCGCCCATGCGCGGAATCTGTTCAGCGATTTTGTGAGCCGGGCCCTGGGGTTGAACGTGCTGTTTGCGGACCTGGACAAGGAAGAGCCCATGGAGAAATGGCCCGCACCCAAGCTGGACGAGTTTCTGGAAACCACGGTGCCCGTGGTGGCCAGGATTGAGAAGGCCAAGAAACTCAGGTTGGGGAAGTAAAAAGCGGAAAGCGGAAAGCGGAAAGCGAAAATAAAACAGAAAAAACAAAAACATGAGCGAACAAACTAAAATTGCGTGGTGCGACAGCACCATTAACTTCTGGGAAGGCTGTACCAAAGTGAGCGCGGGTTGCGCCTACTGCTACGCCGAGGCCCGCGACAAGCGATTCACAGGCGGCTTGCATTGGGGCAAAGGCGCACCCCGCCGCAAGAGTAAGAGCGCGGTGAAGGATGCGCTGGCGTATAATAAAAAACCACTAGTGTGCGACCATTGCGGCACGCCTCAACGCGGTGCGGTAACAATGGACGAGGGCTGTGCAAACCCTGCTTGTGAATCCCACGAATACCTATCCAAGCTGCCATCCTACCACCGCCGCCGCATCTTCTCGCTCTCGCTAGGCGACTGGCTGGACGAAGAAGTGCCGATTGAGTGGCTGGCTGAAATGCTGGACACCATCCGGCAGTGCGATCAGGTGACGTGGATCCTCTGCACCAAGAGGCCGGAGAATTGGCATTCACGGATTTCTGCCGCAATTAACCATTGCAGCGACGAAACAGGAGAGTGGCTTGAAGCGTGGACAGATTGCAGAGATATGCCTGAGCGTGGTGATTTTCCTCTCAACATCATCCTGCTGGCCAGTGTGGAGAATCAGGCGGCGGCGGAAGCGCGGTTGCCCGCCTTGTTCCGCATCCCGGCCGCCGCCCATGGCGTCTCCTGTGAGCCGCTGCTGGGGCCGGTGGACCTGACCAAGGTGCTCTGGTCGTTGCCGGACGGCACCCAGCGCCATTCTGAAAACACCCTGATTGAAAACATCAGCGACCATGCCCGCGAGTGCTATCCGGAAGTTCTGAAAGACCTGCACCCGCACAAAATCAACTGGATCATTGCCGGCGGCGAGTCCGGGCCCAATGCCCGCCCCTGCGAGGTGGATTGGATCCGGGCGCTAAAAGCCCAAGTTGAATTTTCCAAAGGTCTGAACCTGAATTGCTCGACGGCGATGTTTGTCAAGCAACTGGGCGCGGCGCCGATTGAGCCGGATCCGGAACATGACTGGCTCCCGGTGCCAAACATCCGCGACAAAAAAGGCGGCGACCCCGCCGAATGGCCCGCCGATCTCCGCGTGCAGGAATGGCCGAAAGGAGGTGCTCTATGAGCTGGAAAAATGTTAAGGAACACTATCAGATCAAGCATGCCGTCTCCATTACAGAGAAAGGCATCTGCATTGGCTCACCCTATATTCACGATATAATTGTCATTGGGTTGGACGGGGTAATAAAGAAGCGTTACGACAGCGAGAGCAATTCCGAATTAAACCGATATCAGAAGGAGTTTGATGCCGACCTGCCCACCCTGAAAAAACTGGTTACCACCCCGGACACTTTTCTTAAAAGCATTCCCATCTATACCGCCGACGGCGGTAAAATTCTGGAAAAGCGTTGTGAAGCAATCGGCTGGCCCAACATCACCCACGATGGAGAGATGATGTATGAAAATGTTTTTTTCCTCACCGCAGCAGCGGCGGCGCGTAAAGCCATGGCTGATGCCAATGCCGGCCTTGAATGGCGCCAGGACAAAATCAAAAATTTAAAGACCGAAATTGCCGAAATCGAGGCGTATATCGCCCTGCTTAAAACGAATCGCGCTCAACTGGAAACCGATTACCCGACGTGAAACCCCTCTTTTACGGACCCATCATGGTGCTCACGGCGGTGGCGGGGCTGGGCCTGACCTGGCTGGGCTTTTCCACCGGATGGCTGATGGCGCGCTATGAAGGAATGGAGGAAGAAATGCGGAAAGCGGAAAGCGGAAAGCGGAAATAAAATGAAACGCGCCCCCCACTCGCCCGCGGCGGCCCGCCGCCGCTATGCCCGCACCTCAAACACCTGGCTCTCATTCAGCGCCAGATGATCTGGCACAAACCGGATGGGAATGATGCGCGTGCTCATAATTCAAAGAGGCAGGCCCAGCCCCAGAAACCGGCCCCGGCTCAGCTCGGCCAGCGCCTGGGCGAACGCCCGGCGGGACAGCTTGCGAACGGGCTTGGTGGTGCGGCATTTCATGGCTCAGGGGGTTTTGGCTTTCGGGCTGGAAAACTCGCGATCGTGCGCCTCGGCAATCAGGGTCTCCACCACATTGGTGACGGAGGGGCGGCGCATGGAGATTTTCAGCGCCTTGGCCTGACGTTTGGTTTCGTGGCTCAGCGAAAGATTGGCGGATGATTTTCTTCTCACACGCACACTGTAAACTAAGCGTGCGCACACTGTAAACAAAAACGTGGAATTATTTTAGGGCGGCTAAATCAAGCCGTTAGGGCGGGTGGTAAAATAGAATCATTTGCGCTTTTGCGCGGAGTGTGCGCATAGTACACACATGAGAACCAAGGCCACGAACCTGTCCCTCTCAAACGATACCAAAGCCAAGGCGGCGGCGCTGCGGGAGCGGCGCCAATACAAATCCGTCACCGCGCTGGTTGAGGAATTGATCCGGGATGAATTCGAGCGCCGGTTTCCCAACGGTCTGCCGCCGGCGGCACCGCCGGTCAGTTCGGACCCTTCACGCACCGGACACACTTCGCAGAAAGGGGTTCTGTTCCCGGCACACCTGGCGGCACCACTGGAGACGCCGCCGGCGCCGCCGTCAAAGCCCGCACCGCGCCGGCACCGCGGCGTTTGAACATGACCACTAATTTAGCCAGATCGGCGGGGGTGTTTTGGGCGTGGAGCTTTTGGGCCAGCTCCGTGTCAATCCGTTCATTCTCGTGTTTTGCCATAGCGCAGCCAGTGTGTCAGAAGGGTGGGACACTGGCTTTCCTACCCACATTGTTTTTCGAGGTTTGCCAGAATCCATTTGATTTCTGCCAGCACACGGCAAAAAAAATGGCGCGACCCAATCACATTCCAGTCAGGCTTACAACGGCCTTTGGGAAACATAACCAGATCGCGCCAATCCTGGCGCGCATCGGTTGGCTCCCGGTTAAAGTTGTAATTCGACTGGGCCAACGGATCGCTAAAACGGTCTCACCCTGTCAAATCGCCCGCCCCTTGCCAATCCAATTATGAAACCCCTGAACCTCCTGTTTCTCGTGATCATCGGCGGCGCGCTGGCCGTGGCCGTCGTGGTGCTCTGGCTGGCGCAGGAGGATAGACATGCCGCCCAGTGCGCCGCCAACCTGAAAAAGGCGCTGGATCCCACGCCGAGTTACGTCCAGGTCTATGAAGCCCGCATGGCCGCTGTCGCCGCGCAGCATGACAATTTATGGTGGGGCTGCACCAGCGGCTTTGCTGAGTTCCAATACGACTACGCCACCGGCGAGCTGGCGACGGCTTCCTCCTGCACGGCGGCAGCGGTCCTCACCAACGATGCGGTGGGTTGGCTCCAGCGGGCGGCGGGGCAGGGCTATGCGCCGGCGGTGGAACTGCTCCAGAAACTCCCCGTCCAGCCATGAAAATATACCCACAGATATACCCACAGTCGGCCCGTTTTTCTGTCTTTTTTGGTCTTTCTGCGTCCAAACAGACGAAAGCCGAAACTCACGGAAGCCTTGTTACCATTGAATAACCTATGAATTTGGGGCCTTTTCCAAAAAGAGAGCAGAGGACTGAAAATCCTTGTGTCGCCGGTTCAATTCCGGCTCCTGCCACCACCGTTTTTGCAGGGGTTTATGTGGGCGGTATGCCTTAGGTATGCCTTTGGGTCGGCTCAAAATAAGCTCTGTAGTCTCTGTGCGTGGGGTGTATCGCCGGTTCAATTCCGGCTCCTGCCACCACCGTCTAAAACCCCTGATTTATCAGGGGTTTTTTGCTGTCTGGGTATGGTGAAAAATACCTGGCATTTTGCCCTGAAAGGTCTCACGGTTCCAGTGGGCGATCGCGCAGCGGAAAAATGGCTTCCGCTTTGCCTCCCCGCCCCCTTTGTTCATTCGTTACTGGGTTGTTAAAACTCCGCATTTTTCGAAACTCCGATCATGACCACAAATTCCGCCTGGATTTGACCCATGGTTTTCCGCAGCCACCGGATGGCTTCATCGGGTTGTTTTTTATGGAGTTTGTTGTAGATATGAAAACTACTACAAAATTACTTGCTAAACCAGCCAAATCAGATTAGAGTCGTATAAAAATAGTGAACTACAAATACTCAAAAGAAAGGGGACCCGATGATTAAGTCTGAACCCGTTCCGCCTGCGCCGGCATTCGCCGTCGTTGCGGGCGAATCCATCCCCGTTGTTGCCGAACGTTTTCTCGAACGCAGGGGCGAGGATCTTATGGACACTTTGAGTTTCGCGGACGACTGCCAGGCTTTCGCCTTTGTCACCCGGTTCGGGCAATGCGCCCACGAACGGATGCCGCACCCACCCCGGATCACCGCTGGCGCGATCAACTCACAAACCCTGCGCGATCAGGTCGGCGGTGAAAACCTGACCCCAAAACACCCTCAACCCCCAGCAAACTTGCCTCGACCCAGCCATGAAATACTTTAACCCACAGGCACATACAAAACATCAACGGCTGGCGATGATACCTTTTGTCCAAAATCGGCCTTTTCAAAACGGGGTCTCAAAAAGGCACAAAAAGTATCAAAAGGTCACAAAAAGTCCTATCCGGCCCTGTCATCGGCCCGGCAGTTTGGGTTTTCTGGCGGATTTTTTATCTGGTCCGGACACCGGGCAATTGGCCGTTAAAAGCGGATCGTGACGATGTGGTGAGTGAGAGTTCTTTGACATACAGATTTTTATAAACCGTTCAACAGCCCGGGTCGGAGCCGTTCCCCTCCGCCCGGGCAGCCATTATTACCTGCCACTGGTACCTGACCACTCACCCCTTTGCGGCTTCGTGTCTTTGCTGTTAAATTCTAATTTCGGTCCTTGGGTCCGAAATGGACTGCTAAAATAGGCCCTCTGGCGGTCGGAAAAGGTCGGTTCTGGATGCTCTATCAAGCACTTACAACAGTTGCCGCTCTGCTTGGTAAAGAAACCGGTAAAGAAAAAATACCGTCCGTTTTTTTTAAAACCGGTTAGGTTTGGTTAGATCCACCACCTGACACCTGAAAGGGGAGGCCAATTTTAGTTTCCCACTTCCGGGTTCCGCTTTAAATGTGGCATCCGTGGCTCCTACGTTTTCCCTGTTTCCTATTCAGGTTTCGTCTTGGCGTCCTTGGCGCCTTGGCGGTTGGTTCAACTATCCGGTTTCCGGGATCGAACACACCCTTTCTTCCCGCCGTTTCGCTTTGACGCTGCCCGCGCCGTCGCGTAGCGTATCCGTTCCTTTTAAACAACCAGACTTAAGGCTAATTTGTGAATTTATTCAGAGCAATTTTCCCGTCCAAAAACGAGCGGGATGTTAAGAAAATCCGGCCGGTCGTCGAGCGGATCAATGCCTTCGAGGTCGGACTGCAAACGCTGTCCGATGACGAGCTGCGGGCCAAAACCGCCGCCTGGAAGGCCGAGCTGTCCCAGATCGAGGACGCCGCCGAACTCGCGCTCAAGCTGGAGGAGATTTTGCCCGAGGCGTTCGCCGTGGTGAAAAACGCCTGCCGCCGCCTATGCGGACAGGATGTGATCGTGCGGGAACGCCCGCTCCGCTGGGAAATGGTGCCGTTCGACGTCCAGCTCATCGGTGGCTATTCGCTGCACACCGGCCATATCTCGGAAATGGCCACCGGCGAAGGCAAAACGCTCGTCGGGACCCTCCCCGTTTATCTCAATGCCCTCACCGGTCGCGGCGTCCACGTGGTGACGGTGAATGATTATCTCGCCGCGCGCGACGCGGAATGGATGGGCGCCATCTATAAATTTCTCGGTCTGACGGTGGGTGTGATTCTGCACGACCAGCCGCCCAAGCTGCGCCGTGAACAGTATTTTTGCGACATCACCTACGGCACGAACTCGGAGTTCGGCTTCGATTATCTGCGCGACAACGGCATGGCCTTGCGCCAGGAGGAGCAGGTCCAGCGCGGCCATTACTTCGCCATTGTGGACGAAGTGGACTCCATCCTGATCGATGAAGCGCGCACGCCGCTCATCATCAGCGGCCCGGCGGTGCACACGTTTGACGAGCAATACGCCCAGTGGAAGCCGACCGTGGACGGCCTGGTGCGCGCACAGCAGCAGCTCTGCACCCGCTTCCTCAAGGAAGCCGAGGAGCTCATCCAGAAATTGCATCCCGCCGCCGCCGGCACGCCGGTGCCCAAGGGCGATGAGCTGGAAAAACAGATCGGTCTGCTCCTGTTCCGCGTCAAAACCGGCCAGCCGCGTTCCGAGGCGCTGATGAAGATTTTGGAGGTGCCCGAAAACGCCGGCATGATGAACCGCGCAGAACTGGAACTGCACAAGGACCAGAAGAAGGTGGATTTGTATCGCGAGAAGGAGGAATTACTTTTTGCCATGGATGAGAAAAGCCATGAGGCCGATCTCACGGAAAAGGGCCGGAGCTTCATCAGCCCGCAGGATCCGGATGCCTTTGTGCTGCCGGATTTGACGACGCTGCTCCACGACGTGGATGCCGGCTCGGAACCCGACGCGCGCAAGCGGCTGGAGGCCAAGGCCAAGCTGCAGGCCGATTTCGAGGCCAAGGCCCAGAAGATCCATGCGATCTCCCAATTGCTCAAGGCCTACAGCCTGTACCAGCTGGACGTGGAATATGTGGTGCAGGACCACAAGGTGCTCATCGTGGATCAGCACACCGGCCGCCTCATGCCGGGCCGTCGCTGGAGCGATGGGTTGCACCAGGCCGTGGAGGCCAAGGAAGGCGTGGCCATTGAGCGCGAGACGCAGACGCTCGCCACGATCACGATCCAGAATTATTTTCGCCTGTACACCAAGCTCGCGGGCATGACCGGCACGGCCGAAACCGAGGCCTCGGAATTTTACGACATCTACAAGCTCGGGGTGATGACCATCCCCACCAACAAGCCGAATATCCGCAAGGACGCGGACGATTCGGTTTACAAAACCCGCCGCGAGAAATTCAACGCCGTGGTCCGGGAAATCAAGGAGTTGCACCTGCTGGGCCGGCCGGTGCTGGTCGGCACCATCTCGGTGGAGACGAGCGAAATGTTGTCGCGCGCTTTGAAAAAGGAAGGGCTGATTCACTCCGTCCTCAACGCCAAGTATCACCAGCAGGAGGCGGAAATCGTCGCGCGGGCCGGCCAGCGCGGGGCCATCACCATCGCCACCAACATGGCGGGCCGCGGCACGGACATCAAACTGGGCGAGGGCGTGGCGGCGGTCGGCGGCTTGCACGTGCTGGGCACAGAGCGCCACGAATCGCGGCGTATTGACCGCCAGTTGCGCGGCCGCTGCTCGCGCCAGGGCGATCCCGGATCGTCGCACTTCTTCATCTCGCTGGAAGACGATCTGATGCGCTTGTTCGGCAGCGACCGCATCGTGAAATTGATGGAGCGCATGGGTCTGGAGGAGGGCGAGGAGCTCAAGCACGGCTTGCTCAACCGCTCCATCCAGCAGGCGCAGAAACGCGTCGAGGGCCACAATTTTCAGCAGCGCAAACGCACGCTCGAATATGACGACGTGATGAACAAGCAGCGCGAGGTCATCTACGGCTTCCGCAACGAGATCATCAACAGCGACGACGTCCGCGACCGCCTGATGGACATCATCGAGGAAGTGGTGATCTTGAAGATTGAGGAATTCACCGTGGCCGGCGCCGACCCTTCGGAATGGCGCGTCCGTGCGCTGGCCGACTGGGTGAACCTGAATTTCCAGCTCGGTCTGCCCGAGGCGGAGATCGTAAAGGCTGCGGCTGATGGCAAGGAAGAGCCGGTGGCAGACTCCGTCTATGACGGCCTGAGCCCCGCGCAGTTTGCCGTGTGCAATTTCATCAGCGACAGTATCCGCAAGGCCTACGAGCTGAAGGTCAGTTTTGAGGAGCCGGACAAGCTGGCCACGGTGGAGCGCTACACGATTCTTCAGGCCATTGATAAACTGTGGCAGGAGCATCTGTACGAGATGGACAGCCTGCGGCACAGCATCGGGCTGCGGGCGCACGGTCAGCGCGATCCGCTGCTGGAATACAAGGCCGAAGCGTTCAAGATTTTTGACGAACTGATGGTCAACGTCAAAACGGAGATCTGCCACAACGTATTCCGGAGCGCGTCGAGCCTGCTGGCGTTTGAGAATTTCCTGCGCAACGCGCCGCAGCAGACCCTGCATCAGAACACGAGTGCGTTCGGCGGCACCAGCACCGGCACCGGCACCGGCACCGGTCCCGCAGGTCCGGGCAAGGCCAGCGATGTGGTGAGCGAAGCCGCCGCCGCCGCCGCGGAGAAGATCAAGCCCGTGCGGACGGGTCCGAAAGTGGGACGGAACGATCCGTGCCCGTGCGGCAGTGGCAAGAAATACAAGCAGTGCTGCGGCAAATAATCTTAGTGAAGCCTGCGCCGCTCCTTGTGGCGCAGGCTTAGCCGACGGCGGTTTCACGGAGCAGCTCCGTGTTCCGGTCCGATGGACCGCGAGTTGTCCCAACTCGCAGCGCGTCGACAGGCCAAGGGATGAAATAAAGCAAGCCGTGATCGCCCCCCGGAGCGAGGTGTCCCGCCGGTCCCTGAATAGTTTTTTAGTTTTGGATAGGGTTTCCGTTTTTGTCACCATCCGCGGTCGATCCTGCTGGAGTTTTAATTGCGGAGTCCGGTAACCGTCGACTCGTCGAGGGCGTCTGCTTTAGAGAATCAGGATGGACTGCCTTTGCGTTGAATCGTGGAACGTCCGGCCAATCGCGGTTCAAATCGTGACCAGGTTCGACGGTTCTCCCGGTTTCAACGAGTGAGCATTATTTTATGGGGATGAAAAATAATTTAAAGCGGCTGGTGCAACTCTTTCTGCTGACGGCGGTATTCAGGGGTTTGCCCTTGAGCCTGAGCGCGACTGAAACGCTCGACCCTCATCGAATTCAGGAAATCGCCGCCTGGCTCCCGGCGCAGCCCGCCGGGTTTGCGTGGCCGATTTCCAATCGGGCCGCGTGGCAGCAGCTCGCGGCGGCGGACGCGTTCACAAAGGTGGTGGCCAAGGCCGCGGCGTTGCTTGCCAAAAAACTGCCGGTGCAACCGGATAGTTTGTTTTTGGAATTTTCCCAGACCGGCAACCGCACTCACTGGCAGAAGGTGGCGGGCGAACGGCGCGGTCGCATTACGGCTTTTACCTTGGCTGAAGCGTTTGAAAATCAGGGCCGTTTTTTGCCCGCACTGGAAAAAACTATCGCCACGCTTTGTGCCGAGAAAACCTGGGTGATGCCGGCGCACGACGGCAGTCTGGAAAATTTCCACGGTGCAGAAATCGTGCCCGACCTTGGCGCAACCGGCCTGGCTGCGGAACTGGCCGAAGCCGATTTTGTGCTGGGCGACAAACTGTCGCCCGCCACGCGCCAACTCATTCGCGCCAATGTGTCCCGGCGGGTGCTGGACCCGTTCCGCGCCATGCTGGCCGGCCAGCAGAAGGAGGCGTTCTGGGTGCGCACGCCAATGAATTGGAACGCCGTTTGCGTGGGTAATTCGGTTTTTGCTGCGCTCGCGCTCGTGGACTCGCGCGCGGACCGCGCGTTTTACGCCGCCGCGGGCGAGCACTGCATCCGGTACTATTTGTCGGGCTTTACGCCGGACGGGTATTGCGCGGAGGGCGTGGGCTATTGGAATTATGGCTACGGCCATTTCATTTTGCTCACAGAAATTTTACGCCAGGCCACCGGCGGAAAAATTGATTTGCTGAATGATGATCAGGCCATCGCGCCGGCGCTGTTTTGCGTGCGCAGCGAAGTGTTGCCGGGCATTTTTCCGACCATTTCCGACTGTCCGCCTGGCTCCCGGCCGAACGCGCAACTGACCGCGTATGTCTGTGGCCGCCTGGGGTTGTTGACGGCTGGCCAGAAAACGCCGCCGGGCGATGTTGGCGAACTAACGCTCACGCTATTGCTGGCCAGCGTGGACGGGAAGTTGCCGATGGTCCGCAACCTGGCCACGTTTAATGACAGTCCGCTGCGCAGCTATTTTGGCGGCGGCGGCGTGCTGATTGCGCGCACGCCGGCGGGAACCACCCCGCCAGTGGCGGTGGTGCTCAAGGGCGGCAACAACAACGAGCCGCATAATCACAATGACGTGGGCAGCTTCAGCGTGGTGGTGGGCACGAAAATGGTGATCTGCGATCCGGGCGGCGAAGTGTACACCAAGCGCACTTTCAGCGCGCACCGCTATGACAGCAAGGTGTTGAACTCGTTCGGCCACGCCGTGCCGGTCCTCGCCGGCCAATTGCAAAAGACCGGCGCCGATGCCCGGGGCGTGATTCTGGCCACCAACTTCACGGACGCCGTGGACACCTTGAAATTGGACATTCGCTCAGCCTACGCCGTGCCGGGGCTGCAAAAGCTGGACCGGACGTTTGTGTTTCAGCGCGGCCCCAACCCCTCGTTGGAAGTGCGCGATGAGGTGGTGTTTTCCGCGCCGGAATCCTTTGAAACCGCGCTGGTGACGTGGGGTCAGGTAAAAACCGTCGATCTGAACACGTTGGAAATCAGGGATGGCAACAGTGCGGTGCGGGTGACGATAGACACGCAGGGCCGCGCCTTCAAATGGTCCCAGCAAAAGATTGATGAAGATGTGCAATCTAAATGCAAACCCATCCGGATCGGCATCCATTTGAATTCAGAAATTATTACCGGCGTGGTTACCCTGCGGATTACGCCGGTGACGGAATAAGGGCAACCCAGGTCAGGGCAGCTGGTTCGCCACGGGCTTGCCGCTACGGTGCTAAATCGGGTGCTTGTTTTTGGGCGCGGCGCGGCCCATTCTTTGCCCGATTTATTATGTATCGCATCGGCATAGATTTGGGCGGCACCAAAATCGAGGGCGTGATCCTAGACGCGGACGGGCGTGAGATCACCCGCAAGCGCATCGCCACGGAGCGCGAGCACGGCTATCAGCATATTTTGAACCGGCTGAAATCCATGCACGACGACCTGGTGGCCGTTGTGCCCGGCCAGCCGACGACGTTCGGCATCGGCACGCCCGGGGCCCTCTCCCCGCGCACCGGTCTGTTGAAAAATTCTAACACCGTTTGCATGAACGGCCAGCCCGTGAAGGCGGATTTGGAAAGGCTCCTGGGCCGGAGCATTGAAATCCAGAATGATGCGAACTGTTTCGCCATGGCCGAGGCGCTGCTCGGCGCGGGTAAAGGCAAGAAGCTGGTTTTTGGCGTCATCATGGGCACAGGCTGCGGCGGCGGCATTGTTTATAAGGGTGAGGTGTTCACCGGGGCGCAGGCGATTGCCGGCGAATGGGGGCACATGTCCATTGATCCGCACGGGCCGGTTTGCTACTGCGGAAAAAAAGGCTGCACGGAAACATTCATCAGCGGGGCCGGATTGGAAAACCGCTATGCGGAAAAATATGGCGTGCGCAAGCCGCTTAAGGAAGTGGAGGCGGCGTATTTTGCCGGCGAGCCCCGGGCTATGGAATTCATGCAGTCGTTTTTTGACCGGTTTGGCCGCGCGGTGGCCAACCTCATCGATATTCTGGATCCGGACATCGTCGTGATTGGCGGCGGCGTTTCGAATTTCAAGGCGGTTTACACCGAAGGGGTGGCGCAGGTGCGGAAATATGTTTTCACCGACGAACTGGAGACGCCCATTGTGAAGCATCAACTTGGCGACTCCGCCGGTGTTTTAGGCGCGGCGCTGGTGGGGGTTTAAGGCCGGCAAGAAAGTTTTTTGATTTTGCCGAAGATGTGGTAGAATGCGGCCTCATGTTGACGTCACCTACTTCAAGCTCGACCACTGCGCGTCCGCCGCTGAATATTGCGGCACTCGTCAAGGAACACGAGGGGAAAAATTATGATCTGCAGGCGGATCATATCAATCCCGCCAACGTCAAAACCCTCAAGACCATTGGCTTTGACCGCTGTTACACGCGCGCCGAGGGGCCGTACCTTTGGGATGTGAAAGGCGATCGGTATCTGGATATGCTTTCCGGCTATGGCGTTTTCGGCCTGGGTCGCAACCATCCGGAAGTCCGTCGTATCCTCAAGGAATTTCTCGACGCGAATTACCCCAGTCTGGTGAAGATGGAGGCGCCGCTGCTTTCCGGGTTGCTCGCCGCAGAATTGAAAAAACGGATGCCCAATCAGTTGGATATGGTGTTTTTCACCAACTCCGGCGCGGAGGGTGTTGAGACGGCCATGAAATACGCCAAGTGCGCTACCGGCAAACCGGCCATCCTCCATTGCAAAAAAGCGTTCCACGGCCTGAGCACCGGTGCACTCTCAGTCAATGGCGACGATAATTTTCGCGACGGCTTCGGGCCGTTCCTGCCGGATTGCCGGGCGATACCGTTCAACGATTTATCCGCACTCGAAGCGGAATTGAAGAAAGGCGACGTTGCGGGGTTTATCGTGGAACCCATCCAGGGCAAGGGCGTGAATCTGCCGCAGCCCGGCTATTTGCTCGCCGCGCAACAACTGTGCCGCCAGCACGGTGCGCTGTTCATTGACGACGAAGTGCAGACGGGCATGGGGCGCACGGGGAAATTTCTCGCCATCGAACACGAAGGGGCGGTGGATCCGGACATCGTGATTCTGGCCAAGACGCTTTCTGCCGGGTTCGTGCCGGTGGGTGCGGTACTGTGCAAAAAGTGGATCCACGAAAAGGTTTTTTCGTCCATGTCGCGCTCGGTGGTGCATAGTTCAACGTTCAGCCAGGGCAGTTTTGCGATGGCGGCCGGACTGGCGTCGCTAGATGTGCTGGATCGTGAAAACCTCATCGCCAACGCCGCGAAGATGGGCAACTTCATCGGGCAGGGGTTGACGGCGATGTTGCCGCGCTTTGAATTCATGAAGGAAGTCCGCTGGCGCGGCTTGATGACGGGTATTGAATTTGGCTCGCCCAAATCCATTTCACTAAAAATCGCGTGGACGACCTGTCACACGCTCGACAAGAGTTTGTTTCCGCAGGCGGCAGTGATTCCGTTGCTGGACAAACATCATATCATCACCCAGGTGGCCGGTCACAATGTGGATGTGGTGAAACTGCTCCCGCCGCTGATCATCACCGAGACGGACGCCCAATATTTTCTCACGGCTTTCGAGGATGTCATGGTGCAAATGCACAAGTTCCCTGGGCCGGCGTGGGACGTGCTCACTCGCATCGGCAAGCTGGCGATCACGCAGCGGGCGCGTTAATGAAATGTGGCTGTCCCCGGCCACCGCAATCTGAAAGTGCCTCGCAGCGGAAACATGGGACGACTGGAATAAAGCCGGTGCCTGTGCCGGAGATGGAGGCACTCCTAAAAGCAAAACGGCGGCTGTCTTTACGACAGCCGCCGTTTGTGGTTTCAGAATGGATCACATGTGCGCGATGATGTTGTCACCAAATGCGGAGCATTTGATTTCCGTCGCGCCTTCCATCTGGCGTGCGAAGTCGTAGGTGACTTTCTTGGAGCCGATGGCGCCGTTAAGACCTTTGAGAATCAAATCGGCCGCTTCGTTCCAACCCAGGTAGCGAAACATCATTTCACCGGAGAGGACGACGGAGCCGGGATTGACGACGTCCTTGTTCGCATATTTCGGTGCCGTGCCGTGCGTGGCTTCAAAGATGGCATGGCCGGTCATGTTGTTGATGTTGCCGCCGGGCGCAATACCGATGCCGCCGACCTGCGCCGCGAGCGCGTCGGACAGATAATCACCATTGAGGTTGAGCGTGGCGATGACTTCGAATTCGTTCGGCCGCGTGAGAATCTGTTGGAGGGTGATGTCGGCGATGCTGTCCTTGAACATGAGTCCCGCGCCGCGTCTGCCTTCGGGGATTTTGCACCACGGGCCGCCGTCCACGAGTTCTGCGCCGTATTCTTCGCGGGCGAGCTGATAGCCCCATTGCATGAAGGCGCCCTCGGTGTATTTCATGATGTTGCCCTTGTGGACGAACGTCACGGATTTCTTTTTCTGCTCGATGGCGTATTCGATGGCCGCGCGCACGAGGCGCTGGGTGCCGGTTTTGGAAACGGGCTTGATGCCGATGCCAACGACTTCGGGCGTTTCGCCGAAACGGATTTTCTTAAATTCCTTGGGAAAATTCGTCTTGATGAACTCCAGGGTCTTGAGCGCCATTTCCTTGCCGGCCTCGAAATCAATGCCCGCGTAAATATCCTCGGTGTTCTCCCGGAAAATGACCATGTTGACCTTCTCGGGATGTTTCACGGGCGAAGGCACGCCGGTGAACCATTGCACGGGGCGCAGGCAAACGTAGAGATCGAGCATCTGGCGCAGCGCCACATTGAGCGAGCGGATGCCGCCGCCGGTGGGGGTAGTCAACGGACCTTTGATGCCCACGAGATATTCCTTGAAGGCGTCCACCGTGTCGTCGGGCAGCCAGTTGTTAAATTTCTTGAACGATTCTTCGCCGGCAAATACCTCGAACCAGGAAATCTTACGCTTGCCGCCATAGGCTTTTTGCACGGCCGCATCAAACACGCGCACGGATGACGCCCAGATGTCCGGGCCGGTGCCGTCGCCACGGATGAACGGCAGAATGGGGTTTTCAGGAACGGTGAGTTTGCCGTTGCTGATCGTGATTTTACCGCCGGCAGGCGGGGTGACATCTTTATAAGCCATAATATGAATTCAGTTAAATAATTCCTTCGACCAGATGAAAATGCCGAACGCGCGGAAAATCAAGGAAAGAAAGCGCCAGACAGCAAAAAGTCGTCCGCGAAAAAATTCGCGGACGACGAGAGATGGGCAAATAAAGTTTAGGCCCCGCCGACGAGTTTGGTTGTGGAAGCGGTGTCGCCGAAATGTGTTTTTATCTTGGCCACGGTATTCGCGACGGACAAGCCATATTTGTTGCGCAGTTCGTCCTGCGTGGTGGCATGTTCAATGAATTGGTCTGGCCAGCCGATGCGCACGACGGGCGTGGTCACGGCTTTCTCGCTCAACAGTTCCAGCACCGCCGAGCCGTAGCCGCCGATCAGCACATGGTCTTCCAGCGTCACGATCAAATCCGCGTCGCGTCCGAACTGCTCGTGCACCGCCGCGTCAATCGGCTTGGTGAAGCGCGGGTTGATGACCGCGACGTCAAAGCCTTCTGCCGTCAGCTGCACGGCGGCGTTCTTGGCAATGGCATTCATCGGCCCCAGGCCGAACAGCGCGACCTTGCGCTTGCCGTTATTGGCAAAGGTTTGTTGCACGACGGCCTTGCCGACTTCAATGAGCTGCGGTTCGTCTTTCACCGGCACGCCTTCCGCCGCCCCGCGCGGGTAGCGGATGAAGGTCGGATGATTCACGGTCGTGGCGGTGTACATCATGTCCGCGAGTTCGTCCTCGTTGGCCGGGGCCATGGCGATGACGTTCGGGAAACAGCGCAAATAGGCGATGTCAAAAATGCCGTGATGCGTCGGGCCGTCGTTGGCGGACAGGCCGGCGCGATCCATGCAGAAAATCACCGGCAGATCTTGCAAGCAGACGTCGTGATGAATGCAGTCGTAGGCGCGCTGGAGGAAGCTGGAATAGATCGCTACGATCGGGCGCAGGCCCATGGTGGCCATACCGGCGGCGAAGATGACGCCGTGTTCCTCGGCAATGCCGACGTCGTAGTAACGCTCGGGCATCGCCTTTTCCAGATGCTTCATGCCGGTGCCGCTGGGCATGGCGGCGGTGAGGCCGACGACGGCCTCGTTTTTCTTCGCCAGCTTCACACAGGTCTGGCCCATCACGTCCTGGTACATTGGCGGCGTGCCGGGCTTGGTGGGGGCGGTTTCCCCGGTCGTGGCGTTGTACGGTCCCAGGCCATGGAATTTTTCCGGCTGTTTCAGCGCGGCTTCAAAGCCCTTGCCCTTCTGAGTCAACACATGGATGACGATCGGATGGTCGCAGGTCTTGGCAAACTCCAGCGTGCTGATGAGCAGCGGCAGGTCGTGGCCGTCGATCGGGCCGAGATAGCGCAGGCCCATTTCTTCAAACAGCACGGGCGAGCCGTGGCCGCCGCGCCCGTCGGATTCCACCAGGCTTTCGGTCGGCTTCAAACCAACGCCAGTCAGGGCGCCCTTGAAACCGCCTTCGGCGCGGTGCGCGAGCTTGAGCGCGAGCTCGCCCTTGGGCAGGCGCTTGACGAAACCTTCAAAGTCGCGCGCGAGCTTGTTGTAGGACGGATTGGTGATGAGCTTGTTGAGATAGCCGGAAATCGCGCCGACGTTTTTCGCGATGCTCCATTCGTTGTCGTTAAGGATGCCGATGAATTTCTTCGTGGTGTGTGCCACGTTGTTCATCGCCTCAAACGAAATACCGTTGGTCAGCGCCGCGTCCCCGAAGATGCAGACCACATTTTCATCCGTGCCGCGCTTGTCGCGCGCGGCCGCCATACCGAGCGCGGCGGATAACGCCGTACCGGCATGCCCCGCGCCGAAACTGTCATGTTCGCTTTCCGTGCGCAGCGCAAACCCGTTCAAGCCGTTCGTCTGGCGGATCGTGCGGAAACGGCTTTTGCGTCCGGTCAAAATCTTGTGGACATAAACCTGATGGCTCACGTCCCAAACGAATTTGTCCTTTGGCGTGGTGAACACCTTGTGCAGCGCGATGGAGAGTTCGACGACGCCGAGGTTCGGACCGAGATGGCCGCCGCCCTTGGCGAGGCCTTCGATCAGCTCCGTGCGGATTTCGCCGGCGAGTTCCTGCAATTGCGGAATCGTCAGTTTTTTGACGTGCTCCGGTCCATCCACCATGTCCAAGTATCGGCTCATAAATTAGTAAAATCGGTCTACCGTAGAATCGCGAATGGTTACGCAGGGTTTTCCGGTGTAACGCCTTACGCGTCCACGTCGGCGTCAAACGCCTTTAATTTCAGTTCGCCCGCCGCGGTTTTTTCCAGCTGCTGAATCTTCACTTCGGCCTCAGCCAGCTTTTCCTGGCAGATTTTCACCAGCTGCGCCCCCTCCGCGTAGCGGGTGAGCAAAGCCTCCAGCGGCAAATCATCCGCCTCCATAGCCTCCACGACACCCTCAAGCTGTTTGAGGGCCGTTTCAAACGGCACGCTGCCCTTGGCCGCATCACCGGCCTTGGCGGGTTTTGACATCCGAAAACAATAGGAAATACCCGCGCCCGCGTCCAGCGCGGAGACAAACGAATCACGCCTACGCACGACTGAAAATTTCCCCATTGGCAAGCCGCGTTTTCAATTTCTGCCCGGCCACGACCGTCGCGGCGTCACGCAAAACCCGGCCCGTGGCCGCCTCCATGGTGATGGAATAGCCGCGCGCCAAAACTTGTTCCGGGCCCAGCGCGTTCAAGCGCTTTTCCAGTTGCCGCAGGGTTTCGCGCCGCGTTTTCAAAACCAGCGCCGGCTTTGCCCGCAGGAACCGGCCCGCGAGATTTTGCAAAACGAGCCCGCGCGAACGCGCCGCCGTTTTTAAATTTCGCAGCAGGTCGGACTGCAAATCGTCCAGCCGCTGCAGGGACTCATCGAGCTGACGTCGCGGGTGCAGGCGCGCCAGCCGCCCGCGCCACTGCGATAAATGATCCGTCGCTGATTCCAGACCGCGCCGCGCCGCGCGCTGCAATAAAGCCGGTGCGTCTCCCACAAACTCGCGGCTGGCGAAGACGCCTTCCGTGAGGATCTCCGCGGCCGCACTGGGCGTGGCCGCGCGCACGTCTGCCACAAAATCCGCAATGGTGAAATCAATCTCATGTCCGACCGCCGAGACGACCGGAAGCCGCGACTCGAAAATCGCCCGCGCGACCACTTCCTCGTTGAAGGCCCACAAATCCTCCAGCGCCCCACCGCCCCGCGTGACGAGAATCAGGTCTGCTTTCGCTTTGGTTTCGCTAAATTCATTCAGCAGCCGGATGGCTTCCGCGATTTCCCTTGCCGCGCCGTCGCCTTGTACGCGGCAGGGTGCCAGGATAATTTCCAAACTCGGATTACGGCGTTGCACGACGTGCAGCACATCGCGGATGGCTGCGCCCGTTGGCGAAGTCACGAGCCCAATGCGCTGCGGAAATGGTGGCAGCGTGCGTTTCCGTTCCGGCGCGAACAAGCCTTCCACCGCGAGCTTCTGTTTCAGTTTTTCAAACGCGATCTGCAACGCGCCGACGCCCTGTAATTCTACCGTGCGGACGATGAGTTGATATTGTCCGCGTGCCGCATAAACCGTCAGTTCGCCTTGCAGTAGAACTTTCTGTCCATCCGCGATCTGTTCGCGCTGGGTTACTTTTACGCGGCTAAACAAGACGCAGCTCAATTGCGCCGCCGCATCCTTGAGCGTGAAATAGATGTGACCGGAACTTTGCGCGCGGAGGTTGGTGATCTCGCCGCTGACCCAGACCGTGCCGATCTGCTTTTCCAGCAGCGCGCGGACGGTTCCCGTGAGTTCCGAGACCGACAAAACTTTTCGGGTTTCCTCCGGCGAAAATAAGTCACCAAAGTTCCACTGCGATTTGGCGGGTTTGCTCATGCGTCTTTGTTGGTCACAGATTGTCACAGATAAAACCCGGATAAAAACTTTTCCGCGCGGGATCGGGAAGTCATGACCTATCCGTGCTCGTCATGGAGGACCGCGTTCACGGCGGCAACGAGTGCATTCACCCGCGTTTGCAGTGGGAAATCCGATGGAGCTTCAAGCGTATAGCCCTGCCGCGATTTGTGGCTGATCAAATACAGCGCCTCGGGCCAGTCCGGCCGTTCCGCCGGATTGATTTTGGGATGAATGATGCCGCCCTGTGCCGCGTGGCCCTCGATGGTTTCTGATAAATCCACCGGACACATGTTTTTGACCGCAGCGATCATTTTTTCCGCCGGCGAAGTTTGGTCGTCCGGATTCTGCTCGTAGAGATAGAACCCCTGCGACTCCCAGTCCTCGTGCAGGCAGAGATAGAAATCAAAGGGCGGCTGCCGCTCCAGCCAGGCGATGTGTGCGCGCGTTTCAGCCGCCTGGGGATGGCGATAATCCCGGTTGAGATCAATGCCTCTGTCGTTCTCTCGCCGGTTCATCGTGAAGCCGGCAGGGTTCAAGCAGGGCAGTAAAAAAATCTCCGCGTTCTCCGGCCAGCGGTTTTGCTGGATCAATTTCAGCGCGGACAGCGGCCCTGCCGGTTCATCGCCATGAATGCCGGCCGAAATGTAGATTCTGGATACTGGATTCTGATTTCCCATTTCTGGCTTACGGTGTAGCGCTAACCATTTGAAATTATCCTGTTCGTGAAAAATTTCCGCCTCCCAGCCATGTTGGCGTGCGCCAGCCTCAACCTTACCCAGCACGGCGAGGAGGTTAATCCTCTCACCATGGTAGCCGCCGTGATTTTTGCCGAGCTTTTGCACTCGTTGAATTTCAAGCATAGCCGCCCAATCGCAAAGAAATTATTAAGCCTTGCGCCTTGGCGTGAGATTATGCAGCCACGGCTTCCGTCTCGCACTTTTCTTTCCCGCAGCCGCAGCCACCTTCTTCCTGATCGCTGAAATCGTGGCTGTCCCAGTTTGGATCCAGGCCCAGATCTTTGAGCATCTGGAGATCCTTTTCCACGGGCTGGTTCAGCGTGGTGAGATAGTTGCCCACCATCATTGCGCTCGCGCCGGCCATGAAAATCATGCTCTGCGTGTCGCGTAGGTTCACGGTGCGACCGCCGGCAATCATGATTTCCTGACGCGGCAAAATGAAACGGAAACACGCAATGGTTTTAAAAATTTCCATCACGGGCAGGGGCTCCAGCTTGGCAAAGGGCGTGCCGGGAATAGGATTGAGGATATTGACGGGCACGACGTTCGCGCCTATGGCCTTCAATTCAAACGCCAAGTCGCAGCGGTCGGCGCGCGTCTCGCCCATGCCGATAATGCCGCCGGAACAGATCTTGATGCCGGCCTTTTTCAAATAGCCGATGGTTTCGAGACGGTCGTCGAAGGTGTGCGTGGAGCAGGTTTGCGGAAAAAAGCGGCGCGAACTTTCGAGATTATGACCGTAGCATTCGAGGCCGGCTTCCTTCAGTCGGTTGGCCACTTCCTGTTTCTTGATGATACCGAGCGAGGCGTCGGGGCGGGTCTTGCCGCCGGCTTTTAATTCGCGGATGCGGTCGCAAACTTCATCGAGCATCGGGCCTTCGTTCAGCCCTTTCCAAGCAGCGACGAGGCCGACGGCGGTGACTTGATTTTTGTTCGCTTCGTCCGCTGCTTCGTTTACGGGTTCGGGTTCGATAAACCCATATTTTGGCGAGCCTGTCTGGTAATGCGATGATTGCGAACAAAAGCTGCAGTTCTCCGAACAGGCTCCGGCCTTGGCGTTCACAATCGAGCAGAGGTGAATTTTGTTCCCTTTGAATTGTTCGCGGATGCGGTTCGCCCACGACAGCAAATCTAGAATGTCAGCGGACGTTTCGAGATTGAAAAGCCAGGCGGCTTCTTCACGGGAAATGTGCCCGCCGCCTAGAACACGCTGGCCGAGCGTGGAAAGCTTTGCGTGATTGTTCGCGTCAACCGGGTTCGCAGTCATGGTTGACAGGATAGCTGGCGGAAAAATTTCCGCAAGCGGACTTCACTTCGCCGCCGGTGGCACGTGCGACGGAATAACGGCGTTGAGATAGGCAGCCAGTGAGGCTATCTGCAAGTCGTTCAGCGGCCCGCCCTGTGAGGTAGCGAACGCGGGCATGAGCGAGCCGGGTTTGCCGAAGGTCATCCAGGTGCGCCAGAATTCCTCGTTGGTCGGCACCTTGAGATTGTGCAAATCGGGCACCATCGTGGCGCGGTCTTTGGCCTCATGACAGACGGCACAAATGGCGTCGAATAATTGCTGGCCGTATTTGCCCTCGATTTTTTTGACATGGCAGCTCACGCAATCTCCCTTGAAAACAGCCTGCCGGTCGGCTTTCGCAGCCATGATGCCCGCGTCACGTTGCGCCTCGGTCATTTCCGGCATGGGAGGGGGCGGCAGGATGTTGATCCGCAACATCAGGTCTTTTTTACCGTGATCGGTGGTGACATTGACGGTCTTGAACAGCGTGCCGGCCTTGCCCTGGAGGTTGACGCTCAATTTAATCAAGCCGTTCGAGCCGGGGGGAATCGTCCAGGGCACCGGCGGCAATTCTGCCGTGGTGCAACCGCACGAAGGATGCACCGTCAGAATGGTCACCGATATCGGCGTGGCATTGGTAATCGCAATCGCATTAGTGGTTTTGGAAAGGGTGGCGATCGTGGTTGTTTGTTTGCCCCCAAAATGCGTCCAAAAACCGGTGTTGGTCACCGTGGTGAGGTTGGTGATGCAAATGACATGGGGCGTCTGGAGGAGGTCGAATTTCTTGGCGACATTGGTGAAAGTGAAAGTGAACCGGGCAAAATCCTGTCCGTTGGTGGCATCCACCGCCTTGAGCGTGGCGTCCCAGTCCAAAACCCCGTCCGGCAGCGGGTCGCCGGCGTGTGAATAATCCGGCACATAAACCGGGGCGGTCGCCACTAGGGAAGGGGACTGGGCGGTTACGGAAAAAAGTCCGGCGGCGAAACACAGCATCGTTGCGGCGGTTAACAGGGCTGGGCGCAGTTTCATTTGTCTTTGAAATCTAGCAGTTCGCTATCATTTGACGAGCGGGATTTTGTGCCGCACCCCCCCCCCATCAAAGCCGGTTTAGTGCGCTTAAGACGGCGCGCACCGAGGCGAGCTCGATATTCGTGTCCACACCCGCTCCCCAGCGTGATTTGCCATCGGCAGATTTGATTTGTATATATGAAATGGCCGCCGCCGTTTCGCCGGAACTCAAGGCGTGCTCGCTGTAATTGGAAATCTCAAAGCGCGGAACGCCCGCCGCCGTGAGCCCATGGACAAGAGCTGCGAGGGGGCCGTTGCCTTCGCCGGAAAATACCACCGGCTGGCCGTCGCGCAAAAAGTTCGCGCGACATTTCACCACGCCGTTTTTGCTTTCCGTTTCAAAGCCGGACAATTGCCACGGCGCGTCGCGCTCAACATATTCCCTCCAAAACATCGCTTTGAGTTCCGCGCCGCTGACTTCGCGGCCGAGTTTGTCCACGGCGTCGTTGGCAATCGGGCCGAACTCACGTTGCATGTCTTTCGGTAACTCGATGCCAAATTCGCTTTCGAGCAGATACGCGACGCCGCCTTTGCCGGATTGTGAATTGACACGGATGACTTCGCGGTATTCACGGCCAATGTCCGCCGGATCAATGGTGAGATACGGCACATCCCAGTGCCGGTCCGGAGTAGTTTCCCGCTCGGCTAGGCCTTTTTTGATGGCGTCCTGATGCGAGCCGCTGAAGGCGGTGAAAACCAATTCGCCCGCGTAGGGCTGGCGCGCGGGAACCGTCATGCCGGTGCAGCGCTCATAGACTTCCAGGATCGAATGGAGATTCGCAAAATCCAGTTTCGGGTTAATGCCGTGCATATACAGATTCAGCGCCACGGTGACGACATCCAGATTGCCCGTGCGTTCGCCATTGCCGAAGAGGGTGCCTTCCACGCGGTCGGCGCCGGCGAGCAAACCGAGTTCGGTCGCGGCCACCCCGGTGCAACGGTCGTTGTGCGTGTGCAAACTGATGAACAGCGAATCGCGGTTTTTGATGTTCCGGCTCATCCATTCAATTTGATCCGCATACACATTAGGCATGGCAACTTCGACCGTGTCCGGCAGATTCAATATCATTTTGTGTTGCGGCGTCGGTTGCCACACGTCCATGACGGCCTCGGAGATTTCCTTGGCGTATTCCACCTCCGTCAGGCTGAAACTTTCCGGCGAGTACTGGAGCATCACTTCTGTGCCTTGGAGTCGGTATAATCGGTCTTTGATCAGCTTGGCCCCCTTGACCGCAATGGCTTTAATCTCATCCTTCGACTTGCCAAACACGACGCGCCGCTGCGCGGGCGAAGTCGAATTATACATGTGGATGATTACCTTCTTCGCGCCAATGAGCGACTCAATCGTGCGTTCAATCAAGTCCTCGCGCGCCTGCACCAGCACCTGTAGCCACACATCGTCTGGCACATGGCCTTTCTCAATGAGTAAACGGTTGAAGGCAAATTCCGTGTTCGAGGCGGACGGGAAACCGACTTCAATTTCTTTAAATCCGATTTTGACGAGGGTCTGGAACAATTCCAATTTCTGCGACACGTTCATCGGCACGGCTAGTGCCTGATTGCCATCGCGCAAATCCACACTGCACCAGCGCGGCGCGGCGGTAAGGACGCGATTAGGCCACTGGCGGTCCGGCAAATGGACGGGTGGGAACGCGCGGTATTTTTGAGACGGGTCTTTTTGCATGATCGTTTAGCTGGGTTAGTATTGCCGTCCGGCGCTTAGGTTAAAACAAAAAACCCACCGCCGTTTGGCAGTGGGTTCGATAAATTTCGAGAAGGCTCAAAATCCCACCACCGCGCTGCTCAGTAGCGCGTTCGTAAGCAGCAGGTTCAAGTTGAGGCTCAGGTTCACAGCGCAAAACTAGCCCATTTTTTTTGTCTTGTCACCGGCTAAATTTTTAAGTGCCTTTTGATAAACGCCATCGCCCGCCGGGATGTAAACGGGCTGCTCGCCCTTGCCGCACATCTGATGGTGATTATTATGTCCCCACGCAGTCGGCGGACTGTGTCGCGGCGAAGACAATTCTTTGAACCCTCTGTCTGGCGATTTTAAAAACATTTCGGATGATTTGTTTCCGGTGCTGTTTCCGCTGTGGGCGCTCGCGCTTGCGGGTAAAAAAGATTTTATCTTGGTCGCACCGAGGCAAATCGGAATCGCGTTTGCACGTTGTTTCGACGACCTATGCGACTAGCCCACCTTGCTGCCAGGGCTGCTCATTCCGCGCACAGTTTTGATTTGATCCAATTGCGGATGGCCAATTCGAAGACGATCCCGCCGGTGGTTGGAAAATTACCGCGGTCCTGGAATCTGGCATTGCGAGCGAGTGGCTGGAAGGAATGCCCTGGCGTTTCATCTATAGCAATTAACAATAACATAGGCACATATTGGCGATAAAAAGGAAGGGGTTGGCGGCGGTGGGCAGGTCTTTGCGGAGGCGGGTTTTGAAGGTGGC
>Ga0214172_1000089_pt1 | contig 50085 bp, 31 predicted proteins | sample TroBogEpilimnion_29_FD_153010 | JGI IMG/M metagenome (GOLD analysis project Ga0214172, IMG submission 153010) | Freshwater microbial communities from Trout Bog Lake, WI - 12JUL2007 epilimnion | ecosystem: Environmental > Aquatic > Freshwater > Lake > Epilimnion/Euphotic zone | place: Trout Bog...
GTCCACATTTACGGTCACGATTGCACTATTAGTCCCGCCAAACCCGTCGCTGACAGTGTAGGTGAACTGGTCTGTCACTGCGTTGGTATTGTAATACATTACATAACCGTTAGAAACTGTCACCATAACTAAATTCGTGCTCGTGCTGACCCCAACCAGCGATAAACGATCGCCATCAACATCCGTCGCATTGCTTAACAAATTGGTGATGGCAATCTTGATCTGATTGACGGCTGCATTGCGGGTGTAGCTCCCGTTATTGGCCACCGGTGGGTGATTGGTAACGATCTGAGTCATGGTGTTAGTAGCAGCCAAGTAATTTGAATCGCCACTGTAAATGACCGAAATAATATTGGTGCCACGCGGCAGATTGCTCCACGAGGGGCTATTTGCCTCACCGCCGATAAGGGAATTTGAGCTGGCTGGCGAACCATTAGTTATGAAGGTGACAGTACCAGTGGCAGCGCCCGCAGTTGCTCCGTTGGTTTGTACTGCCGCCGTGAACGAAAGTGGCGCCAGATAACCGTTGATGGGGGCTGACGAAGAGAGTGCAATGGTTGTCGGCCCGATGTTCAAATATAGTTCACCATTGATGATTTGAAGCCAAGGGGCGGCAGTGGTGCTGGCACCACTCAAGTAGACGCCAACCGGCATGTTGCCGGCCACTAATCCGACACTGCCATTAGCAGCTTTGGAGATGATTTTATAGCTGCCGGCGGTTAAAGCCGACCCTGTGTTGTTGATTATGATTTTTGTTCCTGTCGAAAGCGTCAGCGTACCGTTTGTCACCATGAATGCCGGGATGCCGGCGGTATAGGTAAGCGATATATTGCCTGAACTGCTGTTTATATTGCCATCAAGCACTGCTGTTGAGGTGGAATTACTTAACGTCTGGCCAAAGCCTAGCGTAAAAGTCGAATTCAAGCCGGAAACGCCAAATACCGCTCCACTGCCAACAATGATGTTTGGACTGGCCAACGAACTGCTGCCTGTCAAGGCCAAAGTGCCGCCATTGATCGTTGTGTTGCCGCTGTAGGTATTGGCACCCGAGAACGTCCATTTGCTGCTGTTACTCTTCAAAATGGCCGTCTGATTAGTATAGCTAATGGAGACCGTGTTGGTATTGTCGCTGATCACACCGTTAATTTGGTTCGCCGTCGAAGTGCCATCCAGTGCCAGCGTGGCAAGCGTATCGTATGGGGCACTACTTACTTGCGGCGCTACGTTGCCGATGGTTATGTTGACGCCAATTGGCGCAATGGTTTCCGTCACGCTATACCAGTTGCCGAAGCTCAGGCTGGTGAAAGCAATGGTGTCCACGGCGCCGCCAGTCGGAGCATTGGGTCCGGCTAATACATTCAGCGTACCCGGAACATTGTTGAGGCTCAGATTCAGACTGCCAAAGTTATGCGTAATGCCGCTGCTGGCTCCTGCCGTGGCCCGGTTGAGCATCAGCGTGCCCACAGTGGCCACGGAAGCCGTATCCAACGACACGTTATAGACCGGGTTGGCGCCGCCGAATGCCGTGTCGGTGGACAGTTGATTGGTTGCCACCGACTGGATGTGCAAGGTGCCGCTGTTGGTTCCAAGCGCACTGACATTGGCCAAATTTAAAATGCCGCCGTTGAGAGTGGTGCCGCCAATGTAAGAGTTATTACCTGATAAGTTTAATGTTCCGCCACCGTTTTTCTTTAAAACACCGGAGCCACTGATCGTGCCGGCAATCGACTGACTGTTGTAAGTGTTGAATGCCAGAGTCGCATTGTTTGTGATGAAACTGCTGGCAATTGCGCCATCATGTCCGCTATTGCCGTCCCCCAGCTGCAACGTTCCGGAGCTAATTGTGGTGGACCCGCTGAAGGTGTTAACACCGGTAAGAATCCAAAGACTCGTTGCGCCGCTGCCCCCCTTTGCCAGCGAAACACCTCCGGACGCACCGCCGTCGCTGATAATACCGCTGATGGTATTGGCAGTCGGGCTTGACCCTATCAAGTTAAGAATAATTCCGGCAGAGGTCGTTCCGCCGGAGATGCCGCCGCCAAAGTTCAGAGTGCCGCCGGAAGTGCTGACGTTTCTGAAGTTAATTATTCCTGCCGTGGAGCTGCTGGGCGGCTCCAAAATGAGAGGGCAGTTGATGGTTTCCGTAGCTACTTCTGCTGCTTGCGAAATATTCACTTGGTTTACGCCACTGGCGCTGGTGAGGTGCAGCGCATTGCCAGCTGTGGAGCCGATAAAATAGGGGCCGGTATTGGCATTGTTAAAGATTAAGGAACCGAGGTTTCGACCGGAATCAATGACGATGGGATTGGCCGCCGAATTGCCCCAAGTATTGGCAATGGCGGCATTAAAAGTGGCAGTGTCAGCGCTGGTGGTGCTGCTCGTGGAGCCGGGCACGGCGGTCCAATTGGCGGTCGTGGACCAGTTGCCGTTAGCTGTGGAGCCGCCGTTCCAGGTTCCGCTGGCAGCCGATGCAGGCTGCGCTGCCATAAACGCCAGAGCAATCAAAGCGACAAGGCCAAGCGTCCATTTGCGGCAGGATTCGTTCAAATGATAAGAATTCATATTGTGGTTATGGTTTTTTCTGTTTGTTAGGATTCTGAGGAGCAGTTTGATAAATTTAAAAAACAAAACACCAGCGACTTCCATCAATGATGGTGGGAGCTGCGGTTCCGCTTGAGGTGGGTATTTCGCCAAATAGGTCAATTGTTTTTGCAAGTTCACGGTAAACCTATTAAAGATATCAAAGCCTCAGTTTCCGTCCATACGCATAACGATGCGTATGGACCTATAAAAACGGTTGGCGGCCAATTTGTATAAGGCTTTTATTTCTCCTGTTGGCAAATGATCAGGTTTCTGGCGTATGGCGTAGTAAATGCCCCAGGGGCGCCGCATCACATCATACTTTCGTTTCACTGATTTATTCACTTTCATGTTTACACTCCATTTATCATTGGATTGTCACCCGCTTTCCTACAATATCAGTCTCATGAACTGGTCGTTAGCATGCCAGCCATTGAGCATCACGAGGCACGTGAGACAGCCAAAGTAGTTTCGCACGCCACATTTTTATGAGGAGCACATATAGGCGGATAAAACTCGGCGCATTCACTTTTTTCGGAATTTTAGTGGCGTCGCCGCTCACGAAGGGCGCACCAACGGCCGCGCCGAAATTGCCGCCGATTGCCGCCGGGCCGTTCAAGCCCGACTGGAATTCACTCACGAATTACCAGTGTCCGGAATGGTTTCGGAACGCGAAATTCGGCATCTGGGCGCATTGGACGCCGCAATGCCAACCCGAACACGGCGACTGGTATGCGCGGCGAATGTATATCCAGAGCGATCCGGACTATGAATCGCACTTGAAGGAATACGGACATCCTTCCACCAACGGTTTCAAGGACATCATTCGGCTGTGGAAACCGGATCATTTTGATCCCGCGGCCCTGTTGAAATTTTATAAGGAGAATGGCGCGCGATACTTCATGGCGCTGGCCAACCATCATGATAACTTTGACAATTGGAATTCAAAATATCAGCCGTGGAACTCGGTAAACGTCGGCCCCCACATGGATATTGTCGGACGTTGGTCAGCGGCCGCGCGCGAGAACGGGCTGCGCTTTGCCGTGAGTATTCATGCCGATCGTGCTTGGGGCTGGTATGAGGTCGCGCAAGGCGCGGATAAAACGGGGCCGTTGGCTGGTGTGCCTTATGACGGCAAATTGACCAAAACCGATGGTAAAGGGCAATGGTGGGACGGGTTAGACCCGCAAGATCTCTATGCACAAAACCATCCTAAAGGGGCTCCTTTGGACGAGGTCTATTGTCTCAAGTTTTATCTTCGCACCAAGCAGCTCTGGGATGATTACCAACCGGACATGATCTGTTTTGACAACTCAGTCGTGCCACTGCCGGAGGCCGGTGAGCAATATGGCCTGAATCTTTACGCCCATTTTTATAATACACGTCTGGACAAGGACGGCCGCACCGAGGCGGTGGTCAACGCCAAACGGCTGAATTCAATGCAGCAGGAGGCCATGGTTATGGACATTGAACGCGGCAAAGCCGACCACATCCTGCCGCAGCCCTGGCAAACTGAAAATTGCCTTGGACGATGGCAATACGACCGGGAAATTTTTGAAAAACACGAATACCAATCCGCCGGAACCGTCATTCGGCTGCTGGCGGATATTGTCAGTAGGAACGGCAACTTGATGTTGAGCGTGCCGCTCCAGCGCAACGGACAGCCGGATGCCGATGAAATCCAGATTGTAAAGCAAATCGGCGCTTGGTTGAAAATCAACGGCGAGGCCATTTACGCGACGCGCCCCTGGAAAATTTATGGCGAGGGACCTTCGACGACCTGGCACGAAAAGGCCGGGCATCATCAGGACGCTATCAAGGCAGTCTCAGCCAGTCCTTTCACAGCCGAGGACATTCGGTTCACCCAAGCCCAGGATGGCGGGAGCCTTTATGCTATTGTCCTCGCGTTGCCGGCCAACGGCCGGATCAGTGTCACAACTTTGGCCGCAGGCTCACAGCTGTGGCCTAAAAAAATCGGCAGCGTGCAGATCCTCGGCGGGGGTCAGTTAAAATTCACGCGGGATGCTTTCGGGCTGCACGTCACTCTGCCAGAAAAATATTACGAGCCAATCGCCTTTGCGCTAAAAATATCGACGCAAACAAATTGAGTCACAGATGATGAACTTGTTGAAACAGCCAGACAGTTTAGAGTCGCCTCAAATAAACCGCAGGTAGTCGCCATAATCCGTGTGCCACCGCTCTGTCGCCGCCTGGTTGTGCGAATCGCTGCGACACGCAGATAAAAACTGCCGGAGGCCAGGCCGTCGAGCCAGTGGGAGACGACGCCGAGTAACGGATTTGGTTGCATGGAATATCGGGTGGGTTAGTTGCGTTTGCTCAAAATATTTTTTTCGTAACTCTTCACTTCCGCCAGCCAGGCGTCGCCGACGGGCACCCCCTGCTGTTCGCAGAAATAATCCCAGACGGCGCCGAACGGCAGTGTCTTGGCCTCTTCCTGCAACGCCAGCCGCGTGGTGAAATCGCCCGCGGCTTCCGCCGTGCGAATGAGCGGCGTCTCCAGCAAGGCGACGAGCAGCGCCCGCAGCAGGTTGCGCGTGCCGATGGTCCAGGCCGCGACCCGGTTGATGCTCGCGTCAAAATAATCCAAGCCGATATGGACGCGTTGCTCAAAACCATTCACGGCAATCTCGCGCGCTATGGAAAGCAAATCATCATTGAGAATCACGACGTGATCGCTGTCCCAGCGGACGCCGCGGCTGACGTGCAGCAGAATCTCCGGCATGAACTGCAGCACGCTGGAAATCTTGTCCGAGATGCTTTCCGTCGGATGATAATGGCCAGCGTCCAGCGTCAGCAGTTTCTTCCGGCTGACGGCGTAACCCATGTAAAACTCATGCGAGCCGACGACAAAGCTTTCGCTGCCGATGCCAAACAGTTTCGGTTCGACCGCATCCAGATTGAGCTTCGGCGAAATTTGTTTTTTGAAAACGGCATCCAGCGATTCCGCCAGCCGGGCGCGCGGCGCGACACGGTCAGCCGGCGTATCTTTCATACCGTCAGGAATCCACACGTTCGTCACGCAGGTTTTGCCGAGCGCCTTGCCCATCGCCGCGCCAATTTCACGGCTGCGGATGCAATGCTCAATCCAGAACTTGCGAATGTCCTTGTCAGCGTGCGACAGCGTAAAACCGTCCGCCGCCTTTGGATGCGAGAAGCACGTCGGATTGAAATCGAGACCGAGGCCGTTTTGCTTCGCCCACGCAATCCAGTTGGCAAAATGCTTCGGCTCGATGGCGTCGCGGTCCACTTTCTTGCCGCTGAACTCGCCGTAGAAGGCATGTAGATTCAAACGATGTTTACCGGGAATCAGGGACAACGCCTGGTCGATGTCGTTCCGGAGTTCTTCCGGCGTGCGGGCTTTGCCGGGATAATTGCCGGTCACGGCCAGACCGTTGCCCAGCGCGCCGCCGGCGTTTTCAAAGCCGACCACATCGTCGCCCTGCCAGCAGTGCAGCGAAATGGGAATGGTGGCTAATGTTTTCAGCGCGTGACTCACGTCCACCCCGAGGGCGGCGTAGCGTTCCTGGGCAAACTGATAACCTTTTTGGATTTTTACATTGGGTGATGGCATATTTTTAAGCTTTGTGTTGTATGACTGCATTTTCGCCTAGTATTGGTTTATTAAATTAATTTGTGGTAATTTGTGGTGAAACAATATGACCCGGATTCTACGGCAATTACGACCCAGCCGTCTTCGACGCGAAGCAACCGGATGCCTTTAACTTTTGCCAGCAGTTTGCCGCCTTCGGTCACTTGCGCCGCGCTCGCCGCAGGAACATAAACCGTCGCTGTCGTGTTTGCTGGAATCGTCGTTTCCAATTCGAAGCGGCCTTTTTTCAAACGCCAGTTGCTCGTGATGCGACCGTGGATGGAATCGTAATGTGCCTTCACCCAGTTGATTGGCGGGTGGTCGGGATTGCTACCCGGTGTCGGCGGATGCGGCTTGATGATGATTTTGGCATAGCCTGGCCCGTCGGACTGAATGCCCGCGAGGTCATTGATCATCCATTCGCAAACCGCTCCGAAGGAATAATGAGCGAAGGAATTCATCGAGGCGTTTTGTTTGCCGTCCATGCCGCCAAAGCCGTGCGCCTTGGTGTAGCTGTCCCAGTGTTCCCAGATGGTCGTGGCTCCCTGATCCACTTCATAGCCCCACGACGGAAATTTGCGGCTCTGGAAATGTTTCACCGCCAGATTGTTTTCACCCACGCTCGTCAGCACCGGCAACAACGGTCGGGTGCCAAGAAATCCCGTCGTCATGCCTGAATTATCCACCGTCTCGCCGGCCCGTAATTTATCCGCAAGAATTTTTCCGGATTTCACACGCAGATCGGGGGGCAATAAATCCATGTAAAGCGCCAGCGCGTAGGCGGTTTCCGTGTCCACCGCCAACGAGCCATCGGCATGAACATACTTTGCATTGAAGGCCGATTTGATTCCGTTGAATAACTCACCATATTCTGCCGCTTCCGTTTGTTTGCCGATGGCCGCAGCCATTTGCGACATGAGGTTGGCGGAATAGGCGAAATAAACCGAGTCCACATAATCTAGCGGCGTCTTGCCGCCAAACGACAGCCAGTCGCCCCAGTCATTGCCGTGGACGATGCCGAGGTAATTTGTGCTGGTAGACTTGCGCCAGTCCATGAACTTTACCAAGTAAGGCCAGCAGCGTTCGATGATTCGCGTGTCACCGTAAGCCTGCCAGATCGTCCACGGACAGATGACCCCCGCGTCGCACCACGCCGTGCCGAAATCCCAGCCGTGCTGAAACGGATAGGGGCAATAGCCCGGAAACGTGCCGCTGGGCCGCTGTGCTTCCATAACTTCACGAAGCCATTTCGAATAAAACGCCGCCACATCCGCATTAAGCGTGGCACAGTGAACGTAAATCTGCGCGTCGCCCATCCACCCGAAACGCTCGTCGCGCTGCGGACAGTCCGTTGGCAAATCTAAAAAGTTCGCGCGTTGCGTCCAGACGACGTTTTTGAACAGCCGGTTCGCCATCGGGTCGCTGCACTCGAAACCGCTCGTCAACGGCGTGTCGCTGTGTAACACAATTCCAGTGATCGCATCTTTGTCCGGCTTACCAGGGTAACCGGTGACCTCGACGAATTGAAAACCATGGAACGTAAAGCGCGGGGTCCACGTCTCGCCATTTTTGTCGCCGCGCAGAATGTAGTGATCAATGGCGCGGGCCTTGCGGTAATTGTCATTCATCAGCCGACCGTCGGGATACAACATCTCGCCGTAGCGTAGTTGAATATCCGTGCCGGCCGGGCCTTTGACCTTCAACCGCACCACGCCCGCAAAATTCTGACCGAGGTTGAAAATATAAACGCCGTTCGTCGGCGAGGTGATTGCAATTGGCTTGATTTCTTCAATCGGACGCACCGGCAAACCGGGAAAGGCTTCAAGTTTTGCCGGGCGCTTGAAATCCAAGTCAATCGGCCGACCTTTAATCTCAACTGCGTCGCCAGGTTTTTGAGGGTTTTGATATTCGTAGAATGTCGCGGGAACGCTGCCATTTTTGGATGCGAGAATGGCGGGCTCCCATTTTGAATCGTCAAAACCGGGTTTCGCCCAACCCGGCATTTCTTTGCGCGCGTCATAGGTTTCGCCCATCAGAAAATCGCCTTCGCGCACCGGGCCGTCGCCGGTTGCTTTCCACGATTTGTCCGTTGGTATGACTTCGTGGGAGCCATCAGTGTATTCAATTTCCAACTGCGCCATCAGAGCGGGTGTTTTGCCGTAGGTATTTCGTCCGATTTTTTCCGTGCCGATGCCGGTGAGCAGTCCAAACCCGATGTAACCAGAATACCAGCCATCGCCCACCCAAGCGCCAAGTGCGTTGTTACCGCGCTTCACAAGCGAGGTCACGTCGTAAGTGTTGTAGTAAGCGCGTTGATGATAATCCGTCCAGCCGGGCGCAAACCGCGCATCCCCGACACGTTGGCCGTTCAGGTAAAGTTCATGGATGCCTAGCGCCGTCGCATAAATCGTCGCACGCTGAATTTTTTTGGCAGCATTAAATTCCTTACGGAACTGGTGCGCGGGCGGCAGAAATAGTTTTTCAGTGTTCGTCCAGACCGGCGTGGTGTCGCGGAAAGAAATGTAATCTGCCTGCCAATCTTCCGGCCGGAGCAATCCCATTGTCCATGCCGCCGTTTCGCTCCACTGAGCTTGGCCATCCTTATCCCAGACGCAGACTTTCCAGAAACATTGTTGGCGGGAGGCGAGCGGCTTGCCGGTGTATGGAATGTTCACCGTGTTCCCGCTGGACATTTTTCCGCTGTCCCACAGGTCGGCAGTATTTTGCTTGAGCAATTTGACGCTCGAAGCGACGAGAATGTGATAAGCGGTTTGCTTGGCTCCGCGCTGGTCTGACTCAATCTCCCAAGTCAAGCGTGGCTGCGGCTCGTCAATGCCCTGGGGATTGACGCGGTATTCGCAGCGCAATGACGCTGGTAGCATTTCCGCCGCTTGAATCTTCACTACTAATGGCAAAAATGTCATCAAAGCAACTGTAATAATGAGCCAAATATTGTTTAAAAAGTTGGACCACATTAAATGATACGCGCTAAAGTTAGTGCCACGCAAATTGGGTTTTACTGGTATAGATATTAGTTTGTTCATAATTCATTCCACCACTTTTGAAGTCTTTGCACAGAGGATTTTATATTTTCCACACCAGAAATCTCCAGCGTGGTGTTGCCGGCAAAGCCGGATTTTTTCAGTGCCTTGACGATGGTGGGAATTGATACCACGCCATCACCGAGCGGAATCACAGACATACCGCAGCCGAAAAGTTTTCCGCGCTGCGCTTCCATTTCCTTCGACATATCTTTCCAGTGAACATGGCCGATGCGCTTGCCGAAAGTCTTCACATAATCCAACGGCTCCGCGCCGCCGAGCCAACTGTTGCCCGTGTCGAGGCAGATGCCAACGGTTTTTTCGTGGCCGAGCCGTTCGAGCAAATCTCCCATGTGCTTCACCGAATCCGTGACGATGCCGTGCGGTTCGAGCAGCAGCTTCACGCCGAGCTCTTCCGCCCATTCGATGGGCGACTGCAATTTTTCGCAGATGGTGAACAGCCGCTCTTTTTCTGTGAGCGCGTGACCGAATTTGGTTTTCGGATCACCCTCGGTGGTGATGACTTCGGGAATGCCTAAATCCGCGGCGAGGCGGATGGCCTTGATGATTTGGAATGTGCCATAAACATCCGGTGCGGCGGGATCGAGCAAATTGGCGTGCGCGCAAACGGTGCTCAATTTGAGTTTGTGCTTCGCCGCGAGCTGGCGAATTTTCGCCGGGTTGCTATCGAGACTCACGGACGCGGCGAAACCGAACTCCACGCCGAGCGACGCGCCGTCGTGGTTGTCAGTGAGGTCAACGTAATCAATGCCCAAGCCACGGATCAGTTCAAACTGCCGTTCCATGGGCGTGAACGGTTCAACGAGGGCGAAGCAGCCGATTTTCATAAATCAACTTTGTTTCCAGTCACCGCGAATCGGGATGTGCATTTGGTTGTTTAATTCTTTTGGCGATTTGATTTTATATTTTTTGGGATCCCAAACCACTTCGCCGCCGGTTTTGATGGCCATGAGCGAAAGATGGCTGAAAGCGTCGGAGCGGAGCGCATCCTGAATTGGCGCGATGGACGGCGAGCGCTCGCGCACGCTGTCCACGAACGATTTGTAATACTTGTTGTGATAGAGCACGCGTTTGTTGCCTTCACACTGCTTCATCTTGAGCCAGTTGGGATTGCTCGCGGCCACGCCGTTGCGGCTCAAACTGACCCAGCCTTTGGTGCCAAAAAACGTCGTGCCGTCGCTCTGGTCGTCGTCGCGATATTGTTTGACGATCGGCGCGGCGTGGTTGGTGCTCATAAACCGCATCGGAATGCCGTCGTGGAATTTCACTTCCACATCCCACGTTGCGCAGGTGTCGAACAAACCGTTGGGCGTCGGAAAATCCCCGGTGCCGCGAAATGAAATGGATCCTTTGGTGTCCGAATCCATGCCCCAAATCGCGATGTCCAGCGGATGCGCGCCCCAGCCGGCGATGAAGCCTAGCGCATAATCCGAGCAATACCACGAGCCTTGGCTGGTGATGCGATCCTTCGTGCAAGGTTTCATCGGCGCGGGACCGATGTAGAGTTCGTAATCGAGTCCGTCCGGCACAGGAATTTCATCGAGCGAGCCGCCACCTTGACCACCCGGCGCCCAGACTTCGAGCCGTTGCAAATCGCCAATGTAGCCGTTGAGCACCAGTTCCACGCCGCGCTTGAGCATTTCCTGCGCGCGCTGCTGCGTGCCGTATTGAAATACCCGTTCGTGCTTTTTCACCGCCGCCAGCATGGCTTGATTTTGTTCCAGGCTATGACCGAGGGGCTTCTCAATATAAACATCTTTGCCCGCCCGCACCGCCGCGAGGCCGATGGGCACATGCCAATGATCCGGCGTAGCGATGACCACGGCGTCCACACTTTTGTCCGCCAGCAAATCGCGAAAGTCGTTGTAAAGTTTCGGCTCCAGCTTTTGCGCTTCCATAACAAAGCTGGATGCCTTCTCACGCCGCTGGCGGAACGGATCGCAAATTGCGACGGACGCCGCGCCGTCCACCGTGAGAAAATTTCGCAGATCATTCGTGCCCTGGCCGCCAACGCCGATGTGTCCGAGCTGAATTTTTTTGCTAGGCGTGTTTTCGCCCGCCAGCAAGCGTAGCGGAATAAAATTCGGCGCTGTCGCCGCGAGTATTGCGGCTTTCAACATTCCGCCGGCAAACCGACGGCGGGTGATTTGATTGATTGTTTTCATTTTGATTTTTCAGTTGGAGAATTTTGCGGGGAAACTTTCCCAGTCGCCGCCCATTCAACGCCGCGACAAAGCAATTCTTGAAAGCCCGCGCTGTCCATGCCTTTCGTATCGTGGCCCAGCAGTAAATTAAAACTGCGGCCGTCGCCAAATTTTGTCGTAAAAGCGACCGGCTCGTCTTTGCCGGAACCTTTCCATTCTGGCGCGGAAAAAGCTGTCGCCAAAATATTAATGTTCGTCTGCAAGGCCGTGCGATGCCACAGTTCGTCGGTCGTGACAAAATTTGTCAGGCCGCGCGTGATGGGATGATTTGAGTCAATAATCTTCACTGCGAATTCATGCGGCGGGCCGTGGCCGGTCTGGCCGATTTTCCAAGCGCCGCCGGCGATTTGCTGATACTCCGGCCAGTCGTAAAAAGACGAACTGCCGGCGTGGACGGAAACAAATCCTTTGCCGCTGCGGATAAAGTTGAGAAACGCTTCGCGCATCGTCGGCGGCCAGTTGGTCACGGTAGGTTTGCCGAACGTATTCCAGTCGCTGACCAACACATCATATTTTTGCAGAGTCACCGCATCGCAGTCTTCGGGATGCTCGGTGACGTCCACCAAAAAGTGTCCGCTGTTTTCGAGGATGGCCTTGAGCTTGGGCGTGGTCGCGCGCCAGTTGTGATTGTTTTGGCCGCTGAAAATCAGGACTTGAATCATCGGCTCGGCGGAGAAAACACGGTTGAGACCAAAAGATAAAAGCAAAAATGGCAACAACAGCCGCATTCGGTTTGATTTCAAAACTTTCATAAGGGACGTATAATGTATCAAGTCATTTCGCAAACCGGAGTTGTTATCTGAATATCTGAACCTCGCGGCCTGATTTTCAACAAACTCATCGCGTTGTCTTTATAGTTTCTTCGGCTCAGCCGCAGGCACGGTTATATAGTCAATATTGACCGGCACACCGGTTTCCGCTTTCAGTTCAATCGTGTTGGTGCCGACTCGCAGCGGCAGATTCTCGGTCTTATCCGCCCAAGTATTCCAGTCAGCGGTGGCAGGAAAGGCAGTATCGCAGACTTTCGCCCCGTTAACATAAAGGCCGAGGGTCTGTTCTCCTGCTCCGGCGGAATAATGAATCGTGATGTCCCCTTTCCCGGCTGGCACGTTTATGGCCGTGATGGTGGCCGCGGCGCCAGCATTCACGAAACCGTCCACAAAGCCCGCCCCGGAATATCCGTCATGGTTGGTGTTTTTGCCGCACCCTCCGGAAAGCTCGGCGTCCTCTGCTTCATATTTTGCCATCATCGCGGAATTGTCTGTTTTGAACCAGTCGAGCCGCAGCAGTTCGCCGCCGCTACCTTTGAATACTAGATAGAGATCTTTGGATCCCGCATCATTGATGAGCGGACACGCCACGGTCTGGTAGTTGGCCCATCCGCCGGTGCTGGGGACCTTGCAACTGCCCAGCAAAGGCCCATCAACCTTTTCCTGATGGACTTCAATTAAGCCTCCAGCCGGATTGGCTGAGCTGACGCAGAAGCTCAACACCGCATTTTTCTTCAGATTGCGGAAATTGGGATAGGCCAGCCAGGAACCGTCGGTGAGGTTACGCACTTCAAAACCGGTGGCGTTTTCACGTTTCTCCACTTCATCAGAAGCGGCGAAATACCACTCTGCCTGAATTTTTTCCCAACGCGCGTCATACTGACCCACGCCCAGCGGTGATTGTTCTATGAACGGATCGTCCGCGAGGTCGCCGTTGTCCTTGAAGTAAGCATAGACAATTTTTGTTTTCCGATAATAGGTGTCGCCATCCGGCACGCCGTAGGCAAAGAAGGTTTGGTTGTGCCAGTTGAAAAAGCCCCCGTGGTCAACCGTCTGATCCTGGGAAAACACGCCGCGAAACGTGTAGGGACCGTAAACATTGGTGGCGGTGGCATAATAGGCACCGTGGGAATTAAGATAATAAATCCCGTTGTGCTTCATAATGAACGGGGCGTCATTTTGCCAGCCGTTGATCAGAGTGACGGGCCGGGGTTTCTCCGCCAGTGAAATCATGTCCTCGTTCAGCCGGGCAATGTGATATTGCTGGCCAATGACGGTGAAGCCCCAGACGATATACGGGGTGTGCGCGGCATCGTCATCAATAAAGACCGTGGGGTCATACTGAGCCGTCGGCGTCAGGCCTTTGGGCAAAAGCGGTTTGCCCAGCGCATCCCAATAGGGACCGCCGGGGCCGTTGGTGCTGACGGCGACGCCGAGACACTCCTGACCCTTGGAAAAATAAAAATAATATTTGCCGTTGCGTCCAGCGCCATCGGTCGCCCAGCAGTCGGTGGTGGGTCCCATGAAAGTATCTTCCGGTTTCAACACGAACTCTTTTCGCCATTGAACCAGATCCAGCGACGAAAACACCTGCCAGTCATGCATCAAAAAGCCGGGATGACCGGGCGCGTCGTCGTGGGTCGAAAACAGGTAGGCCCGGTCGTTGAACACGTGAATGCGCGGATCGCACACTCCTTGATGGGGAATGATGGGATTTTCTGCAAGCGCCATCCCCGTAAGCCATGCCCAACCAACTCCGAGCCACGCCAGTGCGGCGATACCTTTTCGGCATGGTGACGGCTGGCGGCCACTGCCCTGCATTTGTTTTCCAAGACACATATTTTTTATTGTGAGACTTTGGATTTTTCAGACGTTCAAGGGCTTTGCTTCATTGCCTTGCGCAATTCGGCCTCTGATCGGCAACTCCTTCCGTAACTTTTCCTTCCAGTTGTCTGCGGCGAATATAGTGGAGGAGGTCATCAATGCCAGCTGCGTCAGTAGTATGATATTGCGATATCGCATATTTGGTTTTGGTTGGGGTAATTTTCTTTTAAATGTCTCCATTCATTTTGACGCTGCTACCCTGGCGTTGGCGTCGGCAATTTCCACGCAGATAACCGAGGCAATTTTATCGGGCGCTTCAGCCGTCAAATCGAGGGTTACGCCAGATTCTGTCTGGTTGAAGGTCAAATCCTTATGGTCGGCGAGGAAACAGGCCTTGACGACTTTGCTTTGCAGTCCGGGCAGGTCAAATTTCCCGGTCGCGGGCCAGTTGAAAATGATCAGATAAATTTTTCCCGGCTTGGTCGTCGCGCGCCAGTCCCAGGTTGTGATGAATTTCGGTTTGCCGTCCTGATCTTTTTCGGTGTCGCTAAATTTCCCCGCCTCGGCCCCGAAGGGAGTGGGGCCGGTGCCATAAATGGCCCCGCCATTGACTTTCATCCACTTGCCGACGGCCTTAAGGCATTCAATGCCCGGCGGCGGAATCACGCCCTCGCTGGTCGGGCCGACGTTGAGCAGATAATTGCCGCCTTTGCTGGCAATATCACACAGGTTTTGAATGATCGTCGTCGGCGTTTTCCAGTTGGCATCGTGCCGATTATAGCCCCAATGATCATTCAACGTCATACAACTTTCCCAGTCAACCACTGAGCCGAAACCAGCGGGCGGTATCTGCCGTTCGGGAGTGCCGAAGTCGCCAACGGCGGCGGCATCCGTTGACATGCCGGCCATGCCGGCACGGAACTTGTCAATGCGATTGTTGATGATCAACTTGGGATCCAGCGTGTGCAGATAATTGCAGAGATCCACGCCGCGCTCGTGAGTCCAGGTTGCTTCCCATTCGCCGTCGAACCAGATCACTCCGGGATGATAGCGGGTGACCAGTTCCTTGAGCTGTCCCTTCATGTAGGCGACGTAACGATCCATGTCCGGCTTGCCAGTGGCCACATCATTCCAAGCCCGGCGCTCCGCCCAGTCCGAACTGTGCCAGTCCATAATGGAATAATAGACGCAAAAACGGATGCCGGCGGCATGGCAGGCGTCGGAAAGCTCCTTCAGCGGGTCACGGTGGGTGCGCTGCCACCAGGGAGTGCGGCAGATACTCCAATCCGCAAGTTTTGTGGGCCACAGACAAAATCCGTCATGATGTTTGGACGTTATGACCAGGTATTTCATACCCGCATCCTTGGCGGTTTTTACAATGGCTTGGGCGTCGAACTTTACCGGGTCAAAGTCTTCGGCAAACTGCGCGTAGCGGCTGACAGGAATCCTCCCGTCCTCCATGATCCACACGCAATAATTTGTTTTACCGTTCCAATCACCAGCGGGCACAGAATAGACACCCCAATGGATAAACATGCCAAACTTGGCTTCGCGCCACCAAGCCATGCGGACGTCGCGCTGGGCAGGAGTTTCGACTTTGTCGGTCTGGTTGGTTTGCGCCTTGGCAGACAGCACACTTGCCGACACGATCAACGCCGCGGTAAGAAGAAGTCTTTTAGTTTTTCTGGCGGCGATTAAACTCGCCAATTCTTTTTGGAAAAAGGTGCTCATTTCAGAAAGGTGTCAATTATTCAGTGGTTTTATTGGTTTACCTTGGTTCTTCAGGTGTGGTGCTACTGCGAGGAATGGTTTTAAGCAGCGTGAATTCACCGGTTCGAATGTTAATTGTCCAGTCGCACGGCTTGGGCAGCCAAAGCTTCCCGTCACCAATTTGGAGGGGCATCCATAAATACCGCGAGTCCCATTGGGCATCCGGCTTCCAAATGTCGGCGATAAAAATCACGTTGGTTGCCTCTGTGCCGCAGACCTTCAAAAGGAAGCCTGACTGGGAGCCGTAGGTTTTCATTTCCGGCGGCGCGATGTCCGCGAACGCGGACCACGGCCCCGCCAGCGAACTGGCCGTGGCATAGACATTGGGATTGGTATCCCAGCCGGTGAGGTGCGAACCGACCACATAATACAGTCCGCCGTAATGCACCAGAGCCAAACCTTCGAGATGTTCCGGTATCAAACACACATCTTTGGCGATGGAGAGATAATCCTCCGACAATTGGTAGATGCGAAAACCATTGGGCCGATCCTCCGAAAGCAGATAGGCCGTCCCGTCATCATCCACAAACTGGCCGAGGTCGCGGCTCTCGTGTCCCAGCGGACGGAAACTTTTGAGGTAATGATAATCGCCGTCCACCTGGTCGCACTCGAAAACCGCCACCCGGGCCAGTGAATAGACGCTGTTGTCAAGATGCGCATACATCACGAATTTCTTTGTCAAGGCGTTGTAATACACCTTGGGCCGTTCCAGCACCCAGCCGGTGCCAATGTGTTCTGGATCGGCAAGTTGGACCACTTGCCGGCAAAAATGCCAGTGGCTAAGGTCACGCGAAGAATAGCAGGCCAGGTAACGCTTCTCAGGATTGTTGGTCCGGGTGCGATCCTCGCCGAATAAATAATAGATGTCACCCAACTTGAGGATTCCGGCCCCGTGCGCCTGAATGTGCCAGCCCCGGTCATCCGGCCAGACGGCGCCGGGGCGGATGGTTTGCGCTGAAAAGTCAGCATTCGTTCCCGGGGACAAGTTCGTGGTTTTACAACCGCAAACAACCAATAAACCCGCGGCAACGACGAATACGAAGGTGGTCAGGGCTTTCATTCTAACAAAAACTGGGAACTGCGCAGCCTTTTGCAAGTCTATGGGATAGTCAGCGGCAGCGGACGGTTTCTGGGCAACCAACAACATGCCTCTCTGGCGAGCTTCGGCTAATCCGGTGGGACAGCCGCTGTGCCAAAACCATGAATGCTTAAACCGCTTTTTCATCCAGCTATTTGTTTTTCCAAAAAATCCGCACTGCATTGTCGCGGCATCACTCGTTATTGGTCGACACTGAATATTTTTCATGGAACTTGACATGGGCCTTTAAGGCTGGTTCCTCCTCCAAATGCAACGGTAATTAAACCGCCGGTTCGGTGCGGTGTCACCGGCAAGGCACAGGGAAATCGGGTCTTTCAGGTCCGGCGGGTTGTCGCACCATTTGAAATCGAAGCTGAACGCATCGCCTTTCAAGCCAAGCAGTTTGCGCGGCACGGCCAGTTCCAGCCGCTTGCCAGCATAGCGATAATTCAGCCGGGCCACCTCGATCCACGGGCCGCCGGGAGCGCCGGGGGCGTAGCGCTGAAGCGTGGTGATCTTGTCATCCACCACCCGGAGATTGATGATGTAATCGTAACCATTCCAGCCAGTGTCCGGGTTCTGGTCGGCGTCAATCAGCAGTAACATCCAATTCGTGCCGGTGTGCGGCGTGAGTGCATCCTGCGTCTCCACATAGAAATAGACGTTGTCCTGATCCACCGCGACTTTACTTTTGACGATGTCATTGCGGCCGAGATCATTCGTGTAATGCAATCCGCCGTAGCCGTCGTAATCGCGGTGAACGGTGTCCCCGACCGTGTCGAGGTATTCCACCTCGACGCCCGCCCAGTCGGCAAAGCTTCCGTCCAGTCGGATCGGATGCAAACCATGAAGTTCCGGGATGGGGCGGACACCTTTGTAGCGGCGGATGTTTTGCACCATCTGCATATAATAATTGTCCGTGTAGCCGCCTTTCATCGGCGAAATTGTGCGGTTGAATTCGGCGTTGTATTGATCCACGAAAAAGTAGGAGCTATCGCGACGCATGAACGGCGTGGTGGGGCTGCCGTTCGGCGAATATTTGCCGGCAGTCCATTCGTTCCAGTCGTTGAGATAAATGAACTGCGGATCGCCTTGAATCGCTTCATTCCAGCGCTGCTGGAAATAAATCCCGTAAGCTTCGGGGTGTTCAACTTTATGGCCCGGCCAAGGGGCGAAGGTCGGTTCGGGCAAATCAAACTGGTTCAACCTCGGCTCGCCGCCTTCCCGCGTCCAGGACTTGCCGACAAATGACGAAGCATGTTGTGCGGGTGTGACCGCAGCTTCTTCCTTCTTACCGTTGTGGGTGGAAACCAAATCATCCGGCGTCATTGCCGCCACGCTTGGGTTGCTCAGGTCTAGGCCAAAGCTCCAGTTGTCTTCCGTGCCGACGAAACGTTTCCCGGCCCAATCATGGTAACCCCACCACATCGTGCGGAGGGTGAAGAAGTTTTTGACGGCCTTGGTGTAATCCTTGTAAAACTCCTCGGTGTATTCAGGGTCGCCGTGATGCGGATTCTTGGCATCCGTCTTGGCGGCGGCATCATAGTGTGGATTGGGATGCTTGGTGCCCTGGCCGTTCGCGTCCACTTCCGGCGTCGCGTTGTAAAGCAGCAGCGGTTTGCCGTCCCAATAAAACCAGAGATCCTGATATTTGCCCGGTTGATAGATCTTATCATACAAATCCTGCACCACCGTGATCACCGGCCCGTTGAACGCCCAGAAACAGATTTGCGGCACTCGGTTGCCCTCGGCTTTCATCTTCTCCATCACCGCGAAGATAACTTCCCACTCGTCCCAGTAGCGGACGCCGTTGGTGACATCCAAGATGATGACATCCACGCCCGCGTCGGCGAGCATGGATATGTCGTGGCGGATGACATACTCGTCCTTGCTCAGAAAATAGCCCAGTTCCGGTTCGCCCCAATGATACGAGCCTTCCGTCCAGAGCGGATGTTTGGCGTCAAGCCGGGCTTTCGGATCACCGGCCAGCACGCGCGACACGTCGGCGGTATAGGGACTTTTGAGTTTGTGGTTCGCATCGCTGTGCCAGGTGACGTAGAAAATGCCGACGACGCGACGATGATCCGTTTTGACCGGCCCAACCACCTGCGCGGTCGGCAGGTTGCGTCCCAACGAATCATGGCCGACCCACGTGTCGGGATATAGGTCGCGATAATTGGGCCGGTCTCCAGCCCAAGCACCGCTTGCCGCTCCGAGCATTCCCGAAAGGATTATGTATGAAAACCACTTCCTCATGATCTCAGTCGCGTGTGCAAAAATTTTGTTGACTGGACATGGGTTTAAGACCGGCAAGAAACAGCAGCATTCAGCCGATTCCCGGATTCTTGTTGGGGGATGGAAAGCGTTTGATTTGTGTTGGCGCATATTCAGGTAGTTATGGAACGTTGCGGATGCGCCAGAAGCTATTGGTGCCAGTTGGTGAATTTGTAAATTGCAGTGAACCATTGGCGGGGGCTAGATTGGTCACGACCGGTAACCAGAATGCCGGCGACAAGCTGAACGTTTGCTCCAAGGCATAGGTGTTCCACGGAATGCCCAGAAATGCCAGCACCAGATTTCCACCGTTCAATCCGGCGGTCAACTGATTCAAACCGGAACTGTTGGCAATGACACTCACCGTTATGGCATTCGTTACCTTTCCACCATAGTTGTCACTGACCGTGTAGTTAAAGATATCCGTGCCGGTGAAATTGTTTGTGGCCGCATAGGTCGCCCTAGTGCCATCGGTGCTGGTGACCCCGTGGGCGGGCGCGCCCACAGCCGTGACCAACAGCGGATCACTGTCGGCGTCCGTCGGGCCGTTTGCGCTACCGATGATTTTCAGCGTTGCCGGCAACCCGCTCACTGCGCCGAGCACCAGCGGGGATGACACCGGTGGGGTGTTGACCACCTGCGTCAAACTATTTGTGCTGGCGAGGAAATTTCCGTCGCTCAGATATTGTGCCGTAACGACGTTAGATCCATGCGGCAATAAACTTGTTGCGAATGCCGCCTGCGCGCTGGTGTTCAAATTGACCAGCGCAGCCGCCACACCATTGGTCAGGAACTGGACCGTGTTCGTCGGCGTGCTGCCACCCGGCGGCACCGCGCTCACCGTCGCCGTGAAGGTCACACGGCTTCCCGTCGGCGAGGGGTTAAGCGAACTGACAAGGGCGGTGCTGGAGGACGCTTGGTTCACTGTCAGCGAACGGGCGCTCGAAAGGCTTCCGGCATTGCTGATATCGCCGCCGTAGCTGGCGGTCAGGCTGTGCGTGGCTGCGGGCAGATTGGTGAGGGTCAGCACAGCCGTGGCGGTGCTGCCACTGCCATTTCCTAGCACAGCGGAGCCAAGGAAATTGCCGTTGTCCATGAACGTGACCGTGCCGGTGGGGATACCGTTGGTGGTTCGCACGGTGGCGGTGAGGGTCACCGCCCCGCCGTAAGTCGAGGGATTCGGACTCAACGTCAGGTTGGCTTGGGTGGGTCCCTTGCTGCCCACCACCACCAGCGAGAGATTGGCAAAAACCACCGTGTTATCGCCGGGCGTGAGATTCAGTAACTGAATAGACGGTGAACCTTTCAAGGTGGAGGGCGTGGTGAAGGTCGCTGTGACATGGACAAACGCCGCGTTGTTGGCGACGTTGGTGACCGTAAAATACACCTGCGAGCCGTCGCCAATCTGAACCTGATAATTGACCGTATTACCCGCCCGGGCGGCGACGTCGTAATCCAATTGATACGTCGTATAAGCCGTCAGCGCCAAGTTTTGCGCCAACCCGTTCACGCCGCCTTGGATGAAGGCGTAGGTATTGCCACTGGTGCTGGCCGGGCCAAAGGCATCACCCGCGCTGGTGCCCGCGCCATTCACGCCAACCAACAAATTTGACAGATTGCTCCAGTCGGTGATGGAGGAAGGATTCCCGGAACTCCATGGCAATAGATAACCCGGCCGGTTGGTGAATTGAAAAGCGTTCGCCGTGAAATTGCCGTTGACGATGAGGTTCGTCCCCGGAGTCTGGATCTGCGGCATGACAAGGTATTTCAGAGCCCCCGCCACCCAATTGGCCCACAAGGACGTGTCATTGGTCGAGTCCACCACGGACGCTGAGAAAACATAACTTGGCACGCCGCCTTGATTGTAGTTGATAGGATACTTCCGAGAATCCATCAGAAGTGCGATGCCCTCGCCAAAAGACCAGTTAAAGTTGTTGGTGAAGGTGACGGATCGGCTATAAATCCAATTGGTGGTGTAATATTCCAGCACACAGTAGGTAGGTCCGGGTGTCGATCCGGCGACCACGGTTCCCGAACCCTGATTCACCACCAGAATAAACTGGGATAGATTAGTGTCGTATCCCAAATCGAGAGACGTCCCGCCAATTGAATTGACTGTAAGGGTTGCCACATTGGTAAAGTTGCCTGGCGAAAAAGCTGGGTCAATAGATCTAATAACGCGAATGTTTCCGCCCACATTTGAATTGGTGGCATTGACGTCAGTATAAATCATGTAGTAATAACCGTCCGGCCCCTGAGCCACCGCCGGCTGGCCTATGCCATAAAGATTGGTGTCGGGCGAACTGGGTGAAATGATGGCATTACCATTGTTCAATCGCTGAAAGGTTCGCCCGCCGTCATAACTGACGGCCATGCCCAGACGCGTGGTCGCCACCAACTGACTGCCGTCGGTGTTTCCCCCGTATCCCATATACAGGAGATTGCCAACCCGATACACATTTGGATCACACGCGTGGATTTGGTCAAACTTGGTCGGGTCCAGACTGGGTTGCAACGCCACCGAAAGCGGGGCCGTCATCAAACCTTGCAGCGAAGTGGCCTCGCGGTAGAGGATGTTGTCGCCCCCCACACAACCGGGGATGCCGGAACCGCACATCCAGATTTTGTAAAGACCCTCCACCTCGTCATACATGAAGGACGGGGCGTAGTTATAAGGAGCCTCAGAGTCCTGAACAATGTTCTGATATACCGGCTGCCGCACCGGCTGGTTGGTTTGTCCCGAAAGATACAACGCGGTATTGGGTACCGCTTGCTTGCCCAAACCCGGACCACTCCAACTGACGGCCAGGCTCTGGTTGCCGCCTCCTTGGAAATAGCCGACAACTAGCGAGTGCATTCCGGCGGCAAGGTTGGTGACCCCTGAAACCTCCTGCGCGGCATGAACTCCGTCATTGTTGACCAGCAGAGCGCCATCCAGCCACAACTTGGAGCCGTCGTCCGAGTTCAGGTAAAACGTATACGACCCGTTGGTGGGGATGCTGATGTAACCGGAGAATCTCATGAAATAATTCGAGTCCTGCATGCGACCGGAAAGGTCAAAGTTTGACACGACTCGACCGAAAATGGGGTGCTCCGCCACCAGTGAATTAGTAAAGTCTGGCAACGCAGACAATGGCGCTGGTATGGATCGGTTGTTCAGGCTTGGGTTAACCGTGATGGGAACTTGCCAGTATTCGCACAGCAAACCTTGACCGGACTGCGGCTGTCCGCCTGCTGCCAGGCTCAACACCAGCGTCACCGTGTCCGGCGAATAAACCAGCGTGGGTGTCAAATTACCAAAACCGATAAAGGTGACGTTGGTGGCCGTGAAACCCATTTGGCCCGCATAACCGCCGTGATGAATCAGCGTGAAGCTGCCCGGACTTCCATTCCAACGTATATATTGCGAGCCATCCACAATGAGTTTGCTGCCGGCCGCGATGGCAAGCTGCGAGCCATTGAGCAGGATCGGCTCGATGCCCAGCGCGTCGAGTTGCAATTGCAGCGTGCCCGCACCCGTCAGTTGCAGACCCACGCCGCTGCTGGCCGTGCCCTGCATCGAAAATTTCGTGCCCTGCGCCGTCATCAAATCCTGCACCAACAACACCCCGCTCCACTGCACTGCGCCGGCGGAAATCGTGTAGGAACAATTGCTCGCGCCCGCCGTGGAACCAATGGTGAAGTTGGTCACATTTACCGTCCCGCCCCACTGGAACAATTGCGACCCGGAAGAACCGGCGGTGTTGCCCACCGCAAGCGTGGGCGTGTTGAGCGCCGCCGAACCCGCCACCACCATCCGGCCCACGCCTTGGTTGCCCACCTGCACATAGCTGCCGCCGGCCGGCAGTTGCAGCAAGCCTCCCGAAAGATCATATTCGCCACTGGCACCCGAGGCGTCCACCGCATCACCGACACTCACATAGCCCGGGACAGTCAATATGCCGCCGGATTGACTGAACTGGCCATAATTTGTCGAGTCACGGCCAAGCAATAAGTTCGCCGTCGTTAAAACTGCTCCCGGACGGAATAGCACCTTGCCGGTTAAGGTTGAGTAATTGCCTTGACCCACATACGTGTTCCCGCAACTGCCCACGTTGTTGGTGACGATAGCCGTGCCGCCGTTGAGGATGATGGGACTCTGACCGTTCGTCGGCACGCTGCCGCTGCTCCAGTTACCCGGAACATTCCAGTAGCCGTTCGCTGGCTCGAAAACCACCAGTTGAGCGGACGCGTTCCAGCCCAGCGCACCGGCCAATGCCAATACGAGCCATCGCAGTTTAAAATGTTGTTTCATTATTGCGCTGTTTCTTACCAACCTGATTTCTCTTATCAAGAGCCGGCACTCAAAAACATTTTTACACCTGACTTGTTAAAGCTGCCTCTGATTGCAAATTTCAAACTTAAAAATTTTTAACTTGTAATGCTCTTCCCAGCGCTGCATCTGCCGCTACTCGTCCATCAGGGAAAACTGCCGTTTTACTGGATCCAGAACTAGTTTCTTGCCAGGTGGTGGGACCGGCATGGTCTTGCCGGCGAGCGCTAGAAATTTCACCAGTTCGTTGGTTGGTGGTGGAACATAACCGGTGCGCATTGCCACTACGGACAAGGCGCGGTTTAAATCTTGCAAGGAGGCTGCGTTTTCTGGCCCGGTGAATTTTTTATGACCGCAACCTGTGGTAAGGCCAACAACCAGCAAGCCCGATAGAAATAGATATTTCATGGCAAGTCGCTGAAGTCAGTTGTGGTCGCGCGCCCACAGCGCACCGGAATCAGTCCGGGGCAGTGACCAGCCAATGCTGCTGATCTTCTTCGTTTCGGCGTGACCGTCCATGAATAGGAAGTTTGCTCGCCGATTGTGGCGCGGCGATGGCAAGGCATCACCGTTTACCCACAAGCCATCCGTAGGGTCACGAAAAAAAGTCGCACCGTAGCCTAAATACGAAAACGTCAGCGCATCATATGTCGCATCTGGCACCCAATTGTCTGGTCCCTTCCGCACACTGGCCGGCGTCACGGCTCCGGCATCGCCCCAACCAGTGCACTGCGAGGGCATGGCGACTTGCGTCTGTTTGTATGGAGTTCCCGGATTGGCATCCCCCCAAATCGTTCCAATCTCGGGATAATTGATGCCGACGCCCAACATATGATTGACCGCAAAACCGCCGCCAATAGACTGAGCGGAGTTGCCGGCAAAAGCTTGCAAAGCGGGGCAATCAAACGCGCTGAAAGTTTTCATATAACCGCCCAGCCGCAGCCGGTCCTGCCAGAAATAACCGCTTGCGTTTTGCACAATCCAGTTCGGGTCTATGGTCAACGGCGTGGTTGGCACCGTGTAGAGCGGAATGATTTGCCCCTGGCTATCGTCGCTATACATAATTTCCGCGATCCCAACCTGCTTCATATTGCTCAAGCAAGCGGTCGTCTTGGCCTTGTCCTTGGCCTTGGTCAAGGCCGGCAGCAACATCGCCGCCAGAATGGCGATGATGGCAATGACAACCAGCAGTTCGATGAGCGTGAAAGCCTGCCGCAAATAATATGAGGGTTGTGTTTTCATGGAATAAGTCCGTTATGGTTTCTGGCCCAGAGCGCCAGCTCGTCGGTTCGTTGATAATTATAGCCAATGACACTATTTTTTATCGCCGCCACGTGGCCGTCAAAAAACGCCGCATTCACCCGCCCGGTATGGCGCCCGACGGTGCGTGTCGGATCCAGCACGTATTCATTGCCGTTCTGCGAATCACTCGGCACGCGAAAATAAATGCTGGCAGTCGCCGGAACTTCCTTCCAGTTGTTCGCATTCGGATCGCCCGGATTGGAAACCAGAGCGGCGTCTGCATAGGTTATCGATTGACCCGGCTCGGCCACCTGATTTTCCCTGGCATGGCTGTAAGGGTGCGGCGGCAAGCCGGGTGTCTGGGCGGTCCAGCCATATTCAAACGAATTCATGCCGATGCCAAGCGGCTGGGTAGAGTTGGCCTGTCCACCATTGGCATTTGCCGCCGGCAGCGTGAGAGCCGGACAGTTCATAACGCCCTTTTCCGCACCGTAGCCATCCTTCCGCAGTTTGTCCGGCCACCAATAAAACACGGTGTTTTGGAGCGCAAACGTCGGGTCGGGCGACACGTAACCCGACGCGCCAACATTGATCCACAATGGCAGTATCGTGCCAATGTTGTCATCAATATATAGCTTCGTCGCCAGCATGACCTGCCGGTCATTGCTCACGCAATTGATAGCCTTGGCTTTGGCCTTTGCCAGCGACAACGCCGGCAGCGACAACGCCGCGAGAATGGCGATGATGGCGATGACCACCAGCAGTTCAATCAAGGTAAAGCCGGCTGGAGGCTTGAAATCCTCCAGCCGGCCATTGCGTCTTTTTTTATTCATCAACGACTAAATACAGCTTTAAAAATCAAGGAACACGAATGCGATAGAATAACTGCGGCGTGGCCGGGTTGATTGGATTCGTGTAATTCACCAAACCGCCCACACCAAACGGCAAGCCAGTTGCATTGGTAGTCCAAGTGGCGAGGGGCGCAGTCAGATTCGTTGTCGTCAGCACGGAATAGCTTGAACCACTGCCGCCGACTCCGGTGAGGATAAGGTTGTTCGTGCCGCTGATGTTAGCGACTCTGGCTACCACATTGGTCGGAGGCACGTTGGCGACGGCCACCGCCGTCTGGTAAAGCGCCTGAATCTGCGACGAAGAAAGCGGATGATCAAACGCCGCCACCTCATCAAGGCTGCCGGGGAAGAATGCGTTGTCATACCCGCCGGATGGGTAATAGGACACGTTCTTGCCGATGCTGAAAAGGTAGGGATTCACCGTTCCCGGACAGGCCGAAGCAGTCCCAACCACAGCGCCATTCAAATAGAGGGTGGTGGTATTGGCCGTTGCGTCTGATACCGCCGCCACGAAATTCCAAACGCCGGGAACAAGGTTCGAATTGGCGAAGATTGTAGCACTGATACCAGTGGCATAGAAATACAGGTTTGTGCCTTGATAAATTCCAATTTCTGCCGCCCATTCCTGGCCGAACAGTGACGCGCGGCCATCCGGATGGCTGAAAGGATCGGTAACAATCGGATACTGACTCGGATTAATGTTGAACCAGCCCATGATGGTGAAGTTGCTTCGGTTGTTGAACAGGCCAACGCTGGACGAGTAACCCTGGCTAAGGCCATCCAAAAACGGCGCGGTGTTCGTGGTTTCAAAACCGGGGAACGCCGATGGCTGCGGGCCGACCCCCAAAGCGGCCGGGTTGCCCGTGCTACCGTTGCCGTTATTCATGTAATTCGTGTCATAGGCGTTGTTGCCACCAGCGTAATCATACGCATTTGTGCCGCCACCATCGCTGAAGCGCCAGTAGCCCATCGGGTTCTGGGCAATCACCCCGCTGGCGTAGGAACAAGTCACGGGCAGCACGGTCAAAATGGCCGCGCTGCTATTGGTGTTGCCAGCAGAATTGGTGGCCGTCAGAACATAACTGCCGGCATCGGATGCCTGAAGATTATTCAGCGTGAGCGTGGCATTGGTGGCACCGGCAATGTTGTTACCGTTGTGTTGCCACTGGAGTTTCGGCACGGGATAGCCGGTGGCCGAGGCGGTGAGCGTAAAGTTCAAACCGGCATAGCGTGTCTCGTTAGTCGGCGTCGGCTGGGTGACAATGCTTGGCGCCACTGGCGTCGGCGCATAAACACGCACATCATCCACAAAATAACTGGTGGAACCGTCGGTGTTGCCAATCGACAACGTGACGTCCGTCGCGTCGGCCTGGAAGTCGTAGCTAATGACTTGCCACGGCTGGCTGCCCAAGGTCGGCACCAGCGCGTTGCAGGCCGTCTTTCCGTCAATCGTGATCAGCGCCGTGGCCGCCCCGTAGTGGCGGCTGTTGGCTAAAAGCGTGAGCCGATACCATGTGCCGACGGTCAAGCCATGCAACACCTGGCTGTAGGCAGACGCACCCTGAATGACGAGGCAGTTGTTGCCATCCGGCACCACTTCGCCGCCGTCGAGATAGGCGCCGCCGGTTTGATTAATGATATTCGGGCCCGGGCCGGAAAGTGTCCAACCAGCGATCTTATTCACGACTCCGGGAAATGTCTGGCCGGTGCCGGAAGCTTCGAAGCTGGGATTCTGAATCACAATGTCATTGGTCGTCCGGCAGATGATGGAGAAACCGTCCACCAGCAAAGTATCCTGGCCACTCGGGGATGATTTACTAAGGTTCAAATCACCATTTGTCGCCGCCGCCGTAAAGGGAACGTTGATGAAAGTAAAGGGATTGCCGCCGCCTGCTGCCGTGATGTTTATTCCCGAGACAATTGCAGCGCCGCCGGCGGTGCTCGCCGCATCATACACCGCTACTGTGGGTATTTGCGTTGGTCCTCCGGCGGTCTGGTCAAATTGGCGCGCATTGGCATAAAATTGAATCCAATAGGTTTGACCCACTTGAAAACCGGAGGTCGGTTGGCCGAGCAGCCCGTCCCCTTGAATGAAGCCGACATAGGTGCTGTCCACCGTGCCGCCATTATCCCAGAACGGTTGGCCTGAAGAATTGACGCCTGAACCTCCGCCCCAACCGGGAATCGCACCAATCCCAATTCCAAACCCATTGGGAATGGGTGAATTTTCAAAGCTCGGGTTTTGCAGATTGATTGAATACATTTGATTAATGAGCCGGACATTGTCCACCAGCAGGCAGGAACTGGTGGCCGTGTCGGTGGCATTGGAAATCACCAGCAGCGCATCCGTGCTGTCCGCCGTGAAGGTATAGGTCACAAACTGATACGGATTGCTGCCACCCACGGGAGAAACCGTGGCATTGTAGGCGTTCTGACCATCAATTTTAATTATTGCCGACGGTGCCGCCGTGGCCTGACTCGAGTTCACATAAAGTGACAACTGATAAGGCTTGCCGGGAACTAGACCAGATATGGTTTGGCTCACCGCCGCACCGCTGGTGATGCCCAAAACATTATTGCCATCAGGAATCGCGCCGTTGTCCGCGAAAGAACCGCCCGCCTGATTGATTGCGATTTCATTGGTGGCTGACAAGGTCCAGCCCGCGATGGCCGAAACATAGCCCGGAGACGCCTGCCCGGTGCCGGAAGCTTCAAAACTAGGGTTCGCTATGACCACATCGTTCGGGCTGCGGCGAATGACCGAAAAACCATCGAGGACCAAGGTGGCACTCCCATCGTAAGGAGAAACATTGTTTGTGGGATTGTGGCAAGTCTTGAGAATGTTGAGATCCCCTGTGTTCGCGGCGGCGACAAAGGGCACGTTGATCAACACAAATGGATTGCCCGAACCGGCGGGTCCGCCAACCGGCTTAATATTGATTCCAGAAACTAAGGCGGCACCACCTTTGGTGCTGGCGGCTTCAAAAACCGCAATAACGGGTGTGTCAACGTCATTCCGAGCATTGGCAAAAAACTGAATCCAATAGGTTTGCCCCACCTGGAAATCTGTCAACGTCTGCCCCAACAGGCCGTTGTTTTGAACCAACCCAACATACGTCTGATCCACCGAACCGCCGTTGTCCCAGAAGGGGCCGGTTGAATCGTTGATGCCGGCTGTCGGTGAAGAACTTGCCCAGCCAGGGGGCGTTCCATAGTGGACCCCGGTGTTGTTGTAGCCCTGCTCAAAGCTCGGATTGGCCAAGGTGATCGAATCAGGCGGATACACAAGTTGATTGACCTGCCTGGCGCTTAAAGCCGAGTTGTAAAAACGCAAGTCGTTAACCAGCGCGCCGGAACTACGAAAGCCGGTATTATCCTGTGCCCCAAAAATAAGCTTGGCGGCTGTGTCCGGCGTGAATGTGCCACTACCGCTTCCAGCAGCAACTCCGTCAACATACAATGTTAAAACTCCTCCGCTAAAAGTAATCGCCAAATGATGCCAGCTCCCGTCGTTAATGTTTTGCGATGAACTAATTCCCGGATCGCTCGGATAAACGTCGGCAAATGGGTTGTTGCCTACCCCTTGACGCCGAAGGAAAAAGCCAGCGGATGCCCCATCCGTCTTGTCGGCAAACACGTTCCAAGCGTCATACTGCCACGCCGAGTTGGGCCGTTTTTCCCACAAGGCAACGGTAAATGAAGAGTTGTCAAATGCGCTGACATAGCTGGCGTCCCCGGACGCAGAGTTACTCACCGCCATAAAGGCACCGGCGGCGGTCAGGTCGAGCGAATAGCCGGACCTGCCTGGAGGAATGTTCGCTGAAAACACTGGGGTGCTGGCTGTGCCTGACTCATAGCAGATGCCGTCATTGGTGGAGCCAGTCGTCCCGCTGTTCGCCAGCGTTTGATCGGCAAACGTCCAGTGACCAATCAAAGTCTGCGCGAAAAGCGGACCAGAAAAAGTCATCAAAAGCAAAAAGACGGTGGCCGCAAAAGCCCGTGGTTGGCAGATTCGCTTCTGCCGGGATAAGTGTTTAATTTGATTTAAACTCGAAACGATGACTTTATTGCTATTCAGTTTCATGATGATTTTTGTTTTCATGGCTAAAGACATTACCGGATGGGTTGCTGGTTGCGTTCAGTTACTTTAGTTCAAGGGAGCGATATGGAATATAGCGTGGTTTTCAAATTTACCTATACCCATAAATATGGGTATCGCCTTTTCGCCGGCAAAAGCGCCCGTTTCCAACGAATTTGCAAACGAAGAACCAAAATGTCAGGCCATCAGACCGGGATGCACTCACCAACGCCAAAAGTCATGGTGAACCGCACTTTAAATGACCAGAAGATAACGGGTCGAAAAGCGGCAATCAGGTCCGGGGCATCAATTTAGCCACGGCTTCGCCGCGCGAATGGACATGGAGTTTGGTGTAAAGATTTTTCACATTCATCCGAACGGTCTCCAGGCTCACTCCCAGTTTATCGGCGATTTGCTTGTAGGCATCGCCGCGCGCGAGCAGTTCGAGCACTTCCCGTTCCCGGGGCGACAAACGGTCGCATTCCGAAGTCCGATTCCCCATCCGGTTAAAGTATTGCACCACTTTTCGGGCAATGTTCGCGGTCATGGGCGCCCCCCCCGCGCGCATCTGGCGGATAGATTCGATGATCTGAGTCGTGGCCGTGCGCTTGAGCAGGTAACCGCTGGCACCGGCGAGCAGCGAATTGAAAATTTGCTCACTTTCCTCATAAACGGTGAGCATGAGGACTTGCAGGTCGGGACAGGCAGTTTTCAGCTGGCGCAAACATTCGATGCCGTTCATGCCCGGCAGATTGATGTCCATCAAAACCACGTCCGGTCGCAGCGCCGGAATGCCGACTAGCGCGCTTTCGGCCGTGCGGAAAGTCTGGAGCACCTTGAAGCCCGGCGTCTGGCCGATTTCCTGTTCGAGATTGCCGCGCAACCAGTCATCATCTTCCACTATCACCACGCGCACCACACTGGTTTGGGAGGGGGAAGCACTTTTCGAGGGCAACGCTGCCGTTGCGGGCGAATTGTTTTTTGTATCGTGCTGCATGGCTTTTCGGGCAAGTCCGAAAATGATCGCTTGATTTACGCGCCGCCTATCGCCATGTCAAACTGAATTCGAGTGCCGTTGCCCGGAGTGCTGGTCACTTGCAACCTACCGCCGACTGATTCCATGCGCTGCCGCATGTTCTCCAGCCCATTGCGACCAACCGCCGTTGCCGCCGGATTAAACCCGCAGCCGTCATCCTCCAAGGAAAGAGTGAGTTGGTTTCCGAACACCGCCACCTGTAGTCGGACTCGCTTGGGATGGCCATGCTTGATGGCATTATTCAGGGCTTCCTGCGTGACCTTGAAAAGATTATGCCGGACTTCCGCCGAGACAGAGGCGGTTGGAATTTCAAACGGCACTTTCAGCTCACAGTCCACGCCGGTGTGCTCCAGAAATTCCTCCGTGTAATGAACGAGGTAGTTGACAACATTGTCCAGCGTGTCGTTCCGGGGATTCACTGCCCAAACGATTTCATCCATGGTGCGCACGAGGTTGCGCGTTGTGTCCGCCACGGCACGCAACGTTGGATGATGCGGCGCGGCAACGGCGGACTGACGATCGAGAAATTCGGTCAGCTTGCCTATCTTGGTCAGCTTGGCACCGACTTCGTCGTGGATGTCGCGAGCGATGCGTGTGCGTTCCCGCTCCAAGGCGTGCTGCCGCTCAAGCACCTGCATTCGGGCACGGTAACGGCGGCGCTGAACGGTCAGCACACTGCCGAGAATGACCCCCAGGCCGGCACCGCCAGACACGCCTTTGAACCACCAGGTCTGCCAGAAATACGGACGCACGGTGAGTTTGATAGCCGCCCCGGTTTCGTTCCATAAACCATCGTTGTTGCAGGCCTGCACTTGAAACTCATAATCCCCCGGCGGGAGAAAGCTGTAGCTGACGGAGCGTTCGCTGCTCTCGTGGCCCCAATCGGACTCCAACCCGGCCAGCCGCCACTTGAAACGGACCTTGTCTGGTGAGGTAAGGCTCAACGCCGTGAATTTAAAATCCAAATAATGGCGGCCCGGCGAAATTGTCAGCCGCGCCGGCAATGGAACAGCCGACCGCTCCACCGACTGCCCGGCTTCCGTCACGCGCCGGCCATCCACAGAAACTTCCTCAATTACCACCGGCGGCGATACCGGATTGAGATGAATTTCCGAAGGATCAGTCCAAACCGCGCCCTTCACTGTGGCAAACCATAAACGCCCATCCCGGCTGCGCCAGCAAGCCGGCTGGCCACCGCCGGAACATTCCGCCGTGGGCAAACCGTCAACTTTTCCATAAGTGGTGAAGGACAGAGAAGTTTTCTCTCCTCGGGCAAATTGGTTCAACGCCACCTTGTTCACCCGCACGATGCCGCCGCGTGTGCCCAGCCACAACCGGCCGCGACCATCCTCCAAAATCTGGCTGATGTGTTCGTTGGGCAAGCCTTCGCGAGAGGTGTAGCGCGTGAACCGGCCGTCTTGGAAACGAAGCAATCCACCGCCCAATGTTCCAATCCATATCACTCCCTCGTCATCCGCGTTCAACGCCCAAAAACGTTCCCCGCCGGACAACGCACCGCGATTGTGTTCCTTCATCGGATCCGCCGCGGCTGCCGCTGTAAACGCCGCCGCCGCCGTCGGCGTGTCCTGCGGCCGGTAGTTGGTGAATTTGCCATCGCGATAACGCCACAATTCGCCGAGCGCGGTGCCGACCCAAATCGATCCCGCTGTGTCCTCGGTGATGGCCAGCACATACGCCGCCGGGAAACCGTCTGTCGCCGTGAAGGATTTAAATTTTTCCCGATCCCAGCAGAACAAGCCAAACTCGCTCCCGATCCATAGCCGGCCTTGGCGGTCCTGATAAATCACCCGCGCCACCTGGCGGATGTCAGCCGACGGAAAGGGCCGGCTGAACTTTTCATTTTCCAGCAGCAACACTCCGTTTTGCACGTTGCCAACCCACAACTTCCCCGCATCTCCCGGAAAAACAATGGTGCCAAAACCCACATCCGTTTCCGCCGGCGGAGTGAAGCGGGTGAATTCTCCTTCACGCCAGCGCAGCATGCTATTTGCCGAAGTGCCAAACCACATCGCTCCCGCCGCGTCTTCACAAATTGAATGCGCTAGCAGATGATCGTCCTTCAGCCAGACCGTGTGGAATGTCCGGCGCCGCACACACGCCAGCCCACCGTTATTCAAACCCAGCCACATGTTTCCCTCGCGATCCTCAAACCATGATTCCACCAACGCACTGGGCAATCCTTGCGCTTCCAGCACACGCGAGACCTGGCCACCCGCGTCCACATGCCACAGCCCATCTCCATAATGCAGCACCCACAATCCGCCTCGGGAATCAGCGAGCATGCGCCAGGCTAGACTGGACGTTAGACTTTGCGGATAAGTGGATGATTTCGACTCGCCTTCTTCCCAGTTTTCCACCCGCGCCACCCATTGCTGTTCCTGCCATTTTCGTAGTTCATGATCCGCCAGCACCCACAGTGAACCGTCTCGACACAAGGCGATTTGCTGCACCTTCAACTCCGGCTCACCGTTCGTCGGCAGCATGTTCACAAATTTTTTTCCATCCCACACCGCCAACTCTTTGTCCGTGCCAACCCAGAGCCGGCCGCAGGTGTCGGCCAGCATCGCGTTGATGTGGGAACAGTGCAACCCCGGCGGATTGGTCACCACCACAAACTGATTGCCTTGGATCTGACATAGCTGTTTGGACTGGTTTTGATACCAAATCATGCCCTGCGCATCCGCGCACGGAATGGTGGACCAATTAGCATCAGGCGTCTGAATCGTCTCCCAGCAGTTAGTGCCATTGATTTTCTTGCCGCGAAATAGCCAGCCACAATAAGCAGAGAGCGTAACGGAATTGCTGCTGGATGAAACCACACTGGCATGCCAGGTGCTAGGAGTTCCCGTGTTCTGCCGCTCGAAGCGGAATTGCCCGTCGCGATAGGATATCAAGGCACCTTCCACCGTGCCGATCCACAGAGTCCCTTGCCCATCCACCAGTAGTTTTTGAATTTCGATGGAACGCAGTTCCGGCGTGTTGCCCGGATGAAAATTTACAAAGCGCTGACCGTCAAACCGCGACACCCCGCCTAGCAACGTGCCCAGCCAAAGGTAACCATCCGGTGTCTGCGCGATGCTCATTACCGTGCTGTGCGGCAAACCATCGTCCGTGTTCCACACCTGCACCAGAAAATCCTCGGTTGCCACCACTCGCACCGGATTGGCAAACGGCAATATCAAAAAGGCCAGAATCGCCCAACGATTACAAAATGATCGGAGCCTCAGCACTTCGATTAGCTATACCAACCACCCTAATAACTCGCAAGCCGAACGTGATTCACGGCGCGTATTTTTGCGCTCAAACTCCAATGGCATATTTTTGGAATTTAGCTTTGGATTGACGGCGTTCGTTGGAAAATCGGAAATATATAGGGATTCACAGAGTGATTTCAATACCAACGAACGATTTTGATGCTTTTGGTGGGCCGGGGATTCATCAGCTACCGCAACAATTTTGAATTATGTTTCAGCCACCGTTCAGCCGTCAAATAATCTGGGCATAAACGCTCCACTTCCTGCCAAAATTGGTCAGAGTGGTTCATCTGCCTACGGTGTGCTAGTTCATGCAAAATGATGTATTCCCGCACAAAATCTGGTGTCTGGATCAATCGCCAGTTCAATGAAATCGTTCCTCTTCTCGAACATGAACCCCAACGCGACTTCTGATTCCTGACCGATACACGCGAAATCTGGATGCTGTGAAGTGAAGCCAGTTCCAAGACTCGATCAGGAAGTTCTTTTTGCGCCAGTTTTCGCAGGTGTTTTTGAATCGCTGGTTTGAAATCAACTGACACATTACGCAACCTCAACAACTCCGAACCAAAGCGAATCTGATTTGCTGTCTCGACCTCAATCTTCACTTGCTCTCCCCGAAAATAGATCTGAGTTCCCAGCCTCCATTCATTCGTGGTTTTGGGCTGCGCTTCCAACCTCTGAATCTGCTGTTCCAACCACCCGATGTTTTTGCCGACGAATTTTCTGGCCGTTGAAATTGAGCCTCTTTTAGGAACCGTGACCCGAGCAACCCCATCAGCTCTTAATCGTAACAAATAACGGCGGGCTTTGGGATTTTGGACGAAGAGCAGAGGGATGGATTTTGAGCCGATTTGTAGCGTATCGGCTTTCGGCTCCGGTTTGGGTTTGAAAAATCGGTCGAACACCTGATTGATGATATGCGCTCTCCACCTCTACTGCCAACCCTGCATCCATTTCGTCGCATCAGTCAAATCCTCCCACCTCATCGTAAATGAGCGACGAGTCAACACCGCCTCCATCACCACACTCTCGATCAGGTGCTTGGGCTGTTCAGGATCAATAACCTTCGTTACCAGAAAATGCTTCTCCTTTTCCCGTGGTTCCAGCGCCGTCCATTTGCTCAACAACAGCTTTTGGGGGTTTAGATTCACTGCGTCTAGTTTGGAATGAAATGGCCAGACCGCGAACAAAAAAATTGAGCTGAAAAGCAAAAGGCGTATTGTCTCAATCACTATGAAACCGAACCCTGATAAATCGACAAGTGACTTTTCCAAGATCATGACGGCTGCTTGTGTTAGACGCGGGTTCTTGGAAAAACTTCATTCCGGCATCACTCCCGTTACAAAAACCGGTGATTATTCTGATGTGAAGGTCATTGATGCTGAAGGTTGTGAAATTCCTTGGAATCAGGTTTCTCGTATCAATCAGGCAGAAATGAAGACGCTGATCACTGGAATCGTTGACCGCATCCACACCTTTTTAAGCCGGACATTTTTGTGTGCGTTCAGTGATCGGGATTTTAATCAGGCGTTGGAGAGAGCTGCTAAACCCTGGACAAAGAATTGGGATGAGCCGAAATATTTGCCTGATTTTTTGATGCCGATGAAAGGGAGCATCGAGAAGTGAGGTGGTTTGGTGATGAAGTTAAACGGGCTTGTGACTGATTTAGGTTAGCCGATCCAGACCAGTGAGTTTGACGCGGATAGATTACTTCGCTGAGATTTTTTTTGGCCGCCTGTTGTGCTAGAGTCGTGCTAGTTATTTTTGATCAAAAATGGCGTCCAAAACCGGTCGCTGCATTTTATGTTTGAGTTTGTTTAGACTCGTCAGATTCTGACTCTTTTGGGTCTGGGAAAGAAAATATTCAAAAACCCCAATAAAAGCGAGGGGTCTCACTTTTGCTGTTTGTGCTAGTTTTTGTGCTAGTTGCGGCCATTTTTCGAGAACTCTTTTGAAAGCTTGGAAAACGCGCTGGAAATCATAAACGCATTGTCTGGCAATGGTTTTATGAATTCTTAAAGTAAGGCCGAGCAAGCCAAAGAATCGATCTAAAAAAAATCCTAAGTCTGGCGTGTCTGCCATTCCACCACGCGCGCATTGTTGCCAAGCCTGACCGGGCCCAGCAGTCGAGGTCATACGTTACCTGATGGAAAAATAAAAGGCAAAGGAGGAAAGGGAAACGCGGAAAGTATGGGCCGCACGGGCCATGGCCAAAACCTGAACCCGGATTCTAAACCGTTCGCCGAAGTTAAATTTGCTTGCGTCGAGGGTACCTTTTCCGCCGCCGCCGGCCAGTCACACGGAGGCGTTTCGGGGAGGACGTTCTTGGCGCTTTCCATTGGGACGGTGGCGCGCTTTAATGCCAGCGTGGCGACGCTAATTAATTCCGGCCAGTTCCAATTCGCCCGCCTCGCTGCACCTCTGCTTTTGGTCCTGCGGGTCGTCCTCCGGCCCTTGCAGTGGATGACCCTGCTGGCGCTGTTCTCGACTTTGGGCACGGGCTGCGGCAGTTTTATGGCCCGCCGGATGGTGCAGGCCCCCAACACCTACCCGACCTGGCTGGCTTCCCCGGCGCGCGTCCTGCTCGCCTTTAACCGCAACCTGCTCACCAATGCCCCGGTGCAGTATGCCGATGTGGGGCCGCCGGCGGCCCGCTTACAATATCGCGTGGTCGAGCCGGCGGACTATCAGCTTAACGTCATCGCGACCAACTGGGTTGAGCGCGGCGAGGTGCGCGCCCAATTCGTTTTTCGCGCCGAGGCACCTCGCACGAATGCCTGGTCGGCGGCACCCCGGGGCACCGTGGTTCTGCTGCACGGCTATGGACTGGCTGAGTTTGCGCTGGTGCCGTGGGCCTGGCAGCTCGCCCAGGTCGGCTGGCGGTGCGTGCTGGTGGATTTGCGCGGGCACGGCAAGTCCACCGGGAAAGCGATTTACTATGGACTCAAGGAGGCGCGCGATATGAGCCAACTGCTGGATGGCCTGGCACAACAAGGGCAACTGGCCCGGCCCGTGGCCGCCCTGGGCGAATCCTACGGCGCTGCATTGGCGTTGCGCTGGCGGACGACGGATCCGCGCGTGGGCAGCGTGGTGGCCATTGCGCCCTATGGGGTGTTGTCCAATGCAGTGCTGAACATCTGCCACGATTATGCCAGCCTCCTGCCGCAGGTCTTCATCCGCGCTGGCCTGAAACAACTGCCGGCGGTCTTGGGGGTGCCGGGCGACGATCTGAATACCACGACGGTTTTGGCGCGACACCCCGTGACCGCTTTATTCATCGCCGGATGCGAGGACGACGTCATGCCGCCCGCCGATGTGCGCAGCCTCTGCGCGGCAGCCCTGCCGGGCAGCCACCTGATCGTGGTGTCCGGCGCCACGCATGAAACCGTTCCCTACTGTTTCAGCGAACTGCTCCCACCGGTGCTGGCGTGGCTCACGGCCAGCGAAACGAATCGCCGCCGATGAACGCCCGGCACGCGAGCCGCACTGGCTGGAGCCGCCGGGAGGATTCCGAGCTTGGTCCGCTGCGGAGGGTCTGATTAACTCCACCCATCACAAACCTTGGTCCGGCACGACTCCGAGCGCCGGGAAAGAATTTTATTTTATGAATACAAATGGCATCGCCCCGGCTGAGCAGGGTTATCCCCGACCCGTTCACCCTGGTCACTTCACCGACCGGGACCTCCTGGCGGCCATAGCGCACCAGGCCATGATGGATGGCGGCTTGGAGCCGGACTTGCCGGCGGCCGCGCAGCAAGAACTGGCGGCTATCGGGGGGCCGGCCAAGGCAACTGCGGAGCTGCGCGACCTGCGCGACCGGCTCTGGGTATCCATTGACAATGACAACTCCCGCGACCTGGACCAACTCACGGTCGCCGAATCACTCGCAGGGGGGCAGATCCGCATCCTTGTGGCGGTGGCCGACGTGGACGCCCTGGTGCACAAAGCCTCGGCGCTCGACGGTCATGCCGCGCACAACACGACTTCCGTTTATACGCCCGCCGCGATCTTCCCCATGCTGCCGGTGGCGCTGTCCACCGACCTGACCTCGTTGAACGAGGATCAGGAACGCCTCGCCATTGTGACCGACATGGTTTTTGGCGAAGACGGCTCACTGGTCACGTCGGAAGTCTATCGTGCGCGCGTTCGCAACCGGGCCCAACTGGCTTACAACAGCATTGCCGCGTGGCTGGCAGGCACGGGCCCGGCGCCCCGGCGCCTTGAGGAGATTTCAGGTCTGGCTGAGAATCTGCGCCTGCAGGATCAAGTCGCCCAGCAGCTCGCGCGCGTGCGCCACCGTCACGGTGCTCTCACCCTGGTGACGCTGGAATCGAATGCCATTTTTGCCGGTGAGACCCTGGCCCAACTCGAACCGGAGCGGACGAACCGGGCAACGCAGTTGATTGAGGACTTCATGATTGCGGCGAATGCCGTGAACGCCAACTACCTCACCGCGAAGCAGTTTCCATCCATCCGCCGGGTGTTGCGGTCGCCCGAACGCTGGAATCGGATTGTCCAGCTGGCGTTGGAATTCGGCGACCGCCTACCCGCCACCCCGGATGCCGTCGCCCTCGAAGGCTTTCTGACCCGGCGCCGCAATGCCGACCCGGAAAAGTTTCCCGACCTTTCCCTGGCCGTGGTCAAACTCATCGGCCGCGGCGAATATGCGGTGGAGCTTCCCAGCCGCTCCGGCCCCGGACATTTCGCGCTGGCGGTGAAGGACTACACGCATTCCACCGCGCCAAACCGGCGCTTCCCCGATCTCATCACGCAACGACTCCTGAAAGCGGCGCTGGCGGGTGCGCCGGCGCCCTACACCCTCCCGGAGCTGCTGGAACTCGCCCGGCATTGCACGGAGCAGGAAGACGCCGCCACCAAGGTGGAGCGCCGGGTCAACAAGTCGGCGGCGGCGCTGCTGCTGTCGAGCCGGCTGGGTGAATCCTTTGACGCCCTGGTCACCGGCGCCGCCGATAAAGGTACCTGGGTCCGGATTTATCAGCCGCCGACCGAAGGCCGGCTCACCCTTGGCTTTCAGGGACTCAATGTGGGCGACCATGTGCGTGTAAAACTCGTGCACACAGACGTTCAGCGCGGGTTCATCGACTTCGCCCGCATCTGACATCCACCAACCCCCGCCCCGCCCGGTGAACTTGTCGCAGCCACTTGATTAAAAAGTGGCCAGGCCATTTTAGGGGCGCCGCTGCGGGCGCGTTAAATAAAAAAACGCCGCCGGAATTTTTCCAGCGGCGCTGTGGTTTCCGGAATGGGGTTACGATTTCACCACGTCAATCTTGGTCGGCGTCATCATTTTCTTGCCGTCCTTTTCCTTGACGGTGCCGGTGACGGTGACCTTTTCGGAGTCGCCATGGCAAACCGCTTCGTGTTGCGCTTTGCTGAGGTCGTTGTGCTTCAGGTAATAGTTGACCGTAGCGCCGTTCTCGGTGACTTGAACGACGTTCTGGCACGACTTGGTTTCATGCAGCGTGCATTTGCCGCAGACCATGTTTCCGGTAATGGTGGTTTCCTTGCTTTCAGCCGCCTGCGTGGTCAGCGCGGTGCCCGCAAGCGCGAGGCCGGCCACCAGTGCGAGGATGAGTTTCAATTGTTTCATAAGTATTTTGTTTGGTTTCGTTTGGTTGTGCTAATTGCGTTGATTGAGACAGCGTCAGGCAGGGTTTTGTTCAACCACCCACCGGATTAACGCGATCCGTTTTTAAAATGTTTGATTCCCCCCTTCTCCGGGAAGCGGTGAGGGGGTAGCATGCCCCCACTGTGGTCGCTACGCTTTATGATCTGATTCCGCGCGGGGAACACGTCAGCAATGATTTGTTGCTGGACCGTTTTCTGTATTATACCGCCAGCCGGCGCCTGACTCTCTACCCCGCCCAGGAAGCCGCCATTCTGGAGGTGTTCGATGAGAAGAATGTGATCCTCAACACGCCCACCGGGTCGGGCAAATCCCTGGTGGCGACGGCGCTGCACTTTCAAGCGCTCGCCCGGGGCCGGCGGTCGGTGTACACGTGCCCGATCAAGGCGCTGGTGAATGAGAAGTTCCTGGCGCTGTGCCGCGAGTTCGGGCCGGAGAATGTGGGGCTGAGCACGGGCGATGCCTCGGTGAACCGCGACGCGCCCATCCTGTGCTGCACGGCGGAAATTCTGGCGAACATCGCCCTGCGGGAGGGCGCGGCGGCCACCGTGCGGGAGGTGGTGATGGATGAGTTTCATTATTACGCGGACCGGGAACGCGGCGTGGCGTGGCAGGTGCCGCTGCTGACCCTGCCGCAGGCGCGCTTTCTGCTGATGTCGGCCACGCTGGGCGATCCGGCGTTTTTTGAGGCGGAGCTGACGCGGCGGACGGGCCGGCCGACGGTGACGGTGTCCTCCACGGACCGGCCGGTGCCGCTGGCGCATGAGTATTCGGAATTGCCGCTGGCCAAGACGCTGGAGAGCCTGGTGGCGGCGGGCCGGGCGCCGGTGTATGTGGTGCATTTCACGCAACTGGAGGCGGCGCAGAGTGCGCAGGATTTCACGAGCCTCAATGTCTGCACCCGCGACGAGAAGGCCGCCATTGCGAACACGCTGGAGGGGTTCAAGTTCACCAGCCCCTACGGCCCGGAGATCAAGAAGTGGCTGCGGCACGGCATCGGGCTGCATCACGCGGGGCTGCTGCCCAAGTACCGGGTGCTGATCGAGCGGCTGGCGCAGCAGGGCTTGCTGAAGGTGATCTGCGGCACGGACACGCTGGGCGTGGGCATCAATGTGCCCATCCGGACGGTCCTGTTCACGCGGCTGTGCAAGTTTGACGGGCAGAAGACGGGCATTCTGAGCGCGCGGGATTTTCATCAGATCAGCGGGCGGGCCGGCCGGAAGGGGTTTGACGATCAAGGCTGGGTGGTGGCGCAGGCGCCGGAGCATGTGATTGAAAACCTGAAGCTCGCGGAGAAGACGGCGCGCGACGGGAAGAAGACGGTCAAGCGCCAGCCGCCGGAGAAGAATTTTGTCAACTGGGACAAGAACACTTATGTGCGCTTGATCAGTGCGGCGCCGGAAAAGCTGACCTCGCGCTTTCAGGTGACGCACGGGATGCTCTTGAATGTGCTGAGCCGCCCGAGCGATGGTGGCGCGGCGATGCGGCAGTTGATCCGTGATTGCCACGACACGCCCAAGCAGAAGCAGGCCCACACCAAGCGGGCGTGGCAATTGTTCCGGTCGCTGCTGGACCGCAAGATTGTGGAGTTCATTCCGCGGACGGCGGCGGGCGTTACCCTGCGGGTGAATGTGGAACTGCAGGAGGATTTCTCGATGAACCAGGCGCTGTCGCTGTACCTGCTGGAGACGATTCCGCTGATGGATCCCCAGGCGCCGGATTATGCGCTGGTGCTGCTGACGCTGGTGGAATCCATTCTGGAAGATCCGGACATCATCCTGCGCAAGCAGCTGGACAAGGTGAAGGACCGGAAGATGGCGGAGATGAAGGCGGAGGGTGTGGAGTATGACCAGCGGATGGAGGAGCTGGAAAAGCTGGAGCATCCCAAGCCGAACCGGGAGTTTGTCTATGCCACATTCAACGCGTTTGCCGCGCGGCATCCGTGGGTGGGCCAGGAGAACATCCACCTCAAATCCATTGTGCGGGAGATGTTCGAGGAGTACCGGTCCTTTGCCGATTACATCAAGCTCTACGACCTGCAGCGGGCCGAGGGCGTGCTGCTGCGGCATGTGAACAATGTCTTTAAGGTGCTGGCGCAGACGGTGCCCGACAGCGCCAAGAACGATGCGGTGCGCGACATGGAACTCTATCTGGGCACGATGATCCGGCAGGTGGATTCCAGTCTGCTGGACGAGTGGGAGAAGCTGCGCGATCCGAATTATCAGGCGGCGGAAGCGAAGGAAGTGCGGCCGCCGGGGACTGAGGAGGCGGATATCACCCGCGACGTGAAAGCCTTCACGGCGGCGATCCGCACCCGGATTTTCAGCTTCCTGCGCGGCCTGGTGGTGGCCGATTACGAAACGGCCCTGACCCATTTAAATTCGCCGCTGGACGCGGAAGCGACGGCGTGGACGGCTGACCGGCTGGATCAGCTCATGGAAGCTTATGAGGCCGACCATGAGCGGCTCTGTCTGGATCCGAATGCGCGCAATGCGCGGCACACCTACGTGACGCCGGCGGAGGACAAAAAAACCTGGCGGGTGCAGCAGATGCTGGTGGACCCGAAGGAGGCGAACGACTGGGTGGCAGAGTTTGAGGTGGATCTGGCGGAGTCCCGGAAGCTGGGCGAACCGGTGTTACGCCTGCGCCGGCTGGGGAGTTTGACGTAAATTAAAACGGGAAAACCGCCGTTACCCCACAAAGTGACCAAGGCCGGATGCCAGGCAGAGGTCATAATTAATTTACCCCCCCCCCAACGGACTTCTATCGCCGGTGAGAAGCCGGTTTTAGAGAGAGCTTTTGCACCTTCGTTCCAGGGCCCGCTTTCCGCTTTGAATTCAGACTTGGCCCGGGTTCTCAGGCTGAGGCGTTCAGTGCCTCTTGGATCGTTTTGACCGGGAGAAATAATTCCAATTCGTTGGAGGGCAGGGAGACAAAGCCAAATTGCTCATAGTAGTGTTGGGCGTCTGGATCTTTCGCATCTACGAACAGGCCAATCCCGCCCGCGGCATTGAAGATCTCGATGAATTTGCCCATGGCCGCCACCAGCAGGGCTTTGCCGAGGCCTTGCCGCTGATACGGCTTGGCCACCGCCAGCCGGCCCAGCCGGACCCCCGCCACCTCGCGCGGCAATGCCTTGGCTTCCTGCGGGGTCAGCGCCGCGGATTTGATCTGGCAACAGTTGAGCGAGAAATAACCCAGAATGGGTTTGGGCGCGGCCGCCGCCTCGTCCACCAGGACAAAGGTGCGCGAGATTCCCCGGTCCGCGTGTTGTCGCGCCGTTTGCTTGAGAAACAAATTCAGCGGCTCACTCCCGCAGTCAAACCCATCCCGATCGTGAGCTTTTGCCAGCAGTTCGATCTTATGCACGCACCAGGCCTTGGTGGGTCTTGACCGCGGCCTTCAGCCGCTTGTTGGCCTTCGGCGGATGGTCCAGCAGGGCTAGAATTTTATGCGCGTCCTGCTGCGACAGCCGAATGACCGACTCGCGCTCAATCACGCGCTGCGCTTCCACATACGCCGTTTGCACAACGAACTGATTGACCGTGGCACCCAGGAGTTCCGCGGCCTGTTCCAGCGTGTTGCGCACGCTGTCCGAGACGCGGGCCGTGATCCGTTTGCGGGGTTCTTCTAACACAGGTTCCATGCCTCTATGGTGCCACTTTGGCACCGGCCTGTCAACGGACCTGCCATCCGCCCCAGTGGCTGGTCCGGCTCGGCCTATGCCGCTTCATTTCGGCAACGGGTGCAGCAGCACGGTGCCAGCTTCAATCACTGGCAGATCGTCACGGGAGCGATTGGTGAAATCCGCCGTCGCGAAATTGGTCTGCCACAGCGCATAGCCCGGCGCTTGAAACGCGAGCCGTCCGGTGCCGGTGCGCGCATGGCGGAAGCAGGTGATGTCTGCGCGGCCCGCCAACCGGAAGACGCCGTCGGCCCCGGTGATTTCCGGCCGGCCTTGCTTCAGCCGTTGCCCGCCCTTGGTTGGGGCGCCGGAATCGGGCCCGCCGCGGCTGACCGTGACGCCCGCCAGGGGCTGAAGCGTGTCGGCCGCCCGCACCTGGCCGGTGACCGTGGGCGTGATCTCGTTTCCGGGATTGAACGCGTGACAGCCGGTCAATAGCAGCGCCCCCACGAGCGCGAGCAGGAAGGTTTGGCTCGCAGTGATCATAGCAGCTGAAGCGTAGGGTAATAGGCAGGGGCTGTGAATCAAATAACCCGCGGCGGCTCTGGCGTCCGCCCGGAGCGGGGGCGTACCGGGTCAGGGCTGCTTGAGCCGGAAAAACAGGTTTCCGCGCGGCGGGGCATTGGTCACGCTGTTGTTGACGATGGGGCCGGCATAATTGCCCCACGCCGGCGTGGCCAGAGTGGCATTGGTCTGAAGCGTCCAGCCTGTGACTGCGGGCGACCACCAAACAACGGCTTGATTGCCGAAATAGGTGATGGTCAGCAAGGGTGCGCCGGCCGTTTGCACGGCGTACAACGACCAGAAGCCGCCGGTCACCGAATAAGGGCCCCCGCTCAGCGTGCCGCTGGCCTCCGGCTGGCCGATGGTGCCGCTCACTTGATAGATGCCGCCGGTGCTGGTGCCCCCGCCGCCGGCAATCTTATGCCAGTCGATCGAGTATTGCTGACCAAACCCGAGCCAGGGCAGTTGGAGTGTTAGCAGGAGTAAAACTGTTTTCATTGGTTGTAAGTGGAGGTTAGTGTGCCAACCCAATAATAATCGCTCGTGCTGCCGTCATCATAACGATCAAGGGAGACCTTGGTCAAATGCCCCCGATTGTAGGTGTCACCAAAAGAGATTTCTGCATGCACGGCATGCTGGGCGCTGGTGAGCACCTGTAATGTGCCCGCCGTGCCAGGACTAAATAAAGTAGCCCGAACAAGGATGTTGGTGCCGAAATAACTTTGCGCCAGACAGTTGATGGTTTGGCGGGAGACGCCGGCGGGATATCGGATCAGCAAACCTTCATTCGATCCATCCCGCTCCAAGGTTAATACGTCCGTGCGGGCCACCACATTGCTGATGCCAGTGCTAATACTATTGAGGCGGCGGATGACGAGACCTGACGGAACGGGAGCTTCCGAAGTGTTAGTCTCCGAACCGGACCGGAGCAGGCCGGTGAATTGGGCGTTGCCGGCGACCAGTGATGGCGCAGTCACGACGCCGGTGAACGTGGGGCTGGCCACCGGCGCAAAGGCCGAGGCCGGTTGTCCGGCGAGTGTGGCGGCGTTCACGTTGGTCAGCCCGCCGCCATTGCCAGCAAAGGTGGAATTGATGATGGAGGCATTGGTGATGGAGGCCCCGGCCACCAGATTGGTGGCGTACGCGGCATAGCCGCCGTTGCGATTGGTCGCCGCCTGCCAGGTGGCGGCATCCCATTGGTTGCTGGTGATGCCCGCCAGTTGCGCCGCATTCAAGCTGGTCAGGTTGGAACCGTTGCCGCTAAAACTGCCGGAGAAGGCGCCGGAGAAATTATTGGCGGCGTTGGTCAACACGACCGGGTTGGTGCTGGTGAATTGATTGCCGCTCAAACTGCCGGCGAGCAAACTGCTGCCGTCCAAAGTCATTCCCGCCCCAGCCGTGACCAACCGAATGCCGCCGGCCGCGCGCACATTGAACTGGTTGGTCGTGGTGGAGCCAAAACCGGCGGCCAGGGAATCCGACCAGACAAATGAATTGTCATGCCCGGCATTCGCGCCGGCGCCGGCGGCAAAACTGGCGATGCCCACCGCTGAATTCGTCGCGCCGCCGGGAATCATCGCATAGGCCCCGTAGGTGGAATTCCCCGAACCGCCCGCGATGGCCGACAGGTCCCCGTTCGCCGCGTTGCCAAACCCGCCCCCCACCACCGCCGAATCTTTGGTGGTGCTGTTCTGCCGGCCACTGCCAATAAACGCATATTGACCGCCGCCATTGTTCGCGGTGCCCCCCACCACCACGGTGCCGAAAGCATGCGTCTGGTTTTGGTAGCCGCCCCCGATGAAGGCATCCCCGCCGAAAAGAATGTTGCCGCTGCCTCCGCCAATCACGCTGGCCGTGGCGTAATTGGTGTTTTGCAAACCGCCGCCCACGACGGAATAATCTTGGACGCACACATTTTGCCAGCCGCCGGCGATCGCGGAGCCAATGCCTGAAGCCGAATTGGCGCCGCCGCCACCCACCGCCGCCATCATCCACGCGGAGTTATAGAAGCCCCCGGCAATGGTGGCATTATCGAGGAGGACAGTATTGTATTGCCCTCCTCCGATGGTGGCATAATTGCCCGTGTTGGTGTTTTGGTAGCCGCCGGCGAGGGTCGCACTGTAACCGCTCACCTGGTTCCGATAACCACCGTCCAATACGGCGTAGTAACCTTCCGAATCATTTTCCTGACCGGCACCAACAAAGGAGTAAGGGCCCGCCGCGGTATTGTGATAGCCGCCCGCCAGAGCCGTATAATTGCCTGAAGCGAGGTCGGAAACGCCGCTCCCGACGAAGGCGGCCTGGCCCCGGGCATCATTAAAACCGCCGCCGCCCACGGTGCCGTAATTGCCGTCCACCAGATTGTTGTCGCCGCCGGCAATTGTGCCCGAATCGTTGGAGATCGTGTTTTGGTAGCCGCCGGCAATCGTTCCATTATTGGCCAATATGAGATTCTTGTAGCCCCCTGCCACGGTGGCGCTGCTGCCGCCAATGGCGTTGTAACTGCCGCCGCCGATGGTGGCCGCTTGATTGGTCGCCCAGTTTCCGAAACCGCCGCCGATGACGGCGCCCGAACCGCTCGCAGTATTGCCGCCGCCGCCGGCAATGGTGGCCGCGTTGCCGGTGGCCACATTGTTGTTGCCGCCGCCAATGCTCGTCGCCTGATTCGTGGCCAGATTCCCATACCCCCCGCCAATCACGGCCCCATAGCCGTTGTTGGTATTGGAGTAGCCGCCCGCCACCGTGCCAAAGTCCGCCAGAACGCTGTTGTAATGCGGCCCGTAATAATTCGCGGCGCCACCCCCGCCAATCGTGCCGCCACCGATCCCGCCCGCCACAAAATTACCCTCGGCGCCGCCGATCACATTGGGCGCACTGTAGCCCGCCTGATCCAATTCCAGCCGCAGCGCGCGGATGCCGCCCGCCTTGATCTCCACCGGCTGATTGTTGGTGCTGCCGAGAAACTGTCCGGCGGCAACCGCATTCCCGCCGAGCTGCCAGAAATTCGCCGCCGTGACGCCATTCAAGGTCCCGGCATTCACGTTCGTCACGCCCGCCCCGTTGCCGGTGAACGCTCCGGAAATGCTCGCGCCATTGGTTACCACGCTGGCGGGCAATTGGGCCCAAGCCACGGTGCCGGAGAGATTGGCGGCCGCGACGGAGCCCGCGTTGGCCGCATAAAGGGCATAGGGCGTGGGTGTGACCGGCTGACGGGGCGCCAGCGTGATAAAGCTGGTCGCGCCATTGGTCCGCACGGCCAGTTCCAGCCAGTTGCTGCCGCCGGTGAAGACGCCCGGGCCAAAATTAATCGTGGCCAGGAACAGGCCGTTCGTCACCCCCACGGCGCTGTTCGTGATCGGCCCGGCCACGGCGGTGCCGGCGAGGTTCGTGGCGTAGAGCGTGAACTGCACATCAAACAGGCCCGCCGCCGGCCCGCCTGCGCTAGTCAATCGGCCCTGATACGTGAACGCCGTGCCCTGGGCGTGCGCGGGGGGGAGTAAGGGCGTAAAGAGGCTGACGAGCATAAATGCCCAGACGGCAAATGTTTTGATTTTCATGGATTGGTTGGCCGAGCATGCACGATTTAAAACCGGGGTTGCCCTCATGGAAGGTTCGCGGCCGGGGAACCATAGTGCTGACAACGGCAGACCATAAGACAATCGGGAGCGTGTTATAAAGACAATTTCAACTTAGTTGGCACGGAGCCAAACTAATACCCCAGCCGCGGAATCGTGGACGGTGTGAGACTAACCAATTCTTGCGTTGCGCAGACCGCTGGTGGCGCAAATCCTTGGATTGAGCGCGGTTCGCGGGCCTCGGCCGGGCCGGGAGAAGTCAGCCGCCCCTTACCGCACAAATTCTTTGTAGAAGGTCACGCCGGAGATGAGGAAGCCGATGACCGTGATGATTTGACGAACCCGCGCCTGGGGGATGCGCTGGGAATAATGCGAGCCGAGGAAATATCCCGCCACGGCGCCCACGGTCATGACGGCCGCGCACGGCCAATCAATCAGCCCGGCCCCGATGAACCACACGGCGGCCACCAGGTTCAGCAGCGAGCCCAAAATGGTTTTCAGGGTGTTCATCTCGTAGATGTTGTGCATCCCCACAAAGCCCAGCGTGGCCAGCATCAAGATGCCGATGCCCGCCCCGAAATAGCCGCCGTAGATCGCCACCAGAAACTGGAAGAAGATGACCGTCCGGCTGATGTGGATCGGGTGGTCCGGCCCGCCGGTGTCCAAATGCAAGCCGGCCACCCGGCGGAAAAATCCCTGCGTGAGGAAGAGCAGGGTGGAGAACAGGATCAGGAACGGCACCAGTTTGCCAAAGGTGGCGTTGCTGGTATGGGTCAACAGGGCGCTGCCGATCAATCCTCCCAGGAGGCTCAAGGGCAGGAGCCGCCTCAGCCAGGGTCGCACCGGCGCGAGATGTTTCCGGTTGCCGAACATCCCGCCGCTGGTGCCCAGCACCAGCGCCAGCGTGCTGGTGGCGTTGGCGGTCAACGGCGAGACGCCCAAAGCCAGCAGGGTGGGGAAGGTGAGCAGGGTGCCGCCGCCGGCCACGGCGTTGATCGCGCCCGCGCCGACCGCCGCGCCGGCCAGTCCGCATATTTCCAAACCCGACATCATGGCCACAGGATAGGTGGTTCCGGGCGGACGACAAGCGTTAGGCCCGGATTGCCGATCGGGGTGGAAGAACGCCCGCCCTCATCCCAGGTATTGGTCGTCGCTGACTTTTTCCAGCCAGTCCACAGCCCGGCCGTCGAGCTGTTCCTGAATGGCCAGATGGGTCAGGGCCGTGGTCGGCGCGGCGCCGTGCCAATGCTTCTCGCCTGGCGGAAACCAGATCACATCGCCCGGCCGGATTTCTTCAATGGGGCCGCCCCAGCGTTGTGCGCGTCCGCAGCCGGCCGTGACGATCAGGGTCTGGCCCAGCGGATGGGTGTGCCAGGCCGTGCGCGCGCCGGGTTCAAAGGTGACGAGGGCGCCCGCCACCCGCGCGGGGGCGCTGCCTTTAAACGGTGAGTCCAGACGCACCGTGCCGGTGAACCAATCGGCCGGTCCCGGGGTGGAAGGCTGTGAGCCGTTGCGTTTGATTTCCATGATCCCATTGTTTCCCACTTTCCGCGGCCGGTCAATGGGTCCGTTTTAGGCGCAGCGGCAGGGAGACGATTCCTTACTTCGGCAACCGCGCCAGCAGACTTTTGGCCCGGCGGATCCACACCCGGTCGCGCTGGCGCTGAAAGGCGGGCGCATGCGGGTCATCGGCCAGGACCTCCTGGAGTTCGGCGCGGGCGGCCGGGTTCTGGTTTTGGGCCGCGTACAATTCCGCCAGCTGCACCCTGGCGCGTGGATAGGTATGGTTTTGGGTGATGTGCTGCCAGTAGCGGATGGCCGAGTCGGTTTCGCCCAGCAGAGCCAGCGTCTCGGCCAAGGCCATCATGGTATGCCCGTAATCATGCTCCGGCTTTTCGTGCATGATGCCCTCCAGCAGGGGCCGCGCCTCGGCGGGCCGGTTGAGGCGCAGCAGGCACTGGCCCAGGTGGGCCCGGGCATCCAGATCCTGCGGTTCGCGGGCCAGCGCGGCCCGATAGCAGGGCTCGGCCAGGGCGAATTGGCCCCGCTGAAAATAAATATCGCCCAGTTGAAAGTGATGGTAGGCGTTGTCCACCTGGTGGATTTTGGCCTGGAGCTCCCGGATGCGGGCGCGGCTTTGGGCGCCGGGCAGTTCAAAGCCGCTGGACGCCGAAGGCGCCGCCGGGCGATAGGCGACAAAGTAATAGAGCGCGGCGCCCAGACCGGAGCCGATAAAGATGAAAAAGGCCCACAGCCATTCGCGCTGGCGGAGGGCGTGCACCAGCATCCATATCTGGAACACGGTCACCGCCAGCCAGACTGGATTGGTCAGCAGAAACTCCCAATCGGCAATGCGGGTATAGAGTGAAGCAAACATGGCGGGACGAAAACTATGCCGAACGATTTCCGGTGGCAATGCCGAAACCGCCCGGGGCCCCTGCGGCCCGCATCGGCCTCCGCGAATGTTCACCCCGGATATCCATGCCGACCATCTCCACCCCTAAAACAGCGGTTTGAAATTAACCGTGAACGGGTCGTGAAGGCCGATTCTTGCCTATGCCCACTCCCGCTGAAATTCAGGTTTCCCGTTTGTCTTTATTTGTGCGCTTTGCGCCTTTTCGCGGCCAATAATTCTCGTTCGTGTGGTTCGTTCCTTTCGTGGTTAAAAATTCCGGATGCCCGTTTTGGCTTCGGCCTTCTGTCTT